>ERZ772957.145-NODE-145-length-60194-cov-10.995544_pt1 | contig 60194 bp, 54 predicted proteins | sample MGYA00580682_ERZ772957 | MGnify/ENA primary metagenome ERZ772957 (study PRJEB29015, sample SAMEA2737921) | human oral metagenome | biome: human oral; feature: human-associated habitat; material: dental | place: China | collected 2025 ... | reverse complement strand
GATACTTGCTTCGCAAGTTTTATCTGCCACCTCAAAGCAGTGCTTTGAGCAATCACGGTGGCTTGCCATGCAAGGCTGATTTCCCGCCTTCAACAATTCACTAAATTGTTGAAGCTGCGTTATTCGTTTATTCCTAAATCTGATAGAAGCTGGAACACTTTTTGCCCAGCTCCAACGAATCAAAATAGACTTGTTTGGGATTAGAAAGTGCCGATTCTATTCAAAGGCCAGAAACGGAATTTTGCTTCGCCCTGCAATTGATTGGCTTTAAATGTTCCCACCTGACGGCTGTCTTTTGAGACAAGACGATCATCTCCTAAAAGCAGGTATTCGTCTTTTGGAACTTCAATGGTAAAGCTAGTGTTCCCATTTGCATCCTGCGTAAAGGCTTGAGCTTTATCTGCTAAAGACTGAAAGAAACTGTTATAGGAATAGGTTGCCTGCAATTTATCATCTTTAAACTTCGCAAGGTAATTTTTAAGATAAGATTCGTTGGTCTTTTTGCCATTTACATATAGTTGGTCGTTTTCGTAGCGGATAGTGTCTCCAGGAAGACCAATCACCCGCTTGACAATTTGCTTGGTTTTCCCATCCTCGTCTTTTTCACTTGCAACGACAATATCAAAGCGATTGACAGGCAGGTGTTTGACAACGAATAGATATTCTCCATTAGCTAAGGTTGGATCCATTGAATGCCCGTCAACCTTGACAGGAACCCAAAGAAAGGCGCGTGATAAGAAAAGAACGGCCATAAATAGGATAAAAAATCCCCATTCTTTCATAAATTTTGAAAAAGTAGTTGATTTTGTTTGCATAACTTACCTTTCTAGAAGTTTCTTCGCTTTTTCAGTATTTTTAAAATGCAGTTTTGCACTCGCTTCTAAGCCTTTTATGCCGTAGGCTTGAAGAAGCTGACTTGCGATTTTATCGGACTTTGCTCCTGCTCCACTGGGCAATTCATAGCCGAGCTCTTGACTTAAATTTTCAAGATTTTCTAAAAAGAGGTCACGGGCAATCATGGAGCTGACTGCTACGGCTAAGTATTTGCCTTCGGCTTTTTCTTCTAACGTAATAGGGTTTGGAAAATGATTGCTTTCTCGTTGGAGATATTTTTGATAATTTTTGTCGCTGGTGAAAGCATCAATAACGATTTTTTTGGGCTGCACTCCCGTTTGCAAGAGCAGATAAATGGCTTGATTGTGAAGAGCAACTTTGACAGACACCGCATTGTAGCCAGAATCAATAACTTGGTTGTATTTTTTCGGGGACAATAGCAGAGCTTGGTGCTGGATTTTTTCTTTCAACAGAGGAACGATTTGCCTGATTTTTTGGTCTGTCAGAGTTTTAGAATCGCCAACCCCTAGCTTTCGTAAAAAATAATGCTGCTCTGGTGTGACAAAAGATGCCACAACAGCAAGTCCGCCGAAATAAGAACCGTTGCCGACTTCATCTGTCCCGATAAGAGGACAATTTTGCTGAGGAACTGTCGTTTCTTCTCTGGAAGACTGATAGCCAAAAAATTGTGCTGCCTGCTCTGCGTTTTCTCCTTGGAAGAGGACTTTTCCTGAAGTGTAGATGGAGGCAGTTGCCTTATCAAGCTTAAAAAGGTAACGAATATAAGGATTTTTACTAGAAACAAGCTGTGCCTGGTATTGGGCAACAAAATCTTGAATTTGTTTCTCACTGGGTTGTAAGGTAATACTTTCCATATTGCTATTGTACCATAAAAGTGATAAATTTCTTTAAAAACTGACAAAATCGCTTCCTTTTGGTATAATATTTTGAGGTGATTTTATGGCAAACTTAAATCGATACAAATTTACTTTCGGAAAGAAAAGTGTAACCTTAACAACAGAACACGATAATTTATTCATGGAAGAAGTTGAAAAGGTTGCAACAGAAAAATATCACGCAATTAAAGAGAAGATGCCTGCGGCAGATGATGAAACATTAGCTATTTTGCTGGCAGTCAATAGTTTAGCGACGCAATTGTCACGTGAGATTGAGTTCGATGACAAGGAGCAAGAGCTGGAAGAACTTCGTAAAAAAGTGTTAGAAGCCAACAAGCAAAAGGTTAGTGAGCAAGAGGGGACCCTATGATTTCATTGGTAATTTTGCTGATTTTGGCTTGGAGTTTTTACATTGGCTATTCGCGTGGGATTGTTTTGCAGGCTTATTATACTGTTTCGGCGGTTATTTCAGCAATTATTGCAGGGCAACTGTACCAATCTCTAGGTGAACAAATCAATCTTTTAGTTCCCTACGCTAGTGCACAGGAAGGAACATTTACCTATTTCTTTCCCAGCAGCCAATTGTTCCAGTTGGACAAGGTTTTTTATGCCGGTCTGGCTTATCTCGTAATTTATACGATTGTGTATAGTATAGCTCGTTTTATTGGAATTTTTATCCACTTGGTTCCAAATAAAAAAGCTAACGATCGTTGGTACAATGTTGCTAGTGGTGTTTTAGCTCTTTGTGTTACCTTGTTTGGGATTCAAATGTTCCTAACCGTTTTGGCGACGATTCCCTTAACACTTGTTCAAAATCATCTCAATGCTAGTGGTTTAGCTCGATTTATCATCAGTCACACACCAATTACTTCAGGAATGTTGAAACAACTCTGGGTGACCAAAATCATCGGATAAATACAAAGACTCAGTTGGTGGTGCTAGCTGAGTTTCTTTTTCATCAGGAAAGATAAGAATATGAATAGAAAAATTTTAGAAACATTAGAATTTGGGAAAATCAAGGCGCTCTTTGAACCCTATCTTCTGACAGAACAAGGGTGCTTGGAATTGCAGCAGCTGTTCCCGTCCAATAAACAAGAAAGGCTGGAGACAGCATTCTTAGAAATGACGGACATGCGGCAGATTTTTGTACAGCATCCACATTTCAGTCTGGCTGCGACCCAAGACATTACGGGCTTGACCAAGCGCTTGGAGCTGGAAGGCGACTTAAATATTGAAGAATTTCTCGCTCTGAAGCGGGTTCTGGCTGTTACGCAAGAATTGACTGATTTCTATGATGAGTTGGAAAATGTTGAGTTGCAAAGATTGAATCGGCTTTTTGAAAATTTGGTTTCTTTTCCGAGCTTGCAAGGAGCGTTGCAGGCTATCAATGAGGGCGGATTTGTTGAAAGTTTTGCTAGTGATAATTTGGCTCGCATTCGCCGAAAAATTCAAGAAAATGAAGTTCAAGTGAGAGATATTTTGCAAGATATTCTCAAAACCAAGGGCGATATGCTAGCAGATCAAGTAGTAGCCAGTCGAAACGGTCGCAATGTTTTGCCGGTCAAAAATACATTCCGCAATCGTATCTCAGGCGTGGTGCACGATATTTCTGCCAGTGGAAACACGGTGTATATTGAGCCGCGGGCGGTGGTCAATCTCAATGAAGAAATCACCAATGCGCGGGCAGACGAGCGCTATGAGATTTTGCGGATTTTACAAGAGTTGTCTGACCGCATACGTCCTCATATTGCTGAAATTGCTAATAATGCTTGGATTATTGGACATCTGGACTTTGTTCGAGCTAAGGTGCGCTTTATGCAGGAGAGAGGAGCGGTAGTACCCAAGCTGTCTGACCGTCAGGATATTCGCTTGCTCCATGTTACTCATCCCTTGATAGAAAATGCAGTGGCTAATGATTTGTACTTTGCATCGGATTTAATGGAAATCGTCATTACTGGTCCCAATACAGGCGGAAAGACCATTATGCTCAAAACCCTAGGCTTGGCTCAGCTTATGGCACAGTCTGGCCTGCCTATTTTGGCAGATGAAGGGAGTCGAGTGGGGATTTTTGACCAAATCTTTGCGGACATTGGAGACGAGCAGTCTATTGAGCAGAGTTTGTCGACTTTCTCCAGCCATATGACGAACATTGTCTCTATTTTAGAGCAGGCTGATGAGAATGCCTTGGTGCTTTTGGATGAGCTTGGAGCTGGAACCGACCCGCAGGAGGGTGCAGCTCTTGCTATGGCAATTCTTGAAGACTTGCGACTGCGACAGGTCAAGACAATGGCAACGACCCACTATCCAGAGCTTAAGGTCTATGGGATTGAGACTGAGGGAGTGCAAAATGCCAGCATGGAGTTTGATACAGAAAGCCTAAGGCCAACTTATCGTTTTATGCAGGGAGTGCCGGGTCGCTCCAATGCTTTTGAGATTGCAAGGCGTTTAGGTCTGTCTGATAGAGTGGTCAAGGATGCTCAAGAATTGACTGACACGGACAGCGATGTCAATCGCGTTATTGAGCGCTTGGAAGAGCAGACCTTGGAAAGCCGCAAGCGGTTGGATAATATCCGAGAAGTGGAGCAAGAAAATCTCAAATTTAACCGTGCTCTTAAAAAGCTCTACAATGAGTTCAATCGGGAAAAAGAAACTGAGCTAAATAAGGCAAGGCTGGAAGCGCAGGAAATCATTGATGTGGCGCTGACCGAGAGTGATATGATTCTCAAAAATCTACATGCTAAGGCTAGTCTTAAACCGCACGAAATTATTGAAGCCAAAAGTCAACTGAAAAAATTGGCTCCTGAAACGGTGGATTTGTCACAGAATAAAGTATTGAAACAAGCTAAAAAAGCGCGAAAACCAAAAGTGGGAGACGATATTCTGGTGATTAGCTATGGTCAGAGAGGCACGCTTGTCAATCAGCTCAAAGACGGTCGCTGGGAAGCACAAGTTGGTCTCATCAAGATGACCTTAGAGGAAGCAGAATTTAACCTGCTCAAAGCTGAAAAAGAACAGCCTAAGAAAAAGCAGGTCAATGTGGTGAAACGAACGACAACAAGTGGGCCAAGAGCCAGACTGGATTTGCGAGGCAAGCGCTACGAAGAAGCTATGCAAGAGTTGGACGCTTTTATTGACCAAGCCTTGCTCAACAATATGGCGCAGGTGGACATTATTCACGGGATTGGGACTGGCGTCATTCGCGAAGGCGTCACCAAATATCTCCGCCGCAATAAGCATGTCAAGAGTTTTGGCTATGCACCACAAAATGCTGGGGGCAGCGGAGCGACGATTGTGGTGTTTAAGTAATGCAGAGTTGGTGAACAAAACTGTTCATGGTAAAGAAGAAAGATTGAAAAGAGGAAACATTTATGAGACAAAAAGGAATACAAGATTCTTGTACAACGATTCTGGTTGGGAAAAAAGCGAGTTATGATGGTTCAACTATGATTGCACGTACAGAGGATTCGCAAAATGGTGTGTTTACGCCCAAGAAATTTATTGTTGTTAACCCAGAAGATCAGCCGCGGCATTATAAATCAGTGCTGTCAAGTTTTGAGATAGATTTGCCGGACAATCCAGTTCGCTACACCAGTGTACCGGACGCTCTTGCAAAAGACGGGATTTGGGGTGAAGCTGGTATCAATGTTTACAATGTAGCCATGAGCGAGACAGAGACGATTACCACGAATAGCCGAGTGCTGGGAGCAGATCCTTTGGTGGTGACTGGTATCGGAGAAGAAGACATGCTGACCTTGGTGTTGCCTTATATCAAAACGGCGCGTGAGGGTGTGTTGCGTTTAGGGAAGATTCTTGAAGAATACGGCACCTATGAGTCAAACGGGATTGCCTTTTCTGACGTGAATGAAATCTGGTGGTTGGAGACAATCGGTGGACATCATTGGCTAGCTCGCCGGGTGCCCGATGACGCCTATGTAACCAATCCGAATCAGCTGGGAATGGATTATTTTGAGTTTGACAATCCCGAATATTTCCTCTGTGATCCTGATTTGAAAGACTTTATTCGTCGCAATAATTTGAATCTCAACTATGAGGGGGAATCTTTCAATCCGCGCTATGCTTTTGGCAGCCAGCGTGACAAAGACCGTCACTACAATACACCGCGTGCTTGGGATATTCAGCGTTTTCTCAATCCAGAAATTGAACAAGACCCGCGCTCCTTTTTCCTTCCTTGGTATCAAAAACCCTACCGTAAAATCACGATTGAAGATGTCAAGTATGTCCTTAGCAGCCATTACCAAGACTCTCCTTATGACCCTTATGGCTTAGAAGGCACTCCTCACAGTCAGCGGACCTTCCGCACGATTGGGATTAACCGCACAAGTCAAACATCTATCTTGCAGTTGAGACCCAATAAACCACAGGAAACGACGGGCATTCAATGGTTGTCCTATGGCTCTATGCCTTACAATACAGCCGTGCCTTTCTTTACTCAAATTTCTACGACACCGACTTATTTTGCTAATACAGGTGAGAAAGTCTCTACAGATTCGTTCTATTGGACCAATCGCTTAATTGCAGCTTTGGCTGACGCGCATTTTTCTAGTCATCTGGGAGATTTGGATGATTACCAAGAAACAACCATGGCTTTGGGACATGAAATGTTAGGGCGCGTGGATTGTGCCTTAGAAAAGGGAGAAATAGTTGACTTCGAAGCAGAAAATCAAGCCCTAAGCGATAAAATTCAAGAAGCAACGGACCAACTTCTGAATAAAATCTTGCTAGACGCCAGCAATCTGATGACCAATCATTTTTCTTTGAGCGACTAACCTATGGAATGAGAGGAGTGAGCTTTTCGCTCCGTAGCAAATATTTTGCAAATGCTTCCTTTTAGTGTAGAATGATGTCAAGAAATGAAATAGAGCGATGACATCGGTCATCGTCAGAGGAGAATAATATGGTAGCAGCAGTTACAGATGCAAACTTTGCAGAAAAAACAAAAGACGGACTTGTCCTCATTGACTTTTGGGCAGCATGGTGTGGTCCTTGCCGCATGCAGGCACCGATTTTGGAAAAATTAGCCGAAGAAGTGCATGAAGACGAATTGAAGATTTTCAAAATGGACGTGGACGCCAACCCAAATACACCAAGTGAATTTGGAATCATGTCAATCCCGACCCTCATCTTCAAAAAAGATGGGCAAGTGGTGAAGCAAGTTGTCGGTGTTCATACCAAAGAACAATTAAAAGCTATTGTAGCCGAATTGAGCTAAAAGAGAACGAGGCTGGGACAAAAGTCCGACCTCAAATATAAAAAGCGAACAAAACTAGTTTTCTGGTAATCAGAATTCTGCTTTGTTCGCTTTTCGCATTTAATTATAGATTTGAAGGGCTTAATAATTAAGATTTTTAAAAATTGAAATCTTTTTGTCCCAAACTCTTTCTCTTTTCAAGATTAGAAGAGTACTTTTGACGAAAATTCGTTTTCATCAGTCACTACCTTTTTGCTAATAGATCAATACACTAATCGGTGCTATAATGAAAATGAAGAAGGATTGTTTCAATCAGAAGGGGCGGTCAAATTATGGGAACATTTGGAATAGTAGCTGTATTCGTCATTGTTGTACTCTTATTCATTTGTATCTATCTTCTTTTCAAAGTTATCTTCAAAAAATAAAGTTAGAAGTTAAGTAGGAAATAATTACAAACGAGACAATTTCATTTCGTCCGCATGGCTGACAAGGCAAACTGATTGTCGTTCACTCCGTCCGCCCGGCGGACGAGATAAATTTCTTTTGATTCATGCTGTCCGCCGGGCGGACGGAGTAAACCAAAAGTAAGGGAGACTTTCCGCCAGGCAGACGAAGCAAACAAAAAGTAGTTGAGGTCATCCGCCGCGCTGACGAAAAAAGGAGAAGTCATTGAAACAGTCGCTTTAAGTGACAAGTAAAAAAGGAAAGAAGGAATTTATGAAGCAAGAAAAGCTCATTGGACTTAAACTTAGTAATCTTCCTTTCCGTGTTCAATAACAGCCGCAAGTATTATGCGGATATCCTTGCCCGTCGCAAGGGCAAAGAGCCTAAAGCAGAATTGGGTTAATTAAAAAATGAGGTTGGGATTTTTCCAACCTCATTGTATTACGCTTTTTTCCTTTTTCCCCAAACACTTTTTTCTGCAACTGCAGTAAAGAGGGCATCCGTTGAGGAATTGAGCGCCGTTTCACAGGAATCTTGGATAACTCCAATGATGAATCCTACCCCAACGACTTGCATGGCAACATCATTTGAAATACCGAAGAGACTACAAGCAACAGGAATGAGCAAAAGAGAGCCACCTGCCACCCCGGAAGCGCCACAAGCAGAGATAGCGGCGACAATGCTGAGGATTAATGCTGTCGCAAAGTCAATCGAAATGCCTAATGTATTGACTGCAGCAAGGGTGAGCACATTGATGGTAATAGCTGCTCCAGCCATGTTAATAGTGGCACCAAGTGGGATAGAAACGGAATAGGTATCTTTGTTGAGTCCTAGTTCTTCACAAAGTTTCATGTTGACAGGAATATTAGCAGCTGAACTACGTGTGAAGAAAGCTGTCACACCACTGACTTTTAAACACCGCCAAACAAGTGGGTAGGGATTTTTTCTCATCAGAACAAAGGCAATGAAAGGGTTGACGACCAGAGCTACAAAAAGCATGATAGCGATTAAAACTGCTAACAAGCTGCCATAGTTAGCCAACACTGCCAACCCTTTGTCAGAAATCGTTTTAAAGACTAAACCAAGAATTCCAAAAGGAGCCAAATTGATAATCCATTCAACGACCTTAGAGGTTACACTTGCCATAGTTTGCAAAAGCTCTTTACTGCTTTTGCTGGCTTCACGCATGGCCAGTCCAAATACCACAGCCCAAGATAATATTCCAATATAGTTTGCGGTGATGAGAGCATTGACTGGATTGTCCACTACTTTGAGCAATAAATTACTGAGGACTTGCCCAATCCCATCTGGTGGTGTAATCTTGGTCTTTGACGCTATGAGTGTGATGTGTAAAGGAAAAAGGTAGTTAGCTAGCACTGCGACTAAAGCTGCTGAGAATGTTCCCAAAAGATACAAGATAATGATAGTTTTCATGTTGGTTTCTTGCCCTTTTCGATGTTGTGATAGAGCATTGGTCACCAAAGCAAAAACTAACAGTGGAGCAATGCCTTTTAAGCCACCAACAAATATATCTCCTAATAACCCAATTGCTGATAGCTTAGGAAAGGTCAAGCCAAGGACAGCCCCTAATGCAATCCCGATAGCAATACGCTTAATCAAACTAGATTTTTTCCAAGCTAAAACTATTCTTTTCATATCATATAATCCCTTCATGATCATAATGTCTCCCATTATAGTATAAATATTCTGAAAAATCAATCTGTTTTAGATAGAATACACTGGGGGGAGTTAGCATTCCCCTGATTCAATTAGGCTCAGATATGATATAATAGAGATAAATACGAGGAGGTGAAGTATGCTCTCAGTAAACAAGAATGTATTCTATCGCTACTTTGAAAAACTCAACTGGTCTCATTTGGTAGATGATGTCTTTAGCAAGCTCGTTTCACTTTTGCTCTTGCTAGCTCTCTTTTACCTTGCTAAAAAGCTGGTACATGTACTCGTAAGAAAGATTATCTCCCCCTCTTTGAAACTCTCCAGTCAAGACGAAGGGCGGCAAAAGACCCTCACTCGTTTGATTGAAAATTTGCTGAATTACACCCTTTACTTTTTTTTGATTTATTGGATATTGGCGATTTTAGGCTTGCCGGTGTCAAGTTTACTGGCAGGAGCTGGGATTGCTGGGGTGGCAATCGGGATGGGCGCGCAAGGCTTCTTGTCTGATTTAGTCAATGGTTTCTTTATTTTGTTGGAGCGGCAGTTGGATGTCGGAGACAGCGTTCGTCTGACTAATGGCTCGATTAAAATCGCAGGAACAGTTGTGAGTGTCGGAATTCGGACGACACAAGTGCGCGATGCAGATGGCACTTTGCATTACGTTCCTAATCGCAACATTACCGTCGTCAGCAATCTCTCACGTGGCAATATGCGAGCGCTCATTGATATTCCATTATACGCTCAGACGGATTTGGAGAAGGTCACTCGGATTATCCAGCAGGTCAATCAAGAATATGCAGGCGATCAAGTAGAAATTTTGCAGGAACCAGTGATTCTAGGCCCTCAACTCGCAGACAATGGACAATTTTATTTTCGTGTCAGTATCACCGTCCAAAGCGGTAGCCAAAGCACCGTTTATCATCAATTTTACAGACTGTATCATGACGCTCTATTAAAGGGAGGAATTGATTTGCCAACTATTTATGCGCCAGCATAGGCAGAAAGGAGATTACTATGGAAGAACAAGTACCGCATGAAATAACGACCCCTGACGGTCACGTCTATCGCTTGAAACAGCCTTTGTATAAACAGCCTTTGTTTTGGACGACAATCATTAGCTGTGTCATGCTCTTTTGCATCACCCTCATGGTGGCTGGTTTAAGTATTGTCAACCTTGCTTTTCTAGGACATGGCACTCGAACTGAAATTTATCAAGATAATTATAAACATCATCGTCTGGGAGATAGCGTTCGTTTTGAAAATGGTCTGAAAGTTACTGTCCAGTACATTCACGTGGATTCTAAAGAGCGAATGGAAGGCCAAGCAACAGGTGCGATGATTACGGCTAAGGTTATTATCGAAAATACCTCTAGCGAAAAGCTCCCACTCAATGTTTATGACTTTGATTTACAAGACGAAATGGGCGAATCCTATGTAATGGATGATGCCATTTTTGAGACCAACAAAATCAAAGAGGAACTCGTAGCGGGTGAAAAGGTAGAATGGAAGCTGATGTATGACGGTGAGGACGGCGCGCAGCAGCCTTACACTCTCACTTATGACAATGTCAAGTGGGGAGAAACCAAAAGCGTGAAGTTTTAGAAATTTTCAGCAGAAGAACAGTAAAAGGCTGTGGACAAATTTGTCCACAGCCTTTTATCCTGTATATTCGTTTAAACAATTCCTTGGGCAATCATAGCATTGGCGACATTTTCAAAAGCAGCGATGTTCGCTCCTGCTAGATAGTCTTTGCCAAGATTGTAGTTTTCAGCAGTTGTCTTAGCAGTGTTGAAGATGTTGGTCATGATGTCTTTCAGACGAGTGTCTACTTCTTCACGCGTCCATGAGAGACGGAGACTATTTTGGCTCATTTCAAGAGCAGATACAGCCACCCCACCGGCATTGGCAGCCTTGGCAGGACCATAAAGGAGACCATTTTCTTTGTAAACGGCAATGGCGTCAAGATTACTTGGCATGTTAGCACCTTCTGATACACAGAATACGCCTTGCGCTACCAAGCGTTTTGCTGCTTCACCATCGATTTCATTTTGAGTGGCACATGGCAGGGCAATGTCAAATGCACCTTCGTAAGTCCAGACAGAGCCTTCGTAGTAAGTGGCACTTGCTCTTTCGGCAGCGTATTCTGTCAGAAGGGCACGGCGTTTTACTTTCACATCTACCAGAAGATCAAAGTCAATTCCGTCCTTGTCAATGATATAACCATTTGAATCAGACACAGAAATGACTTTAGCACCGAGGGCAGTTACTTTTTGCACAGCATACTGAGCTACATTTCCAGCACCGGATACGACAACGGTCTTTCCGTCAAAACTTTCACCGTTTGCTTTAAGCATTTCTTGCGTATAGTAAACAAGGCCGAAACCAGTTGCTTCTGGGCGAATCAGAGAACCTCCAAATCCAAGTGGTTTACCAGTCAAGACACCAGCATCAAATTGGCGTAGGCGTTTGTACTGACCGTAAAGATAGCCAATCTCGCGTCCGCCAACCCCAATATCACCAGCAGGAACGTCAAGAGAAGGACCGATGTATTTTTGCAATTCTGTCATGAAGCTTTGGCAGAAACGCATCACTTCAGCATCTGTCTTGCCTTTCGGATCAAAGTCAGATCCACCTTTACCACCGCCGATTGGCAGTCCAGTCAAAACATTTTTAAAGATTTGTTCAAATCCAAGAAATTTCAAAATCCCTTGATTAACCGTTGGGTGGAAACGAAGACCGCCCTTATATGGCCCAACTGCGGAATTAAATTGTACGCGGTAACCGCGATTGACTTGAACCTTGCCGTCGCGATCAACCCAAGGAACACGGAAACTAATTACACGTTCTGGCTCGGTAATGCGCGCCAAAATGTTTTCTTCAATGTATTCAGGATGTTTTTCAAAAACTGGTTCAAGCGTGTTTAAAAATTCTTCTACCGCTTGCAGAAATTCTGCTTCGTGAGCATTGCGAGCTTTCACAGCTTCAAAAGTGCTTTGGATATATTCTTTAGCAGTTGTCATAGATTTCTCCTTAAATAAGATACGAGGACGAGTAAAAGTCGTACAAAAATAGGAGGCTAACGCCGTGTTTGATAAACACAAGGAAACCTATCTTTTTTGCTAGACTTTCCATCCGAGTTTAGTTGCAATAAGATACTAAGACTGTAAAAAACAAAAGCAATCACGTCGCTATGCTCCTTAATATCCACGTCCGTAATTCCCTATGCTCGAACGGTCATGGGAAAAAGAGGTAGCTCAACAAAAGTTGCTTTGCAAGATTTGTTAGACTTGTCTGTTCTAGCTATCAATGGTCTTAGCCCAATCACAGAACGAGACTTTCGTCCTAGTTCTGTGTGTGTTATCTTTTGTTACATGTGCCATTATAACAGAAAACAAAAGAGCTGTAAAGAAAAAAGTTGAATTTTCTGAAAATTCAAACATATAATTTTACATCAAACTCTTGCTCAGCAAAAATTCAGTTGTTTATCCCGAACGTTTCTTCTTTCTATTCCGTTCAAAGAGTCATATTTCTGCTTTTAGTGGTACAATAGAAAAAATGAAAGGAGCATTTCATGTTATCAACTCAAACACAAATTGCTGGTTTTTCTTTTGACAACTGCCTGATGAATGCGGCTGGAGTGGCCTGCATGACGATTGAAGAGTTAGAAGAAGTTAAAGACTCAGCTGCGGGAACCTTTGTCACCAAAACAGCTACTTTGCAAGCGCGAGCAGGAAATCCCGAACCGCGCTACCAAGATGTGCCGCTTGGCTCGATCAATTCAATGGGGCTGCCCAATCATGGACTGGACTATTATTTGGATTACTTGTTAGATTTGCAAAAGATAGAACCCGATCAAACATTCTTTTTATCTCTTGTGGGGCTGTCACCAGAAGAAACTCACATTCTTTTGAAAAAGGTACAAGACAGTGATTTTAAAGGATTGACCGAACTTAATCTGTCTTGTCCCAATGTTCCTGGCAAGCCACAAATTGCCTATGATTTTGAAATGACGGAAAAAATTTTGAGTGAAGTATTTGCCTATTTCACTAAACCGTTGGGGATTAAATTACCACCTTATTTTGATATTGCGCATTTTGATCAGGCAGCAGCGATTTTCAATAAATTACCACTTTGTTTTGTCAACTGTGTTAATTCGATTGGCAACGGGCTGTATATTGACGATGAAACAGTCGTCATTCGTCCGAAAAATGGGTTTGGCGGAATTGGTGGGGAGTACATCAAACCAACTGCATTGGCCAATGTTCATGCTTTTTACCAACGTTTGAAACCGGAAATCCAAATCATCGGTACCGGTGGTGTGCTGACTGGCCGAGATGCTTTTGAGCACATTCTTTGCGGAGCCAGTATGGTGCAAGTCGGAACGACGCTCCATAAAGAAGGCGTAAGAGCTTTTAATCGCATTACAAATGAGATGAAAGCGATTATGGTAGAAAAAGGCTATGCAAGCATAGAAGATTTTCGTGGGAAATTGCACTATATAGAGTAAAAAAGCGTTTTCTACGTCTTTTTTCACATCATTCTCAAGAAAGTTCTAATCAAATCCTTATAATATTTTAGAGATTTATGAGAAAATAAGAACAAAGAAATGAGGTGTTTTTATGGCTGAAATTTATCTAGCAGGAGGCTGTTTTTGGGGGTTAGAAGAATATTTTTCTCGTATCAAAGGTGTGACTGCTACAACTGTCGGTTATGCCAATGGGCAGGTTGAGACGACAAACTATCAGCTGGTTAAGCAGACAGACCATGCGGAAACGGTTCATGTGACTTATGATGAAAATCTGGTTAGCTTGCGAGAAATTCTGCTCTACTATTTCCGTGTGATTGATCCGCTGTCTATCGATAAGCAAGGAAACGATGTTGGCCGTCAATACCGCACAGGGATTTATTATACAAATGACACGGATATGTCAGTCATCAATGAAGTCGTGAAAGAGCAAGAGCGGCAATGCGGTCAGGAGATTGCAGTAGAAGTAGAAGCACTGCGTCATTATGTATTGGCAGAGGACTATCATCAAGATTACCTCAAGAAAAATCCCAGTGGCTATTGTCATATCAATGTTAATGACGCTTACCAACCTTTAGTAGATCCGAAACAATATGTGAAACCGAGTGAGCCAACTTTAAAGGAAACATTGTCTGAAGAAGCTTATCAGGTCACCCAACATGCTGCAACTGAACGACCATTCCAAAATGAGTATTTTGCAACTTTTGAAGAAGGCATTTATGTAGATGTGACAACAGGAGAACCACTGTTCTTTGCCGGTGATAAATTTGATTCGGGTTGTGGTTGGCCGAGTTTTACAAGACCAATTGCCAAAGATGTGATTAAGTATTATCAAGATAAAAGTCACGGTATGGAGCGAATCGAGGTACGTTCTCGCTCTGGAAATGCGCATTTGGGGCATGTCTTCACAGATGGTCCTCAAGACCAAGGCGGACTGCGCTACTGTATCAATTCCGCAGCACTGCGCTTCATTAAAAAAGAAGATATGAGAACTGCAGGATATGGCTATTTGCTTTCATATATGAAGTAAGATCAGAAGAGTAAACAGGGGCTGAGCTAGACGGCTCTGCTTATTTCGCAACTACTCATAAATGTGTGGATAGAGCGACTAGCAGTTTCAAAACTAATTACAGACTAAACAAATGTTGTAGTGATTGATTGCTCAAAGTATTGCAGATAGGATTTGCGGAGTAAATTTCAATGTTTTTCCTATTTTTTAAAGCTTGCTATTTGGTGTGGATTTTGCTACAATAACTAAAAAATTCAATGAAAACATATAATCTCCATAATAGGGTTGGAGAGTTTCTACCGTCTTACCGTAAATAAGCGTGGCTTTGTCCTTAGTTATGTTGTCAGATACAAATAGAGCATAAGGTGAATGTGAAATGATTATCCATACGGTTTTTGTTTTTGCGATTGCTGCTGACGATGCACAGTGATTGGACATCATCTTATGGCTCTTGTTTAAAGGAGAAGCGATGAAAGCATTTAAACAAGTGAATTTGGTGACATGTGACGTAGATTTTCATGTCTATCGAAATGGGCTGCTAGTGGTAAATGAGGACAAGATTGTTTATTGTGGGAATGAGGATGCCACTTGGGAAGCGCAGGCAGATGAGACAGTAGATTGTGAGGGAGCATGGCTTATGCCTGGTCTAGTCAATTGCCATACCCATTCTGCTATGACCACATTGCGTGGCATTCGAGACGACAGCAATCTCCACGAATGGCTAGAAGATTATATCTGGCCGGCAGAAAGCGAGTTTACACCAGAGGTAACAACAAGAGCTGTCAAGCTGGCACTTACAGAAATGCTTCAGACTGGGACGACGACTTTTAATGATATGTACAATCCCAACGGTGTTGAAATTGGGCAGATTCATGAAGTGGTGGCACGCTCTAAAATGCGTTGTTATTTTTCACCGACTTTGTTTAGCTCCGATATGGAGACGACGGAAGAAACCTTGGCGCGTACTCGGACTATTATTGAGGAAATTCTGTCCTACAACGATGACCGCTTTAAAGTAATGGTAGCACCACATGCACCATATAGTTGCAGTAAGGATTTGCTAAAGGGAAGTTTGGAGCTGGCGCGCGAATTACAGCTAAAATTGCATATCCATGTGGCAGAAACACAAGCGGAAAAATGGCATGATTTTAGAGCGTTATGGAAAACGTCCACTTGCTTTCTTGAAAGAATTAGGTTATCTGGAGCATGAGGGGATTTTTGCCCACGGTGTGGAATTAAATGAGCGAGAAATTGCAGAACTAACAGCCTCTAAGATTCATATCGCCCACAATCCCATCAGCAATCTCAAATTAGCATCTGGCATTGCTCCCGTAACAGACTTGATTCAAGCTGGCGTGACAGTCGGACTTGCAACGGACTCGGTCGCTTCTAATAATAATTTGGATATGTTTGAAGAAAGTCGTACCGCTGCTCTTTTACAAAAAATACGCACAGGTGATGCCACTCAATTTACTATTGAGCAGGCTTTGAAAACAATGACAATTGAAGGTGCCAAAGCACTCGGCATGGATGATCAAATCGGCAGCCTAGAAGTTGGCAAACAAGCAGATTTTTTAATCATTCAGCCAAAAGGAAAAGTGCACTTGTACCCAGAGGAAAATATGCTCTCCCACCTCATCTATGCTGTCAAGGGAAATGATGTTAAAGATGTCTATATAGCAGGTGAGCAAGTTGTAAAAGATGGACAAGTCCTGACGATGGATGTAGTTATGTAAAAATGAAAGTTCTAAAGGAATCTTTGAAGAACCTCTTTGACACAATAGAGGTTCTCTCTTTATAAATATTTCAGACAAATTAGTAAGTCCATCTTGTATTGTATAGTAAAAATTAGAGGTTCGTAACAATTGTTCTAACCTCTAATTTTTGTAATAAGTATAACAAGCTTATGAGCCATAATGAAGCTAAATGGATAAAAACTCTTTTTGCAGACAAAGTGCAACGCCTGCTACTGCACCAGTAAAGTCATTATAAGGCTCAATGATGAGTTCGGGTAAGTCCTTGAAGAGTAATTTTGGTTGTTGTGAGATTTCTTGATAGAAAGCTGCAATGACTTTGTCATCAGTCAAGATGGGACTGTGCAGATAAATTTTCTTTGCATCAATCATCATGCTAAGGTTTAGCAGGGATTGTGCCAAATACTTAAATGCCAAATGCAGGAGATTGAGAATAGCTTGGTCTCCTAAGTTATATGCTGTGAGGATAGTTTGAATCGTGATCTCTTCTTTATCTGTGACAAGTGATCTTAAATGTGTCAACTCGGCAGTTTCAAAGATGATTTTTGCTTTTTTTATCAGCCAACTTTCACTAGCATAAGTCTGCAAACAGCCTCTGCGTCCGCAACCACAGACTTCTCCGTCAGGACAAACAACGGTATGACCAATTTCGCCGATGACAATATTGCTTTTGCCGTAGATTTTGCCATTGTACATATAAGAGCAGTGCATACCCCGTGCAAAATGAAAATAGATAAAATTCTCATCCAGTTGGTAAGCAGAAAAAAGGCGCTTTGCTAGTGCCATGCAATTGACATTATTAGAAAAGTAAATTGGAAAAGAAAACTCGTTTTTAATCTTCGCTAGATCAAATTGTTTCCATGTTTGATTGTTTGTTGTAATCAAGTCATTGTGCAAATAGCGTCCAGGGATAGCTACTCCCACGGCTTGAATTGTATAGGAATTGTTCCGAAAAATGAATTGTTCAAGTAAATGACAAAATAAATCAGCGCCTTCTGCTAGAATTTTTTCCGAGCTGACGGTTGCTTTATCTTTATCAATCACATTTCCTGTATTATCACTCAACACAAAAGAAAAGTATTTTTCAGACAGTTCACAGCCGATAAAATAAGAGTGCTGTTTTTTTATACCCAAGAGGATTTTCTTGCGTCCGACTTTTGCGTGTTCTTCATCTTCCCCCAGCTCATACAGCAGTTTTTCTTGGATCAAACTTCCTGTAATCGCACTAACTGTAGCAGGAGTAATGCCCGTCTCTTTTGAAATATCAATGCGAGAAATTGGCCCCTTGGCGTAAATTTTATCTAAAATAATTGTTCGTAACTCAGCTTGTTTTTTCGTTTGATTCATTATCTACCATCCTTCCCTGCATCTATTATATATTGATTATAAAAAATTATCAAATAGAAGTGAAGTCGCTTGACTTTTTGGAATAATTGTTTTAAAATATAATTAAAAAGCGAGATAAAGTTGATTTTGTCTGCTATTTAATAATATATTATAATCAAAGGAGATTGTAAAGATGGACAAATTTTTACAAGCAAAACTAATGCCTATTGCTATTAAGTTGGGGAACAATAAAGGCTTAGTAGCAATTCGGGATGGCATTACGCTTGCAGTGCCATTACTGTTGATTGGTTCTTTGTTTATGGTCATTGCTAGTTTTCCTGTTCCAGGATGGGAAGCTTATTTGACAAAAATTGGGGTTTCTGCCTATCTATGGAAAGGCGTGGATAGTAGTTTTGGTCTGATTGGTTTGGTAGCCAGTTTTGGGATTGCTTACTATATGAGCCGCCAATACAAAGTGGATGGGATTCCTTCTGGGATTATCTCGCTTGCTGCCTTTATCACAGTGACACCATTCCTTACTACTAAAACAGGAAACGGTGTTCCCACAGCATTTTTAGCTTCACAAGGCCTTTTTGTAGCAATCATTCTTGGTTTGGTAAATGGTTATATCTATCAATGGTTCATCAATCATAATGTCCAAATTAAAATGCCTGATGGTGTTCCACCGGCAGTTTCAAAAAGTTTCAGCGCCATTATTCCAGGTGCAGTGATTATCACAGGCTGGTTGTTGGTTTATGCCCTTTTAGCAAGTTTAAAACTACCAAATTTGCATGCGGTAGCTCAAACTGTTTTAGGAAAGCCGCTAGGCCTACTAGGTAATAATTTATTTGGTTTGATGATTCTAGTTGCTTTAAATAGTTCATTCTGGTTTGTTGGACTTCATGGAGGCAATGTTGTCAATGCGGTTATGAAACCATTGTGGCTTTCGAATCTCGATGCCAATAAAGTTGCTTATCAAGCAGGGGAAAAACTACCGCATATCTTTACCAGTGTCTTTATGGATAACTTTGTCTTTATTGGTGGCGGAGGTGCTACCATTGGACTTGTATTGGCACTTGGTTATTTAGCGAAAAAGAAAAAATCAAGCAAACAAATCAAAGCACTGGCACCTATTACGGTAGTTCCAGGCTTGTTCAATATCAATGAGCCAACGATGTTTGGTGTTCCAATTGTCTTAAATATCTTGCTTCTGTTCCCATTCATTTTGGCACCGATTGCGAATCTCATCGTTGCATGGTCATCCATGGCAAGTGGTCTTGTACCGTTAACATATACTGACCCAGGTTGGACAACTCCTCCGATTATTAGTGGCTTGCTGGCAACGGGAAGTTTTAAAGCGTCTATTTTACAAGTTGTTCTTATTGTGATTGATATTTTAATCTATATCCCATTTGTAATTACTATTGAAAAACGCTTTAAAGCAGAAGAAAATCAGTAGGGAGATGAGAATATGAAACGATTAATTAGTGCAAATCCTTCGGAAATTTTGAATATGACAGCCCAAGAGCTCAAGCAAAGCATCCAAGCGAGTGAAGGGCGAGTTGTTTTATCCGAAAATGTTGTCATTCGTGAAACCTTTGTCGGAGATATCACCAATGCTGAGATTGCAAGAGCTTTTGGTGCAGATATGATTTTGCTGAATTGCTTAGATGTTTTCCAACCAGAAATATTTGGTTTGGATTGTGAAAAAGAGCAAATTGTTCACGAATTGCATCGCTTGGTGGGAGCTCCGATTGGAGTGAATTTAGAACCTGTTGATTTGGAAGCTGATATGTTGGAAGAAGTGCAAGTGATTGCTGCTGGTCGGCAAGCTAGTCAGGCTTCTTTTGAACAAATTGAAAAATTAGGCTTTGATTTTGTCTGCTTAACAGGTAATCCAGGAACAGGAGTTAGCAATAAAGAAATTATTGATGCAGTAAAATTAGCTAAGCAGCATTTTTCGGGTTTGATTATAGCTGGGAAAATGCACGGTGCAGGGGTATCTGAGCCGGTTGCAGACATTCAGATAGCTGAACAATTATTAGAAGCTGGTGCAGATGTGATTTTGGTGCCAGCGGTTGGTACAGTTCCTGCTTTCAGTGATGAAGAAATGAGAGCTGTCGTAGATCTAGTACATAGTAAAAGAGGTTTAGTCTTAAGCGCTATTGGCACTAGCCAAGAGACGTCAGATATTGAAACAATTAAACAAATCGCACTTCGTAATAAAATTTGTGGTGTTGATATTCAACATATTGGGGATGCAGGCTATGGTGGTTTGGCAGTAGTGGATAATATTTATGCACTGAGCAATACTATTCGTGGCGTTCGACATACTGTGTCACGTTTAGCAAGATCCGTTAATCGGTAGAAAAGATCGTTGACTTTAATGAATAGAAAGGAACAATTATGACTAAAGTTACCATTATGTTGGCATGTGCTGCGGGCATGAGTACCAGCTTGCTTGTTACAAAAATGCAAGCTGCAGCCGATGAAAAAGGATTAGATGCAGAAATTTTTGCAGTTCCAGCACCAGAAGTAGATGATATCCTTTCTGAGAAGAAAGTAGATGTTTTGTTATTAGGTCCACAGGTGCGCTATCTTTTAGATCAATTCACAGAAAAGTTAGCTCAAAAGAATATCCCAGTTGGAGTTATCCCAATGGTGGATTATGGCATGATGAACGGTTCAAAGGTGCTAGCGTTAGCTGAGGAACTGATCGGAGGCTAGAAGATTGATATGGAAAATTCAAATTTAGAAAGTATCATGTCCCTCATTATGTATGGTGGCGAGGCGAAGAGCAATGCTTTTGAAGCGATTCAAAAAGCTAAAAAAGGCTGTTTTGAAGAAGCGCGTGAAAAGTTAAAAGCAGCAGATGAGGCATTAGTTTTAGCACACAAGTCACAGACAGTGATGCTGACACAGGAAGCTCAAGGTGAAAAAATTGAGCTCAGTCTTTTGATGGTGCATGCTCAAGATCACTTGATGACGAACTTAACGTTTATTGATTTAGCAAAAGAAGTTGTTGCAGTATATGAACAACTAAATCAAATGGTTAAATAATCTAATAACATTCTCTTTAAGAACTTTGATAGGTTGAACGACTTGTCAAAGTTTTTTTAAATAATTAACAGACGATTATTTTATTTATCCCCTGATAATTATTTAAAATAGTTTTAGAAACCGCTTGCAATAAAATAAATTTGTGCTATACTTAATTTACGGATTGTTACTGGTCATGCAGGCAAAACCTAGACAAATACGAGATATAAGGTAGGAAAGCTACTTTCTATTTGGTATGTGTTTAGGTTTTTTTGTTACCGTTGTTCTATATTTATATGTGCAACAACACAGCTGACCTAAAAAATAAAGGAGGTCCATTATGGCAAAAGATTATACCGACTTGGCTCAGGATATTGTTGCTCACGTTGGTGGTAAGGAAAATATCATCAAGTTAGTGCACTGTGTGACGCGTTTGCGTTTTTCTCTGAAAGATGAGAGCAAGGCAGATACGGAATACTTGAAAAATAGAGACGGTATTGTAACGGTTGTAAAAGCTGGTGGACAATACCAAGTGGTGATTGGGAACCACGTGCCAGATGTGTATGCGGCGGTCATTAAGGAAGCAGATATTTCTGGTGAGGATAGTATTGATGTGGATGAAGGAGATGTTCCGCAAGGCAATCTCTTTGACCGATTTATCGCCTTGATCTCAGGACTTTTCCAACCAATGCTGGGGGCTCTTTCTGCAGCTGGTATGATCAAAGGTGTAGTTGCCATTATGGCAGCTTGTGGTGTTAAGTCGACAGACGGTGCTTATGTCATCTTAAATGCCGCTGGTGACGGATTCTTCCAATTCTTACCATTGATTCTGGCTTTGACTGCTGCTAAGCGGTTTAAAATGGAAAAATTCACAGCGCTTGCGATTGGCTTTGCCTTGGTCTATCCAAATATCGCAGCCAGCTTTACAGGTGCCAAACCACTCTATACACTATTTGCAGGAACTTTTATTGAGTCAAAAATCTACGCAACTTTCTTAGGTTTGCCAATTATCTTCCCTGCTTCTAGCTATCTATCAACTGTATTGCCAATCATTCTAGCAATTTGGGTCGGCTCAAAAATTGAAAAATTCTTTAAACGAATTATTCCAGATGTTGTCAAAGTCTTTGTTGTCCCATTCTTTGTTATCTTAATCACGGTACCGTTATCATTTCTTGTTATTGGACCAGTCATGACATGGGCTTCTGATATAGTCGGTGCTATTTTCACAGGTATTTATAACTTCAGCCCAATTATTTATGGAATTATTCTGGGTGCTTTGTGGCAAGTGCTGGTTATGTTCGGTCTCCACTGGGGATTGGTGCCGCTTGCAATTTTGGAATTACAAAAAGGACCAGGTGTCATTCTTGTAGCTTCTATTGCTATTTGCTTTGCGCAAGCAGGAGCATTGCTCAATATCTTCTTGCGTACAAAAGAAGAAAAAGTCAAACAATTGGCTATTCCAGCCTTTATCTCAGCTTTGTTTGGGGTAACAGAACCAGCCATTTACGGGGTTACCTTGCCAATGCGAACACCATTTATTATGACTTGTATTGCCGGTGCGGTTCAAGGGGCTTATCTCGCTTTCTTTAATGCCAAAATGCAAGTAATGGGTGGAATGGGGTTCTTTGCGATTCCGTCTTTCATTGATCCAAAAGATTCACTATTGCTCATTCACTTCCTTGTAGCAATTGCAATCAGTTTTGTTCTTGGATTTGTATTGACCCAATTTACAAAGATTCCAACTCTTTATGGTGGAGCACAAGAAGTCGCTGCTGAAGAAATCAGTCTGCCAGTTGAAGAGATTGCTCCTGAGCAAGTCATCACAGCTCCGCTTAGCGGGAAAGTGGTCGCACTCGAAGATACGCCTGATGCTGTTTTTGCAAGTGGTGCAATGGGTCAAGGGATAGCAATTGAGCCTAGCGTTGGCGAAGTTGTCGCTCCTGCTGACGGTGTGATTCGTCTGCTTTTCCCAACCAACCATGTGATTGGCTTAGCGACTGATGATGGCGCTGAAATCTTGATTCACGTGGGCATGGATACAGTCGCTCTTGAAGGAGAAGGCTTTATGGCACATGTTACTCAAGGCTCAAAGGTCAAGGCGGGTCAATTATTGCTAAGCTTTGATATAGATACTATCAAAAAAGCAGGTTATCCTGTTACAACTCCAATCATTGTAACCAATACAGCTGATTATAAGACAGTTGAAGCATTAGCTGGCGGCGATGTGAAACTAGGCGATGATTTGCTGAAAGTAAGTAAATAATCTAAGAAAAGGACAAGCAAAATTTGTAGAGTTCCAAAACAGTTGGTCGAAAAAATCAACTAGAGCTACTACAAGCATGCTTTGTCCTTTTTATTATTTATCATTTCCTGCGTCATGTTTGCTTCTTTGTGCTACAATGTAGATAGAGGAGAATGGAACATGAAAAGATCAGAACGAAAAATACAGTCAGCAACTAATTGGCAGTTTATTTTAGGCTTGCTTTGCGTAGTGTTTTTAGTAGCAAGTGGGATTTTATTAGCTGAGAAAATAAACGATAGCGTTAAGACAAAGCCGACAAAAACAAGTATTGTACAAAAGAAAAAAACGTCCTCTTCCCCAAACGATGTACAGACGGCTCGTATCATGGCAAATGGAGATTTGCTGTATCATGACCTTCTATATATGAGTGCCTTACAGTCAGACGGGACGTATGATTTCACAGAGAATTATCAATATGTCAAACCTTGGTTGAAAAAGGCGGACTTGGTATTAGGAGACTTTGAGGGGACGATTCGACCAAATTATCCTTTGGCAGGCTACCCGCTGTTCAATGCGCCAGAGTCGGTGGTATCCGCTATCAAAGATGCTGGTTATCAAGTTGTGGATTTGGCACACAATCATATTTTGGATTCTCAATTGGAAGGTGTTTTTTCAACGGCAAAAGCATTTGAGCAGCACGGAATTACACCGATTGGGGTTTATACACATAAAAACAGGGACAAAACCTCACTTGTCATTAAAAAAGTAAATGGGATTAAAATTGCACTTCTAGCTTATTCCTATGGGTTTAACGGCTTGGAGGAAAATATCTCTCATGTAGACTACAATCATCATTTGTCGGATTTAAATGAAGAAAAGATGAAAAAAGAAATTGAGCGAGCCGAAAAAGAGGCTGATATTACCATTGTCATGCCTCAGATGGGGGTTGAATATCAATTGGAACCGACACAGGAACAAGTCACTCTTTATCATAAGATGATCAAATGGGGAGCGGACATTATTTTTGGCGGGCATCCGCATGTCGTTGAGCCGTCAGAAGTCGTCACACAAAATGGACAAAAGAAATTCATTATCTATTCTATGGGAAATTTTATCTCCAATCAGCGAATCGAGACGATGGACGGTGTGGAAAATAAGAAATGGACAGAACGCGGTGTACTCATGGACGTGACGGTTGAAAAATCAAAGAAAGAGACGATTATCAAGGATGTACAGGCACATCCGAGTTGGGTGAGTCGTGTGGCGAAAGGAACGTATTCACCAGAAGGCTATCCTCTCTACACCTATCAGACCTATATTTTAGAAGATTTCATTGAAGGTGGAAAATACCGTGATAAATTAGATCAAGCCACCAAAGAACGAATTGACACAGCTTATCAGGAAATGAAGGAGCATGTAAATTTGAAATGGGACGAATGAGTTTATTTCTTTAGAGAAAAAAGACCAGAGATTCTTGCATGAAGAATTTCTGGCTTTTTGCTTTCGATATAATTCAGTAATAGGATAGAAGAGTTTTACCATGCATAATTTGGCTCAGTACAACTTACCATTGCATGTAGCAATTCTTCTGGACTAACAATTTTCAACCCAGCATAAACAGGATCTTGAACCATATAAGAAGGATCTATGTAATATATATAGGCAACATCTGAACCATCTGCTGTCAAGCCATATCCTACACCAATAACATTATGCTCTCCACTTCTACCTGGATACATTTTTGAATTATCAATAGTATAATACATTGGATAGCCGTCATTGATATTTTGAATTAGACGCTTTTTGAATCGTTTCATATCTTCTGAATCAGAATTAGGATTCGCTACAGTTGCTAAACGATAACCTGCTTGATTTCCTGACGGTACATCGTAGCCAAACAAATGGCGATTTAAAACTTTTATGGCATTGCTATTATGAGTTCCAAAAGTTTCATCTGTTCCCATTTCGTTGGCTAACTGGGCTTGGTCAACCTGAAGACCTCTACTTGCAAGTATCATGGATACTGTGGCTGGAGCACAGTAATTCCACCGTCGTTGGACAATTGTAGAGATGTTTAGTTGAACTTTTTTTCCTCCTGCATGACTGTCTTTGTCTGTGTTATCTATAGATTCAGAGGGGACCTTTTCATTTGCAGTTGAAGCATTGCTTTCTTCAGGAGTTGCGGTTTGAGAAGAACTTGTCTGACTTGAACTAGAAGCACTTTGTTGAGAAGTAGAAAAATGAGAGCTTTGCGTTTGCTTGATTTTAACAGTATCTAATGACTTCGCTGGTGCTGTTTTTCCGTGAGTACATGCAGTGATAAGAATGAAAACTAATAAGAAAACGATTGACGAATGTATGTCTTTTTTCATAATTCTATCTCCTCTTATTCCTCAAAATCATCATGCTGCATTTTTAACTTTAATCCCATGAATCCGTTTACATTTTTAGTGTACCATTTATGTTACAGTTTTTCAATCTTTTCTGGGTTGTAAAAAATCTTATTTACCCACTTGGAAAACTGTTTACCTAACCAGAGTGCAAAAAAGAGATTACTGATGACGATGAGAATGCCAATGAGACTGAAAAAGAGCAGTTCAACTGTGTTGATATGAAGTAAAATGCTTGTTTTCCAAATGATGATACTACAAACTGGTAAGCACAGGATAGAGGTCGCAAGAGCTGGGATATAGCGCCTAAGCCAGATAGCTTGCAGGATATGAACCACCAGATGAAGAGCGAAAGCGACCAATCCGCCCAGCCAGATGAGGTAAAGTAGGAGAGTGTGGCAAATAAGAGCAAAGAATGCGACGAGGAGCACCACGACAAATTCCTCTGCCACGGCTAGTGCGAAACCTTCTGTGGATAAGCTTTTGTGGGTATTTAAAATGAAGACAGCTTTTTTCTCCAGTAGTTTTTCATTCCGCTCTATCCATGGCATGAAGCCGATGATTTCTTCCAAATCATGAAAAATGAATAGCAGCGGAAACAACCAGATAGTATCTTTCATTGAATGCCTCCTTGTTATTTTTTCCGATATTGACTAGGAGTTATTTGGTAATACTTTTTAAACTGACGATTGAAGTTAGAGAGATTGTTAAAGCCAGACTGTGTAGCAATTTCTAGGATGGGCAAGGTAGAGTGTTGCAAGAGTTCAGCTGCTTTTCGCAAGCGAAATTGAATCACGTATTCCATGCAAGATACCCCAAGATGTTTCTTAAAGAAATTCATGAAATGGGTATCGCTGTAACCACAAATTTGAGCAAGCTGATCAATCGTGAGTTCCTCTTGATAATGACTACCGATATAGTCAATGATGGTACGGATTTTTTCTTCCTTGCGATAGCCTTCTAAGGATTGCTCTTTTGAAATCACATAGCCATTTTCAAATAAGAGAAAAAAGAGTTGGTTGAGCTGGGCTTTGAGCTGAAATTCAAAATACTCTGTACGATAATAGCCTGTTTTCATGGCATCAAGTAGACACTGCCGAATGTCTGCATAGGCTGGCTGATTGGGCTTGATGACACGAACAAAATCCAGCTGACCATTATAAAGCGGCTGCAAATATTCAATACTAGCTTGATCCATAGCAGAATAGCCCATTAAGTCCAAATGAAAGTTAATCGCATCCATATAGTGGCGTTGATTTTCAATCGGGTGAATGGAGTGAAGAGCATTGGGACGAATCAGGATAATATCACCTGCTTCACTATTAAAGTAATCATAATCAATGTGAAACTGCGCAGTTCCCTCATGAACATAAACCAGCTCAACATCCGTATGCCAATGAAAAAGAATGTCCGGCTGACCGTTTTTTGTAATGGTTCGTGTGAGAGAATAAGGAGTGCCTTGATTTTTGTAAACGATATCTTTGTGTAATGTTCCCAGATCCATAAGTGTTGCCTCTTTCGTGGAATAATACCAATTTATAAGAGAATTGTGTTAGAAAATACTCTTGTCTAAGATTATAATATAATTAAGTAAAAAATAAAAGAGGTAAAAGTCATGAGTGAATTTCCAGCAGACTTTCTTTGGGGCGGTGCAACAGCTGCCAATCAATACGAAGGAGCTTACAATGTGGACGGGAAAGGTCTTTCAGTTCAAGATGTGACACCAAAAGGCGGCATGCCAGCTAAAGCAGGTGATCTCAATCCTTTGATTACAGATGAGCCAACACTAGACAATCTTAAATTAGAAGGGATTGACTTTTATCATCGTTACAAAGAAGACATTGCCCTTTTTGCAGAAATGGGCTTCAAGGTCTATCGTACTTCCATTGCATGGTCACGGATTTTCCCAAATGGTGATGAAACGGAGCCAAATGAAGCAGGTCTAAAGTTTTATGACGACCTCTTTGATGAATTGGCAAAATATGGTATTGAGCCTTTAGTGACTTTGTCGCACTATGAAACACCGCTACACTTGACACGCAAGTACAATGGTTGGGCAAATCGTGATTTGATTGGTTTTTATGAGCGCTATGTTCGCACTGTCTTTACTCGCTACAAAGACAAGGTGAAATATTGGTTGACCTTTAATGAAATCAACTCCGTTCTTCATGCGCCATTTATGAGCGGAGGGATTGCAACACCCGTAGAAGAATTGTCCAAGCAAGACCTTTATCAAGCAGTTCATCACGAACTAGTGGCATCAGCTCTTGCAACGAAGATTGGACATGAAATCAATCCAGACTTTAAGATTGGTTGTATGGTACTAGCCATGCCGGCTTATCCGATGACGCCAAAACCAGAGGACGTACTGGCTGCCCGTGAGTTTGAAAATCAAAACTATCTCTTTTCAGATATTCATGCGCGTGGTAAATACCCAGCATATATGAACCGTTTCTTCAAGGAAAATGGAATCGAGATTCAATTTGCGCCGGGTGATAAGGAATTGATGGCAGAACATACCGTGGACTTCATCTCCTTCTCTTATTATATGAGTGTGGTTCAAGCTCATGACCCAGAAAGTTATTCTTCTGGTCGTGGAAATGTTCTAGGTGGTCTGCAAAATCCTTATCTGGCAAGTTCTGAATGGGGTTGGCAAGTTGACCCAATTGGTCTGCGTCTGGTCCTCGATGCTTTCTATGACCGCTACCAGTTGCCACTCTTTATCGTAGAAAATGGTCTCGGTGCTAAAGATGTCTTGGTGGATGGCCCTAATGGTCCAACTGTTGAAGATGATTATCGTATTGATTATCTTAAACAACATTTGCAACAGGTCGGCGAAGCGATTGAAGATGGTGTTGAGCTCTGGGGCTATACCACTTGGGGCTGTATTGACCTCGTGTCTGCTTCAACAGCTCAGATGAGCAAGCGTTACGGATTTATCTATGTTGACCGAAACGACGATGGAACAGGGACTTTGGCTCGCTACAAGAAGAAATCATTTGACTGGTACAAAGAAGTCATTGCAACGAACGGAGAAAAACTCTATGAAGATTGAGCATGCAGCCCTTTATGTTCGAGATTTAGAAGGGGCGAAATGCTTCTTTGAAACATATTTTGAAGCAAAAAGTAATCAGCTCTATTATAATCAGAAAACAGGTTTTCAGTCTTACTTCCTCAGCTTTGACGAAGGAGCAAGATTGGAAATCATGACCCGAAAGGAAGGTTTAGTGGAGAACAACCAAGAACTTCTCTTTTGGGGCTATCATCATTTGGCTTTCAGTCTAGGAAGCAGAGAAAAGGTAGATGAATTGACAGCTAGACTCCAAGCAGACGGTTATCAACTTTTAAGCGGTCCACGCCTGACAGGCGATGGTTACTATGAAAGTTGTATTCTAGTTTTGGAAGGTAATCAGATTGAGTTGACTGTATGAGTAGCTAAATTTGCTCCTTATAAGCATGACCGAGTCGAAAGACTCGGTCTTTTTCAGATTACACAAATGAACTGAAGAATTGTAACAGAGGGGCAAGGGAAAATGGTTGAAGTGTAAATTGTTATAGTTTTATCTTCAAAAATTTCTCAATAGAGAAATCATTTTAATAGTATTCTTTTTCAGTGGTATTTATTGCTGGAAATCAAAAAGACAAACCTCAAAAAGAAGTTTGTCTCGCATTTTATAAGGGATCACTAAATAGTCACAAGAGCTGTTGTCGCGTACAACTTAATCCCAAAACTTTTTAGCGATTTCTTGACCTTGTTTGATTTTAGCCCATTGTTGTGGAATAGCTAGTTCATTACCTGAATCGCAGGAAGCAAAACCGCATTGATGTGACAGCAGGAGACGTTCCTTAGGAAGGATGGTGCTGGCTTGTTCTAATAAACGAAGCACACGTTCTTCATCATCAAGATCAGTTGTCTTACTGGAAAGGAGTCCAAGAACAACCTCAGCATCTTTATCTTTCAGAGAAGCAAGAGCTTTCAAATCACCTGAGACGTCACTGTCCCATTCTAAGAAGAAGCGGTCATAGTGTTGATCACGCAAGAATTTTTCCGCAATCGCTTCATAAGTTCCGCCTGAGGCAGAACGGCTTTCATAATTTCCGCGGCAGTTGTGTGTCCAAACTTTCAGTCCTAGCTGATGTCCATAATCAGCCACTTCGTTATTGATCGCAATGAATTCATCAGCTAAATCAGCCAGCGCAGCATTGCCATCAGCAAAAAACGAAGCAGGATTTGATTCATCAAAAAGTTCCCAAAGGCAATCATCAAACTGGATGATTGCCCCGCCAGCTTCTTTATATTCCGCCAAGAATTCTTTGTAAGCCTTGATGAGACCGGTCTTTAATTCTTCATTTGTTTTGTAAACTTGATCATCGCCAGCCAGCCCGTCAAAGATAGCCAGTTCTGTGTAAGCATGAGCAGGACCCCAAATGGTTAATTTGGTTTGCGTATTACCAGCTTCTTCCTTGAGCAGTTTGTAAATATCTAAAAAATGATGATTTTTACCTGAAAGTGGCTGGGTAATGCGAATACCGATGTCTTTACGTGTTTCGTACTGCCCGCCATCATGATCTTGGAAAGTGTAACCGTGGTCTGCAATGTAACGTTCAATACCTTTAAGTCCCCAAATAAAATCTAAATGCCACATGGACTTAGAATATTCACCATCTGTCAAAATATCAATACCATTTGCCTTTTCATCAGCAATCACTTTTTTTATCGCTGCTGTCTCTGTCTCATGATAACCAGGAAAATTATCGTAAAATGGATAGCGAATATCATCACGATGTTCGATTTTATTTTTGTAGGCAAGGAGGTTGGCTGGGCGGAGTAAGGAGCCAACGAGCTGGAATTTTGATTGTGTCATGTCAAAAGCCTCTTTCTAAATTTCTTACTTTTTATTGTACACAAGCTAAGCACTTTTGAAAAATAGTTAATTTAGAGGAAGGGATATAGCTTAAAACTATACCTGAAAGACCAATCCTTACTTGAATACAATTGTTTCCTCTTCACCCCTCTTTTTTGGTAAAATAGAAGAAAAAGGTTTGTTTACTATTTTGATATTTTTTAAATGTGCTATAATCTTTTTGAAATAGGATGTAAATGTAGCCAATCCTGTCCTGCGTTATCCAAGTGGAATTACAGAAATGGTAAAAGGATAGTTGTACGTCATGAAATAAATGAACGACGAGATTTGAATTTGAAATGAATGATTGTTAGAGGTGATAACATGACAATTAAGATGGTTGTGACCGATATGGACGGCACGCTCTTAGATGAAAAAGGGGAATTCGATCGAAGTCGGTTGAAAAATATATTGGATGAGCTGGACAAGCGGGAGATTCGGTTTGTGGTGGCAACGGGCAATGAAATTCACCGAATGCACTTGTTATTTGGAGATTTGTTGGAGCGCGTGACCTTGATTGTTGCAAATGGTGCGCGGATTTTTGATAAAAACGAGGTACTGCTGGGTACATGTTGGTCTCAAGACCTAGTGGCACAGGTCTTGTCTTACTTTGAAGGGAGAGAACGTGATGTGCACCTCGTTGTCACAGCTGAAAATGGCGCTTTTGTCAAAACGGGAACGATTTTCCCTATGATTGAAAAAGTCATGACAGCAGAAATGGCGCAAGAATTTTACCGAAAGATAAACTTTGTCGAAACATTACGTCCAGACGATTTTCCGCAAGTTCTGAAAATGAGTATGGTGGTAAACGAGCAAGTAGCAGTTCAGGCTACTCGACAGCTCAATCAGGATTTTGCAGACACATTAAATGCAGTTACAAGCGGCTATGGAGCGATTGACATTTTGCAAAAAGGAATCCATAAAGCTTGGGGGTTAGAGCAATTGATGCAAAAATGGGAAATTCAAGAGCAGGAAATCATGGCCTTTGGAGATAGTGAAAATGACATTGAAATGCTGCAATTAGCTGGGGTTTCCTATGCTATGGAGAATGCGGATCCCAAAACCAAGGCAGTTGCCAATCACCTTGCACCAGCAAATACAGAGGCGGGTGTCCTGACAGTATTAGAGAACTATTTGAGCAAAGGAGAGAGTTAATGGCTGTCCAATTATTAGATGAATGGCTTTTGAATGAGCAAGAGCAGGTCAGACAAAAGTACCAAGATTTGAATCGTATATCCGTCAAAGATCCCGATGTACTTTTTCTGGGAGATTCTATCGTAGAGTATTTTCCATTACATGAGTTGTTAAAAACGTCAAAAACACTAATAAACCGTGGAATTCGAGGGTATCGATCCGATTTGTTGCTAGAGCATTTAGAATCTCTTTTATTTGGGCAGGCAGTTGATAAGGTCTTTCTCCTCATCGGCACCAATGATATTGGCAAGGAAATCCCGCAGCAAGAAACGGTGAAAAATGTGGAAAATATCATTCAAACGATTACTAGGAATTATCCTCTTGCAGAAATCTGCCTTCTGTCTGTTTTACCAGTCAATGAAACCGCTACTTATAAAAAGCGCGTTCATCGAAGAAGCAATCAAAAAATTCAAGCCCTCAATCATGCTTATCAAGAGTTAGCTTCTGCTTATATGAGTGTGACCTTTTTGAATATCTATGACAATCTGCTAGATGAAGCAGGACAATTAAAAGAATCATTTACCACCGACGGGCTGCATTTGACGGTCGCAGGCTATCAAGTGCTGGCAGAGCGAATAGCAGAACAGTTGTAATCTTTGAGTCAACTATAGATTGGCAATTTTGAACTCGTTTCAATAGATATAATACCAAAAAATTATTATTGTCATAAAAATTTAATTTTATATATTTTAACTCATATGATATAATGAAAAATAATTATAAACTGTTGAAGGAATAGTATGAGTACATTATTAGCTACAAGATTAAAAAGTAAGCGATTGGAATTAGGGTTATCCCAAAAAGAATTAGCAGAAGGGGTATGTGAGCAAGGTCAGATTAGTAGAATGGAAAAAGGCAAGTATATGCCTGGTTCGGATCTTTTATATTCATTATCCAAAAAAATGAATGTACCAATGAACTATTTTTTTGATGATAGTGTACTTGGTGAGACATCTAAGTTGGTACAATTCAAAGAGCTGGTAGAATCCTTTCTAGTAAAGCGTGAGTATGATTCATTAAAATATTTATACAGTTTAGAAATTGATAAACAACATAGATTGCCACTATCAGACCAAAATTATCTTGAATGGATAGGGGCAATTGTTTCATTTCATTGTGATAATAAAAGAGAAGAGGCTATTAAAAAATTAGAACAAATGCTTGTGCGATTAAGTAAAGATGAGTTAATGTACCTTCGTATCTCTAATACCTTGCTTAATTTCTTTTTAGAAGAAAAAAATAATAATGAATTTGAAAAATGTTATCAAGCAGTACTACCTAAACTTCAAAGTATTGATTTTACTCATATAATAGAGCTGAAAATTTATATTAAAATTAGATATAATTTTTGCCGATATCTTTGGAAAAGCTCCCAGATTGAGAAGGGGATAGAGGAAACGCTTGATGTTATTGAAAAATGTAATAAATACAGTTGTAGTTATTTATTAGCAGATTTATACTGTATATTAGCGAATATTAGCGAGGATTTTTCTAGTCAAAGTATTGTAAAACAATATTTTACAATTTCGCAAGTATTATATAAACTAAGCGGTAATGAAAAAATGGCATTAACGCTTGAAAAGTATCTTCGTGATAATTTTCAAAAAGTGTAAGTTAGAGATAAAATATAGAAAACACGAATAATCTTATGTCCAGTTGCTTATGGGGATAATTTTATTCGTGTTTTATTTTTGAAACTGCTACATTAAAACTAGAGGAATATATCTGAACACGCTAAATGATTATAGTTATAATTACAAAAAAAATAACTATTTTTATAAAAATCTATTGAAATAGTTTATTCAAAGGTATATAATGTGTACCTAGAAAGGAGATTAAACTCTGTGAAAAACATAAAAAATGTTATCAAAATTTTGTTGTTTTTATCATGAATATGAGAACAAGGTAATTATTACAAACAAATTACAAATATTTCTAAAATATGTTGATTTTTACAAAACAAAGTTATATAATGACTTTGGAATTTAAAGATTCCTGAAAAAGAAAGGAAATACAATGAAAAAATCATATAAATTAGCAAGTGTAACCATGTTGTGCTCTATGCTCTTACTTGGTGCTTGTCATAAAAACGAAGTCAAAAGTGGGACAAATGGACATTCAGTAAAAACAACGAAAACAACAAAAAGTAGTAGCTCTAAAAAGACAAAAGCTTCTCAAAATAACAAAACGTCTACTAATGATAATAAAACAACTGATAAAGAGCAAGACAATTCGGTTACAAATGCTCAATCATCAGAGATTAGTAATTCAAATAGCCAAAATAGTGCAAGTAGTCAGCAATCTTCGACTCCTTCAATTGTTCAATCTCAAGGAGGAGGTACTCAAGTGACCTCTGGAACTCTTGAACTGTACCAAGACACGCCAGTTTATGCTTCACCAGATAAATCAAGCGAAGTTGCTTATACTTATCCTAAAGGAAATGTTGATTGGGATCAGTATGTTTTTGAAAACGGTGAAAATTGGTATAGTTTTGTAGTTTCTAATGGAACAGAGTCTAAGCGTTACTACATAGCCTATTCAGATGTAAAGCACTAAGGATATTGTTGACTTTTCCTCCTCAGGTAATAGAAATGTTACAAATAAATTACAAATATTTCTAAAATGTGTTGATTTTTACAAAACGAAGTTGTATAATGATTTTGGAATTTGAGGATTCCTGCAGGCATAGCTGATCCTATTACAGGAAATGTCTCTAATACAGATCGTATTTTGATTGGGCAAGATGAAAATGCCAATGCACATACCTTTTATAGAAATTAAGATGATAAACATAAATTAGAAAGTAGGACAAGTGATGAAAAAAATGTTTGATCATAAAGAACAACGTTTTTCCATTCGTAAATATTCGTGTGGTGCAGCTTCTGTTTTGATTGGATGTGTCCTCTTTATGGGCGGTCAAACCGTGTCAGCTGACGAACAAGCCACGACTGAAACAGTACCTGAAGCAGCTCAAGTTGGCACAGCAAATAAGACTCAAAACACAATTGAATCAACTGATGTGTCTTCTCAATCAGCAGCAACTCAGAAAGGAACTGCTGTAACAACAACTGCGCCAGCTAGCTCATCAGCAGACACGGGTGTTGCTAAAACGTCTTCTGAAAATACTCAAAAGACGACAACGGCAGATAAAGCTATTTCTGTAGCTACAGAAACGACACCTTCTCAAACAACGACTGTTGATGCAGCGACACAGACAGAAGACGAAACAACAAATTCATCTGTTGATGCAACAACAGACACAGCTGATTCTTCAACAACTGCAAAAGTTGAAAAGAGTCCTGTCGAAAAAGAAGCAAGGAAAGAAGAAATTGATGTTGCGAAATTGATGGATAAAACGCAAACGGCACAACAAGCTCGTCTTGCAGAATCCAAAGTAGCGCAAAGTGTACCTTCTTTACCAAGTCAGGGCTATTACACTTATACGAAACGTACGGAAGTGAAGAATGAACCGAAAGCAAGTGCAGCATTGCAATTTTATGTGAATGCGGGGGATCGCGTTTTTTACGACCAAGTTTTGATTGCAGATGGATACCAATGGCTAAGTTACCGCTCTTATAGTGGAGCTCGTCGCTATGCGGCTATTAACAAGCTGGTCCAATCTGAACCTCAACAACCAGTGAAACCAACACTTTCTTCAACAGGAACTCTCCCTTCTAGAGGAAGATATGCTTTCTCTAGAACGACAGAGGTTAAGAATGAAGCCAAATTGTCAGCTCCGACACAATTTACTTTTAATAGAGGCGATAGCGTTAACTATGATAAAGTGCTGGAAAATGATGGTTATCAATGGATTAGCTATATTTCTTATAGTGGAATGCGTCGTTATGCAGCTGTTACAAAGTTAGCTCAGCCAGCACCTCAAAGACCAGCTCAAAGTCAAGTGACAGGTACGATTCACATTGAAAACAAGACTTCCCAAGGTTTCGATGTGGTGGTAACGAATGTCAGCTCGACCAAGGGTGTGAAGACAGTGAAGTTGCCTATTTGGTCTAGTCAAGGCGGTCAAGATGATGTAATCTGGTACGATGCAGTTAAGCAAACAGATGGCACCTATAAGTTGAGTGTAGATATTCGTCGCCATAAAAACAACTATGGTGACTATAATGTGCACATGTATTACGTTCAGTCAGATGGCAGCTTGCAAGGTGTAACGGGTACCACGACTAAGGTGGAAGAGCCAAAATATAGTGTGACTGGCACCATTAACATTCAAAATAAGACATCTCAAGGCTTTGATGTCCTGATTACAAATGCGTCAGACAGCAATGGAATTTCTAGAGTGAAAGTTCCTATCTGGACAGATAAGGGCGGTCAAGACGATATTATTTGGTATGATGCTACTAAGCAAAGTGATGGAAATTATAAAGTTTCTGTCAATATTGATAAGCACAAGGGGGAATATGGCGAATATAATATTCACCTTTACTACATTGAATCAAATGGCAAAGTAAGAGGTGTTAGCGGTACCAAGACAACCGTAGTGGCACCAAGTTCTGCAAGAGAATCCATTCCGTCTCAAGGAGTTTATACTTTTAAAAAGGAAGTTGAAGTCAAAAATAGTCCCACAATGACGGCTAAGACTGAATTTACCTTTGCAAGAGGAGAAAGAATTCGCTATGATAAGGTATTGGACGCAGATCATCATCAATGGATTAGTTATGTTAGCTACAGTGGTACACGTCGCTATATCCCAATTGCAACCTTAACAAATGAAGAAACTCCTAAGCCTGTTCAGGTGACTGGCACGATTCACATTGAAAACAAGACTTCGCAAGGTTTTGATGTGGTGGTGACGAATGTCAGCTCGACCAAGGGTGTGAAGACAGTGAAGTTGCCTATTTGGTCTAGTCAAGGCGGTCAAGATGACATCATCTGGTACGACGCTGCTAAGCAAAATGACGGCACCTATAAGTTGAGTGTGGACATTCGTCGTCATAAAAATAATCGTGGCGAGTACAACATTCACATGTACTATGTTCAGTCGGACGGTAGTTTGCAGGGTGTAACGGGTACTACGACTAAGGTGGAAGAACCCAAATACAGCGTGACTGGCACGATTCACATTGAAAACAAGACTTCCCAAGGTTTCGATGTGGTGGTGACGAATGTCAGCTCCACCAAGGGTGTGAAGACAGTAAAGCTGCCTGTTTGGTCTAGTCAAGGTGGCCAAGATGATGTGATCTGGTACGATGCGATTAAGCAAACAGATGGCACCTATAAGTTGAGTGTAGATATCCGCCGTCATAAAAATAATCGTGGTGAATATAACATACACATGTACTATGTTCAGTCGGACGGTAGTTTGCAAGGTGTGACGGGTACGACAACTAAGGTGGAAGGCCCTCAAACAGGTGCAAAAGAAGTACAATATAATGGCTCCTACTACTTTATCCAAGGTAAATATGATGAAATTGTAGTGGCAAACAAAAAGCATCCGATGGCTGCTAACTACAATCCTGGTGAAAATCCAACTGCAAAAGCTGCCTTTCTTCGATTAAGAAATGATATGATTGCTCAAGGCTATAATGTTGGTTATGCTTACAGCGGATTTAGAAGTTATGATTATCAAAAAGTTCTGTATCAAAATTATGTGAACAAAGATGGTCAAGCTGCTGCGGATCGTTACTCTGCACGTCCGGGTTATAGTGAGCACCAAACAGGTCTTGTCTTTGATTTAACGGATAAAGCGGGCAATCTTTTAGAGGATACTGCTGCAAGTAATTGGTTGAAGAACAATGCATATCGCTACGGTTTTGTAGTCCGTTACCAACCAGGGAAAGAAGCTTCGACAGGATACATGCCAGAAGCATGGCATATTCGTTATATCGGTAAGGAAGCTGATGAAGTTTACCATTCTGGTTTGAGTTTAGAGGAATATTATGGCTTTGAAGGTGGAGATTACGCTTCATCAGTAACCCCGTCAAAACCAACGACTCCGTCTCCCCAAACACCCTCTATCCCTGCTCAAGGTGTATATCGTTTTACAAAACGCTCCTCTATCAAAGCAGAAGCTAGAATGTCAGCCCCTGAATTGGCTTATTATGATGCCGGGCAATCGGTCACTTATGATAAGGTTTTGAATGCAGATGGTGCGACATGGATTTCTTACATTGCTTTTAGCGGAAAGAGACGGTATATTGCTGTTGCTTAATTCAAACTTTACAACATCTACGGTTGAGAATCCGTAGGTGTTTTTTTATATTTGAAAAGCATTGTTTATTATGTCACAAACTTAGATAAAGCATAAAAGGAAATGCTGTTGTGTATAAGCTTTTTGATATTTTCTGAGATTGTGAAAATCTGTGAGCAAATTTTTTGTAAACGAATTCAAAAAGTATTATGATATTACCGTAACTAAAAAACAGATTTTGAAATTGCAATTCCATTCTCTGAGATGGAGGATTATTATGTCTAATGTGAAAACAGTGCCTGCTGCTGTTGCTATGCTTCGTGTATTGGAAGCATGGGGTGTGGAAAATGTTTACGGTTACCCTGGTGGTTCTGTCAATTCAACTATGAATGCGCTGGATCTGGAAAAGGAAAACCTTCACTTTGTTCAAGTTCGTCACGAACAAGTTGGAGCTCTTGCAGCTGCAGCTCATGCTAAATTGACTGGAAAAATAGGCGTAACTCTTGGGTCTGCTGGTCCTGGTGCTGTCAATCTTTTAAATGGCTTGTACGATGCGCGGGAAGATCATGCTCCGGTTTTAGCTTTGGTCGGTCAAGTGCCGAGCACAAACATGAACTATGATTATTTCCAAGAGTTTTCTGAATTACCAATGTTTAGTGATGTTGCGGTTTACAATCGAGTGGTTATGACACCAGAAAGTCTCCCTTATGTTGTTGATAAAGCGATTCGTGAGGCTTATAAACATAATGGTGTAGCTGTTGTTATCATGCCAAATAATTTTGGTTATGTAGAAATTCCAGATGTAGATTATGCTTCTCATACAGCAGAAAAAAACTTACCGCTGCCCCAAGCAACGGATGCCGAAGTGGATCAATTTCTTGAACTAGTAAAAGCCGCTAAGCGTCCTATTTTTCATGTAGGTTCTGGTATCGGGAACAATGCGCAGTTATTGATAGAACTGTCTCAAAAATTGCAAATTCCGATTGCTGTAGCGGGTCTGGCTAAGGGCAAAATTCCAGATGACTTTGAAGCCAACTTAGGAACATTGAATCGTGCCGCCTCTAAGGTTGGTGATGAAGCTTTTGCGGCAGCTGATCTGGTGATTGCTCTTGGGACAAACTTCCCATTTGCCAACTTAGTTTATCGTTCTCATGATTTTAAGTTTGTTTCTATTGATATTGATGCTGCTAATTTTGGTCGTCATCACTACTTGGATTTAGGGATTTTATCAGATTCTGGAAGTTTTCTGAAAAAAGCCTTGGTACGTAGTGAAGCGGTCGCTCCGCAACCATTTTATCAAGCAAGTGTGGCAGCCATGAAAGATTGGAAAGCTTATCTGGAACGTTTAATGCAAAAAGCAGACGGACCACTAGAGTTTGAACAAGTTTATCGCGAAATCAACCGCATTTCAGATGCCAATGCTGTCTATGGTATTGATGTTGGGGACAATATTATCAATAGCTTCCGCTTCTTAAACTTTACACCAGAGAAGAAATGGACCATCTCCGCTCTTTTTGCCACCATGGGTTATGGTGTACCAGCTTCTATCGCAGGTCAATTTGCTTTCCCGAATCGCCAAGTTTTCAATATTGCTGGGGACGGTGCATTTTCAATGGTGATGCAGGATCTGACGACCCAAGTCAAATACCAGTTGCCAATTATCAATATTATCACTTCTAACAATTCACTCAACTTTATCAAGTCTGAACAGGAAGATCTGGTCATGAACTTTTCAGGCGTAGACCTCTACGAAGTAGATTTTGCGAAAGTCGCAGAAGGAATGGGAGTAGAGGGAATAACAGTTAAAACTTTAGAGGAATTGCCAGCTGCATTTGACCGCGCACTTGAAGTTTCAAAATCTGGAAAGCCTGTTTTGATTGATGCTAAAATCACAGACAAACGTGGTATCCCTGTGGAAGAATTGGAATTGGATATTGTTGATGGTGACTTTGTAGAAAAAATTTCTACTGGTTATCAAGAAACACATGGTCAAATGAGTCCAGAAGAATTCTTTGCGGCTTATGATGGGCAAGAGCTGCGACCTATTACAGCTTATTTCAAAAAATATGGTGTCAAGCCATAACTTGAGCCACAGCTTATCTTAATTTTTACGACTGTTTATGGTAGTTAGAGCGGGAGGGCATCCCTCTCTAACTCTACTATAAATTTCAGAAGCTGTTTCACTTCATTAAATTGGTATAAATTTTATACAAATTCTTATTATTCTGATCTGTTAGATAGACTGATTGAGTTTTTGTTTCGAGAGAATGAAAGCGCTTGCTTTAAAGGCTCGATTGAATTCTCTCTATGGATATGTGCATATAAGACAGGAGGAAACATTATGTCTTACCAAACTAGTAGTGCTGAAGGTCCAGTTGATTTCATTAACACTTATGATTTAGAGCCCATGGCTCAGAAGGTCATTCCCAAAGCTGCATTTGGCTATATCGCAAGTGGAGCCGAAGATACTTTTACTCTGCGGGAAAATATTCGTGCCTTTAACCATAAGCTAATTGTGCCTCATACGCTTCGCAATGTGGAAAATCCAAGTACAGAGATTGAATTTGACGGGGATAAACTATCGTCTCCAATTATTCTAGCTCCGGTAGCGGCTCATAAGCTGGCGAATGTACAAGGAGAAGTGGCTTCAGCTAAGGGAGTGCACGAATTTGGCTCTCTTTATACCACCAGCTCTTATTCAACAGTCGATCTTCCAGAAATTTCGCAATCTCTTCAAGGAACACCACATTGGTTCCAGTTCTACTTTAGTAAAGATGATGGCATTAACCGTCATATCATGGATCGGGTTAAAGCTGAAGGGTATAAAGCAATTGTTTTGACAGCAGATGCGACTGTTGGGGGCAATCGTGAAGTGGACAAACGCAATGGCTTTGTTTTTCCAGTTGGCATGCCGATTGTAGAAGAATACCTTCCTGATGGTGCAGGCAAGACAATGGACTTCGTTTACAAATCAGCTAAGCAAAAATTATCCCCTCGTGATGTGGAATTTATCGCATCTTACTCAGACCTTCCTGTCTATGTCAAAGGTCCACAATGCCGTGAAGATGTAGAGCGCTCGCTTGATGCCGGTGCTTCTGGTATTTGGGTGACCAACCACGGTGGACGGCAAATTGACGGCGGTCCGGCAGCATTTGATTCATTGCAAGAAGTGGCTGAAACAGTTGACAAACGTGTACCAATTGTCTTTGACTCAGGTGTCCGTCGTGGTCAGCATGTCTTTAAGGCACTCGCTTCTGGGGCAGATTTAGTGGCTATTGGACGACCTGTGATTTATGGTCTAGCTCTTGGTGGTAGTGTTGGTGTCCGCCAAGTCTTTGAGCATATCAATGATGAATTAAAAACAGTGATGCAATTATCTGGTACCCAAACGATTGAAGAAGTAAAACACTTCAAACTTCGTCACAATCCTTATAATCCAACTTTCCCAGTAGACCCACGGGATTTGAAATTGTACTAAAATGGATAAAGTATCATCCAACTCTCTTTGGCTTTTCAAAGGGAGTTTTGTTATGCTAAGCGATAGAGAAATGAAGTCAGATACCTGATTTTAATAAAAATGTTCAGTTCTAAATGACAAAAGTTAGCAAAAGTCGTTAATGCACTTGGAAAATAGAATAGTATCACTATTTGACAGTATTTTATAAGAAAACTTCTTCTTTGTTTGTTATAATATAAAGTGTAGAAAACGTTTTATATTATAAGGAGGAAGATATGACAGAAAAATTGACTTTTCCAGATGGATTTTTATGGGGCGGAGCGACCGCTGCCAACCAATGTGAAGGGGCCTATGATGTTGATGGTAGAGGTCTTGCAAATGTCGATGTGGTGCCGGTTGGTGCGGATCGTTTCCCGATTATTGCTGGTAAGAAGAAGATGTTTGACTTTGAGGATGGCTATTTCTATCCGGCAAAAGAATCCATTGATATGTATCATCATTTTAAAGAAGATATTGCGCTTTTTGGCGAAATGGGCTTTAAAACTTATCGACTCTCTATCGCTTGGTCTCGGATTTTTCCAAAGGGAGACGAGCTGGAACCTAATGAGGCAGGCTTGAAATTTTATGAAGATCTCTTTAAGGAATGCCATAAGTACGGTATTGAACCTTTGGTGACTATTACCCACTTTGACTGTCCTATGCACTTGATTGAGGAATACGGAGGCTGGCGCAGCCGCAAAATGCTGGAATTTTACGAGCGTCTCTGCCGCACTCTTTTTATCCGCTACAAGGGGCTAGTCAAATACTGGCTGACTTTCAATGAAATCAATATGATTCTCCATGCACCGTTTATGGGAGCAGGACTTTACTTTGAAGAAGGGGAAAATGAAGAGCAGGTCAAATACCAAGCAGCCCATCATGAATTGGTAGCGTCAGCTATTGCGACCAAGTTGGCACACGAGATCGACCCTGAAAACAAGGTTGGCTGCATGCTGGCAGCTGGTCAGTATTATCCAAATACAGCCAATCCGGCAGATTACTGGGCAGCTTTGCAGGAAGATCGGGAAAGCTATTTCTTCATCGATGTCCAGTCCAGAGGAGAATATCCAAACTATGCCAAGAAGAAATGGGAGCGTCTGGGTATTGAAGTTGAAATGACAAAAGAAGATCTAGAGTTACTTAAGACCTATACAGTGGATTTCATTTCCTTCTCTTATTATTCCAGCCGAGTGGCTTCTGGTGATCCAAAGGTCAATGAAAAAACTGCCGGAAATATCTTTGCCTCGCTTAAGAATCCTTACCTAGAAGCTTCTGAGTGGGGCTGGCAGATTGATCCGCTGGGCTTGCGAATTACCCTTAACGTCATCTGGGATCGCTATCAAAAGCCGATGTTTATCGTGGAAAACGGGCTGGGAGCAGTTGATACGCCAGATGAAAATGGCTATGTCGAAGATGACTACCGTATTGACTATCTAGCAGCCCATATCAAGGCTATGCGCGATGCGATTAATGTAGACGGTGTAGAACTTTTAGGATACACCACTTGGGGCTGCATTGACCTCGTTTCCGCTGGAACCGGTGAGATGAAAAAACGCTATGGCTTCATCTATGTAGACCGTGACAACGATGGAAACGGCACACTCAAACGCTCCAAGAAAAAATCCTTTGACTGGTATAAGGAAGTCATTGCGACTAATGGGGCAAGTGTGAAATAGAGCAATTGGGGCGTGAGACAAAATTTAAAATCATTTTAATCGGCTCTCTTATTTCAAGAATTCGGTGAGAGTGGGGCAGAAATCAGTAGCTTCGTAGAAACTTGATTTCGTCATCCCACTCTCTTTTTTGCTTTCCGTTGACTTCCGTCTTTTTCCTTGTTACACTATGGATAAGAGATTTTGTTGGAATGGACGTAATATGGCCAATATTTTAATCATCGAAGATAACAACGATATTCATGACATTTTAAAAGATTTGTTTGAAACTGAGCACAGGGTTTTCTCGGCTTATTCTGGAACGGAAGGACTTCTTGTTTTTGCGCAGGAAGCAATTGATTTGGTATTGCTGGACATTATGCTGCCAGGGAAAAATGGCGATCAGGTCTTGGCAGAAATTCGCAAAAGCAGTCAGATTCCGGTGGTCATGCTGACAGCTTTGGGTGAGAAATCGCTGGTCAGTCAATATTTGCTGGATGGTGCCAATGACTATATTGTCAAACCGTTCGATCTGGACGAGCTTTTTGCGCGTGTGACAGTGCAGTTGCGTAACCACCTTTCACAAGAGCAAGCAACGGAAATTCAAGGGATAAAAAATATCCGTCTTTCACCAGATACATTTGAAGTGGTCAATGGCGAGAAGCGAGTTCGTTTGGGGAAGAAGGAGTATCAGATACTTCAAACCTTGCTTCGTCATCCGAAGAAAATTTACACAAAAGAAGAATTATTTGAATTGGTTTGGGGAGAACCCTACCTGCCGGGAGATAATACACTGAACACTCACCTTAGCAATCTTCGTAAAAAATTGGCCCAAGTAGATGATTCGGAAGAATATATCGAAACGATTTGGGGACTGGGTGTACGACTTAAGGAGGACTGAGAATGCTTGAATTTATACTAATTATGTTCATCGGTCTGCTTGGGTTCTTGCTCGTGCGTTATCATGTTGCGGTCCGTAATTTTTCACAGCAGATTCGTGAGAAACGAGAAACTGGTAGTCAAATTCGTTTGGCACCTCAAAATCACAGCCAAACGATTGTTGAGTTGGCAAATGAAGTTGAAAAGCTCTTTCAAGAAGTAGAGCAGACACGTTTTATCGCTCGTCAGGAAAAGAAAACCTTGGATATGGCCATTAGCAATATTGCTCACGATATTCGCACACCTTTGGCCATTGCTAGCGGTTATACCCAACAGCTTATAAAAGGAAAAGAAGAAAATGAACAGCTGTTGAAAATTGCAACCAATCTGTCCGTTGTTTCCAATCGTTTAGAAGCGCTCATGGAATATCGTCGTCTTATGGAAGGGGCTGTTCGACCGCAGTTTCGACAAATAGATATTTCCAAACTGGTTGCAAAGCAAATGCTTTCTTTTTATGATGCTTTTCAAAAGCAAGGAATTGAATTGCAAGTAAATTTGCAGGAGGGGTTAGTAGTAAAGACAGACCCAGAAATTTTAGAGCGGATTGTCCAAAATATGTTGAGCAATGTCCTCAAGCATGGAAAGGAAACTGCCCAGCTATCTTTAATCCGAAAAGATGCGGCTATTCATTTAAGTGTAAAAAACATTGTCCGTCAGCCCATTCAACATTTGGAAAAATTAACCAATCGATTTTATTCTGAAAACCTCTCTAACACGGAAGAATCTTCTGGTTTGGGACTTTATATCACTCAACAACTGGTAGATATTCTTGGCGGTGATTTAACCATGAAAGCTAAAGGAGAATGGTTTGAATTGCTTATCCGTTTGTGAATATTTTATACAGAAAAACAGCTAATCTTTGACTAGCTGTTTTCTTTTGTTATAAATCTTTTCTTTTAAATACCTGTATACCACTAAATGTAAAAAGAAGTGTGATGAGAAGAGCGATGGTTATGGTTTTGACCACCATATCCTGTTTAGAAACCATGTCAAAATAGAATTGCATGTTCAAGTATTTCAACCAGTCAATATCTGGGTAAAAGGCAGTTGGCAGACTTAGCAGGGAAACACCGATCAAATAAGTGAAAATAGCAGCTATAATAGAGTTGGTAGCATACAGTACGAAAGAAACAAGGCTAACCCAAGCTAGGGTACAAATAAATTGAACCCCTATCGTAATGAAAAAATTAGAAAGAAAATGTTTGGGTGCGGTTCCCATGCCATTGATGAGCGTAGCTGGAATAAATGAGGAATAGGTTAGAATCAATTGAAGTACGATGAGACTTGCCAGAACAAGAAACTTAGACAAATAGAATTCTGTCCGTGAAATACCACTAGTAATAGAATTTTTATATAATTTCTGGGTGAGATCAATTCCAATCAATAAAACAACAAGGATAATAGTAAAAATAATGGTATTACTAAGATTATCAGAGGTTTTAGTGATAGCCTCAAAGCCAGTCCAGCCTCCGTTATCACCCAGTTTTTCAAAAGCTTTTGTATCTGTATGAACTCCGATACTTCCCACAACACCATAGAGAACACCTAATAAGAGTGTGGTGATAAAAAGGATTTCTGTAATCCAAAAACCTTTTGAACGAAAAAGATGATAAAAGTCTGCTTGAATTGTGTGGAACATGATAAACCTCCCTATTCTACCAAATCTGTAAAGTATTTTTCCAAATCTTGGCGAGCATAGTAAATTTCGTTAATGGTAACATTCTCTGCCCCTAGCGTTTGAACAATCTTGTTGATTTCGTGCGAGTGAGTGAAGATGTGTATTTCATCTGTCGCATTCACGACTTTGAGACGGTAGCCTAGTTGATCGTGGAGGATTTTGCTTGCTTTAGCGAGGTCACTTGTTTTCAAAACGATATAATCTTCATTTTCTTCTTCAAACTCTGCTTTAGTGATTTCTTTGATAAGTTGACCGTTTTCGATGATGCCGAATTTTGTAGCAACCAAGTATAGTTCGCTTAAAATATGACTGGAGATGATGAAAGTCATATTCAATTCTTCATTGAGGCGTTGCACCAACTGGCGGAATTCTTTGATTCCGACAGGGTCAAGCCCGTTAATCGGTTCATCCAAAATCATCAAATCTGGTTTTGACAGAAGAGCAATGGCAATGCCCAAACGCTGTTTCATGCCAAGAGAAAAATCTCGGAATTTTTTCTTACCAGTATTGGTCAAGCCCACGTAAGAGAGAGTTTCTTGGATAACCTTATCCGTATTTGGGATATGCCGTATCTTGCAACAATAGTTTAAGTTTTCATAGGCCGTCAAGTGATTGTAAGCAGCGGGTGCTTCAATGACAGAACCAACTCGCTTGAGAGCGTGCGTCCATTCGGAGTTATTAGAAGAGCCAAAGAGAGCGACCGTACCGCTATTGGGCTGAATCAGCTGGGTAATCACTTTGATAAGCGTTGTCTTACCAGCTCCATTTTTCCCAATTAGACCGTAAATTTCCCCTTGTTTCACAGTAAGACTAACATCATCTAGAGCCAGCTGTTGACCAAATATCTTACTGATGTGTTTCACATTTACAATAGTTTCCATAATGTGACCTCCATTTTTTCTATCGTAGAGTTCCCCCTCTTTTCACTATTTAGTATACAAAATGCTTGTCAAATAAGTCTCAAGTAATTCTCAAATATTTCTAAAATTTAAAAAATCTGAGCAAACCTCAGATTTCACAATTTTGTAGGATAAATCTTTCAATCATAGCGGCCATTTCTTGAGGGTGGTCTGTGTTAAGTGTATGATTTCCACCTGAAAGTGTCACAAAATCTGCTTGTGGTAAAGCTGCGGCTAATTTTTTAGAGGAAGGCAGGTTAGGCCAATCTTTGCTGCCACAGATGATGAGGCTGGGAAGTTGTATTGCACTTAAAAGACTTGATAAATCTAAATTTTTCAAGTCTTTTAACAGGCCAACAAAAGATTTTTTATGAAGCCCCTCTTTTTTGAATAGGGAGTCTGGTAGGCAAGAGAAGATAAGCAGCTGGAGTTTATAGAGTAGATTGGAGCTTAGTTTATATTGAGTTCCTGATAAAACGAGTGCTTGGAGCTGAGGAAATTGTTGCCCCACTTTTAAGGCAAGAGTTCCACCGAGAGACAATCCAACTAGAACAAATGGTTCATTGATGGCTTGAAGTTCCTGACAAAGGTGTTGTTCTAGCTGAGAGGCTGTCATGATGTTGTTATTTGTGTAAAAGAGGTCTAAAGCCTCGGTGTCATATTGTGGCAGAAGTTCACGGACTTTATCCCAAGAGTGTTTATCCTGTCCAAGTCCGTGTAAAAAAATGATTTTCATGAGTGATTCCTTTCTATTTTCAGCAAAAGAGATGGGAACGATTGTAAGAGTAAACCTATTAAAATCTATAATAAATTGGACTTGATATCATTATAGCATAAAGACGGTGCTTGTGTTGCGATAGAATACTTTAAATGGATAGAAAGACCTTTTAAAAAATGAAACTTATCGCAGTGTTTTTTGTATCAAATTCTTACTTTGGGATAAAAAGGGTTAAATTGATGATGAGGAAAATCAAGAAACAGACAAGGCTTGCACTTTTTGGTGTTTCCAAATAGCGGTAATAGCTTCGCATGACAGTCTCATCAAACCCGTGGGCGTACATGGATTCCACATAAGAATCTCGCCAGTTGAAGGCGATAAAAATAGCTTTGATATAAAAGATTGGCGACCAGAAATGTAAGGTTTTACCCCGCAAGAGACTGGCTTCGCGAACAGCTTGGATTTCTTTTTGAATAACTGGAATAGCGTTTAAAACAACGAGCAGCCCGTAGGTAAAATGACCCGGAAGTCCTTTTTGATGCCAGTAGCGCAAGAGTTGATTGAGATTGACGCCGTATAAAAAGGTCATTCCCAGAGCCGCTAAAGCAAAAGAACGTGTAAAAAGAACAATCGCTTGACTTTTGTCACCGTGAAGCTGAATAGCCCAGAAATTTGCTAACGCCGGAAGTAATGGCAGAAGGAACACCCAGAGAATGCCCCACCATTTCCTAATATAAATAAGGTAGATAAGTGTTCCTGCGACAATAGCGCAGTTGAGCCATGTTGAGCGGACAAAGGAGATTTCTAATGTCAAAGCAATGAGAAGGAGCGCAAGTGCGAAGACATTTGTTTCTTCTTTTTTCATAGCGACCTCCTTTCTGTCAGTCCGTCGGACGTCAGCTCTACCAAATAATTACTAATACCGTCCAAGGGTTCTAAGCGATGAGAAATGATAATAAAGCTCTGTTGTGCAGCTTTTTCTCCAATCCAATTAGCAAAAAAATCACAGGCTTTTTTATCTAAACCAGTAAAGGGCTCATCCATGAGTATGACAGGAGTTTCTAAGGTCAAGATAGCCAATAATTGAATGATTTTTTTCTGCCCACCGCTCAAGTGGAAAAGACTAGAATCCATTTTGTCCCCTAAGCCAAATAAATCCAAGGCTTCTTGTACCTTTGCTTGGTCTTCGCTGGAAAGAGAGGGAAGGTTTAATTCCTCTGCGGGTGTCGTCCGAATGAATTGCTTTTCAGCATCTTGAACAACGGCAGTAATATGGCGATACAATTGCTTGTTCTTCTTAATTTTTCGTCCCTGATAACTCATATTGCCTTTGTACTTTTGCAATTGCAAAATGGCACGAAAAAGAGTTGATTTACCGGCACCGTTAGATCCGATGAGAGTCGTAACACCTTGCTGAAAAGTAAAATCCTCAATCGTAAAAAGTATTTTTGAGTCAAATTGACAGGAAACATGCCGCAATTGTAAGAGAGGATTTCGCTTGGTATTTTCACGTGTCAGCTGATAGCTTGGGAGTTCCTTTTTTAAGAGAGCTACATCTCGTTTAAAAAGTTTCCCATTTTTTAATTCAACAAGGCAGTCGACATAGTCAGCATAGAGGCTACGATCATGGTCACATAAAATAACAGTCTTCCCCATTTTTGTCAAATCTGCTAGTAAATGAATCAAGCGTTTGCGTGCTACTTGATCGACAGAAGCAAAGGGTTCATCTAACAAAATAATTTGTGAATCCATAGCTAGCAGAACGGCTAGAGAAACTTGTTGTTTTTCTCCGCCAGATAAGGTTAGAAAATTACGATGGAGCAGGTGTTCTACTTTCCCAAGAGTGATAGCATGCTTGATTTTTGCATCAATCTGTTCAGCAGGCGTTTGGAGATTTTCCAAGGTAAAAATCAATTCCTCATAAAGGGTTGTCATGGTGAATTGACGGCTTGGATTTTGGAACATCATACTGAGGTAGGTGACTCGTTCATGAATAGGTAAATGAGATAATAGTGTATCACCTAGTTTGACCTCTCCAGAGAAGTCTAGTTCGTTGAAATTCGTTAAAATCCGAAAAAGGGTTGATTTGCCAGCACCGGTATCACCAATCAAGAGCGTCATTTTTCCTGTTTCAAAGGCGAAGGTTAAATCTTTAAAGACATCTTTAAAATAAATGTGCTCTAATGTTAGTTTCATCTTATTTACCAGCAGCTTGGTTAATCTTGTCGTAAAGATTCATAATAATTTTGACTAGAACGGCGCAGAAAAAGAATACAGAGAAGAAGCGAACAATAAGCAATGCTAAGACAAAACCGGGTTTGAAAGCGTAGTAACCAATTTTGAAATATTCATAGGTAAAGCTCAAAAGAGTCGTACCAATGGCGCTATAAGTCAGAGCTAACCAGTCGTAGCATTTGTATCGCGTCGCTGCAAAACCAAGCTCACTACCAAAACCTTGAATGAGCCCAGAAATCAACGTGCTCATGCCAAATTGGCTGCCATATAGTATCTCTGCGAGGGCTGCAAGCACTTCTCCAATCGTGGCGCTACCAGCTTTGTGAATGAGCATAGCTGACATAGGAGCTGCCATACACCAAAGACCAAACAAAACTTCGTTGGCGAAAGGCTCCAAACCTGCCGGCGCTAAAATAGCTGTCAAAATGTTGTAAAGGAAACCTGAACCAACAAAGATTCCACCAAAAAGAATAGCCAAAAGAGCTAAGAGGATAACATCTCGTAAACTCCATTTTTCAAACATAAAAAAACTCCTTCTAACAAAGCAGATGAGGAGTTTTAGCGCGACAAAATAAAATCTAATCACATAAATGATTAGAACGGTTTGGTCTTTCTTATACATTTCCCTGCGGCAGCATTAACTGCATCAGGTTCCATGGGTATAATCTCAGCCTCAGCACCCCAAATGTTCTTTGCTTTTTATTATGTTGCTATTCTAACATCTATTTTTTAAAATAGCAAGCAAAGGATTTCCAAAAATTTTATGTATGCAGCTGCTATAGTCTTAAACTATATCAAATCATAAAATGTTAAATAACACGCGATGTAATCAACGTTTAATATATATTTGGAATCTAGCTATAGTTTTTAACTATAACAAATTCCTGGAAATTCCAATTATACAGGGGACTTAATTTCTGTTAAGATAGTGTCAACAAGAAATTTTGGAGGATGACTATGTCAACAACGATTATCGGCTTCCCGCGTTTGGGAGAATTCCGCGAATTAAAATTCACCACTGAAAAATACTTTAGGAATGAAATTTCAGCTCAAGAGCTCCTGGCTGCTGCCAAGGACCTGCGCGCCAAGCACTGGAATATCGTCAAAGAGCACGGGATTACCGAAGTGCCGTCCAACGACTTTTCTCACTATGATAATGTTTTGGATGCCGCCTTCCTCTTTAACGTAGTGCCGTCCTCTGTTCAGGGCCTGGACCTGTCTGACCTGGAGCGTTACTTTGCCCTGGCCCGCGGCTACCAAGGAGAAAAAGGGGACGTACGTGCCCTGCCCATGAAAAAGTGGTTCAACACCAACTACCATTACATCGTTCCAAAGTTTGAAAAAGACACTGAGGTCAAACTGGCCGGTCACAAGATTTTTGACGAATACCAGGAAGCCAAGGAACTGGGCCTGGATACCCGTCCGGTCCTGGTAGGTCCCTTTACCCTTCTGCAGCTGTCCGACTTTGAAGAAGGGGTAGAGGCTGCCCAGTTTGTGGCTGCCATGGCCAAGGCCTATCAGGAAGTCTTTGCCAAATTGGCCGACCTAGGAGCTGAGCGCATCCAGCTGGATGAGCCAAGCCTGGTCAAGGACCTGTCCGCCGAAGAGAGGGTCCTCTTCCTTGATCTCTACAGGAAAATCCTGGCTGACAAGAAGGGACTGGAAGTCCTGATTCAGACCTATTTCGGCGATGTTCGGGATATCTACTCTGATTTGATCGAACTGCCGGTAGACGCTATCGGTCTGGACTTCGTCGAAGGCAAGAAAACCCTGGAGCTGGTCAAGTCCGGCTTCCCGGCCGACAAGACCCTCTATGTCGGGATTGTCAACGGTAAGAATATCTGGTGCAATAATTATGAAAAGAGCCTGGCTGTCCTGGAGCAGGTTCCGGCTGAAAAGCTTGTGCTGACCAGCTCTTGCTCCCTCCTACATGTACCTTTCACCACAGCCAATGAAGACTTTGAAGAAGCCATCCTCAAGCACTTTGCCTTTGCGGCTGAGAAGTTGAATGAGCTCCGGGACCTAGATGCCATCCGCAATGGTGGCGGAGCAGAAGCCCTGGCTGCCAATAAGGAACTCTTTGCGACAGAGCGTGTCGGTCAAAATGCTGAATTGGCAACTCGTATCGCTGGATTGACAGATGCAGACTATACTCGTCTGCCGACCTTCGCAGAACGCGAAGCCATTCAGAAAGAAGCCTTCAAACTGCCGGCCCTTCCGACGACAACCATCGGTTCCTTCCCTCAGACCAAGGAAGTTCGGGCCAAGCGCCTGGCCTTCCGCAAGGGAGAACTGTCCCAGGAAGACTATGACAAGTTCCTGGCTGAGCAGATTGACGAATGGATCAAGTGGCAGGAAGAAGTTGGTTTTGATGTTCTGGTTCACGGGGAATTTGAGCGTAATGACATGGTAGAATACTTCGGTCAAAACCTGTCCGGCTACCTCTTCTCCAAGAACGGCTGGGTGCAATCCTACGGTATGCGTGGGGTGAAACCGCCGATTATCTGGGGAGATGTAACCCGTCTCAACCCGATTACTGTTAAATGGTCCAGCTATGCTCAAAGCCGGACTGACAAGCCGGTTAAGGGAATGCTGACGGGACCTGTAACCATCCTCAACTGGTCCTTCCCACGGGAAGATATTTCCATCAAGGACTCTACCCTGCAGATTGCCCTGGCCATCAAGGATGAAGTTCTGGACCTGGAAGCTGCCGGCGTTAAGATTATCCAAATCGATGAAGCTGCTCTGCGTGAAAAGCTGCCGCTCCGTCGCAGCGACTGGTATGAAGACTATCTGGACTGGGCTATTCCGGCCTTCCGTCTGGTCCACTCTACCGTAGCGCCGAATACCCAGATCCATACCCACATGTGCTACTCAGAGTTTACCGATATCATCCCGGCCATTGACAATATGGATGCGGATGTCATCTCTTTTGAGGCCAGCCGCTCCAACCTGAAAATCCTGGATGAGCTCAAGGCCAAGAACTTCCAGACAGAAGTGGGACCTGGAGTTTACGATATCCACTCTCCTCGTGTACCAAATGAAGAGGAAATCGACCACACCATCGAAGCCATCCTGACCAAGGTGCCGAACTGCAAGCTCTGGATCAATCCTGACTGCGGTCTAAAAACGCGTGGTATTACTGAAACCAAGGCCAGCCTGGTCCGCCTGGTAGAGGCAGCCAAGGCAGCGCGTGAAAAACTTTAATCAAAAAATAAGAGCTGACAGAAGGGCGGACCTGACCCTGTCCTGCTGTCTCATACTCTTCGAAAATCAACATGATACTTTGCCAGTTTCAACAGTCCAGTGGACTGTTGAAAGTTGCGGATAAAGGGAATGCAGTTCCTGTCAAAAACTGTCTGGGAGACTGTGAGAGGTTGCAAATAAAGAAAGCGAAGCTTTTCTCTTATGTAACTCCAGTGCTTTTGATGCAAACTACGTTTGCTTTATCTGCAACCTCGCCTCGCTTTCGCGTCTAATTTTGATTTTCATTGAGTATTAGTAAAGAAATTGTAAAACATGTCTATCCAAAGCCCGTCTCTCTCTTTTGAAGTATTTCCTCCTAATCCAGCAGTAGGCAATGAAAAGATTATGGCGGTCCTGAAGGAAATGCAGGATCTGGCACCTCATTTCATCAGTGTAACAGCGAGTAATAATAAGTTCAATATCGAAGAAACAACGGTGCGTCTGGCGGACTTTATCCGCAATGACCTGCACATCCCGACCATTGCTCATTTGCCTGCGGTGTATTTGACCAAGGAGATGGTCTCAGATACGCTAGAAGCCCTTGATAGAGTAGGTGTGCATAAAGTATTGGCGCTTCGAGGAGATATTTTTCTAAATATGGGGCCCAAAAAGGATTTCGTCTATGCAACAGATTTGATTGAGTATATTAAGAAAGAAGCTCCTCACTTTGAGATTGTGGGGGCCTGCTATTCGGAAGGTCATCCGGACTCGCCCAATCAAATCTCAGATATCCAAAATCTCAAAAAGAAGGTGGATGCCGGCTGTTCCAGCCTTTTAACACAGCTTTTCTTTGATAATGAGAGTTTTTACGATTTTCAAGATAAATGTATCTTAGCAGGGATTGAGGTTCCTATTCATGCGGGGATTATGCCGATTTTAAACAGAAATCAGGTTCTTCGTTTGCTTAAAACCTGTGAAAACATTTATTTACCACGGAAATTTTGCTCTATTCTAGATAAATATGAACACGATCCAGAGTCGCTCAGAGCAGCAGGATTAGCTTATGCGATTGACCAAATTGTTGACTTAGTCACTCAAGATGTGGCGGGCGTTCATTTATATACAATGAACAATTCCGATACTGCTCATCGAATTTATCAAGCGACGCATACATTTTTTGATAAGTAAGCATGTCCTGACTTGTTTTGGGAATAGGATGTTCTGACCTTTGTTGTTCTGCAGTTGCAGCTAGAAACCTTGAAAGAGTGCTGAAAATGCGCTCTTTTTGGTTTTCTGATAGATAGGAAATATTAAATAATGAAAGAATAGTATCATTATCTCTGACTATTCTACAAGAAAAGGGTTTCAAAAAAGAGTATAATAGAAGTAATCAAAGAATGAGGTGAATGAAATGACAGAAAAACGGTTTCCGAAGGGCTTTTTGTGGGGTAGTGCGACTACTGCCAATCGATATGAAGGTGGCTGGGATTTAGGTGGGCGTGGTCCGGCTACATCGGATACAGCTAAAGCGGTGCGACCTGAAGAACGTCAAGATTTAGAGGGCTTCTCTGCGCCCATGACCAAAGCAAATGTAGAAGCTGCTCTGAATGACAAGGAAGGGCTCTACCCTAAGCGCTAGGGCTCTGATTTTTATCATCGTTACAAGGAAGATATTGCTCTTTTCGCGGAAATGGGCTTTAAAACCTTCCGCCTCTCTATCGCTTGGAGTCGAATTTTTCCCAAGGGAGATGAAACCCAGCCTAATGAAGAAGGCTTGGCTTTCTATGACGCAGTTTTTGATGAACTCAATAAATATGGCATTGAACCTTTGGTGACGTTGTCACACTATGAGACACCGATTCATTTGGTATTAGAGTACGGTGGCTGGAAGGATCGCCGAGTTATTGGCTTTTTCGAGCGCTATGTGCGGACAGTTTTTGAACGTTATAAAAATAAGGTGAAATATTGACTGACATTTAATGAAATCAATATTATGGGCATTTCTGGATATGTTGGCGGCGGACTGCTTTTTGAAGACGGGAAACAAAATTTCCAAGACTTGTATCAAGCAGCACATCACCAGTTTGTAGCTAGCAGTTTAGCAGTCAAAGCAGCGCGAGAAATCAACCCAGACTTCAAAGTCGGTATGATGCTTGCTCGTATGCAAGCTTATGCGGCTACCTGCAATCCTTTGGATGTCATGGAAGAGATTCAGAAAGACCATAAAAATCTTTTCTTCTCGGATGTACAAGTCAGAGGGAAATACCCAAGTTATGCTCAACGCTTTTTCAAACAAAATGGCATTGAATTGCAGATAGAAGATGGTGACTTAGAGCTTTTGGCGCAATACCCAGTTGATTTCATGCCTTTTAGTTATTATATGTCCTCTGTGGTACGCGCTCAAGAGGAAGCATCTGTTGAAAAGACTGCTGGTAATTTCTCAATGGGAGAGAAAAATCCTTATCTAGAAGCCTCTGATTGGGGTTGGCAAATTGACCCAGTGGGTCTGCGCATTACCCTCAATAAGCTCTATGACCGCTATCAAGTGCCACTTTTCATCGTGGAAAATGGTCTGGGAGCGTTGGATAAGGTAGAAGAAGATGGTGCTATTCATGACAACTATCGAATCAATTATCTCAAGGCGCATATTAAGCAAATGTACGAAGCGATTGAGGACGGAGTGGAGCTTATGGGTTACACGCCTTGGGGCTGTATTGACTTGGTTTCTGCTTCCACTTCTGAGATGAGCAAGCGCTATGGATTTATCTATGTGGATGCAGATGATGAAGGAAATGGAAGCTATGACCGCTCCCGCAAGGATTCCTTCTTCTGGTACCAGAAAGTGATTGAAACAAACGGGGCAGCAGCCTTAGAAGAATAGAAAGGTCAACAGATGAGCAGAAAAATTATCTTTTTAGATGTAGACGGAACTTTGGTGGATTATGACAATCGCATTCCAGAATCCGCTATTCAGGCTATTCGTCAGGCGCGGGGAAATGGGCATCTGATCTATGTCTGTACGGGACGTAGTAAGGCGGAAATGCCTCAGGAAATCTGGGATATTGGTCTGGACGGTATGATTGGCGGGAATGGTTCTTATGTGGAGCATGAAGGCCAGGTTATCATGCATCAGCTAATTCCTTTAGAAGTGGAAAAGAGAGTTGTAGACTGGTTGCATGAGAGAGGATTGGAATTTTATTTAGAAAGTAACAACGGTCTCTTTGCTAGTGAACATTTTCGTGACGCAGCGCGTTCGGTCATGAAACTTTATGCCAAGAAAAAAGGAAAAACAGATGCGGAAGTTGAACATCAAGAGGTTGAAGATGTGATGCACGGCATGGTCTTTGGTGGCGAGCTTTACCGAGATGATCTGAATAAAATCAGCTTTATTCTCACTTCTTATCAGGATCACTTGGACTCTAAGGAGGCTTTTCCAGAGCTCAAGGCTGGTACATGGGGTGGTCGTGGAGAGGAAGCTCTCTTTGGCGATCTAGGAGTTAAGGATATTACGAAGGCACATGCGATTGATGTACTGCTAGAGCATTTGGGGGCAAAAAAAGAAGATATAATTGCTTTTGGAGATGCCAAGATTGACATTCCGATGTTGGAATATTGTCAAATTGGGGTTTCTATGGGCAATGGTGGCCCAGAAATATTAGCCATGGCGGATATGGTGACAGATGATGTGGCCGAGGACGGTCTCTACAATGCCTTTGAAAAATTAGAACTTCTTTAGAGGAATATTTTATGACAAAAACACTTTATTTGATGCGACACGGACAAACTTTATTCAATAAGCGGCATCGGATTCAAGGCTGGTGTGACGCCCCTTTGACGGACTTAGGAGTGTATCAGGCTCAGGTGGCTGGGCAATATTTTAAAAATGTAGGGATTACGTTTGATGTGGCCTACAGCTCAACATCTGAGCGAGCTTGCGATACTTTAGAAATTGTTACAAATGGTAGTCTTCCTTATCAGCGAGTTAAAGGCCTCAAGGAATGGAATTTTGGAACCTTTGAAGGAGAAAGTGAAGACCTCAATCCTCCTTTGCCATATGAAGATTTTTTTGTGACCTATGGTGGGGAATCTCAAGACCAAGTTCGAGACCGCATGGCTGCGACTATCCTACAGCTCATGCAAGAAACGAAAGGCAAGTCTGTTCTCATGGTATCTCACGGCGGTGCCATGGCCAACTTTGCACGTGCTTGGGAAGACAACTGGCAGCTGGATAATCTAGGACACATGACCAACTGTGGTATTTTGAAGTTTTCTTTTGAAGATGACCAATTTTACCTGGAAGAGGCGATTGGTCATGACTTTAGTGGCTGGGAGGAAAAATGAAAGATTTATATTTGATGCGGCATGGACAGACTTTTTTCAATCAAGAGGGCTTGGTGCAGGGAGTGTGTGATTCACCGCTGACTGATTTAGGTATAGAGCAAGCCAAGCAAGCACGAGCTTTTTTCGAGAAAAATGGCATTGAATTTGGCGGTATCTACTCTTCCACTCAAGAGAGGGCTTCTGATACCTTGGAAATTGTGACTGGTCGAACAGATTACACCCGTCTCAAGGGGGTGAAAGAGTGGAATTTTGGACTTTTTGAAGCTCAGCCAGAAAGATTGCAGCCCAAGTTTCGAGCTGGTGCGGTGTCTTTTGAAGATTTATACGTGCCTTATGGGGGTGAAGACGTGGCTCAAGTAGGAGAACGCATGCTGACCTCTCTGACAGAAGTCATGAAAAAAACGCCTGCTGTTGAGAATCCAACATTGGTCGTCAGTCACGGTGGCGCTATGTGGGCTTTTTATCTAAAAGTAGGCTATTTGCCTGATCCTAATATTTATTTCAGTAACTGTGCCATTTGTCATTACCAATATGAAAACGACCAGTTTCTGCTTCGACAAGTTATTGACCCATTGGCTAAAACGGTCTATGACTTGTAACGGCAACTTACTTATTATCGCTTGATCTCTTATAGAGAAAATAGCATAGAGTGGCTGTTTAATAGTTGAATAAAAGAAAGAAAATGATGACCAAAACCATCATTTTCTTTCTTTTTATATGTAATTTTCTCAAATTTCCTTTTTCTGTAGGTGATTGCATTAGTAAACTATCCTAGGCTCAAGTATTTTACGAAAAATTTCGAAGAATTTTTCGAGATCTGCAATATTATAAAAGCTATTCTTCTGTCACCCACACGCTTCTGGTGAAGATCATAGAGAGCAGGGCTAATCCAGCAAGTCCTACTCCTACGTACCAGTAGGGGAGGTCCATTGTGGTGGAGCGTCCAGACAGGTTGACAATGCCACGAAAGAGAACGCCAGTAGCAATGGTTGCAACCGCAGAATTCCAAAGATTGAGACTGAGCCGTGAAAGATTAGGAATCATTTTTTGGAAAATCAGAAGTACCATCCCTCCTACCAGTGGCACTCCAAAGAGATAATGCATATAAACTGAAGTCTCACCAAAGCTGAAGTGCTCGTAAATACGACTAAAAATGAAGAAAAATATTGTGATTAAGGCATAGACAACGGCTGTCTTTTTGAACCGTTTCTTGCTTGCTTTAGTAACCGATGTAGACAATGTCACTCACCGCCCTTTCTGAAATTGTTCCGTTTGTTGTTGGTTTATTGATGACCTTACCATTAAAGTAAAGAGTAGACGAACCACCGCCATCCAGATTGTAAGCAGTTTTAACACCATAGGATTTCATCACCTGAGCTAGTTGGTAAAGAGACAGGCCTTGACTTTCAGATGTTCGGCCGTCTGATACAACGATAATATAGTGATTTTTGTCAATCATTCCAATAGCTGTACGCGGATTGGAAGACATGGATTGTCCCACTTCCGAATTGATTGAAACAGCAATCTTACCATTTTCAACCAAAGTCGGGCCAAAGGCAAGAAGGTTTACAACACCATTTTTAACCAAGTCATCAGCAGAAACATCATTTTCGTAAACAATTCCGAAACTCCCATCTTTATAAATAGCTAGGTCACCATTGCTAGCGTCTTCACGTACGGTATTTCGATAGACGACACCGTTACGGATGACATAGCCAGTTGTGTTGGCTCCGTAGTAGTCTCCGTTGATAGCAAGAATGGCATTGTTGTTGGCTGCTGTGACAGAAGTCTTAGCAGTCACATTATTTCCATAAGTATTTTGTGCTAGAGCGGTTTTGAGATATTCTGGCGAGCTGACCGTAATATCTGCAATGTACACTTTCGTGTTGCTGACGGTTTTTGTAGTAATCTTTACTGAAATATTATCGTCTTTATAGCTCGTATCAGTCTTTGTAGCATTTGTTGCGGCTTTAGCAGCAGTTGTACTTGTCGAGCTTGAAGAAGATTTTACAGTTGTAATAGACTCTGACAAGACAAAAGTTTTTAACATTGAGTAGGTAAACGACCCTGTTAGCAAAATACCAAAGAGACTAGCATAAGCATAGGATTTTTTAAAAAATTTCATAATAAGGTATGAGTCCTTTCCTTGAAAATAATTTTTTTTTGCACGAGCCAAGAGAGACAAAAAAGCAGTGCGCCGACAATGATTTTAACAATCAGCAAATTGAGACCGAAGATGGCGTAAAAGAGTCTAATCAAAAGGGTGTCAAGGATAAACAAGCCCAAGGCTAGCCCGAAATAACAAGTACCCGTTTTAACAACACTGTCTTTATTTTTAAAGACCAATCTTTTGTTTGTGGAGTAATTAAAAATCGAGCTAGTGACACGAGCCACTCCGTTTGCTAGTAAAATTTTGAGACTAGTCGGAACTGCAGCAAGCAACAAGAGTGCCAGAGCATAGACGATATAGTCAATCGAAAAACTACTAATTGAAGAGAGTGCAAATTTAAACATGTCTTTGTAGATCATAAGCCCGTCGCGTACTGGTCTAAAGTGAGAAGCTTGATTGTCATTGATATAAACCGTCTCGATTGGCACTTCAATGATAGGGTATTCTTTAGAAGCAGCTAGCAGCATATTCATTTCATATTCATAACGCTGCCCTTCAACCTCCAACATAAACGGAATCATGTTGGTTGTAAATCCACGAAGTCCTGTTTGGGTGTCTGTCACGGAAACACCAGTCTGTTGCTTAAACAGAAATCGTGTTAATTTATTTCCAAAAGCCGAACGCAAAGGAACGTTGCCAGAAAAAGAACGCGCTCCCATAATCAAGTGATTGGGGTTTTCTTGAGCCTTTTTGCTCACTCGGAAAATATCCCACACTTTGTGTTGACCATCTGCATCAGCTGTGACCACTGTTCCATATTGACCTAAGGAATCAATATAAGAAAAAGCAGTTTTTAGCGCTTGCCCTTTGCCTTGGTTGGTCATATAGCATAGAACCGTAGCGTATTTTTGAGCTTTCTGGAAAATCGAATCATAACTAGTCGGACTGCCGTCATTTACCACGATGATTTGCAGCGAACTCTTTTCCTTCACTTTTTGCAAAAGATGAAGGAGATTGAGGTCGGGTTTGTAAGCGGGAATGACTAAATAGTTCATGGGTTTACTCCTTTCTTAGAAAAGTGATAGAAAATTTACACAACAGTATATAGAGCATAGCTTAAAACTAACTGATATCAGCTTTTTTTAAGGTTTTGGAATAGAATGGGTAATGGAGTATAGGGAAAAACTGTGCTTTTTACAAAAACAAAAATCGAATTTTTCTTGCTATTTCCCAAAAAGTTTAGTATAATAGTTATTCGTGAGAAAACCTCACTTACCCCTTGCAATGGCTGGGGGTCATTAGACCAAAAGGAGGAAAAATCAATGGCTAAATACGAAATTCTTTAT
>ERZ772957.142-NODE-142-length-60868-cov-10.090869_pt1 | contig 60868 bp, 48 predicted proteins | sample MGYA00580682_ERZ772957 | MGnify/ENA primary metagenome ERZ772957 (study PRJEB29015, sample SAMEA2737921) | human oral metagenome | biome: human oral; feature: human-associated habitat; material: dental | place: China | collected 2025 ... | reverse complement strand
AAAGTGCGTTTTCTCGCCATGACAATGTTCGGGCAAGCCCGACATTGTTCATTTGGCTTAACGAAAACGTTCATCTTTCGGGTTTTGACATAAACACGTCCATTTTGACATAAGAACATAAGAAACATAAAGAAGTCCTCCTTGCTTTCCCCTCATTATATGCCACGGGGGAGATGCTTTCAACTTGTAAGGAACGTATTGAAAGAACTCCCACCAGACTACCTTTTGAGGCATAGCCATGTTTTGCCGCACGCAATGAGGAAACAGTTAAGACGTCTTCTTTGTAAGTTCGCGAGTTTATTGTGTCGTGAGTGTATCTGTTGGCAGAATTAGTTTAGCGCGTACTTAATTAATCTCGCCAACGAATTCATCATTCTAAGTTTTTACTTTTTGATAATTTTACCGTCATCCCTAATTATATAATTCCTAACCTTCTGCGGAGAACCCAATGATGTAGTCTTAACCTTAACAGAAAAGTTCTTATCAATTTTGAAGGATGTGACCTCCTCCAAGTCAGGGCCACCTGGTTCATACCAAATGCCTTCAACATAGAGGTCTGATATAATGGTGTTATTCTTTATTGTTAGCAAGTAAAATCGGTAGTCAAAATCCCCGCAGTCCATTGGTACTAAGATCAAAGACACGTTTCCTTTATTGGGTAAAGGTAGATATCTGAGTTTGTTTCCTCCATCACAAATAAACGCTGAAGCACCTTTCAACAACTTACTTTCTATCAAATTGTATTTCACTGTCTTTATATCAATACGTTTATCGTATGGCAAGGTTTCTTTGCTCTTCACCAGGTGACTCTTATTGGTTAATGATATAAATTGCCAGTTAATACGTTCTTCTACACAAGAAGGCTTTGCCGCTTGTTTTGAATAAGTTGGCCTTTGCTCTGGGCCAAATGCTTTCTTTGAAGTAGCTTTACATGCGCATAGGGCCAAGAAAGATAAAATAATAACACATCTCATATCTAAATTTGCTTGGTGGAATTAAATAGATTAACGTGATTAAGAGGATTTACATATCGCTGGTTTTTAGCAACTTGGTAGTGTTTAGGTCGTTAAGTTCAAACCAAGATATGCACAACCTTTACACAAAATTCGTCAAAAACATTGAGATATACAAGCAATTCTCTGAAAACTTGTCAACGAATATGCCAACATTCCTCGCTGTGGCTCGGTTATATTCTCGCTTTTTGGGGTCGTTTAGGCAGGTTTGATGTGCTTGGTTTCTCAGTCGTTCTTGGCTCTTTAAGCACTTCAAGCCTTTAATGTGGCTAAGTGTTCCAAAGCTGTTGGATAATCTTGCCCACCTAAAAGCCCTAAAAATGCGGGGCGTTGTAGCTGCCTTAACCTTGTATGCCCCTATAAATGCTAGCCTTTCAAGCCCAAATAACAAAGACAGTAACGCCTTGGAAATTCTCTTTTAACATAATTCTTCTTTCGCAATTAGCACATTTTGTGGAGAAAAGTGGGGGAAGATGGGGAAAAATGATTAACTTTGGCGGTAGTTTCCATCTAATAGAAAAGAATGCGGTTCTTGGGTAACACAGAAGCAAAGACAGACGCGAAGGGAAGGGTGTTCTTGCCCGTCGCTTTCCGCAAGGTGCTGCAAGCATCGGGCGAAGAGAGTCTTGTGCTTTGCAAAGACCTGCATCAGCCCTGTTTGGTGCTTTACCCTGAAAGCGTTTGGAACGAACAGATGGACGCGCTACGCAACCGACTGTCGCGTTGGAATGCCGCCCACCAACAGCTTTTCAGGCAGTTCGTGTCTGATGTGGAACTCGTTACGCTCGATGGAAACGGGCGTTTCCTCATTCCGAAACGTTATATGGCGATGGCCCAGATAAGCCAAAGCATTCGTTTCTTGGGCATGGGCGACACCATTGAGATTTGGAGCGAGGCCAATACGCAACAGCCTTTCGTGGCTGCCCACGACTTCGGGCCAGCTGTTGAGGCCATTATGGCATTGCCGGAAGGAGAAAACCAATGAACAACGACAACATCATTACAGCCCAAGGATATCATGTGCCGGTGCTCCTTGCCGAGAGCGTAGGCGCATTGAACATCGTTGAAGGCGGCGTTTATGTAGACGTAACCTTTGGCGGAGGCGGACATACGCGCCATATACTATCGAAAATGGACGGTACGGCGCGCCTTTTCAGTTTCGACCAAGATGCGGATGCCGAAGAAAACACGCGCCGCAAATCTCCCGACGGGCGGCAACCGCTGTCCAACGACGAGCGGTTTACCTTTGTGCGGAGCAATTTTAGATACCTAGACAACTGGATGCGCTACTACGGCGTAGACCATGTTGACGGCATATTGGCTGACTTGGGCGTGTCGTCGCACCATTTCGACGACCAAGAACGGGGGTTCTCTTTCCGTTTCGATGCGCCACTAGACATGCGCATGAACAAGGACGCCACCCTAACCGCCGCGCAAGTGCTGAACACCTACGACGAAGAGAGGTTGGCCGATGTTTTCTTTCTTTATGGCGAGATACGCCAATCGCGCCGCATAGCCTCGGCCATTGTAAAGGCGCGAGCCAAAGCCGCCGTGCAAACCACACAGCAGTTTGCGGCCATTGTGGAGCCTTTCTTTAAGCGCGAACGCGAAAAAAAGGAGATGGCCAAGCTTTTCCAAGCTCTGCGCATCGAGGTGAACAACGAAATGAACGCCCTCAAAGAGATGCTGCAAGCCGCAGCACAATGGTTAGGAAAAGGTGGGCGACTGAGCGTAATAACCTACCACAGCCTGGAAGACCGCATGGTGAAAAACTTTATGAAGACGGGAAATGTGGAAGGGAAACTATCTCAAGACTTCTTCGGGCGGACGCAAACGCCATTCGCGTTGGTGAACAATAAGGTGATTGTGCCCACAGACGACGAACAACAGCGCAACCCGCGGAGCCGAAGTGCAAAACTTAGAATTGCAGAAAAGAGATGAAAGATAAAGACATGAACGCGGGCGAACCCGACCTTCGGTTTACTGTGGAGCAGCCGAACGAGGGACCAGACCCCGTGGAGACATTGAAGAACATAGCAAAGCGAGAGAGCGAGGCCGCTAAGAAAGCGGTCGCGAAAGGCGAGAAACGCCCAAACGAAGACAAAGCAGGCGAGCGCGGGGGCACAAACGAGGATGAGGCCGAAACGAAAGAGGCCGCAATCGACGAGCTGCCCACGCTGAAAGAGGCCATTATGGAACAAGCCACCGAGAGTGATGCACCATTGACATCGAACCTCACCTTCATGAAAATCATTGGTGGCGACATCCTCAACACATCAACCATACGCAAGCAGATATGGTTGTTGCTGCTTATCACGGCTTTCATCTTTGTGTATATCGCCAACAGGTACAGCTGCCAACAGTATCTCATCGAGATAGACCAGCTGACGAAAGAGTTGCAAGATGCCAAGTACAAGTCGCTGTCGAGCAATAGCCAAATAACCGAGAAGAGTAGGGAGAGCCACGTGCTAAGGTTGCTGCGCGAAAGCAACGACACAACCTTGCACATGCCCGACCAACCACCATATATAATAAACGTTCCCGAAGAATGAGCAAGTTCGAGTCGAAGAAAATCATGCCGCGCTACACCTTCATCACCATCTTGATGACGATGGTGGCCATTGCGGTGATTGGCAAGACGCTTTATATCATGATGGCTAAGCGCGACTATTGGATGGCCGTGGCCGACCGTCAGAAGAAAGACAGCGTGAGCGTTAAGCCCATGCGCGGGAACATATTGAGCTGCGACGAGCAACTGATGGCCTCGTCGTTGCCCGAATATAAGCTGTATATGGACTTCAATGCCCTGCGCGAGGCCAAGAACGACTCGCTGTGGGAGGTGAAACTCGACTCCATTTGTCAGGGCCTGCATGCCCTCTTCCCCGAAAAATCGGCCGCAAGTTTCAGGCACCACCTGGAAGAAGGGCGCAACAAGCAAAGTAGGCATTGGCTGTTGTTGGACAGGCGCGTGGACTATAACACCTATACCGAGGTGCGCATGCTGCCCGTATTCAACCTGTCGAAGTATAAGAGCGGTTTCCATACCGAAGAGTTCAATGCGCGTCAACGCCCGTACGGTTCGTTGGCGGGGCGCACCGTGGGCGACATGTATGGCGCAAAAGATACGGCGCGCTTTGGTTTGGAACTGTCTTACGACTCAATCCTGCGCGGGTCTAACGGCATTATCCATCGCCGTAAGGTGCTCAACAGGTTCCTCGACATCATGGACACGCCCCCAATTGATGGCGCCGACATCGTTACCACCATCGACGTGGGCATGCAAGATTTGGCCGAACGCTCACTTCTCGAAGAGATGAAGGAGATTAGCGCAAGGGTGGGCGTGGTGATTGTGATGGAAGTGGCCACGGGCGACGTGAAGGCTATCGTTAACATGGAACGCTGTCAGGACGGCGAATACCGCGAATTGAAAAACCATGCGGTGAGCGATTTGCTGGAACCAGGCTCGGTGTTTAAGGTGGCCAGCATCATGACGGCCATAGACGACGGCGTGGTGGACACCGCATATCAAGTGAATACGGGTGGCGGAACGTGGCCCATGTATGGTCGAGAGATGCGCGACCACAACTGGCGGCGCGGTGGATATGGCGTGCTGTCGGTGTCGCGTTCGCTCGAAGTGAGTTCCAACATCGGTGTGAGCCGCGTAATCGACCAGTTTTATCACAACAATCCCGAGCGGTTTGTGCGCGGCATTTATCGCCTGGGGCTTGGGTTAGACTTTCAAATACCCCTCGTAGGCTCGTCGCCTGCAAAGATACGCATGCCCAAGAAAGCTCCCAACGGGCAATGGCTCAATTGGAGCAACACGGCCTTGCCGTGGATGAGCATCGGCTACGAAACGCAGGTGCCGCCCATCTCGATGCTGGCTTTCTATAACGCCATAGCCAACGGCGGCAAGCTGATGCGCCCACGCTTTGTTAAAAAGGTGATGAAGGATGGCGTTACCATCATGGACTTCCCCCCGGAGCCGATGAAGGGCTACGAACAGATATGCAAACCCCGAACGGTAAAACTGATACAAGATGTGTTGCGCAAGGTGGTGAGCCAAGGGTTGGCCAAGAAAGCCGGCTCGAACCTCTTTCAGGTGGCCGGCAAAACGGGCACGGCGCAAATGTCTAAGGGCGCGGTAGGCTACAAGAGCGGCAGTGTAGACTATCTGTTAAGCTTTGCCGGCTACTTCCCGGCTGATGCCCCGCGATACAGTTGCATCGTCTGCATACAGAAAACGGGCAGCCCTGCATCGGGCGGACTGATGTGCGGCCCTGTTTTTAGGAACATAGCCGAGGGCATCATGGCCAAAGACATCAAGCTAGATGCCCGCGATGCCCGCGACAGCTCGTCGATACTCTATCCCGAAGTGAAGTCGGGCAATGTTCTGGCAGCCGACTATGTGCTGTCGCATCTTGGCGTAAAGACCTTTGTAGACTGGAAAGCCGGCGATGCCAGCACGAAACCCATTTGGGGACAGGCCTCCATCGAAGGCGGAAAAGCCGTGTCGCTGAAAAGAACAAGGCAGTTTGTGCGTTCGCAAATGCCCAATGTGCATGGCATGGGTGCACGCGATGCCGTGTATCTGGTGGAAAGTCGGGGCGTGAAAGTAAGGCTTGTGGGGCGCGGCAAGGTAGTTAAGCAAAGCATAGAACCAGGTACGCCGCTTAAAATGGGCATGACATGCGAGTTGGTTTTAGAAGGATAAGCAATATACATACGGCCACGGCAAGGGGCGCGAGGCATGCTATGCACGCACCCCTTTCGTTGGCGAAACAAAACAATAACGACAATGACACTTAGCAGTATTCTAAAAAATGTGAAACCCCTAAACGTAGTGGGCAACGCCGAAGTGCAGGTAACGGCTGTGGATATCGACTCGCGAAAGGTGGGTCCGGGTCATCTTTTCGTGGCCATTAAGGGCACGCAGGTAGACGGGCATGCGTTTATCAGCAAGGCCGTGGCGCAAGGTGCGGTGGCCGTGTTGTGCGAAACGATGCCTTCCGAGCTGCCCCAAGGCGTTACGTTTGTGCAGGTGGAGAGCACCGAAGACGCCGTTGGCCCCGTGGCAACGCTGTTCTACGGCGAGCCTTCGAAGAAGTTGAAACTGGTGGGCGTAACGGGAACGAACGGCAAAACCACCATCGCCACCTTATTATACGATATGTTCAGGAAGTTCGGGCATCGTTGCGGACTGCTCTCCACGGTGTGCAACTACATCGAAGACGAGGCCATACCTGCCGACCATACCACACCCGACCCCATCGCGCTTAACGCCTTGCTGCATCGGATGGTGGAGGCAGGGTGCGAATATGTATTTATGGAGTGCAGTTCGCATGCCATCGCACAAAAGCGCATTGGCGGATTAACCTTCGCCGGCGGCGTGTTCTCGAACCTAACTCGCGACCATCTGGACTATCACAAAACCTTCGAGAACTATCGCAATGCCAAGAAAGCCTTCTTCGACATGCTGCCCAAGCAGGCGTTTGCCATTACCAATGCCGACGATAAGAACGGAATGGTGATGGTTCAGAACACCCGCGCCACGGTGAAGACTTATTCTACGCGGAGCATGGCCGACTTCAAGGCGAAGATTTTGGAGTGCCACTTCGAAGGGATGTATCTCGAAATAAACGGCGCCGAGGTGGGTGTGCAGTTCATTGGCAAGTTTAATGTTAGCAACCTGTTGGCAGTTTACGGCACGGCAGTGATGTTGGGCAAGCGTCCTGAAGACATCTTGTTGGTGATGAGCACCCTGCACAGCGTTAACGGTAGGCTTGAACCGCTGCGTTCGCCCGAAGGTTACACGGTTATTGTTGACTATGCCCACACGCCCGATGCCTTGGAGAATGTGTTGAATGCCATTCACGAGGTGCTGAACGGCAAGGGAAAGGTTATCACCGTGTGTGGCGCAGGCGGCAATCGCGACAAGGGAAAGCGTCCGTTGATGGCTGTCGAGGCCGTGAAACAGAGCGACCGCGTGATCATAACTAGCGACAACCCTCGCTTTGAAGACCCACAGGCCATAATCAACGACATGCTTGCGGGGCTTAATGCACAACAAATGAAGAAGGTTGTTTCTATCGTAGACCGCCGCGAGGCTATCCGCACGGCGTGTATGATGGCGCAAAAAGGCGATGTGGTGCTTGTTGCAGGCAAGGGACACGAGGACTATCAGGAAATAGAAGGCGTTAAACACCACTTCGATGATAAGGAGGTGGTGAAGGAGAACTTTTAAAGGTGAAAAGGTAAAAAGGTGAAAGGGTGAAAAGATGGCTAACGCCGTTTGGAGTGATGAGTCTAGCAACTTAGGATAGTTTGTAAAGCTAGAAAACCTAGATGAACTAGAATAACTATCCAAGCGTTATAATAAAGGCATACGGCATAACTCCTTAAATGCCTTGCTCATCAAAAGCAAGAAGATGACCAGTTGCACAAGGTACAAGGCATACGGCTTAACTCCCTAACTCCCTAACTCCTTAACTCCTGACATAACTCCTGACATAACTCCTCATAAACTTACAATCTCATAAACTCAAAACATGTTATATTATCTCTTCCGTTTCTTAGAACAGTTTGGCATATCGGGAGCCCACATTTGGGGATATATCTCGTTCAGGGCACTGTTGGCCATGATATTGTCGTTAGTTATATCGGCATGGTTCGGCGAGAAGTTTATCAAATACCTCAAACGAAAGCAAATAACCGAGGTGCAACGCGATGCCAGCATCGACCCCTTCGGCGTTAAGAAGATTGGCGTGCCCAGCATGGGCGGCATCATCATCATCATTGCCATACTCGTTCCCGTGTTGTTGCTGGGAAGGTTGCGCAACATTTACCTCATATTGATGGTGATAACCACCGTGTGGTTGGGCTTTTTGGGCGGCATGGACGATTTCATTAAGATATTCCGCCACAACAAAGAGGGGCTGAAAGGCAAGTATAAGATTGTGGGACAGGTGGGTATCGGACTTATCGTCGGCCTTGTTCTGTGGTCTTCGCCCGATGTGAAGATGAACGAAAACCTGGCATTGCAACGCAAAGACAATACCGAGGTGGTGGTGAAACACCGCAGCGAGGCGCGCAAGTCGCTTAAAACCACTATCCCCTTTGTTAAGGGGCACAACCTAGACTACTCGCGTGTGATGTCGTTTATGGGCAAGTATAAAACCGCGGCAGGATGGATTCTCTTCGTGGTCATGACTATTTTCGTGGTGACGGCCGTGAGCAACGGCGCCAATCTCAACGACGGCATGGACGGCATGTGTGCAGGCAACAGTGCCATTATCGGCGTGGTGTTGGGCATTTTGGCCTACGTCAGTTCGCACTTAGAGTTCGCCGCCTACCTCAACATCATGTACATACCAGGTTCGCAAGAACTAGTGGTGTTCTTCTGTGCCTTCATTGGCGCGCTCATTGGTTTCCTTTGGTACAACGCCTACCCGGCACAAGTGTTCATGGGCGATACGGGTTCGCTTACCATTGGCGGCATTATCGCCGTGGGAGCCATCATCATTCACAAAGAACTGCTGCTGCCCATACTCTGCGGCATCTTCTTTGTAGAGAGCTTGAGCGTGATGTTGCAGGTGTATTATTTCAAGATAGGCAAACGGCGGGGCGTAAAGCAGCGCATATTTAAGCGCACACCCATACACGATAACTTCCGTACGCAAGACGAACAGCTGGACCCCGACTGCCGTTACGTGCTGAAAAAGCCCAAGGGAGCGGTACACGAGTCGAAGATTACCATCCGCTTTTGGATTATAACCATCATCTTGGCGGCTCTAACCATCATCACCCTTAAAATAAGATAGGCTAGGAGGTAGGGCCTCTCCCTATATATATAATAAGGTGTCGACCCATTCGGCTAACGGCAACGAGCCGGCACCGCAACGACAAACAACAAAAGAAAAAAGCAGAAATGGACAGAATAGTGATATTAGGTGCGGCCGAAAGCGGCGTGGGAGCGGCTGTGTTGGCCAAGCAAAAGGGCTTGGACGTGTTTGTCTCGGACATGGGAACCATCAAAGACAAGTACAAGCAGATGCTCGACAGCCACGGCATTGATTGGGAAGAAGGACAACACACCGAGGCGAAAATACTCAACGCCAAGGAGATAGTGAAGAGTCCGGGCATCCCAAGCGAAGTGCCTATGGTGCAGAAAGCCATAGATAAGGGCATCGGCATCATCAGTGAGATTGAGTTTGCTGCCAGATACACCGATGCTAAGATGGTGTGCATCACGGGAAGTAATGGCAAAACCACCACCACTTCGCTCATCTATCACATCTTTAAGGCGGCGGGCTACAACGTAGGGTTAGGCGGAAACATTGGCCGTAGTTTGGCTTTGCAAGTGGCCGAGGGCGCACACGAGTGGTATGTTATCGAGTTGAGCAGCTTTCAACTCGAAAACATGTACCGCTTTAAGGCGCACATCGCCGTGTTGCTCAACATCACGCCCGACCATTTGGACCGTTACAACTACTGCATGCAGGGTTATGTAGACGCTAAAATGCGCATATTGCAAAACCTTGGGCCGCAAGACTACTTTATTTACTGGGCCGACGACCCCGTTGTGAAACCCGAATTGCAGAAGTATGATGTGCCTGCGCGCGTCTGTCCCTTTGCAGAAAATCGCGAAACGGGCGCAGCCGCATACGTTTCCGATGGACAGATAACGCTGCCTGCCCCGCTCGACTTCAATATGCCGCAAGCGCATTTAAGTTTGCCAGGCAAGCACAACCTCTATAATTCGTTGGCCGCGGCATTGGCCGCACGTGCCGCAGGCATTCCGCAAGACGTGGTTGAACAAGGTCTTAGCGATTTCCCAGGCGTGGAACATCGCATGGAACGCGTGGCCACCATGCACGGCGTAAACTACATCAACGACTCGAAAGCCACCAACGTAGATGCTTGCCGTTATGCCTTGGAGGCCATGACAGCCCCAACAATACTCATCATCGGCGGCAAAGACAAGGGCAACGACTACGAACCCATCAAGGATTTGGTGAAAGAAAAGTGCGCCGCATTGGTGTATCTTGGTGCCGACAACACCAAACTGCACCAGAACTTCGACCATCTGGGCTTGCCCGTGGCCGACACTCACAGCATGAAAGAATGCGTAACGGCCTGCGCAGGCATGGCCAAGGCGGGTTATACCGTGCTGTTGAGTCCCTGTTGCGCTAGTTTCGACCTATTTAAAAACATGGAAGACCGAGGCGAGCAGTTCAAGACGTTGGTTCGAAACCTCTAACTTCACACGCAAATGGCACTTAACAAATCATTAGGCAACTTCTTCAAGGGCGACAAGGTGATATGGATGATATTCTTCTTCCTGTGCCTTATCAGTGCCGTAGAGGTGTTTTCGGCATCTTCTTCCCTTACGTATAAGGGCGGAAGTTACCTCGCGCCCATCATTAAGCACCTTGGAATTTTGTTCTTGGGCGTGGTCTTCATGGTGTTTACGGTGAACATACCCTGCCGTTATTTTAAGGTGCTAACGCCTTTCTTGTTCCTCTTCTCGGTCTTAACGCTTATATGGGTGCTCTTTGGCGGACAGAGCACCAATGGTGCGCAGCGTTGGGTTAGTCTTTTGGGCATACAGTTTCAGCCCTCCGAGATTGGCAAGGGCACACTCGTGCTGATAGTGGCGCAGGTTCTTAGTATTGCCCAAACAGAGCATGGCGCCGACCGCAAGGCTATCGGCTGGATTGGCATAGCTTGCCTTTTTATCATTGGCCCCATCTTTTTTGAAAACCTCTCTACGGCCTTGCTCATCTGCCTAGTTGTCTACATGATGATGATTTTAGGGCGTGTGCCAGTGTCACAGTTGGGCAAAATATTGGGCGTAGTGGTAATTCTTGTTGCCGCAGCCCTCTCGTTTGTGCTGGTATTCGGTCATGCCAAGGCTACCGAAGTGCCCGAACAAACCTTTACCGAGAACGTAGAGCCGAAGAAAGAAGAGAAAGGATTTCTTGGAAGTATGTTCCATCGAGCCGACACGTGGAAGTCGCGCATCTACAAATTCATGAAGAACGAGGAAGTTCCGCCAGAGAAATTCGACCTCGACAAGGACGCCCAAGTGGGTCATGCCAACATCGCCATCGCCTCTTCCAACGTTATTGGGCAAGGTCCTGGCAACTCCGTGCAGCGCGATTTTCTTTCGCAAGCCTTCTCCGACTTCATTTATGCCGTGATAATCGAAGAGATGGGCATCATCGGCGCCGTTGTTGTGGCCATGCTTTACGTGTTCTTGCTTTTCCGAACAGGCAAGATTGCCAATCGTTGCGAGAACAATTTCCCCGCTTTTCTGGCTATGGGCTTAGCCCTTTTGCTGGTTACGCAGGCCTTGTTTAACATGTGTGTGGCCGTTGGTTTGGTGCCAGTTACGGGTCAGCCGCTGCCCCTTATCAGCAAGGGCGGCACCTCTACCATCATCAATTGCATTTTCATGGGCGCGATAATCAGCGTAAGCCGAACGGCAAAGAAAGCTGAAAAACAAATAAAAAGTGGTGTGGCAGAAAAAAAATGAGTACTTTTGCACTAAGAAACGAGTATCTTGTGCAGGCCAACCAGTAACAGATGGGACTGTGCCGGCTCGTCTAACGTGCAGAATAAGGGAGGGAAGACAACCAAGTGAAGACTCGACACGAGGGGGTGAACAATGGCGAAACCATACATTCTTGTATTCCCCATACCAACAAAAACAAGCAAAGAATGGAAAATAACTTGAGAATAATCATCAGCGGAGGCGGCACGGGAGGCCACATATTCCCTGCCGTGGCCATTGCCAATGCCTTAAAAGCCAAACGGCCAGATGCGCAGATACTCTTTGTTGGCGCGTTGGGTCGTATGGAGATGCAGCGCGTTCCGGCCGCTGGCTACGACATCAAGGGATTGCCCATCTGCGGTTTCAACCGAAAGAACCTCTTGAAAAACTTCGCCGTGCTGTTTAAGATTTGGAAAAGCCAGCGCATGGCCAAGCAAATCATAAAGCAATTTAAGCCAATGGCGGCAGTGGGCGTGGGCGGATATGCCAGCGGCCCCACGCTAAACCAATGCGCGGCAATGGGCATTCCCTGCCTGATACAAGAGCAAAACTCGTATGCCGGCGTAACAAACAAGTTGCTTTCCAAGAAGGCACGCAAGATATGCGTGGCCTATGAGGGCATGGAACGGTTCTTTCCCAAAGACAAAATCGTGCTTACGGGAAACCCCGTGCGCCAACAACTGCTGGATAGCCAACTTACAAAGGCCGAGGCTTTAAGGGCTTTCGGACTCGAACCCACCAGGAAAACCATCCTCATCGTGGGCGGAAGTCTGGGCGCACGCACATTGAACGAAAGTGTAATGGCACATCTCGACGAACTGCGAGACAGTGGCGTGCAGGTTATTTGGCAAACGGGTAAGAACTATTTCGAGGGCATTAAGGCCGAACTGGCCGATAAGTCGTCGCTGCCGATGCTCAAACCCACCGATTTCATCGCCGACATGGGCGCCGCCTATCGTGCAGCCGACTTGGTGATTAGTCGTGCCGGAGCAAGTAGCATCTCCGAATTCTGTCTTATTGGCAAACCCGTGATATTGGTTCCAAGCCCCAATGTGGCCGAAGACCACCAAACAAAGAACGCCATGGCACTGGTTAACAGGCAGGCAGCACGCTTTGTAAGCGATGCCGAGGCCGTTCAAAAGCTTATCCCCCTGGCTTTACAAACCGTTAACGACGATCAAGCCCTGTCGCAGTTAAGCCATAACATCAAGCAGATGGCTTTGCGCAATTCTGCAGAAATCATTGCCGACGAGGTGATTGCTTTGGCAGAAGAACAAGCAGCCAAAACCCGTTGACAAAAGAACAAAGGTGCAGTGCATGGCTGCCAAACTTACAACATCATTATGGACATAAAGAAAATTAAAGCAGTATATTTCGTAGGGGCGGGCGGCATCGGCATGAGTGCCATCGCCCGTTACTTCATCAAAAAAGGTTATGTTGTGGCTGGCTATGACAAAACTCGCACACAGCTTACAAACCAATTGGAGAAGGAGGGGATGCTCTTGCACTACGAAGAAAACGTAGACGAGATACCGCAGGCATGCAAAAAAGCGCAGTCGTGCCTGGTGGTGTACACGCCTGCCATACCCGACGACCACAAAGAACTGGTGTATTTTCGCCAAAATGGGTTCGAGATACAAAAGCGCGCGCAGGTGTTGGGCACGCTAACCCGCACCCTAAAAGGGCTTTGTTTCGCCGGAACGCACGGCAAAACAACCACGTCGTGCATGTGCGCGCACATCATGCACCAAAGTCATCCCGACTGTAACGCCTTCCTTGGAGGCATATCCAAGAACTATGGCACCAATTATATATTGAGTCCCAAAAGCGAATACGTGGTTATCGAGGCCGACGAGTTCGACCGTTCCTTTCATTGGCTACGCCCGTGGATGAGCGTAATCACCTCTACCGACCCCGACCACCTCGACATCTACGGCACCAAAGCGGCCTATATGGAGAGCTTTCGCCATTACACAACTCTCATTCGCGAGGGCGGCGCACTCATTATTAAAAAAGGAGTGGAGCTTAAACCCGATGTAAAACCTGGGGTGAAGGTGTACGAATACGCACTCGATGCAGGCGACTTCCACGCCGAGAACGTGAAGATAGACAACGGCAACATTACGTTCGATTTCGTTTCGCCTGTCGAAAACGTCAAGAATGTAACCTTGGGTCATCCCATACCCATCAACATCGAGAACGCCGTGGCCGCTATGGCTATGGCACAACTTAACGGATGCAATGCCGAAGAGTTGCGTTACGGCATAAAGACCTATCATGGCGTTGATCGCCGTTTCGACTTTAAGATTAAAACGCCCCGCTTGGTGTTCCTCAGCGACTATGCTCACCATCCCAACGAGATAATGCAAAGCGCCAAGAGCCTACGCCAATTATATAAGGACAGAAAGATAACGGCGGTGTTTCAGCCGCATCTCTATACGCGCACGCGCGATTTCTATAAGGAGTTCGCCAAGGCTTTAAGCCTGCTCGACGAGGTTGTACTCTGCGATATATACCCCGCACGAGAAGAACCCATCCCTGGTGTAAGCAGCAAGCTGATATACGATAACCTCGATGCAGGCGTAGAAAAGAGCATGATTACCAAAGACGACGTGCTGGAATTGGTGCAAAAGCGCGACTTCGACGTGTTGGTATTCCTCGGCGCAGGCGACCTAGATAGTCTTGTGCCGCAGGTAACAAAGATATTAGAAAGTAAGGCAAAATAAAGTAAAGACTTAACCCCCAAGGGGTAGGTGTATGAATGTGAATTGGAAGAAAACTGTAACCATGCTGGTCGATGCGCTGCTGGCCGTCTACCTCGTATTGGCGTTCACGGCTTTCAATAAGCCCAACGCCAAGGCCGCATTGTGCCAAAAGGTGCAGATAGACATCCAAGACGAAAGCACCAACGGCTTTATCTCCGCCAACGACATACGTAGTAGACTAGATGCCAATCAGCTCTATCCGCTGAACAAGCCCATGCAGGCAGTGCAGGCAAGGCAAATAGAAGAGATGCTCAAACGCAGTCCGTTCGTGAAAACGGTAGACTGTTATAAAACACAAGACGGCTGTGTGGGCATCACCGTCACCCAACGGATGCCCATCGTGCGCATTAAGGCCGCCAATGGCGAGGACTATTACCTCGACGACAACAATCAGGTGATGCCCAATTCGCATTATTCGGCCGACCTCATCATCGCCACGGGGCACATCTCTAAGGCATTCGCGCGAAACTACATCGCGCCCCTCGCCAAACTCTTCATGGGCAACGAGCTATGGGAGAACCAAGTGGAGCAAATCAACATACTGCCCGACAAAGGTGTTGAACTCGTGCCGCGCGTGGGCCAGCATGTTGTGTTTATTGGCTATCTGCCACAGGCCGATACGCAGAAAGAACGCAACGAGAAGATAGCCGACTTCGTAGAGAAAAAGCTCCTACGGCTAGAAAAGTTTTATAAGTATGGGCTCTCGCAGGTTGGATGGAACAAGTACAGCTACATCGACTTAGAGTTCGACAACCAAATTATCTGCAAAAAGAAGAAAGAAAACAAGAACAACCCCGAATAAGCATAGTGTTATGGCAAAGGATTTTATCGTGGCTATCGAGATCGGTTCGTCTAAGATTACCGGTATCGCAGGAAGAAAGAACACAGATGGAAGTATCTCCATCTTGGCTGTGGCCAAAGAGACGCCCACTTCGTGCGTTAAAAAAGGCGTGGTGTACAACCTCGACCGCACCGTGCAGTGTCTCAACAGCATCGTGTCCAAACTCAAAACCACCCTCAAAGCCGAGATAGCCTACGCCTATGTGGGCGTGGGTGGACAGTCTACGCGGAGCATCGAGAACGTCATCACCAGGGAATTGCCTAACGATACCATCGTGTCGCAAGACATGGTAGACTCGCTGATGGACGCTAACCGCAGCATGGACTATCCCGATGCCGACATCATTGAGGCCATAACCCTAGAATATAAGCTCGGACAGCAATATCAAATCGACCCGGTTGGCGTGCCATGCACCCACTTGGAGGGGCACTTCTTGAACATCCTTTGGCGTAACAGCAACTATCGAAACCTCAAAAAGTGTTTCTCTAACGCGGGCATCGCCATTGCCGATGTGTTTATTTCGCCACTGGCCTTGGCCGACAGCGTGCTAACCGACTCGGAGAAACGAAGTGGATGTGTACTGGTAGACCTCGGTGCGCAAACCACCACCATTGCCGTTTACAGCAAAAGTCTTCTTCGCCATTTGGCCGTAATACCCTTGGGTGGGGCAAACATCACCAAAGACATCGCCTCTTTGCAAATTGAAGAAGAGCATGCCGAACGGCTAAAGCTCACCTACGGCGCCGCATACACCAATCCCGAAGAAGACAATACGGGGCTAACTTACGCCATCGACAGCGACCGCTCTATCCAAAGCGACACCTTCATGAACGTGGTTGAGGCTAGAATCGAGGAGATTATCGCCAATGTGAGATACCAAATACCAGAGAAGTACGAAGGTAAACTGCTTGGCGGACTAATTCTTACGGGCGGTGGCGCACTGTTGAAGAACATCGAGGAGGCCTTCCAGCGCAAAACCAACTTCAACAAGATACGCATTGCCAAGACGGTGAGGTTCGATTTGCATTCAAAACATCCGGAAATCACTGCGCAAGATGGCACGATGAACACGGTTCTTGGTCTTCTTGCAAAGGGTAATCTCAATTGCGCAGGACGGGAAATTTCTAACAATCTCTTCCCCGATGCCGAAACGGAACGCCCTGCAACGCTACCGTCGGAAGGCGAACACATGCCTAATGCCACCGACAATAAAGCCCAACAGGAACAGGCAAACAATAAGTCTAAATTCGAAACAAAGGAGAAAAAGGAGGATAAGGTCGAGAAGAAACAGGCCAACAACGAGCCTGAGGAAGAGAAAGGACCAACCAAATTCAAACAATGGAAAGAAAAACTTAGTGGTTTCATTAGGCAAATGGCCGAGGAGGAGTAAAAGATAAGAGGAGTAAAAGATAAGAGGAGTAAAAGATAAGAGGTTGTAAAGCGTTAAGCCGCGTGTTTGGGTTTGGTTAGTAGGTTTAAAACAGCTAGGTTAGAAAGCCTAGGATAACTAGATAACCTAGAAACCCTAGAATAGCTAGCAACCCTAGAACAACTAGGTAACCTAGAATACCTAGAAATCCTAGAATAGCTAGAAAGCCCTAGGATAACTAGATAACCTAGAAACCCTAGAACAACTAAAAGGCCAAGTGCATCAGGCGCAGCCATCTTTTCGCCCTTTCTAGTTTACAAGTTAACCAGTTAACGAGTTAACGAGTTGACAAGTTGGTGGGCGTTAGCCATTTTTTCACCTTTTCACTCTTTCACCCTTTCACCTTTAAAAGCCTTTTCACCCTTTCACTTTTTCACAGGTCAATTATAAAAGAACAACGCTATGTCAGAGAAGAATATTAACAAAGGAATTGTGAACTTCGTAGACGAAGAGCACGGGGATAGCATCATTAAAGTTGTTGGTGTTGGCGGCGGTGGCGGCAATGCCGTTAACCACATGTTCAAAGAAGGAATACACAAAGTGTCGTTCGTTCTGTGCAACACCGACAAGCAAGCTTTGGACGATTCGCCTGTGCCCGTTCACCTGCAATTGGGTAAAGAAGGACTAGGAGCAGGCAACCGACCGCTCAAAGCCAAGGCTGCCGCCGAAGAAAGCATCGACGACATCAAAGAAATGTTCAGCGATGGCACCAAGATGGCCTTCATTACAGCCGGGATGGGCGGCGGAACTGGTACGGGAGCCGCACCTGTTATCGCTCGCATTTCCAAAGAAATGGGCATCCTCACCGTGGGTATCGTTACCATTCCTTTCCGTTTCGAAGGCCTAAGAAAGATTGACCAAGCCTTGGATGGCGTAGAAGAAATGGCCAAACACGTAGATGCCTTGCTCGTTATCAACAACGAACGTCTGCGCCAGGTTTACCCCGAGCTGTCCTTAATCGAGGCTTTCAAGCGCGCCGACGACACACTAAGCGTTGCCGCAAAGAGCATTGCCGAGATAATAACCTACCACGGCTTTATGAATCTCGACTTCAACGACGTGAAGATGGTGTTAGAAGATGGTGGCGTGGCCATCATGAGTTCGGGCTATGGCGAAGGCGAAAACCGCGTTCAGCAGGCCATACACGATGCGCTTAACTCGCCTTTGCTCAACGATAATGATGTGTTCAACTCTAAGAAACTACTGCTCAACATCTCGTTCAGCGAGAAGAACAACCAGGGTTCTAACCTCATGATGGAAGAGATTAACGATGTAGACGAGTTTATGGCCAAGTTCGGCCCCGACTTTATCTTCAAATGGGGCGTCACTTTCGACGAGAGTCTTGGCGATAAGGTAAAAGTTACCGTCCTTGCCACGGGCTTTGGCGTGGAGAACATCACCACTACACCCGAAAGAACGGCCCGTAAGTCGATTGAAGACATCGAGGATGCCGCACGCAAAGCCCAAGAACGATTGGATAGAACCAAGCGCATCGACACGTATTATGGTACCGACATGCCTGGCGGCCGCACCAAGAGGCATACCAATATCTACCTCTTCCGTCCAGACGACCTCGACAACGAAGACATTATTTTCGCCGTCGACGAGTCGCCAACCTACGCTCGTTCGCAACAAAAGCTTGAAGAAATACGTGGTTACAGCACTACCGTACAGAAGAAAAAACAAGACGAGGTGGAGCCGCCAACAACCATGCAGGGAACCATTAGCTTTGCCTAGTGGGCATTCCTGGGAAGTACAGGCCTTATCCCACCCCACCCGTTTCATCCATTGCATCAACCCCATTAAGATTAAAATTATGGCTCAATTATTCGAACAGATAAGCAACGACATTAAGGAGGCGATGAAAGCGCGCGACAAGGTGCGCCTTGACACCCTTCGCAACATTAAGAAAGTGTTTCTAGAGGCCAAGACGGCACCAGGCGCAAACGACGTTCTTGAAGATGCCGACGCCCTGAAAATACTTCAAAAGCTAGCTAAGCAGGGTAAAGAATCTGCTGCAACCTTCGTTCAACAGGCTCGCCAAGACCTTGCCGAGGCCGAATTGGCACAAGTAAAGGTTATTGAAGAATACCTACCTGCCGCTCTGTCGGAGGCCGAAATAGAGGCGAAGGTGAAAGAAATCATCGCACAAACGGGTGCTGCCACAATGAAAGATATGGGCCGCGTGATGGGCATGGCTAGCAAACAAATGGCCGGCTTGGCCGATGGCGGCACCATCTCGGCCATCGTTAAGCGACTGTTGGCCTAACTACGTGTTGCGTTAGGCTTGCTTAAACCTGAAAAATTGAAAGGGTAGAAAGGGTAGAAAGCTGCTGATGCCACCTTTCTCCTAGCTACCCTTTTATGTTGTCAACCCATTGGCCAACTGGCGAGTAAGCCAGTTGGCCAATGGGTTAGCCTATCAATCTATACGTCAGTTCGGTATAAATAATTCTCCCTCTTCTCTCTTTTTTATTGGGAGAGGTGTGCTGCATGGCCACTCATAAACCTTAAATTATTACTTTTTATTTTACAAATACAGCCTAATTTTCACGTCATTCTAGCGAAAAAGATAGGTCAAAAAGTAGGCAAATAGCCACATTTTCTACTATTTTACGCCTTGCACTTGTCTGTTTTTAGGAACAAAACCTGCATTTTGCACCATTTAGCCTTTCTAGAATGGTTGCCAACTCATAATTTTCCAAGCCCAATTACCCACATTTTACCCCTAAAACCCCACTTTTTAGCGGCTATTTTGCCCTTTCCAGCCATGTGTTTCATGGTTAGAAGGGGCTTTATTTATACTATTTCGTTGAATGTTTATGCGTATTGCCTTGCATTTAACGGCATTTTGTACTGCGTTTTGTACCTTTTTACCTTGCATTTAGCATCAAAACGCACTGCATTTAGCACCAAAACGCGCTACGTTTTGCACCAAAACACACTGCATTTAGCGGCATATTGCACTGCATTTAGCGGCAAAACGCACAAAAGTTGGTGCAAATGACGTTCTCTTTAAATAAAAATTCATTTTGCTGCATTCGCATACTAACCTCCTTTTGCATCAAAACAAACCTTCGCGAGAATCGATTTTTTGCACGTCGGTTTACGCTTGGTGGAGAAAAAGGGCACTCATAATGTTAAAATTCTGACCAAAAACTAGACAAAACAACTGCGCCGTACACATGTGTATGGGCTACGGCAAGGAAAGCATGTACGCTTACGGCGGCCAGCGCGAGGGGTTGCCAGGCATACACCCTTTATCCCAAATTTGCGCAGCATTGGCAACGGCGTGACAAGTTTTTACGGCATTTATTGCGCATCTAAAAAAGTATTATTACCTTTACCGCCGTAATACAGCTATTGGTTGAGGTGCAGTGCCGCTCCGAACAAAAACCAATCGCGCTCTGAGGAAAATGCTTTCGCATTAAAAACGTTAACGATATAAGCACATATTCATGTAAAACAAAGTACTTATGATATCTGTCTATTCCATCAAACCGCAGTTTCAACGGGCATTAACGCCTATTTTAGAGTTATTGCATCGTGCAAAGGTTACCGCCAATCAAATCACCCTGTGGGCCGGCATCCTCTCTCTTGTCATCGGCATTTTGTTTTGGTTTGCGGGCGATGTTAGCACATGGCTCTACCTTTGCCTGCCTGTGGGACTGCTGATACGTATGGCCCTGAATGCGTTAGACGGGATGATGGCTCGTCGTTACAACCAAATCACCCGAAAAGGAGAGCTGCTAAACGAACTGGGTGATGTCGTTTCAGACACCATTATTTTCTTTCCGTTGCTGAAGTATCATCCCGAAAGTCTTTATCTTATTGTGGCTTTCATTGCCCTCAGCATTATTAATGAATACGCAGGAGTGATGGGAAAGGTGCTGTCGGCAGAGCGGCGGTATGATGGTCCGATGGGAAAGAGCGACCGTGCTTTCGTTCTCGGCCTCTACGGAGTGGTCTGTTTGCTTGGCATAAACCTTTCAGGATGTTCCGTTTACATCTTTGGGGCTATTGATTTGTTGCTTGTAGTCAGCACATGGATTAGAATAAAGAAGACGTTAGGTGCAAGCGGAAGTTCGCAAACACCTGCGTAAACCGATGGCATTGATAAGCAGTGGAGTATGAAAAAGAAACCTTATCCAACGGTTGCGGTTTTTTCTGGCGGTGGTACACGTTATGCTTTGTATCTCGGCATGTATGCGGCGATGCAACATTATGGTGTAAAACCCGACCTGCTGATTGCCTCTTGCGGTGGCAGTATCGCTGCCAACATCATCAACTCGTTTGCTACCGACGAGCAGCGAAAGGCCTTTATACAGTCGGAAGAGCTGTATCGCTTTGTGCAAAACACCCGACTGACAAGGTTTAAGATGCTGTATAAGATAGGTCTCTATTGTCAGCGCAAGGTGCGAAACACATGCTATGCACCTTATATCGAAAATATTTTCGATAAATTTATCGTAGACATGCCCACCGACATACGCCCGCTTTTGCCCTCGTTGGCTGTTCGGCCAACCCTTCCCACTATCGTTGTAGGTGCCCGTTTGTTGTTTGACAGGGCCGACATCGGTAAAGAAAGAAACGGAAGAAAACTTTATAGGAAGGTGCTTTTTACCGATGCCGAGACAGCTCGAAACATCGATTTGTCTGCCATTAACTGCAATTTTAAAAGTTATGAGGGTAGTGCCATCGACTCGCAAGTTGAGCTGTTTCAAGATGTTCCCTTACCCATTGCCACCCGCATATCTGTTTCGGACATGTTCTACGTTCAGCCCGTACATTACAACGGTGCCTATTTTGCGGGCGGAATTGTTGATTTGATGCCCATAGAACTGGCCGAACAACTTGGCGAAACGATTATCTTTGAGAAGAAAAAGGGCTTCGGCACCATCGACGAGGCACTGGTTAGAGCCGTTTTTGGATATAGTGGAAACCGCCGATTACAAGAAGTGATGACGCATTCGGTGAACTATTGGGTAGACACGGCCGACATGAACCAAGCACTTTCGGGCCATTACATCGAGAAAAACATCAATCTTCTGAAACTCCAGGTAGAACTCAAACTGCCCAAAACCTATGCGCAGTTTGTAGAAGATATGGACTTTCAATGGCAATACGGATACGATAGGGTTGCCCAACATTTTAAAAACAAACAGGTATGAACATCTTTATTACGGGCGGAACATCGGGTATCGGCTTGGCTTTGGCGCGGTTTTATGCTGCCGAAGGTCACCGGGTTGGGGTGTGCGGACGAAATACGGCACGAATAGACAGGAGTGATGAGGTTAACAAACTGTTGCTTGCATACCAGCTAGATGTGTATGATAAGGACGCATTAGCCGCTGCCGTAAAAGTGTTTTGTGCCGATAAGGGCTTGGATATGATGATTGTTGCTGCCGGATATTACCGTAACGGCATTACCGAAGAAGTGGATTTTGAGCAGACTTCACAAATGTTGAAAGTTAATATCACGGGTGCATTGAATGCGATGGAAGTGGCGCGAGAAACGATGAAAGCATCGGGCGGACATCTGGTTGTGATTGCCTCGGTGGCCGGATTGCTGCATTATCCGTGCGCAAGCGTATATGCCAAGTGCAAACGAGCCTTGATACAGATAGCCGCTGCTTATCGCCGAGGTTTGGCCGACTATCAAATAACGGTTACAACACTTGTTCCTGGTTACATAGACACGCCTCGATTGAGAGAGATATACCGTAACGACCTTTCCAAATGTCCGTTCTGCATGCCCTTAAATCGGGCTGTTGAAACAATGACAAAGGCCATAGCGCAGCGCAAAGAGCAGGTGGTGTTTCCGCCAAAAATGCGCCTTTCCATCGCTTTTCTTTCGCTTTTACCCACTTGTTTGTTATCGGCTTTTATGCACCGAAAGACTTTATGGAGCATTCCCAAATAAACGACAAAACGGTATGGGCGAGTAAACGGCCCTTGCCAAACGGTTTGATGCAGCGTTGCGGTATAGATAACAAATGCTTGCAAGTAAGCAAATACATCGCCCTTGTTATTTGTTGGGGTGTATTCTATGCTGTTTATACTTTTGCTGCAAGCTATGCGGCATCGCTTAAAGAGGTGCCTTCACTTTGCTTTCCATTTGAAAAGGCCATACCGTTTGTACCTTTTGCCATCTATTTTTATAGCAGTAGTGTGGTGTTTTTTATAGGGGTTTTCTTCCTTTGCAATACCTTTCGTCAACTGTCGACATTAAGTAAACGCATCGTTTTTATAACCGTTTTATCGGGAATTTGTTTTATTATCTTTCCGTTAAAACAAAGTTTTGTACGTCCAGAAACAGCCCATATCTTGTTTTCTTTCATCAATACGTACGATACACCTTTTAATCAGGCCCCGTCTTTACATATAGGTTATGCCTGCATCTTTTGGAGTGGGGTGCGAAATAGCAGGTTCAGAAACTTTCTGAGAATGTGGTTGGTGTTGTTGATGCTGTCTACCCTTTTGGTATATCAGCACCATTTCATCGATATTACTACGGGTTTGATGGCAGGTTTTCTGACGTTATGGATGTTTCCTTACCGTAAAAAGCGCAACCAACAAATAGCAAAGGTTTACTTTTTTGTTGCCGCCGTTGGGCTGACGGCGTTGTTGTTTGCCATCGAACATTCGGTTTTAGGAAGTATTTTTTTATTGTGGGGCATACTCGTCTTACTGTTATTGGGCCGTGCTTATTATCGCTCTAATCGGCATTTTCTTAAAGACGACCACGGTTGCATCGGTTTTTTGCGTTATATTTTCTATTTTCCCTATATCGCAGTGTATCGCCTATTGTGGCTGTTTTCTCGTCAGGCACCTGTAGAAATTGCACCCAACATCTTCGTTGGAGGCTTGCTTTCATGCCGTTCTGCGCGGAAATTCGCCCTGTTGGGAGAGGTTTCGGTGTTCGATCTTTCAGCCGAATTACCCGAAAACGCCTACTTTCGCACATCGGCAGATTATCATTGTTTCCCGCTTTTGGATATTGCCACTATCCCCAAAGCCTGTGAGGAACGTATTGTAAATATGGTTTTAGAGAAGATGAAAGCCGATGAAGTGCCTCGAAAACTATATATTCATTGTGCAATGGGCCGTTTTCGGAGTCGCCGAATAGGTGAAACGGTGCTGTTAATGATAAGTAAAAATTTAACCAGAGATAAAAATGGAAACAGGAACATTTAAGAGTTTTGACAACGCAGATATTTTTTACAGGGCGTGGAATTACAACCCTTCACAGAAAACCATTGTGATATTGCATCGCGGGCACGAGCATTCGGGACGTTTGCAAGCCTTTGCCGAGAACGAGCAATTTGTGCATTTCAACATCTTTGGCTTTGACATGCGTGGACTGGGGCATACTTCGCAACCCGTTTCGCCCCATTTTATGGACTATGTACGCGACTTGGATGCTTTCGTAAAATACCTCCATGAGCAGTATGGAATTGTTGAGAGAGACATCTTTGTGGTGGCTAACAGCATTGCAGGCGTAATTGTTTCGGCGTGGTGTCACGACTTTGCGCCCCGTATTGCCGGTATGGCACTTCTTGCTCCTGCGTTTACCATTAAGTTGTATGTGCCTTTTGCGGAGACAGGAATTGCGTTGGCAGCGCGGCTTTTCAAACACCTAACGGTGCCCAGTTATGTAAAATCGAAGGTGTTGACACATGATGTGGAACAGCAAAAGGCGTACGACACCGACCCGCTAATTACTAGAGAAATTGATGCGCACTATCTTTTGGATTTGCTGAAAGCAGGAAAGCGTATCGTAGAAGATGCTGCTGCCATTACCATACCAACGCTATTACTCTCTGCCGGAAAAGATTACGTGGTGAAAGACGATATGCAAAAGCGTTTTTTTGTTGACATCAGCTCCACCCAAAAGCGGTTTATCAAGCTCAAAGGGTTTTATCACGGGCTATTGTTTGAAACGCAACGCGAGCAGGTTTATAATCCTATCGCTGAGTTTATCAACCGCTGTTTCTCACTCGAACAACCGCCAACGACCTGTATGCCTGATAAATTTACAGTTGACGAGTATAACAAAATGGCTCTGAATATGCTTCCCCGAATTGAACGTTGGGGCTTTCGGATACAGAAATGGATGCTCCATCACTTGGGATTTCTTAGTAAAGGAATGCGCGTAGGACTAAAATATGGTTTTGATTCGGGTATGTCTCTCGATTATGTTTATCGCAACCACGCGCAGGGATGCGGACCAATTGGGCGATGGATAGACAAAGGCTATCTTAACGCCATTGGTTGGAGAGGAGTAAGAATACGCCGAGAGCATCTCATCGCAACCGTAGAAGAACGTATTAAAGCGCTCGAACAACGCAATGAACCCGTGAAAATACTCGATATTGCCGGTGGAACGGGTAATTATTTGTTCGACATCAAGCGTAAGTTTCCTGAAATAGAAGTGGTTATAAACGACTTTTCGGAGGCAAACATTGCTTTCGGCGAGGCACAGATACAACAGCAAGGACTTCAAAATATACGGTTTACCCGTCTTGACTGTTTTAATAAAGACTCGTATCAACAGCTGAATTTTGAGCCTAATATCGTTATTATTTCCGGTATATTCGAGCTGTTTGGTGATAACGAACTTGTTTGTAACGCCATCTCCGGTGCTTTATCCGCACTGCAACCGGGCGGCTTTTTGGTCTATACCGGTCAGCCTTGGCATCCTCAGTTAAAAATGATTGCTTTCGTATTAAACAGCCATCAAGAGCGCGATTGGATTATGCGGCGGCGTTCGCAACGCGAACTGGACAGCCTTTTCGCCTTTTATGGCTTAACCAAATGCGGCATGAAACTCGATAACTTCGGCATTTTTACCGTTAGTTATGGAACGAAATAAGTTGCAAACGGGCTTTTTCTTCAGCCGCAGACAAATCAGTTGGGGTGTCGTTATCAAAGTAAGATGTGTTGACGGCGATGTTTCGGCGTGTCAAAGTCATTTTCCAATTACCCGTCGCCCTGCCATTTTGTAGGATAAGGGGAAAGAAAATACCGTTGTTAGTAAATGCTTTGCTGTTGTGAGAAACTTGCAAAACATCGCCGCGATACTTGTAGGCAATGATGTATTCGTCGTAAGCAGGCAGAAAGATAAAGCTTTCTTTCTCTTTGATGTCGATTGAAGAAGAATCGTGCAGCAGGTAAGTTTTATCGTTGAGAACGACCTTTTGAAGCTCTTTTTCAATAATTTCAACGCCCAATCGCGCCTCTTTCACTGACAATCCCGACCACCAACAGAAGTCGTCTAACGTTGCGGGGGCATGACTTCTAAAATAATTGCGTGCCAATTTGCTCAACGCCTCGTCTTTTGTGGGTAAGGGCATAGGGGCTACTCGCTCGTCTAAGAGCATGTAGGTATGTGTGTTTCCCGCTTCAGGGCCGCTGCAAATGAGTGCCTCGCATTCGGCATTCTCCAAAAAGCGGTTCATAAAAATGGTGTCCGAAGGTAAGCCTTTTTCAGCTATTCGTTCTGTAATTTGCTCTTTGGTAAGGCTCTTTCCACCGCTTAACATATCATAGATATGCTGGTTAGCGGTATCGTACATCTGCTCGGTGATGGTCAGTCCGTGTCCTTTCATCAACGATGCGTAGGCAGATTTCAGCCTGTTGCACGACAATTTGAGCATCCAACGAATATCGTTTGGACTTACATAATGCCATGTAGGGCGTAGTACGTGGGTGCGAAGAATCTCTCCACGGTCGAGGGCTTGCTTGATTTGCTGCATCGTTGCGCCGCGTGTACGTATTCCTAGTGCCAGCTTTGCCATTCGAGGCTGTTGTGCTTGTATGGCTCCCATCCAGGCTACAACATCTTTTACGTCGGTAAAATCGGGGTTAATTAACTGTTGGGCGCGCAGCCGAATCATTGGAATATTTATTTTTTTCATGCCTTTTGTGGGGATATTTACTTCTTGCAAAGGTAATCAGAAATGTGTAAACTCGATGTCAAAATGGTGTTAGCCCCTTTGATTTCTTGGTTAGGTAGTCTTTAGTAAAGTTCATTGGGCTTGTTTTTACAAGGGGACTTCGTGGTGAGACCTTAGGATTAGACAAAAATGGCTGTATCGGATGCTCTCTTGATACAGCCATTCCTGCCGTCTGTAAGTGCTTCGTCTAGAACTTAATCATAATCCCGACCGTGGGGAGAATGGTTCCATTATAGTACACCAGTGGACGAAGCAACTGTTTGGTGTGGGGCGAAGTGGGGTCGTCCATTACATTCCCCTCAGTGTCACGATTGGTATATATCGGTTTGGATGGCATATTGCTGATGTAGGCATTCTGCACATCGAGATATAGGTTGAGCATCCAATGCTTAAAATAGAACTCCTTATCCAAGCGCACATCCAGCTGATGCGCATCGGCAAGGCGTAGCGTGTTGAATCGCTCGTAGTCGGTATAGGCCTGATTGGTAATAGACCATGCAGCCTTGTTTGTAGAACGCTCTACATCAATGGGCGAATAAGGAGCACCGCCTATGTAACGCCAGCGAGCCGAGATGTACCAGCCTTTGGGTAGCTTGTAGCTTGTTGTAAGATTGAGGATGTGCCTCGTGTCCCACGAAGAGGGGCGGTAGATGCCGTTTTTGTCTGTAAACTCACTCCTAAAAAGTGTGTATGTAGCAGTCAGGTCTATATCGCGCCACCCCATAAGCTTAGCCACTACTTCGACGCCATAGGCCCTGCCCTTGCCCGTAGACATAACGGCCTCATCGCCAACTTGTCCATAGTCTACTCCCTTGCTGGCCAAACTAATTCCATCGGTAAGCGAAATAGGATAGTTGCTATACTGCTTATAGAAACCCTCAAGAGAGAAACGCAGGAAGTTACCGGGATGATATTCCATGCCCACAATAGCTTGATTGGAGGTGATATACTTGAGTGCATTGCTGCGATTGACATAGTTTCCCTCGGTATTGCGATAACCCATCGTTGTGTAGGAGGGAGGCATCGCATAGCGACCAATGTTGGCATTGAGGTCGAAGTCTTCCGAAAATGAATACGATAGCGATAGTCTAGGCGACAACTGCTTGAGCGGATTGCTCATGCTAGCTGTGAAAGTGTTGCCCACTAAATTTACTCCAAGCGAAACCTTGAACCGATTGTTGAGAAACTGATCCGAAGCTTGCACGAAGGCTTGATAAGAAAGCAGGTCGATGCTGCTGTGATATTGGAAGGGGACAACATTTCCCGATGCGAACTGTAAGCGATATACGTCATTTGCATAGTTGCTGTATTTGATGCCTGCCCCCACGTTGAGTTTGATAGGTAGCGTAGTATAGTTGCGTTCGTAGCGTAGTTTAATCTCGGCTTCGTCCGATTGGTAGTCGGATATTTTGGATGCCGACTTATCGTTATCTTTATACTTTACACCTGCGTTGCGCAGCATGTTTCGGCTTAGAATCCAACTATCGACGAAGTGTTTGCCGTAGTGTTTGTAGGCCAACCCGAAGGTATAGTTCCACTGGGAGTACTCGGGCAGGTAGCCTAGTATGTATTTCTGCGCCTCGGTACCAGTTTGTTCGAGGCCTCTATTGAGGCTCATGTTGTCGATAGCGCCTATACCAATCACGGTAATCTCATGATGTGGGTTGATGCGCCATTTGTATTTCATTTGAAAGTCGTTGTAGGTGGGTAAAAAAGGCAAGCCAATCGCCTTGAATAACCACTGCAAATAAGATTGACGAAAAGAGACGATGAACGATGCATCCTTGCCCAAAGGGCCGTCTAAGGTAATCCCTGCATCCGATGCTCCTACCGCAACCTTTGTGTGCAGTCTGTCTCTGCTACCATCTTTTTGCTTGATCTCCATCACAGAGCTAAGCGTATTGGGCCTGTTGGCAGGGAATGCTCCCGTATAGAAACTGATTTCGCGCACAAAGTCGGGATTGATGATGCCGACAACACCTCCCGATGCCCCTTGTGTGGCAAAGTGATTAATCACGGGTATCTCTATGCCATCTAGGTAAAATACATTCTCTGTGGGGCCTCCGCCACGTATGATGAGGTCGTTCCGATTAGGAGCTGTAGCACCAACTCCTGGTAGTATTTGCACCAGTTTGGAAACATCGCGATTGGCCCCAGCGCTCTTCTCAATTTGATGTACACCTAATGTGAGTACCGAGACAGGGCTCTCGGTGGGGCGAAGCAATAGATTGGGGCTAACAAAAACTTCTTTGAGCGTTGTAGAGGCTTCGCTGACCATAATGTCTATAAAAGTGGTTTGGTTACCCAGTACTTGTAGTTCCTCGGAGATTTTAGTGTCGAAACCTACCATACTGACGATGATTTTGTGGAAACCGGGCTGTACGCCTGTTATTGTAAACGTTCCTTCTATAGAGGTTTTCGCACCGAGAGAAGTTCCTTGTACTTGTACTGTGGCGAACTCTAGTGGTTCGTTGTTCTTGTCGTTGATGACGCGCCCTTGGATAATTCCTGTTTGGGCAAAACCATTATAGGCGAGCAGGAAGGCCAAACATAATAAACTGTATATCCGCATTGTTGCTTAATTGAAAAATAGATGTAGTCAAATAGTCCCTACCAGCTGTTCGTAAGGATTACCTAATCTTGTTTTACAAAGATAATACAATTACTAACAAACGCAACAATAAAAAGAACAAGATTATACTATTTACGCCAGTTCGATATAAGAAAGTTCGCTAAAAGGTTAATAGTCTTGCTCTTGTTTTGTGTTTTTATAGTTGAAAATCACTAACTTACAAAGCACATGCAGCCATGATTACCACTGACAAAGCTACTGAAGTATTGTGTATATTGGATGAGTTAAGTAAGAATTTAGATGCCGAATGAACTAAAAACCTCCATGTTGCACCCGTAGGTGAGGGATATAAGCGCATGAGAAACCGCAAGTGCCAAATGTCTAAGAGCGAAACCATAACCATTCCATCGTTCGCATTTTCATCGTTCAGAAAATGCGCTTGCTAAGCCTTGATGATGCATTATTACGTTAACCGCCGTGTTAAATACGTTTTGTACCAAAGCGAGAGCTGAAAAAGCTCGCTACAAGCGCTTATAGCCTGTGGAATGAAAGATGGCGTTTGGAGGTTAGAATGGTGAGCTGTTGGCGGTGATGGGCTGTGAAATGAATGGCCTAGATAGTGTCAAGTAGATATCTAACGTTACGAGAGGCCGGGCATTAAAGGTACAGCGGTGCCTCGTTACCCATGTTAAAAAGCAAGTCGATAACGCTTAGGTTGGGCAAGAAACCGTGGCGTTGGGCGAACACTTGGTAATAGGGGCGGGGAGTAAAGCCTGGGTCGTGGGGCGGATTTTTGGGCACGATGGTGTCGCGGAAGTCTTGAAAGGTGGGGAAAGTGACAGTGTCGGTATCGACAAAAGCAGCTGGAAGGCTTGCGCCCGATGCCAGTTGCACCTGCGTTGGCACAAAGACGGGGGTGAGAATGATGTTGGGGGTAAAGTCGAGTAGGGTGCAAATGGTGTGCGTTAGTTCGAGGTTGAAGTCGAAAAGAAAGTCGAAACGGCGTTCAAAAAAGGGCCGAAAGTCGTCGGCGTAGTATTCGAAAAAGGGACTTTCGTTGTAAGCCGACACGATGGCTTGCCAGTGAATGTGCCGCCAATTGCCGTGGTCGCTTATGCGAATGTCTTTCATCGCCATGCGCGAGGCCTGCTCGCCCGATGGCCGTTCGATGGGGATAGTTAGGGCTTGCGGCCCATTGGCTGTGGCTATGATACAGCGGTTGCGGTAGGTTTGCTTGATGAAATGGTCGTGTTGTTCTATCCAACAGCCATTGCTTTGAAAGAGTTTGGCGTACCATTGCACAGGGGCGAGATAGGCAGAAGAGAGGAGGGGAAACATGTTTTGTGTGCGGATTTAATGGGATGAGTGAGAATGTTGGGGCTGATGTAAACACGAGGGCAGGGAGATTGACCGCCGCAGGCACGCTGAACATGCAGAGAAAGGCTGATGAAACCTAAAAAACAAGTGGGACAAATGCAACATGGCTGGCTCGATATAAGCCAAGAACACAGCGTTGCATTTGTCCCATCGCTCTTAGGTATGTGCTAAAATCCAGTGGAGTTAAGTTTTAGAACCAGCCTTTAATCTGCGGCATTGCGCCTATAATACCCTAGGCAGCTAAGGCTAAATCATTTTATCTTATCCACACAAGTGAACAAGCGGTTCCATCTGATGCCCTTAAATCCGGGATGGTCTACATCATGCGACCACCAAATGAATATGGGTTTGCCCACCACATGGTCTTCGGGTACAAAGCCCCAATAGCGCGAGTCGGCCGAATTGTGTCGGTTGTCGCCCATCATCCAATAGTAGTCCATCTTAAAGGTGTAGCTGTTAGCGGGCTTGTTGTTGATGTATATTTGTCCGTTGCGCACGTCAACCTCGTTGTTTTCGTACACGCGTATGGCACGTTCGTACATCGGCAGGTTGGCTAAGCTAAGCTTAATGGTAGCCCCTTTCTTGGGAATCCATATCGGTCCGTAGTTATCGCGCGTCCATTTCGTGTTGGCATTGAGGGGATAGAGGTCGCCTGTGGGTGCATCGGTGTTCAGTTTCACGCTTTCAATGATGTCTTTTCGTGCAGCAAGTGCCTTTGCAGCCATTGCCGTAAGTGGCATAACGCCGCTCGTGTTAAGGCTTTGCAGGTCTTCTTGCGTTATGCCTAGGCTTGTAAGCAAGTCGTCGGGCAGCATTCCTTTCAGCTTAACATAATAGGTATATTGCACGTTGTCTGGTTCTTTGTTGGGCTTGCCGTCGAGGTAAACGATACGGTTCTTTATTTGAAGGGTTTGCCCCGGAAGGCCCACACAACGCTTAACGTAGTTCTCGCGGCGGTCGGTGGGGCGCGAAATGAGGTCGCCATACTCGTTGGGGTTTTGCAAGATGTAAGCGCGCCCTAGCGCATAGATGTGCTGGAAGTAGGCGCGTTGTTGCAAAAGCGACATACTGTCGAGGTTAACGGGCTGGTTGGCTTGGTCGTATAGCTGCTTACCATACGAGTAAACCATTTGGTAATAGTCGGCAGCAGCCCATCGTGCCTCGTTAACAAGGCTGTCTCCCGAGGGATAATTAAACACAACGATGTCGTTAAGCTTAACGTGTCCCAGGCCTTTTACGCGGCGATAGTCCCAATGTGGCACCTCAATGTACGACTTAACGTTAATCACCGGCATGGTGTGTTGGGTTAATGGCATGGTGAGCGGCGTTTGTGGGATGCGCGGACCATAGCTTAACTTACTTACGAAGAGGTAATCGCCAGTGAGCAAACTCTTTTCGAGCGAGCTTGAAGGGATGACGAAGTTTTGGAAGAAGAACAGGTTGATGAAGTAAACAGCCACAAGGGCGAAGACGATGGCATCTACCCAGCCCATGATAAAGCGTGTTGGTCCTTCGGAGTCTTTCCACCATTGCCACTTTATTTTCTTCGAAATATAAACGTCGTAGATGAAAGGCATAACGAGCAATCCCCACCAACTTTCCACCCAAAAGAGGAATGCGAGGTAGAGAAGTGCCACGATGATGAATTTAGTCCACTGCTTGCGTGGGTCGAATTCTTTCTTTTTCTTGTTTATCATTGCAAGTGTTAGTTATATGTTTTGTGCCTTTTGCCCCTTACGTTGTGGTGAAACATGGTTGGTTTCGGTGCCGTATGGGGGTGCGGGTGCATGTTGTTGTCAGAACTTAAAGAGGTCGTTCATCGTTAATAATCCATTGTGTGTGGCGGCATATTCGGCTGCCAGCACTGCGCCTTCGGCAAAACCGCGGCGCGAATGGGCGTCGTGGGTGATGCTGATGCAGTCGGCCTCGCTGTCGTAAACGATGGTGTGGATACCCGGAACCTCGCCACGGCGGAAACTATCTATGGCCAATTGCTTGTCGGTTGTTTGCTCGCTGGGCTTCGTTGAGCCGTCGGCCAAGTGCTGTTCGCCCTTAACCCACGTTGCTTTGCGGTCTAGTTGTGCCACCACTTCCTCGGCCAAAGTAATGGCCGTGCCCGATGGCGCGTCTTGTTTATGCACGTGATGGGTTTCTTCGATGTGCACATCGTATTGCGGAAAGCGGTTCATCAGTTCGGCCAAACGGCGGTTTAAGGCTTGGAAAATGGCCACGCCAATAGAGAAGTTGCTGGCCCAGAACAGCGTTTGCCCTTCTTCTTGGCACATCTTGCGCACCTCTTCGCCGTGTTGGGCAAGCCATCCCGTGGAGCCCGACACCACTTTTACGTTGTGTGCAAAGGCCTTTCGGTAGTTGTCGAAGGCCGCTTGGGGGGTGGTAAACTCGATGGCCACGTCTGCCGAAGCAAAGGCAGGGCTGTCGAAGTCGGCTTGGTTGTCTTGGTCGATGATGCAAACGATGTTGTGGCCGCGCTGTTTGGCAATCTCTTCAATCATGCGGCCCATCTTTCCGTAGCCTATAATGGCGATGTTCATGGGTTGTATTTTTTCTACTATTATGATGTAATGCGTTCTCGGCTGTTAGCCTTTGAACGTGCTGTGGGGCAGTGGCGATGGCGCGTAATGCCCTAATTTACTGCGCAAAGTTAGCGAAAAAAGGGGTAAAAGCCATCTTTTTAGCCTTTTCATTTTATCCCCTTTCACCTTTTTTAGACGTAAAGATGGTAGCTGCCGCCTGCCAATAGCTTTAAAATCCCCTTCATTTCGAGTTGGAAAAGCAATACGGTGAGTTGCGAAATGGGGATGTTGGCCATGATCGACAGTTGGTTTATGGGTTGGTCGTTAAGCTTTTGCAACGCCTGTACCACGGCTTGTTCTTCGCTAGAGAGTTGTGGAAACAATTGTCGCTCTATGCCTTGACGTGTGGCTTGCATGCGTTTGAAGTCGGTTTCCCAGCCTAGCGCGTGCACAAAGTCGGCTGCCGAGGAAACCAGTTGGGCCTTGTGGTCGCGTATCAGGTTGTTGCAGCCCTCGCTATATGGTGCGCCCACGGGGCCGGGGAAGGCGAAAACATCGCGGTTGTAGTCGCGAGCGATGGCCGCAGTGATAAGTCCGCCGCCATGTGCAGCACTCTCTACCAGCACACAAGCGTCTGAAATGCCGGCCACAATGCGGTTTCTTCGCACAAAGTTTAGCTTGTCGGCATTGGTGTTGGTGAGAAATTCGGTGAGCAGTCCGCCCTGTGTAAGCATTTCGTTGGCCGTTTGTTTATGGCGAGTGGGGTAGAGATAGTCCAGCCCATGAGCTAGCACGCCCACCGTGTCTAGCCCGTTTGCCAAGGCTTGTCGGTGCGCGTTGATGTCTACGCCGTAAGCCAGTCCGCTAACGATAAGCACTTCGGGACAGAGATTTTTCAACTCCGAAACAAAGCGGCGAATAAGATCTTGTCCGTAGGCTGTGCAGTGGCGCGTGCCAACAATGTTGATAACGCGCGCCCGATTAAGGTTGGCCGTACCTTTATAAAACAGCACAAGCGGTGCATCGTCGCAGTTTTTAAGTCGCTGTGGGTAGTCGTCGTCGGCCAAAGCAAGTGCCCGTATGCCGTTGCGCAGGTTGTATTCCATTTCGGCATCGGCCGCTTTTAGGTGCTGTTCGATGTTGCTCATGGCCTCTTGCAGGCGTGGCGAGGCATCGGGCAGCACCTCGCGCAGGTCGTTTCGGTGTGCAATAACGGCCGTGGCCGAACCCAACAGTCGGTATAGCTGTGCCAAACCTGCAAGGTTAAAGTAATTAACGCGCGTCAGTGCGATGGCGTTTCGGGTCTCGTTGTCGTTCATGGAGCGGGTTAAGTTTCTTTTAGTTTACGAGTTTACAAGTAGACAAGCAGACGAGTTTACACGTAGACAAGTTAACGAGTAGACGGGTTTACAAATATACAAGGGCGTAGCCAAGTAAACATGTTGACGGGTAACATGTTTACTTGGCTCTATTTCTTGCCGTTTCTATAACCGTTAGTTAACGGGAACATGGGTTATTTATCGGCCGATTGCTGATCTATAAAGGGTGCGAAAGCCTTGTCTATTTCCTCACTTCGGCTCAGTCTGCCGTTCACTAAGCATACAAGTTCGGCCGTGGCACGGAACGAAAGTTTATCATCTCGCTTGCGGAAGATGTCGTGATGGAACACGTACCTCACGCCTTCTTGCGTAATACGGAGTTTAGAAACAAGGATATCGTCGCATTGTAGTGGCGTTTTGTATTGCAAAGTCATGCGTGCCACCACGGCATCCACTCCCTTTTCGTGCAGGCCAGCAAAGCTTAGCCCTGTGTGTTTCAAGAAAAGGTGGCGCGTGTGTTCTGTGTAATGCAAATAATTGGCGTTGTTAACAATGCCTTGGATGTCGCATTCGTAATCGCGAACTTCCATCTCGGTTGTGAATGTGTACATATATATAGTTATTTAAAAAGCCTCACCCCCAACTATAACCGGCCTCACCCCCAGCCCCTCTTTGAAGAGGGAGAGTAGTAAAGCCTCACCCCCAACCCCTCTCCAAGGGGAGAGGGGAGTAGTATGCCTTATTAGTTGATGAGTTAGTTGATGAGTTAGTTTATGAGTTTATGAGTTGTTGAGTTTATGAGTTTATGAGTTGATAAGGATTGTCGTCCACTCTGCAACCAAGCATACGGCTTAACTCCTTAACTCCATAACTCCTTAACTCCTTAACAAGTATTGCCATCCACTCTGCAGCCAAGCATACGGCTTAACTCCTTAACTCCTTAACTCCATAACTCCTCAACTCCATAACTCCTCAACAAGTTATCTCCTCAAATATTCATACCCAATTCTGCATCTTAGGCAGTTTTTGCGGTCGCAATATTCGTTTTTAAGCTGTATAAGAGCCTGCGTATCGCCAGCGTTATTCACTTCTAGTCCGCACGCTTTCCACATCCTAACGATATGGTTATCCTCCGCTTTAAGCTCGTCGAGCAGCTGATAAGCGCGGTCGCACAGGACATCGTTGTGGCGATGACGGCCGTAAGCGAAGAGAACAGGCACAACGGTGTTGAGGATGAGCACATCGCGCGAGGCCGTAGAGAGAGCTTTGTCGCTGGCTTTGCTTTCTCCGCCAAACACATAATGCGTTTGCCAATAGCCCGAAACCTGCGTGGCCAAGGCTTTACGCAGCTGTGTTAGATTTTCGCAAGCCACGATGTTGGCCAACGATGCGCGGCGCGAATGGTGAAGAACGGCCAGTTGCGACAGTCGGATGTGTGGAAAATTCTGCGGCCTGAGTCGAAGAAACAACCACAAGGAAGGGTCTAATGGCTGCAAGTTAAACTTGTGCGCAAGGTAAGCGTACTCCTTTTTAAGTAGCTCAAAGTAGCTTTCGGCCGTGGCTGCGTTTCGGTGTCGGGTGGGTATGGCCGCATCGTTTAGCAGTCCTGCCTGCCCCATAAAGAGGGCCTCTATCTGAAAAGCATTGTCGCGATGGTGGTCAACGCATCGCAAAGGCACGTTGGCAGCCCAGCGTTCGAAGGCATCGCCGTTTACGCCGAACCCAAAATTGCGCGCCAAAGTGATGAAGAAGGCGTCTTCCCACGACCCCTTTGCCTGCTCAACGCGCCGTGCCACCGCCTCGGTTTTGTTTTCAAGCCGCTCTGTTTGTAGGGCGGCCAGCCAGCTGTGCAGCGTAAGTCGCTGCAATTGGGGGATGATATGGTGGCAAGGCGGGAACTTATCGGTCGCCAACAGCTCGTCATAGTGGTCCGCAATGCCCTTGGGCACGGCCAATTCCATTTGTGGCAGTTGCTTACCATCTTGGGTTAGGCACTCCATGTCGGCCTTTCCCACCACGTGCAGCACCACATTATTATATCGCGGGTCGTTGTGATGCCCATGTTCAAACCATTGCGAGGCCATGTCGTGTATCTCTACGTTGCCCACCCAGAGCGTATCGCCAAGCTTAACTTTGGCGTTAAAGAAGTCGGCACCGGCGTTGTCGTTGTGCAATCCCACGTCAATCACCTCCACATCTACGCCTTCGGTTGTTTTCAAAGGTGCAGTTGCGAATAGCTTGTGTTTCCAAACATAGTGCAATAGCTGTTCCATGGGCATGTCGATATAAGGGTTTGTGCCACAAAAATATAAATAAAAAACGAAAAAACGGCCTTTTTGGTCAAGAAATATGCAAGTACCCGCATTTCGTTTGCGTGCCTGCCGCCCCGTTATCTGCATGTTTTGTTTATTGGTTAAGTCTTCGTACCTTTGCATTTATGAAAATAGGAAACATATCGTTTGATGCTCATCCGCTCTTCCTCGCCCCGATGGAAGACGTCACCGACATAGGGTTTCGCTTGCTTTGCAAACGTTTTGGCGCGGCAATGGTGTACACCGAGTTTGTCAGTGCCGAGGCATTGGTGCGCTCGGTGAAGTCTACCGTGAGCAAACTAACCATCAGCGACGAGGAACGCCCTGTGGGAATACAAATCTACGGGCGCGATGTAGAGTCGATGGTTGAGGCTGCACGCATTGTGGAACAAAGCCGTCCCGATGTGATTGACATCAACTTTGGCTGCCCCGTGAAGAAAGTGGCAGGCAAAGGGGCTGGTGCGGGCATGCTGAGAAACGTGCCGCTGATGTTGGAGATAACACGCCAAGTGGTGCGTGCGGTGCGTACGCCCGTAACGGTGAAAACGCGATTGGGGTGGGATTGCGAAGAAATTATCATCCCCACGTTGGCCGAACAACTGCAAGATTGTGGCATAGCAGCCCTTACCATACACGGCCGAACGCGCTCGCAGATGTATACGGGCGAGGCCGACTGGCGTTATATCGGCGAAGTGAAGGCCAATCCGCGTATCCATATCCCCATTATCGGCAACGGCGACATTTGTACGCCGCAGCAAGCCAAAGAGGCTTTCAGTCGTTATGGCGTTGATGCGGTGATGGTTGGGCGTGCCACATTCGGTCGGCCTTGGGTGTTTAAGGAGATGAAAGACCATCTTGAAGGCTTGCCCCAAGACCCATCGCTCACCATCGACCGAAAGATTGACTTGCTGGAAGAGCAACTGCGCATCAACATTGAGCGTATAGACGAGTATCGCGGCATACTGCACACGCGCCGCCATCTGGCAGCAAGTCCTATATTTAAGGGCATCCCCGATTTCAAACAAACGCGTATCGCCATGCTTCGTGCTGATAAACAAGAAGAATTGATTGCCATTTTGGAAGGCTGTCGCGAACGATTAAGAGGGTTGGAGCAGACTGTTGGGTGAACGCTGTTAACCCCCTTATTGGCTACAAGCGAGCTGTAGTGGCACTACTAACGGCTGGTAGTGGCACTACCGATAATTTGTAGCCACACTATCGATAGTTTGTAGCCGCAGTACTAGTGGCTTTGTACCGGCAGGTTAATGGTAAAGTCTTTGTTGATTGACGAAATTCTAAAACCAATTTGTTTTGAGGATTACTCGTCATCTTGTAACTTTCCAAGCGTGTTTGCGCTCTATTTGCGGGTGAATTCAATACGCCCACTCTCGATCGCAAGGGGCGACTCGATGATTAGTTTCGATTGGTTGGCGTCGAAAAACTCTATAACGCGCACCCTGACGAAATGAGATTTGCTATTTAGGTGTAGTAGATTTCGGCTTTGGCTTTTGCTATACATCAGTTCCCATTGGCCTTCCAGAACTTCATCAATTTGCTTTGTCCAGTCGGTTAGCACGGGTTTACCGCCAACCATCACCTGTTTGCGTGACCTATATAATATGTGTCCGGTATAAGTTCCGTCGGTTTTAAAGACGAATTCTTGAGTAACTTCCGTTAATTCTGTCTGACTGAAATGATGCCAATGTCCCACAATCAGGTCGTGATATTTCTCATTCAACTGCTTGGTGGCTGCTATTTCATCTGCATTAACCACAATGGGTGCGCGGTGACACGAGGCCAACAGGGCGGAGAAAGCGAAAAGCACGTAGGCTAATATTTTCATAAACATGAGTAATATAAGTTTGAAATAATTCGTGATAATGTTGCAAATATAGCATTATTTACCTAAACTTGTAAGTGAGTATGCGCATTTTTTCATACCTTTGTATGTCAAAAAACAACGTTATTCGCAAGCACAGGTTAACAGTGAGGTAAGCATACCGCCTTATCTACTTGTTAGCAGGTCAACTTGTAAACTGATAATACAAATCATAATCATGAACGTAGAGATAGTCCCCTCGTGGAAAGAGCAACTGGCCGGTGAGTTTGAAGAGTCTTATTTCAAGGAATTGTCTAACTTTGTAGATGGCGAGTATAAGCAGAATAAATGCTTTCCACTTGAAAAAGATTTATTTAATGCCTTTAATCTGTGTCCCTTCCACAAGGTAAAAGTGGTGATAATCGGGCAAGACCCCTATCCTGGAGCGGGGCAAGCGCATGGTTTAAGCTTTTCGGTTAACGATGGTGTGCCTTTTCCGCCATCGCTGAAAAAAATCTTTAAGGAGATAAGCGAGGATTTCAAAACGCCCATTCCAACCAGTGGGAACCTAACACGATGGGCCGAACAGGGCGTGCTTTTGCTCAACACCATCCTAACTGTGTGTCCTGGTGATTCTAACAGTCATAAAGGGAAAGGTTGGGAACAGTTTACCAATGCTGTTATTAAGCGGTTGAATGATGAATGCGAAGGACTTGTTTTCATGCTTTGGGGTGTAGAGGCGCGCAAGAAAGGCAGGTGTATCGATTCTAACAAGCATCTCGTTTTGGAAGCTAGGCACCCTGCTGCTCGCCCTCCAAAGGGGGGCTATACTGACCAAGACGAAGGTAAATGGCCTGGTTGCAAACATTTTTCGAAGGCCAACGAATATCTTTGTGAACGCGGGAAATCGCCTATCAATTGGGAATAAATAAAAGGATTATAAAGGTGAAAAGACTTTTAAAGGTGAAAGAACTTTTAAAGGTGAAAGGGTGAAAGGGTGAAAAGGTGAAAAAATGGCTAACGCCCACCAACTTGTCAACTCATTAACTTGTCAACTAGTCAACTAAGAGGGTTGAAAAAATGGCTAACGCCCACCACCTGTCAACTCGTTAACTTGTCAACTAGTCAACTAGGAAGGGTGAAAAATGACTAACGCCCACTAACTTGTCAACTCATTAATTTGCCAACTAGTCAACTAGGAAGGGTGAAAAAATGGCTAACGCCCACTAACTTGTCAACTCGTTAATTCGTCAACCCCTGTAAACTTTTCAGCGAGAATTTTAACACTAAGAGTGCCCTTTTCCTCAACCAACCGCTCATCTTGCTGCAAAAAATCGATTCTCGCGGAGGTTAGTTGTGGTGCAAAATGGGGTTAGCTTGCCAATGCAGCGAAATGAATTTTTATTTAATAAAAACGCCATTTGCACCAGTTTCGGGGCTATTTGCTGCTAAATGTGGTGCGTTTTGCCGCTAAATGCAATGCGTTTTGGTGCAAAACGCAGTCTAATATGGTGCAAAACGCCGTGCATTTTGGTGCTAAATGCAATGCGTTTTGATGCTAAATGCAGTGTGAAATGCTACTAAATGCAAGGCGAAAAGCATAAAAATCCATTGCAATTGGTATAAATAAACCTTTTACAACCATTAAAAATATGGCTGAAAAGGGCAAAATAGTGGTTAAAAAGTGGGATTTTAGGAGCTAAAAGCGAGTAATTGGGCGCAAAAAATAATGAGTTGGCAACCAAACTAGAAAGGTAAAATGGTGCAAAACGCAGGTTCTGACCCTAAAAACAGACAAAACAAAAGATGTGTAAGATGGAGAATAGCGGTAATTTGTCTGCTAAAGAGCGTTTGTTTTTGCTAGAATAGGTGGGCGAGGAGGATGTATTTTGTAAAATATAAATACTTAAATTAACTATAATAAGACCTCGGAAAAAGATAGAAAGTTGGTTTTAATGACCGCTTGTAGATAAATAAGCATGTGTAGGCTAACGTGTAAATGGGCATTTTTTCATACCTTTGTATGTCGTAAAATGATGTTTTCGGTAAGTTCTAGTTCATGGCAAGATAGGCAAACTGCCTTGTCTACCTGTTAACAGGTCAACTTGTAAACAGCTCAGCAGGTCAACTGGTTAACTTGTCAACAGATAATACAAACAATAAGCATGGATGTAAAGATAGAATCTTCGTGGAAAGAGCAATTGGCTGATGAGTTCGAGAAACCTTATTTCAAGGCTTTGTCTGCCTTTGTGCATGCCGAATACAAGCAGCATCAATGCTTTCCGCCTGCACAATTGGTGTTCAATGCCTTTAACTTATGCCCTTTCGATAAGGTGAAAGTGGTGATAATTGGGCAAGACCCCTATCACGACGACGGGCAAGCGCATGGTCTAAGCTTTTCGGTTAACGATGGCGTGCCTTTTCCGCCCTCGCTGCAAAACATCTTTAAGGAGATAAACAACGACCTTGGCACGCCCATCCCCACAAGTGGAAACCTAACGCGTTGGGCTGAACAAGGCGTGCTTTTGCTTAACGCCACGCTCACCGTGCGTGCGCATCAGGCAGCAAGTCACCAACGACAGGGCTGGGAAACGTTCACTGATGCTGCCATAGCGCGGCTAAATGCAGGGCGCGAGGGACTTGTCTTTATTCTTTGGGGCGGCTATGCGCGCTCGAAGTCTGCGCTTATCGATGCTCGTAGGCATTGCATCTTGCAATCGGTTCACCCCTCGCCGCTATCGGCCAATCGTGGCGGATGGTTTGGTAACCATCACTTTTCGCAGGCCAACGCCTATCTTTCTTCGCGCGGACTAACGCCCATCAATTGGTAAACAATGAACAACAACATACCGCCCATTATGCAAGTGGGCAACGTACTTATCTCTTCCGACCTCATCACCGAACGCTTTTGTTGCGACCTCGATGCCTGCAAGGGCGCTTGTTGTATTGAGGGCGATGCCGGAGCACCCGTTACGCTCGACGAAATTGCAGCCATGGAAGATAATCTCGACATCGTGTGGAGCGACCTGTCGGCGCAGGCACAGGCCGTTATCGACAAGCAGGGCGTGGCCTGTACCGACCGCGAGGGCGACCTGGTGACGAGTATCGTTAACGGCAAAGACTGTGTTTTTACTTGCTACGACAAGGGGCTTTGCCTTTGTACGTTCGACCGGGCGCATCGAGCAGGGCTCTGTTCGTTTCGCAAGCCCATATCCTGTGCACTCTATCCCATTCGCGAAAAGCGTTTCGATGACGACCTTGTTGGCCTGAACTACCACCGTTGGGATGTGTGTAGGCCGGCCGTAAAGAAGGGTCGCGAACTAAATCTACCCCTCTATCGTTTCTTGGAAGGTCCGTTAACCGAGCGGTTCGGGCGCGAATGGTACGCCGAATTGTGCGAGGTGGCGGAGAGCTTGATGGCAGAAGGAGGGGAGGAGTAAGGAGTTATAAAAGTAATAAGGAGTAAGTAGTAAAGTAGTAAGTTGTATGTAGTAGGGAAAAAGTGTTAGAGTTGTAAGTGGTAAGTAGAAAGTAGTAAACCCATAAACTAAAAACTAATAAGCTCCAAAACTCTAAAAACTCATAAACTTATAAACTCAGAGAACTAATAAACTCACACAATGTTAAACGAACAACGCAGCAGTATGCTGCACGGCATCTTGCTTATTGCCCTCTTTTCGCTTGCCGCTTTCTATCTTGGCGACATGGCTTGGGCTAAGCATCTTTCTATTAGTCCGATGATTATCGGCATCGTATTGGGCATGATTTATGCCAACAGCCTGCGCAATAACCTACCGCCGACGTGGGTTCCAGGCATCACTTTCTGTGCCAAAAGGGTGCTTAGAGTGGGTATTGTGCTGTATGGTTTCCGATTAACGCTACAAGATGTAACAGCCGTAGGACTGTCTGCCGTCGTGGTTGACGCCATTGTGGTGTGCGTAACCATTGGCGGCGGGTTGCTTATCGGCCGAATTTTGAAACTCGACCGCAGCATAACGCTGCTTACTTCGGTGGGCGCAGGCATCTGTGGGGCGGCTGCCGTGTTGGGAACAGAGGGCGCAATTAATGCCAAACCCTACAAAACAGCCGTGGCCGTGTCTACTGTTGTTATCTTCGGAACACTCTCCATGTTTCTATATCCCGTGCTTTATCGCAATGGTGTGCTAGACCTCTCGCCCCAATCGATGGGCATTATGACGGGCAGCACCGTGCACGAAGTGGCTCATGTGGTGGGTGCTGGCAACGCAATGGGCAAAGGCGTGTCTGATATAGCCATCATTGTAAAGATGATTAGGGTGATGATGTTGGTTCCTGTGTTGCTTGTGGTGAGTTGGTTTGTGGCACACGGCAAGCAGGGCGATGCCGAAACACAAACAAAACGCAAGGGGATAACCATCCCTTGGTTTGCCGTTTTGTTCTTGGTGGTTATCGGTTTCAACTCGCTAAACCTCTTTTCTCCCGCTGTTAACGATGCCATTAACACCTTCGATACCTTTCTTCTCACAATGGCGATGACCGCTTTGGGCGCAGAAACCAGCATCGATAAGTTTAAAAAGGCTGGTGCCAAGCCCTTCCTCCTTGCCGCCCTGCTATATTGTTGGCTGCTAGGTGGCGGCTATCTTATTGCTAAGGCGTTGTAGTAGGTGGGGATTTTGAGGAGAAGAGAGGGGTGGATGGTGGTGAAAGGGACTGCTTTTGCGAGTGAGATGTTAGGCAGTGTGCGTTAAAGAATGGTTAAAGCACACTGCAATCTCTGTACTTTTTCTCTTTCTAACTAAGTGTGTTGTGCTACCACAAGCTAATTTTACCTGCTGCCCCTAAGTCGAGAGTGGCAGTAGATATGCCCAGTGCTTGAAACACGCGACTCATAGTTGGAAGGGTAATAACGCTCTTCCCACTTTCCAATTTGCATATTTGTGACCTTTGTACACCGATACGTTTGCCCAGTTCGTCTTGTGTTAGGTTTTGGGCTACACGAGCTTTTCGTATGGCCTCACCCACGTAGTATGCGTGGGTTTCCTCTTTCAATCGCTCTTCCATTGCGTCGCGTTTAGGCGTTCCCTCTTTTCCAAAAACCTCATCAACCAGTTCGGAGAGTGGCGTTAAGTTCATCTTTGCCATGTCTACTTATGTTTTTGTTCAAAATATTGTTTTCTAATCCCTTCTGCTTTGGCAATTTCCTTAGGCGGAGTTTTCTGCGTTTTCTTAACTATACCATGTGTGGCGATAATTAAAGTCTCTGTTTCCGTGTCCCAAAAAGAAAATAATCGGTAGCAGTTACCATTAAATAGAGTTCGGAACTCCCATATTTGAGTTCCTTCTAGCTTCTTGAAAAGTGCGGTATCCATAACCCCTTGCTCTATCTTGCGGTAGTTATAGATGATTTTCTCTTGCACTTTTTGTGTCGTGGAACGAACAAACGCTAAGGCTTCTTCCATCATAACCACTTCAATCTTGTGTCTTCTCATGTGTCCTCGGTTTATATATGCAAAGATAAACGTTTGTTTCCTAATAACGAAACAAACAGCGTGTTATTTCTTTTGGTAAACCTATCTTTGGTCGTTTCAATATCTAATGTTTGCCATAAGTGCCGTTTCCCTGTTTAATTCTCATCACTTCCCCCTCTTCATCACCACCACCGCATTGGCTACTTTGCGCTCTCCGTCGTGGTCGAACTTACGATTGTCGCAGGGATAGTTGGCAATGCCATTGGCATTATACCCTTTTGCCCAGAGCGTGGTGGAGCCTCCGCCGTCTAGATTAAGGGCATCGGTGCAGCCCAACTGTTGCAAAAAGTGGCGCAGTTCGATAAGGTTCATGCCGCCAGCATAACCCGGATGCCGTCCGTCTACGGTGACGAAAAGCACCGTTCCGCGCGAAGTAAGGGCGATGGCCGTGCGTGGATGCTTTTTAACGATGAACCCCATGCTACTGCTACGCAACGAAACGTCCTTGCCGCGATAGAGAAGTAGGTGCCCTGAGGCCAATGTAGACCCATGCCTACAACGATAATGCTGCTCTATTGCCTTGCTCCAAGGTATGATGTGGAGCTTTCGGCCGTGCGTTCGGATAGCTCCCGTTACGCGAAGAGATAGTTCGGCCGTGGTTGTTGTGTCGATAACGGTGCGCCCTTGGCGTAAGTAAGTGATGGCCGAACGCTTATGTATGTCGAAATACGAACCGTTGATGGCAGCCAATGCCTTGGTGCGGCGCGCCATTTCGCCCACTGTGGCACCGCCATCTGCAACCGCAATGTCGAATACCAGGCCGCGTTTGGGCGTAATTTCGGCCACCGTAACGGTTTGGGCACAGCCGTATAGCAAAGGCCAACGCATCTGTCGAACTTCTACATTGTCGCTAATCTTCTTCGTTTCCCACATCGCCATGTTGATGGCCACAACGTCTTCGCGAGTTTGGGACACAAGGTGGAGGGGCAGGAATAGCCCGAAAAGCAGACCAATAAAAAACTTATTTCGCATAATATGATTGTTAATCGTTGGCAGATGTGGTTGTTGCGGTGGGCAAATTGGTGAGCTTTCTTTTCACCACAGCGGGGTTTCCTGCCGCCAAACAGTCGTCGGGAATGTCGCGAACAACCACAGAGCCCGCTGCTATTACACACCGTTGACCGATGGTTACGCCAGGACATACCGTTACATTACCGCCCAACCACGTATCGTCGCCAATGGTTATGGGTCGTGCCACCTCTTGTGGTTCGCGCCTTTCGATGTAATCTAGCGGATGTTGAGGCGTAAACAGCTTGCAGCATGGCCCCAGTTTAACGTGTCGACCCAATGTAACCGTGGCCGAATCTAGCACCACGCAGCCGTAATTCATGAACGAATGTTCGCCCATGCGTATGCCGTGGCCGTGGTCGCAGTTAAAGGGCGGGCATATATCTGCCGTTTTTGGCAGGTCGGGTATAAGCTGTTCTAGCAGTTCTCGATGTTCCTTGTCGGTGCAATTCATGTCGTTGAGCCTTGCGCATAGCCGTCTGGCACGGGCAAAACTGGCCTGCATCCCTTCGCCGTCAAAGCGATAAAGTTCGCCGTTGCGCATCTTTTGCATGTCCGTCTTCATTCCTTTTTCGTGTTACGATGTGGGCAAAAGTACGTTTTTTTGATTAACTTTGCAACAGCAGGCCCTGCCCCGGCAGTGGGTTTTCACACTATTTACCATTCCGCCACATCATGTTCCATCCCCTACATACCACTCTTCCGAGGCCCGAAAAGATGAACAACCCCTTCTTTTACGAGCCCGATGCGCTGTGCCTAATGGCTGCCGAGCAGGTAAAGGGACTTGTTGCGCAGTACGAAACATGGCGCGAGGAGGTGGCACAGGGCAAGATGTTCGGCGTATTGGTGGTTGAACGCCCCGCGCCCCACGGCACAGAGTTGGGCTATTTGGCCGCATTTTCGGGGCAATTAGGCGGTAAGGCCACGTGGGAAGGCTTTGTTCCGCCCGTGTTCGACTACTTGCAGCCCGATGGTTACTTCAAAATACACGAACGCGAGATTAGCGAAATTAACGCACGATTAAGCGAAATGGAGCGTAACCCACTGCTTAACGAACTGAAAACGCGCATTGCCAACGAACAAGAAACGGCCGAAACGGAGTTGAATGCTTACCGAAAGATGATGGCCGAGGCCAAAAAAGAACGCGAAAACAAGCGCAGACGGGGCGCAACAGCCGAAGAACAAGCGGCGATGGTGGCCGAAAGTCAGTTTCAGAAGGCGGAGTTGCGTAGGTTGAAACAGCGGATAAAGGCCCAAATTGAGTGCTTGCAGGATGAATTGGAAGTGCAGGTTAGCGCGGTGGTTGACTTAAAAAACAAGCGCAAACGCCTGTCGGATGCGCTACAACGTTGGCTTTTCCAACAGTTTGAAATGCTTAATGCGCGTGGCGAACGCCGTAACTTGCTCGACATTTTCGCCCCAACGCCCCAACGAACACCACCTGCCGGCACGGGCGAATGTTGCGCACCAAAGCTGTTGCAGCATGCTTTCGTTATGGGTTATCGTCCGCTTAGCATGGCCGAGTTTTGGTTGGGACGGTCGCCCAAGACCGAAATAAGGCGCGAAGGGGCGTTTTATCCTGCCTGTGCTGGAAAATGTGGACCAACGTTAGGCTTTATGTTACAGGGCTTAGCGGTGCAGAGCGTGCCGCAAAAGCCCGTCGACCGCGATGCCTTACGCGCGGTTTACGAAGACGATGCTTTGGTGGTGGTGAGCAAACCGCATGGCATGTTGAGTGTTCCTGGCAGAGATGGCGGCACATCGGTTGCCCAATTGATGCGCGAACGCTACCCAGATGCCGACTCGCCCCTGATTGTTCATCGGCTAGACCAAGACACATCGGGACTGATGCTCATCGCAAAGACCAAGGAAATGCACCGAACATTGCAGTTGGCCTTTGAAAATCACGAGGTAAAGAAACGCTATGTGGCGGTGCTAGACGGCTTGTTGCCGCCCGAAAAGCAGCAGGGCGAAATATCCTTACCCTTGAATAGCAACTACTTGGACCGTCCGCGGCAGGTGGTAGACTGGCTGAAAGGCAAGTCTGCGGTTACACGATACGAGGTGATTGGGCACGAAATGGGGCGCACCCTCGTGGCGCTTTATCCGCTAACTGGGCGCACGCATCAACTTCGCGTACACTGCGCGCACCCCGATGGCCTAAACTTGCCCATCCTTGGCGACCCACTTTACGGGCGAAAGGCCGATCGTATGTACCTGCATGCCGAAGTAATTGAGGTTGAAAAGCTGGGATTGAGGGTGGAAGATGATAAGTGGTTTCACCCACAACCCCTCAACAAATGAGGGGAGTAAAGCCTCACCCCCAGCCCCTCTCCAAGGGGAGAGGGGAGTGGTATGCTTTGTTAGTTTACCAGTTAACGAGTAGACCAATTGACCAGTTGATGAGTAGACCAGTTGACAAGTTGACAAGGATTGCCATCCACTCTGCAACCAAGCATTTGGCTTAACTCCCTAACTCCCTAACTCCCTAACTCCATAACAACTTCATAACTCCAAAAATATGAAAGAAGAAAAGAGAAACCTTGCGCCGAACGAAAAGACGCGCGAAGAAGGCAACGAAATGGCTTGGCAGGTGCTGAGCCGCGAGTATCTGATACGTAAACAATGGCTAACGGCACGTTGCGATAAGGTGTGTCTGCCTACGGGCGCGGTGGTAGACGAGTATTATGTGCTTGAATATCCCGAATGGGTGAACACCGTGGCCATTACTCGCGAGGGCGACTTTGTGCTTGTTCGCCAATACCGCCACGCTTTGGGCGTAACAGCGATGGAGATTTGTGCAGGCGTGATGGAACAAGGCGAAGAACCGATGCAGGCCGCACAGCGCGAACTGCTGGAAGAAACGGGATATGGTAACGGTACGTGGCGTCCGCTGATGACGATTGCGCCCAATCCAGGTACAATGACTAACCGTTGCCATTGTTTTTTGGCCACGGACGTGGAGAAAGTGTCGGGGCAACATCTAGACGACACGGAAGATATTCAAGTACATGTTGTTAGTCGCGACGAGATGTTACGCATGCTCAAAAACAATGAGCTTTACCAAGCCATGATGTACGCCCCTTTGTGGAAATACTTTGCCTTAGAAGACGAACTGAAAGGCTAACGGATGAGTTAACAAGGGATTGGTTTAGAAAGTTTGTGGGGGTATTTGTCTAGTTTGCCTAGTTGTTCAAGTTTTCCTAGCACTTCCAGTAATACTAGGTTTAAACTAGTTAACTAGTTAATGGGTTAAGAGGTTTATATGCGCAGCCATCTTTTCACCCTTTCACCTTTTCACTTTTTCACCTTTAAAAGCTTTTTCGCTTTTCCCCATCATCCCAAGAAAAACATCACCATTACTTGCACGATTATCACCCGTAGGAACATGCCGAGGGGATAAACCGTGGCGTAAGTAACGGCAGGTGTGTCGCCTTCGAGCGTTTCGCTAGCGTAAGTAAGTGCCATTGGGTTGGCCATCGACCCGCAAAGGATGCCGCAAATAGAACCGAAGTCGAGCCGCTTAGTGCGCAAGGCGATATAGCCCACCAACAGAACGGGTACCACCGTGAGCACGAAACCAAGCCCCACCCATAGCAATCCCTCAGGGCGTATCACCGTTTTAAAGAAGTCTTGACCTGCATCTAAGCCCAAACAAGCCAAATAGAGCGACAAACCTAGCTGGCGGAGCATGAGCGATGCACTGCGCGTTGTGTACGAAACAAGGCGGAAACGTGGGCCAATGCTGCCCACAAGTATGCCCATCACGATGGGGCCGCCTGCCAATCCCATGCGTACGGGGGCACTCATGCCGGGCAACATGATGGGGATGGTGCCCAAGGCAAGACCCAAAAGCATGCCCAGGAAGATGGCACCGAGGTTGGGTTCGTTAAGCGTTTGTACGGCGTTGCCAAGATAATGCTCCACGTTTTCAAGCGCATCGTGTTCGCCAACCACCGTAACGCGGTCGCCATATTGCAAGCGCAGGTCGTTTGTGCCGAGAAGTTTGGTGTCGCCACGCGTAACACGGCTGACGTTCACCCCATAGGTGTTGCGCAGTTGCAGCGAACCAAGCTTTTTACCATTGAGCATCGGACGGGTGATTACCACCACCTTCGACTCCACTTTCTTGTCGATGTGGTTCCAGTCTATCTTGTCTTTGTTCCAATCCTTGTCCACTTTCTTCCCCAACAACAACTCCATACCGCCCACTTCATCGTCGGTTGTAACCACAAGAACGTTGTCTCCTAGTTTCAGTTTTGTTGTAGAAACGGGTACGATAACCTGCTCGTTGCGCCATATTCGCGATACGATAAAGCGGATATGAGCCATTTGTGAAATCTCGGCCAGCGTTTTTCCGTCGATGGCTTGGTTCACAATTTCGTATTGTGCCACGTAAGTATGGTCTTCGTCTTGTGGCAAACGGGGCACCAAGTCGTCGGGTCTTACAAAGAATTTACGGAGGAATATCATGGCGAAGATAACGCCTAGAACACCCAAAGGATAGGCCACGGCACAGCCAAGCGCGGCACTACGCGTGGAGAACCCGAAGTTTTCGAGTGCTTGTTGGGCGGCTCCAAGGGCTGGCGTGTTGGTAACAGCACCCGAAAGTATGCCTACCATCGTTTGCATTGGCACGTTGGTTACTTCCGAAAGCACCAGTGCGAGGATGGTTCCCACGGCTATAACGGCAAATCCCCACAGGTTGAGCGAGATGCCTTCTTTGCGTAACGACCCGAAGAAGTTGGGGCCAACGTGCAATCCCAGCGTGTAAACGAAGAGCACCAAACCAAAGGCCTCGGCATATTGTAGCACTGTGGGGTCGATGTCTAACCCCCAATGGCCTGCAATGATACCAATAAAGAAGACGAAAGCCACGCCAAGCGAAATGCCCTTGACGTGTATCTTACCCAGAATTAGGCCTACATAGCATATCAGCGACAGTACAACTACGGTCTGAATGGCTGAATGCACGGTGAACAGGCCGTTAATCCAATCCATGCGTATATTTATTTTGATATTCTTTGCAAAGGTAGTGCAAAGGTGGTGAATGGCAAAATGTTGGGAGAAATAAAATACAGGCTCGCCTCTAATTCTGTTTCAAAGGGGAAGAACAGGATGATACAATGCATTTTGCAGTCAAAACGCATTGCAATATGCAGTCAAAACGCAGTGTAATATGCAGCAAAACACAAGACACATGACTAGGTCTAAATTTACTTTACACGTTTTTTGGTTGTTGTTGCTGGATTGGTTTACAAATTTTTACTTGCTTACTGAACAGCCTTACGCCTCCAAGGAATGCGCTTACACGATACAAGATGCAAGCAAAACAAGAAGTTCACATGTTTACAGAAAGAAAACACCTGCGCTTATACAAGGAAACACGTATACTCATACAAAGGAATCACGCGCTTACGCAAAGAAACGCATGCGCCTATAACAAAATTTTTTTGCACATAAATCCAATAGTTAACAGGCTTGCACAAAGAAACGCATGCACTTGTACGAAGAAAAACAAACACACCCTTATACAAAGAAGTACCATGCACTTATACTAAGAAGTACATGCACAGATGCCAAGAGTTGGGATGTTTACATCGGGAAACACGCGAACACGTCAGCCCCTAACGGCCGTTGCCCGCTTATCAATTATTTTAGGTTGTTTCCATCGTTTCCCATCCATCTTTCGTTTGTTTGTCGGCATCCTGCCAGCCTTATTCTCTTAACGTAGCAGGCTACGCCTTCAAAAACAAGACAGGCAATAGGCTCAACAATACACAAAATCTGTACAGGCACCACATGAACCGATTGGGGTTCAAGGAAACAGATGCCTTTACATCAAGCACATGTACAGCTGCCAAGCAGCACACGTACTTCTATCGCATTGTGAAAATGGTTTTCCGCGCCATTCGATGCCATGCGCATTGCGGTTCAGGTGCGGTATGATGCGCGAGCAACGAGGGGCAACTCCTCCAAGGGTGTTTGAACGTTATTTATTTTGGTGATTATGAACTACTGAGGCAACACCCAAGGAGAAACCGCCAACGCGAAAAACCAATGAGGGGATGCTGACAAGCTAGGGAACGGCCACGCCTCAGTTTATGCCTACGCCGCAGGCCCCAGCCCACAACAAGGGATGTTGCTGCACTTGCCCCCACTCCGTGCCGGTTGCCTTCCCCTTTGGCCGCACTATGACCTATACGCCAAGTGCAACTGTCGGCCAGCCCAGAACGCAAGCCGAGTGCTCATTCATTAAGGTTGGCATGCAACACACATGCAGAAGAAGTGGAAAAGGAGTTCAAATCCATAGGGCAAAGATACAATCGTGCCCTTAAAGGCTAATTGCAGCACTTGCAGGAAGAATGAGGAGGTATGCATATTGCACCAACGAAAGCTGCAATACGACAAGTGCCAACCCTCTCATTCCCGTTCTCTTATGTTTCTGTCTAACTCTTTCTACGATGTTTCTATAAATGTTATCAGTTAAGTCTAACTCTAAATTCTCTGCTCCGGAATCAAGTTTCTAATTCACTCTAACTCTATTCCTTGCCTGCTCGGTGGTGCATGTGCCGAGCCCAATCTGCCATGATGTACTCATTTGTTGGGGCGACATTGCAGAAAGAGAACCATGCACCTGAGGGCGGTTACCGTTTACGGTACTGCGACGGGGAAACTCCCACCTGTTCCTTGAAGAACTTCCCCAGGAAGCTTTGGTTGGGGAAATTGAGTTCTTGGGCTATTTCCTTCACGCTCTTAGTGGTGTTTTTAAGTTGCACGCGCAACTCCAACGTGATGTACTTGTCAATCCATTGGTTGGGTGTTCGCTTGCTAACGTTGCGCACCGTTTCGGAGAGATACTTAGGTGTGATGCCCAATTGTTCGCCATACCAGCTTACGCGTCTTTCTTTTTTAAAGTTCTGTTCCACCATTTTAATGAACTTGGCGAAGATGGCTTCGGCTCGTGTCTTCTTCAAGTCCGTAGTCTGTTGTACCCGATAGATGGCGTCCGAGGCGTTGTAAATCATCGTCGTAATCATCGAACGCACCGTATCTTTGCGATACCTATGCCCAGCCTGCTGCATTTTTTTCTCAATGAGCGACAGGTGGAGAAGCATTTCTCCCCCCTCTTCGGCATTGAGTGTAAAAACAGGGTTGGTTCTCGAGAAGAGTATCAAGGACGAAAGTTCATGGATACCCATGATGATTTCGTTCATGAAGTCCTTAGACAACAGTATGGCTATACCCTTACAGTTGGTGCTTAGCTCCCCGCTGTTGAGTATTGGGCCAGCAGGGACAACCATGATGTGGTTGGGTTGAAGCTCATACGTAATCGTGTCTACTGTGTACCTGGCACTGCCCTGAGCACAAATGGCCAGCACCAGGCATTGCATTTTGTACGGGCCCATGAGGTCCGACAGCTTGTTGAGGTCGTCGACGAGAACTAAGTCGTCGTCCATACTCACAACGTCGCAGTTTTCTTTGACAATGGGAATTGTCAAGTCGTTCAATTGTAGTTTCCGCATTTCCTTACCTTTTACTTCGCAAATATAGGAAATTTTGAGCAGAACCGCAAGCTTTCGACAAGAAAAAAGAACGAAAATTTGAAAATAGTTACTTATTAAAAAAGAAACTTCTCATACAGACCAATTGAGGTTTCCATTGCCTCGACATTTTGGACATGTTCAGAACGAAAGTACTTGTCTCCGTGGACAATAAGTTTATAGGTGGGTTTAACGATGAATTTGCTAAAAAACTGCTCGTCTGTTGCACCGTTGCAAATATAGCGAAAACCGTTGATGTAAACTTTTTCTCCTGTTCGAGTTCCCCTAAAAGTAATACGTACAACGCCCTGAAAATGATGGGGGAAGACACATGTAAGCGTATCGTTGCGCACGTCTACATAGCTTGGGCCGTACACTTTGACCACTCGCGGAGCGCAAACGAGCCCTGAGGGCGTGGGGGGAGGCAGCGTTTCGGGGTGTGCATAGCGCACAGACGATTGCCAAGAGATGGTGTCGGCATGGTTAATTTGCCACGCCACGGCCTTGTCGCTGCCGTCTTGCCACTCGCTTTCAGGTGGTTGCAGCCCTCGATTTGCTCGCCTACAAGCCCAATTTTCATCGCTCTGGAAGGCGAAAGGAGTGCCGTCCGCATTTTCGCCCCAATAGCAAACGGCCACTTGACGACGACCAACATGGGGCATTGTAGGGCAATACCACAGCGAGATGGTGTTGGCCTTGCGGGATAGGAACGGCGTAACATCGTAGACGATGTTAACAACCGACGTGTCGCCTTGTGCGCGATGAGGTTCAAAGAGGTTTCTGCTTACGTTCATTCCGTTCACCAGCAGTTGCGTTTTGCCTGTGGTGGCCACGCTAACGTAGGCCTTACGCGGGCGGCCGTTGTGTCGATATGTTCGCAAGAACCACTGCATGGCGGTGGAGTCTGGCTGCGGTGCGCTTATCCAAGGTGCATGGTAAGGGCTTAGAAGTGTGGAAGGCGCGGGCACGCGAGCGGGATTGCGCGTTGCTTTCTCGTTTTCAACGCGTTTGGAAAGACCCAATTCTGGCACAGAACGCGGTGCAACCAGACCGCCTTCACCACCAAATTCCACGCCCCTACCCCGCATCTGCGAGCCTATATATATAATAGGAGTATCCGCACACGCCGCTACAACTTTGTCGCCAACTGTGCGAAAAGCAGCGTTATCTTGCCCGTGGCACTCCTTATATATAATAGGAGTATCGGAATATGCCGCTACAACTCTTTCGCCAACTGCGCGAAAAGCAGCGTTACCTTGTCCGTGGTACTCCTTATATATAATAGGAGTGGCGGAGAAAGATAGGGCGTGCGATGTGGGAACAACAGCCAAAGCGGTATCGGCACGCCGCATACCACCGCCTTCGGTGTACGAAAAACCATCGCCGTTATGCGCGCAAGCCATATTCGTGTCTGCAAACATGGCCTTTGCACCACGAACAGGCACCGACACAACCCACGCAACAAAGACGCCGAAAACGCCCATCATGCACGCCCTACACTTCATCGCAACACGGCCTCCTTACCCGCCTTTAACTTCACTTTGTGCGCCTTTCCATTATAGTATAACGTGGTTTTTCCGCCCACTTTGCTCTTAATGCGCACTTGGGTTACGCTACCATTGTGCCAAGAGAAATCTACAACGAAACCACCTCGCGCACAAAGGCCCTTAACACTGCCCGAAGGCCATGCAGAGGGCAATGCAGGCAAGAGCCTAATACCACGCGCGCTTTGCATCAGCATTTCGCAAACGCCAGCCGTTCCGCCGAAGTTGCCGTCTATTTGGAAAGGCGGATGGGCATCGAAAAGGTTGGGATAGGTGCCACCACCAGGGCCTGCATCGCTCTTCCTGACGGCATCGGGGGCCACATAGGTCAGCAGTTTACGATATATCTGGTAAGCCTTCTCGCCATCATAAAGCCTAGCCCAAAGGTTAATGCGCCATCCCGTGCTCCATCCCGTAGAGATGTCGCCCTTCTGAACCAGTGTCTTTCGGGCGGCCTCGGCCAGTTCGGGTGTTGTTTCGGGCGCGATGTGATGCCCCGGATACAGCCCGATGAGGTGGGTTTGGTGGCGATGCTGCGGGTCGAAATCGCTCCAATCGTAGTACCATTCGTTCAAGTCGCCCTCCTTACCGATGGTGTATGGGTGCAGGCGGCCTATCGTTTGGCGCAGCCTTTTGCTGTAAGCCGTTGGCCGTCCGTTCAGAATTTCGTCCGCAGTAGCCGTGTTGGCGAACAGTTCGCGCAATATGGCGAGGTCTGCCGTACCGCCATACATCGTTGTGCCGTGGTAGCCATTGGGCGTAACATATTCGTTTTCGGGCGATGTGCTGGGCGCAGTAATCAGCTCGCCCGGCTGCTTGGGGTTCTCCACGAGCCACTGCAACATAAAGTCGCACGCGCCTTTCATCAGTGGGAATAGTGTGTGGCGAAGATAATGGCGGTCGCGTGTAAAGTCGTACTGCTCCCAAAGGTTGCTCAACAACCAAGCTCCTCCGAGGTTCCAGTTGGCCCACTCAGGACTTTCTCGTTTCTCTCCCACGGGGTTCGTCATGGCCCACAGGTCGGTGTTATGGCTCGAACACCAGCCTTCGTTAATGCCGTAATAGTTTCGTGCAGCGTAACGACCGTTCACGGATAGAGCCTTCACCATGCCAACCAAAGGCGTGGTCAGCTCGGCAAGGTTGGCCACTTGCGCCGGCCAATAGTTCTCTTCGAGGTTGATGTTAACCGTATAGTTGCTTCGCCAGGGGGCTCTAACGTGCGGATTCCAAAGCCCTTGCAGGTTAGCAGGCACGCCAGGTGTGCGCGATGAGCTGATGAGCAGGTATCGACCAAACTGAAAGTAAAGCGTTTCGAGATAAGGATTGGTTTCTCCCCGCTTGGTGTAGTCTAGCAGTTGCTGCTCGGTTGTTCGGAGCGTATCAAGCTTTGTGCCGTCCAAATGCAAGGCAAGGCGGCCGAAAAGGGCCTGATAATCGTCCGTATGGTTTTGTTTTAGCTGTTCGAACGTGCAGTTTTGCAGGTTCTTCAAGTCGGTTTCTGCCAGTTGCACATAGGGTGCGCCCTGCGTTACGGGGTGCTTGTCAAAGCCGTTATAGCTTGTTTCGTTAACGATATACAGCACCACTTGTGTGGCGTTGCTTATCAAGAGCGTGCTATCCTGTGCCGTTATGGTGCCGCCTGTGGCCTTCGCTTGCAGCAGGTTACAAAAGTGAACGGTGCTGTCGGGGTGGCCTTCGGCATGCCCCGTGAGCCTGATGGTGCTGCCTTCCACACGTGTCTGATGGTTGAGCAACGAGGTAAGCGACAGTTGCAGGCTGATGGCGTGGGGCTTGTTGGCCGTAAGGCGCACCATGATGGCGCGGTCGGGATGCGAGGCGAAGTACTCTCGACGATAGCTCACGCCCTCACTTTCATAACTCACCTTTACCAAACTACTATCCAAGTCGAGCTCTCGGCGATAGTTCTTCAAAGGCGCATCGGCGTTTGCAGGCGCTTTCACATCGCGGATGCACAGGGTGGAAAGCGGCTGATACCAAGCCGAATTATGCCCTTGCACGCGCAGTTGCAGCGAGTCGGCCAGCGCATAGTTCTCTTCAAACAGGGCTTTTCGTATCTGTGGAATCCACTTGTGCGCGCCAGCATCCTCGTTTGGGTCGATGGGTTTGCCGCTCCACAGCGTGATGTCGTTCAGTTTTAGATAGTCGCAATGCGGGTTTCCGTCTACCATTGCGCCGAGTTTTCCGTTGCCAATGGGCATGCTGTTCTCGAAGAAGGAGCCGGGGCGATTGTCCCAAATGCGCAAGGGAACACCTTGGGCGGACGATGTGAGGGCCGAAAAAAGTAGTGTTGCTGTTGCTAATATAGTCTTTCTCATTTGTCGATTGTTATTTTTTGTGGAAAAGATATGCGGTAAACGTCATTCGCTTACCACGGCGTTTTCCACTTGACTGCGCCATAAGCCGCAGCGCGCAAGGCACTGCCTGCACAGGCGTTTGGGCGGCCAGCGTGGCCGTTTTGCTAATAATCACCGTTAAGGACAGGTGCCAACAATTGCGCGTTTGTTTTTAGACCCTGCCCAATAACGAAGAAGAGGCTGCACCCGAAAGGCAGTCTCTCCTTATTATATATACATGTAAGCTTGCGAGTTGTTAGCTTGATGTTTTCTGCTGTGCGCTCCATTCTGCCCAAAGCCTGCTTCTTTATACATCAGAAAGCGTTCGAGGGCCGATGAACGCACAAACCAACGAACTCAGAAACTTTACCACATACGCGGTTGCCCTTATGCGTCGATGTTGGCGTAAGTGGCGTTTTGCTCGATAAACTCGCGGCGTGGCTCCACGTCGTCGCCCATAAGCATGGAGAAAATCTCATCGGCATCGGCGGCATTTTGGATGGTCACTTGTTTAAGCAGGCGCGTTGAGGGGTCCATCGTTGTTTCCCAAAGCTGCTCGGGGTTCATCTCTCCCAAACCTTTATAGCGTTGCACGTGTATGCTCTTGTTGTCTTCTTGCCCTTCGCCGTACTTGTCGATAAAGGCTTGGCGTTGCTGCTCGTTGTAGCAATACTCGCGCACCTTGTTCTTATACGTACAGAGGTAGAGGGGCGGTGTGGCGATGTAAAGGTGGCCTTCTTGTATGATGCGGGGCATGAAACGATAGAAAAGGGTCATGATAAGCGTGTCGATGTGCGAACCATCGACGTCGGCGTCGGTCATGATGATAATCTTATCGTAGCGCAACTTGTCGATGTTGGCCTCCTTATCGTCTTCTCCTTCAACGCCGAAACGCACGCCAATGCTCTGTATGATGTTCATTACCGACTCGGCCTCGAACACCTTATGCCATTGCACCTTCTCCACATTCAATATCTTTCCTTTCAGCGGAAGTATGGCTTGCGTGTAGCGGTCGCGCCCCTGCTTGGCCGAACCACCTGCCGAGTCTCCCTCGACGAGGAATATTTCAGACGTTTTGGGGTCTTTGTTAGAGCAGTCGGCCAGCTTACCAGGCAGTCCGCCACCCGACATGGGGTTCTTCCTCTGAACGCTCTCGCGTGCCTTGCGGGCGGCGATACGCGCAGTGGCGGCCAATATCACCTTGTCGCAAATAAGTTTGGCCTCCTTGGGATGCTCTTCCAAATAATAGCCAAGGGCCTCGCCTACGGCCTGCTGAACGGCACCCGACACTTCGCTGTTGCCCAGCTTGGTTTTGGTTTGGCCTTCAAACTGCGGCTCGGCCACCTTGATGGAGATAACGGCGGTAAGTCCTTCGCGGAAGTCTTCGCCTGCTATTTCAATCTTCGATTTCTCTATCTGCTTGGATATAACGGGGTCGTTGTCGGCGTATGCTTTGAGCGTACGCGTAAGGGCCATGCGGAAACCCGTAAGGTGGGTACCGCCTTCAATGGTGTTGATGTTGTTCACATACGAGTGTATGTTCTCGCTGTAATCGGTGTTATACATCACGGCCACCTCGATGGGGATGTTTTGTTTTTCTGTTTTAAGGTAGATAACATCGTCGAAGAGGTGCGAACGGTGACGGTCAACGTAACGCACAAACTCTTTCAGTCCGTCTTTGGCATGGAAAGTTTCGGTGCGCGTCTTGCCGTTTTCGTCGGGGCGAAGGTCGGTCAGCGTTATCTTTACGCCTGCGTTGAGGTACGCCAGTTCGCGCATACGCGATGCAATGATGTCCCAACGATACACGGTTGTGGTAAAGATATTGGGGTCTGGCCAAAACTGCTGGCGCGTTCCGCGCTTATCCGTCTCGCCAACAACCTTTACGGGATAAAGCGGTTTACCCGTTTCATACTCTTGTTGGTAAATTTTTCCATCGCGAAACACCTGCGAGAGCATCCTGGCAGACAATGCGTTTACGCAGCTAACGCCCACGCCATGCAGTCCGCCGCTCACCTTATACGAGCCTTTGTCGAACTTACCGCCGGCGTGCAACACGGTCATCACCACTTCCAGTGCCGATTTGTGCAGCTTTTCGTGTTCGTCTACGGGTATACCTCGCCCGTCGTCTTGCACGGTTATGGAGTTATCTTCGTTAATCGTTACTTCGATGTTGCTACAATAACCGGCCATAGCCTCGTCGATAGAGTTATCCACAGTTTCGTTAACGAGGTGGTGCAGTCCCTTTTCGCTGATGTCTCCGATGTACATCGCGGGGCGTTTGCGCACCGCTTCCAAGCCTTCAAGCACTTGGATGTTACTGGCCGAGTAGTTGTTCTCGTTGTTTTGATTTTCTACCATTGTCTTGATTAGGAATTTTAATATGCAAAGATACTAAAAATCAGCGAGAAACAGAAAGGTTTAACTGCATTTTGACGTACACAAGAAATGTTATTTACCGTTTAAAGTTGCAGAATGCGCGTTTGTTTGTTCCCACACCCTACAACTTGTTGCATTTTATTCAGGTCTTATTGTGACGCCCATGTCAAACCAAGAGCAACTGATGTCCGTTACGATGTAGTTCATTGTCTGCAATATGGCATGTTCCATCCAGGCATTACCTTCTGGCAATTTGCCCCAAAACTCATCACTATCTACATGGCAGTTTAAACTTACGTCGATGATAAAGCTTTTCCGTTCTTTAAGAGACGCATCCGAACGCACATAGTATAAGTACAAACCCGTTAGAAAGCTTTTGTTTTTCGGATGGGATGGCATGCTTGTTTCCATCAAGCCAACATCCCCTATCTTAAACACACTCGCCCTTAGCTTATCGTATAAAACCTTGGCCGGCTTTCCTATATAGTCGCCTTTATGTTTCTCTAAATCTTCCAGAAACAAACTTACCTTTGCCCATTCACTGTTTCTCTCCTCTGCACCTTGAGCAAAAGCTGCAATGCTAGTTAAGAACAGCGCTGCCAATATCAATAATTTTCTCATCTTCCTTAACATTTAATTGTCTTATAACTATTTTTCTCCGTACCCATGCACAGTGTACTTCGCCGTCTTTTCTCGATGACATTTTAACAAACGTACGCCCCCATCAAAATAGTTGTTCACCATCATTAATCGTGAAATCAGCTTTTCATCCTTCGAGTTCAACTTACTTTTGGTAGTGACGCCATTCTCTCAATCAATACTTAAAATTAAAAGGAGAAAGGCACACATAAGGCTAAAAAACAAGAATCCGCAGCTCCTTATTTTAGAACTGCGGATTTGTAAAAGTCGACTCAAAACCGAGCTATCAGCCCAGCTTATTGATATGCAGAGCCAAGCTCGACTTCAAGTTGGCTGCCTTGTTCTTGTGTATAATGTTGGTCTTTGCAAGTTTGTCCAGCATCTTCTGAACGGTGGGATAAAGCTTAACAGCCTCGTCCTTATTGGTAAGAGCGCGCAGCTTACGAACGGCATTACGCATTGTCTTCGCATAATACTTGTTATGCAGAGTCCGCACCTTTGTTTGGCGTATTCTCTTTAATGATGATTTGTGATTTGCCATCTCTTATTTCCTTTTTATTTTTTAGTAGTCCCTAGGAGAGTCGAACTCCTCTTTAGAGAATGAAAATCTCTCGTCCTAACCGATAGACGAAGGGACCATCGCTTATTTGCGGTTGCAAAGGTACGCATTTTTATTCTTCCTACCAAACTTTCATGTGATATTTTTCTCTAAAAGGCTGATTTTTCGTATTTTTGCAAGGGTAAAGTCGCTTTAAGGCATGTTTTTGCCACCCACTCATTACATAATATCATCAGGTTCATGCTCGTAAAAACTCATGCCATCGTGCTACGCTCCATCAAATACGGAGACAGCCAACTGATAACCGACATGCTCACGGAGACGTTCGGGCGAGTTTCGTTTGTGAGCAACATTCCACGCACGCAGAAAGCGAAGATTAAGAAACAGCTGTTTCAACCGCTTACGATTTTGGAGATTGAACTAGACCACCGTCCCAACGCGCGACTGCAACGGCTACGCGATGCGCGCATGGCCTACCCCTTCACGTCCATACCATATAGCGAGGCTAAATTGGCCATAACGCTTTTCTTGGCAGAGTTTCTTTGCCACGCCACACGTAGCGAGCAGCAAAATGTGCCGCTATATCGCTACGTGGAAACGAGTGTTCGCTGGCTCGACGGCGCGCAACAACTGTTCGCCAACTTCCACCTGGCCTTTATGATAAGGCTTTCGCGGTTCTTAGGTTTCTATCCTAACTTGGAAAACTACTCTCCAGGTTGCCTTTTCGACCTACGAAGTGGCTGTTTCGTACCGGCCATTCCCATGCACAACGATTATCTCTCCCCGGCCGATGCCGCCCAAATGGCCACGCTTATGCGCATAACGCCCCAAACGATGCA
>ERZ772957.139-NODE-139-length-61266-cov-8.257764_pt1 | contig 61266 bp, 52 predicted proteins | sample MGYA00580682_ERZ772957 | MGnify/ENA primary metagenome ERZ772957 (study PRJEB29015, sample SAMEA2737921) | human oral metagenome | biome: human oral; feature: human-associated habitat; material: dental | place: China | collected 2025 ... | reverse complement strand
GAACCTGCATTTTGCACCATTTAGCCTTTCTAGTTTGGTTGCCAGCTCGTAATTTTTCAAGCCCAATTACCCACTTTTAGACCCTAAAATCCTACTTTTTAACAGCAATTCCGCCCTTTCCGGTCTTGTTTTTAATGGTCCTAAAAGGTTTTGTTTATACCATTGCGGTGTATTTTTATGCGTTTCGTTACGCATTTAGCAACTTTTTAGCTTGCGTTTAGCACCAAAACACACTGCATTTTGCACCAAAACGCATTGCATTTAGCACCAAAACGAACTGCGTTTAGCACCAAAATGCACTGCGTTTTGCGGCATATTGCACTTCATCTTGCTGCAAATAGCCTAAGAACTGGTGCAAATGGCGGTTCTTTGAAATAAATATTCATTTTACCGTATGCACAAGCTAACCCCCTTTTGCATCTAAACCAACCCTCGCGAGAATCGATTTTTTGCGGCAAGGTGAGCGGTTGGTGGGCGAAAAGGGCACTTATAATGTTAAATTTATTACAAAAAACTAGACAAAACGGTTGTGCTAAGTACGCGCGCAAGGTCAACGGCACGGAAAGCACATACGCTTACGACCGCCAACGCGAGTAGTTGTAGGACATACTGCTCATGGCCAACGGAAACAGTATCATGGAAATACAGAAGTCATCTGCCATCGACAGCCAGTTTTTGGGCTTGTAGAGAATGTATAGAATGACTTCCATCAGGTCATTTTTGAGACATAACCACGTTTAGCCACAGATAAATGGTGCAAAACTTTGGATTTTATCGTATCTTTGTCCAGTACTTCGTGCATGAGAGGGGTGTTTGTTTTGGTTTTGCATCACAAAGATAATATACTCCTCTCAATTCGTATAAACAATAAAAGTCGAGACAACTTCATTGTAAAAAAGTTTTGGACAATAAGGAGATAAACAATGTGCAATAGCAGCGACATCGTGTCCGCTGTTCTACCGAGGGCAGTGAACACTGTGGTTTTCGACATGTCCCCATTGGTTTATGTGCGACTAAATATGAGGGAGTTATCCAACCATTAACACCATTAATGATGGAAAAGGTAAGAGATTGTCAGTTGTTTATGACAACAACAGACGAAAAGATGTTTTGTAAGACCTTGAGAGTTTTTAATCCTAATATATACTTTTTGGATGTAAAGCCCTCTTTTGAGTCATGTATAGACGAGCGCTTGGTTACCGATGTAACGAGATTGGATAGTGATATATTCTCAATAGTCAATCTTGACATGATTACTAAGGAAGAATTGAGCAAGTGTTATAAAATACGCAGTGGATATTATCACTTTTTCCAACTAGGCCGAGCTCAAATGCAATTCTTACGTTCAGCACCTGATAGAAATGTAGAAGGTTGTTTGCAGCATGGCAGAATAGCCGATTCGTATAAGATAGTAGACAAAGAAGAAAGGGCATGGAAGAATAAGGTGTATGCTATTCTAAAGAAAATAGGACAGAAAGTATATTGGTATTACACCTTACCCGATGGAACAAGAGAAATTTCACCTAAGCCAGAGAACAATCTGGTTGCATTTCCTGATGCTGCTGTAAACTATAATGGTAAGTCAGGTAATTTCATGATTCATAATCGAGCAAAGTTTGTTCCTCAAAGTATCGCCGTAAGCGAACTAAATGATAATCCAGACCTTGCAGGTGTATAAGGTGTTTTGTTGTCAAGATGGCAACGAGTTTGGAAACGCTATATGCTCGGTTGCATTTTATTAGACCCAAATCGGTTCATTACGGATTTTCAAAAGCAGCGTGTTATGAAAATCCTCCTTTATTATTTGGAATACGACTTGCGAGTTGACGCTTTGCGCGCGCTCAGTGTTTCCTTTGGCAAAATCAAAGCGTTTTTTTCTAATGAACCGACTAGGATTAAATGCGTGTTATGGAAGAATGTACGGCATTTGCAGTGGGCAAATAAGTATAGGGCGGCGATTATTTGCAGAGTTGGAAGAAAAGTATTAATTTTGCATAATAGTTAAAATCAATTACAACAACAAATTAAATTCGGTATGAAAGCATACGTTTTCCCTGGTCAGGGAGCACAATTTGCGGGTATGGGCAAAGACCTGTACGACTCAAAGCCTTTGGCAAAGGAATTGTTTGATAAGGCCAACGAAATCCTTGGTTATAGTATCACGGACATCATGTTCAACGGAACTGACGAGCAACTTAAAGAAACAAAGATAACTCAGCCTGCTGTGTTCTTGCACAGCGTTATTTCGGCCCTTTGTTTGGGCGACGAATTTACCCCATCAATGGTTGCCGGACATAGCTTGGGCGAGTTTTCAGCACTTGTAGCAGCTGGTGCGTTGAGCTTTGAAGATGGTTTGCGCTTGGTTTATGCCCGTGCAATGGCCATGCAAAAGGCTTGCGAAGTGGCTCCCGGAACAATGGCTGCCATCGTTGGTTTGGACGATGAAACGGTGGAAAAGGTTTGCCAACAGGTAAGCACAGCGGGCAACGTGGTGGTTGCCGCCAACTACAACTGTCCCGGACAGCTTGTTATTTCGGGTAACATTGATGCTGTAAACCAAGCTTGCGAACTGCTTAAAGAGGCTGGCGCAAAGCGTGCGCTGCCCTTGAAGGTGGGTGGAGCCTTCCATTCGCCCCTGATGCAGCCCGCAAAAGACGAATTGCAGACCGCCATTGAGAACACTACGTTTGCTGAACCCAAGTGTCCCGTTTACCAAAACGTTGACGGACAGGCTCACACTGCACCCGAAGAGATTAAGAAGAACCTTATAGCACAGCTTACTAGCTCGGTAAGATGGACTTCTAGCGTGCAAAACATGATAAAGGACGGTGCTGACGACTTCACCGAATGCGGCCCAGGTAAAGCCTTGCAGGGCATGATTGGTCGCATCGACAAGGCTGTTGCTGCACACGGCATAGAATAATCATTACTTGGGAGCGCCTTTCTGCGCTCCACCTTTGGAATAAACACACCATCGTGAACAACAAGATTATCATATATCAGGTGTTTCCACGGCTTTTCGGCAATCGCAACCTCACTAACAAAAGGTGGGGGACGATTGCCGAAAATGGCTGTGGGAAGATGAACGACTTCGACGAACGGGCTCTGCAACGCATCCGCAAGTTGGGCATTAGCCACATTTGGTTTACGGGAATTATCCGTCACGCATCGCAAACAGACTACTCTGAGTACGGCATTCCCACGCAACACAGTGTTATAGTGAAGGGTAAGGCCGGCTCGCCTTACGCCATTACCGACTATTACGACGTCTCGCCCGACTTGGCCGTAGACGTTGAACATCGGTTAGAAGAGTTCAAGGCATTGGTGCAAAGGGTGCACAAGTGCGGCATGAAGGTAATCGTTGATTTTGTACCCAATCATGTTGCACGAGAATATAAGTCGGTTTGCAGGCCGAATGGCGTGGCCGACTTGGGTGAAAACGACGATACTAGCCTGCATTTTTCCACTAACAATAACTTTTATTATTGTTGGGGAAAGCCGTTCGAACCCTCCATTTCGCTTACCGATAGCGCAGGAAACACCTATCATGAACAGCCTGCAAAGGCCACAGGCAACGATCGTTTCGACAATCATCCTGGCATTAACGACTGGTACGAAACCATTAAGCTGAACTATGGTGTAGACTATTGCAATGCTGCTGGGCGTAGCGAGCATTTCGTTCCTGTGCCCAACACTTGGAAAAAGATGGTAGACATTCTTTTGTTTTGGGCAGATGCGGGCGTGGATGGTTTCCGTTGCGACATGGTTGAAATGGTTCCAACAGCCTTTTGGCAATACGCCACGGGCATATTAAAGGAAAATTATCCGCAAACTATCGTCATTGGCGAAGTTTACGACCCCTACCAATACCGCGCTTATGTGCAGTCGGGCTTTGATTACCTTTATGATAAGGTGGGTATGTACGATTGTATGAAGAGCATTGTGCGCCAAGAAAGCCATGCAGCTGCCATTACACACCAATGGCAATCGCTCGACGATATTGGTAAGCACATGCTTTACTTCCTTGAAAACCACGACGAACAGCGCATTGCAAGTCCCTTCTTCTGTGGCGATGCCCAGCGAGCCATACCCGCACTTATTGTATCGGCCTTGATGCAACGCAACCCTATGCTGATATATGCTGGCCAAGAGTTTGGCGAACCAGGCATGGATAACGAAGGATTTAGCGGTATAGACGGGCGCACAACCATCTTCGACTATTGGACGGTTGGCTCTCTTTATCGTGGTTACTTCGACCGCGAAAAGCTTTCTGCACAAGAAAACGAGATTTATGCCCAGTATCAGCACATTCTTCGCATTGCGCGTGGCGAGTCGGCTATTGGTAAAGGCCTTTTCTTCGACCTGATGTACGTCAATCCGCAGTCAGATAATTTCAATCCAGCACGCCATTTCGCCTTCCTAAGAAAGTGGCAAGACGAATTGCTTTTGGTTGTGGTTAACTTCTCTGGCGAAAGCAATAGCGTGCAGGTTAATATCCCAGGGCATGCGTTCGACTATCTGGAACTGCCCGAAGGGCATTTTGGCGCGATAGATTTGCTCACTGGTGAAACTACCGTTGAGAACCTCGGCCGCGATGGAAACATCTCAATGACACTCGCTCCATATAACGGAAGAATTTTTAAGTTTAACACTAAGATGAAAGACGACGAACTGTTGCTGTGCACGCACAATAAGGATGAGTTCCCGCCAGCGCATACGGCCGAACATCTACTTAACCAAGTGATGATTAGGATGTTCGATTGCGGACGTTCAACCAATGCGCACGTAGAGCGAAAGAAGAGCAAGATAAGCTATACACTTGATAGAAAACCTTCGCGACAAGACGAAAAGGAGATAGAACGACGCATGAACGAGCTGATAGAAGAAGACCTTCCTGTTACCTACGAACTTGTAGACAGGTACGACTTACCCGAAGGTATCGACCTCTCGCGCGTGCCCGACGACTATTCAAGCATGGTGCGTATTGTTAGAATAGGCGATTTCGATGCTTGTCCCTGCATAGGCAAGCACGTGCGTTCTACGGGGCAGATTGGCAAATTCGTGCTGTTGGGTACCAATTGGGACGAAACGACACGTACTTTCCGCGTTCGTTTCAAGTTGGTTTAGGCCAACCAGCATCGGCAGCGGCTTAGGGTTGTACTTACCATATTAGGTTGGTAGTCAAACGAAGGCCAATTGTTAGTTTGGTTTCGTTTGGCTACCAGCCTATCTCCTTTTTGTTATTTTAACCGTTTGTTCCTTCCTGTCGTATCGTCAACTACGTTCATTTCGCTGCCTATCTCTTTTTTTTGCTCTTACGTTATATGTGCTTACTTTTGTCCATCAGTTTATGATGTTTTCGCATAAAGCGTTCGGGTAAATGTTCTTTTTGGTGTTATTTTGTTCTTTACTTATTGGCTGATAGGGAGATAGGCACGCACTCTTTGTTTTGTAATTAATGCAAAATACCCATAAATTAGTATTGTTTGGTACTGTTTTTCGATGTAACTTTGCATCCGAAATCAGCTATTGAGCAGATATTCAGCTATGTTTTTGTGCGTTACGGCACATTATGTCAAACAAACATTGAACAAAAATGAGACAAGAATGGAGAGGCTTCACAGGCAAGAAATGGCTTGATGAAGTCAACGTGCGTGAATTCATACAGAACAACTACACCGCTTACGATGGCGACGAGAGTTTTCTGGCCGAACCGACAGACGCCACCAACAAGCTTTGGGGTATGCTGCAAGTTCTTCAAAAAGAAGAACGCGCCAAGGGAGGCGTCTTGGATATGGAGACCGAAGTGGTGTCTGGGATGACGGCTTACGGCCCAGGCTACATCGGCGAGAACACCAAAAGCCTCGAAAAGGTTGTAGGTATACAAACCGACAAACCCCTCAAGCGTGCCTTTATGCCTTATGGTGGCATCCACATGGCCGAGCAGGCTTGCACTACTTATGGCTATAAACCATCTGAAAAACTGCACGAGATATTTACTAAATACTGTAAAACACACAACGACGGCGTTTTTGATGCTTATACAGATGAGATGAAACTCGTTCGCCACAATCACATCCTTACTGGTTTACCCGACACTTACGGTCGTGGACGCATCGTTGGCGACTATCGTCGTGTTGCGCTTTATGGTGTCGACTTCCTTATCGACGAGAAGGAGAAAGACAAACGCAACTGCGGTTGCGGCGTAATGACCGAGGATATCATACGCTTGCGCGAAGAAATATCAATGCAAATCAAGGCATTGAAAGAACTAAAAGAAATGGCCGAGATTTACGGTTACGACATTTCTAAACCTGCTAACAACGCTCGCGAGGCCGTGCAATGGCTTTACTTTGGCTATCTGGGTGCCATTAAAACGCAAAATGGTGCGGCAATGTCTGTTGGACGTATCTCCACTTTCCTCGATATCTATATCCAAAGAGACTTTAACGAAGGCACACTCACCGAGGCCGAGGCGCAAGAACTAATCGATCACCTTGTGATGAAGTTCCGTATGGTGAAGTTTGCCCGTATTCCTGCTTACAATCAGCTTTTCTCTGGCGACCCCGTTTGGGCAACGCTCGAAGTGGCCGGTATGGGACAAGACGGCCGTTCGATGGTTACGAAGAACGATTTCCGTTTCCTTCATACCCTCGAAAACATGGGACCATCGCCCGAACCCAACCTCACGGTGCTCTATTGTTCACGCTTACCCGAAGGCTTTAAGCGTTATGCCTCGAGAATTTCGGTGAAAACAAGCTCCATTCAATACGAGAACGACGACGTGATGCGTCCTATCTGGGGAGACGACTACTCCATCTGTTGTTGCGTTTCGGCTACACAGACGGGTAAGGAGATGCAGTTCTTCGGTGCACGTGCCAACTTGGCCAAGTGTCTAACCTACGCTATCAGCGGCGGTGTCGACTCTAAAACCCGCGAACAATGCGGTCCTGCGCTCCGTCCGATACTTGGCGACGTGGTAACTTACGAAGAATTCATGCCCCGTTTCATGGATATGATGGAATGGCTGGTTGGTGTTTACGTCAACACGCTTAACCTTATCCACTACATGCACGACAAATACTTCTACGAGGCAGCCGAATTGGCCTTGATAGACACCGATGTACGTCGTACATTCGCAACGGGTATTGCTGGATTTAGCCACGTGGTAGACTCCATTTCTGCCATTAAGTATGCGAAGGTCAACATCATCCGCGACGACACGGGCTTCCCTGTTAAGTTCGAGACAGTTGGCGATTTCCCCCGCTACGGCAACGATGACGACCGTGCAGACGACATCGCCGTGTGGCTGTTGAAGACGTTCATGAATATGATTCGTAAGCACCACACCTATCGCAAATCGGAACCCACCACGAGCATCCTCACCATTACCTCGAACGTTGTTTACGGCAAGTTCACCAGCAACATGCCCGACGGCCGCCCAGCAGGTGCTCCTTTGTCACCAGGTGCTAATCCTTCGTATGGCGCAGAGAAGAACGGATTGCTGGCTTCGCTTAATTCGGTGGCCAAACTTCCATACGAATATGCGCTCGATGGTATCTCTAATACGCAGACTATCGCCCCCAGCACACTCGGGCACAATGAAGAGGAACGCGTAAATACGCTTGTAGGCGTGATGGACGGCTACTTCGACCAGGGCGCACATCATCTTAACGTGAACGTGTTTGGTGTTGAGAAACTCATCGATTGCATGGAACACCCCGAGAAAGAGGAGTATGCCAACTTCACCATCCGTGTAAGCGGATATGCCGTTAAGTTTATCGACTTGACCAAAGAGCAGCAACTCGACGTAATTGCACGTCAGGCTCACAGCAAGTTGGCATAAGGAAACTTGGCGTTACGGCCATATATATAAGTCCCTCCGCGCTTTTTCGTGGAGGGACTTTCTTCTAACGCTGTTCACCAGCTCATCACACCAGCATTTAGCGAACAACAACAATCAGGGCTATATCATGCCCAGCAGGATAAATAATGGAAAACAATAACACGTTTGTTCCAACCAACGCGAACGCAAGCAACAAGGCAACGCCACGTAAAGCTTACGTTCATTCCATCGAGTCGTTTGGTTCAGTAGACGGTCCAGGCATTCGTTTCATCATCTTTTTAAGCGGATGTAAGATGCGTTGCCGCTATTGTCATAATCCCGACACATGGGCTATGAAGTCTGCCGACATGCGTTCGGCCGATGAACTTTTGCAGCAGGCGTTACGTTTTCGCCCCTACTGGGGTAAGGAAGGTGGCATAACGGTGAGCGGAGGAGAGGCTTTGCTGCAAATTGACTTTATGCTCGAACTCTTCGAAAAGGCAAAAGCGCTAGGCATAAACACCTGTCTAGACACTGCCGCACAGCCTTTTACACGCCAAGAACCCTTCTTCTCAAAGTTTACTAAACTGATGGGCCTTACCGATTTGGTGCTGCTCGATATCAAGCACATAGATAACCAAGAGCATAAAAAGCTAACAGGGTGGGACAACACCAACGTGTTGGATTGCGCCAGCTACCTTTCGCAAATCCAAACGCCCGTGTGGATACGCCACGTGCTTGTTCCTAGCATCACCGACAACGATGCTTATCTATATGCTTTGCGCGATTTTATCAAGACCTTGCACAACGTAAAACGCATAGAGGTGCTGCCTTACCATTCGATGGGAGCCTACAAATGGCAGAAACTGGGTCTGGACTATACGCTAGACCACATTGACAGCCCAACAAGCGAACGCGTGGAGAATGCCGAAAAGATATTGCTTTCGGCCTTGAATAATGATTAACCAGCTGTGTTTCGCCCTTGTTTCATGGATAAAATAGGACAAAACACCATCAAAGATATTTTATTGTATTGCAAAGATACACACACCTTGCACAGCAGTTAAGCAATTGGACCAACAAGACAAGTGCTTGTTGGCCCAACTGTTAGTTAATACCTTTTCTTGGTATACTTCGTTTCAAACAGCACCTTTTGTGGCTCTTTGTCCGAATGGCAGGTGTAGGCAAAGCTAAAACCAGCCTCTTTATAAGGTTTCAAATTCGTTGATTCGATAATAGATTTAAGCAGCATGTCGTCTATATACTGCCTGTTCTTGTCGATGATGGCGGCATCGTCCATCTTGTCTACAAACGAACAATAATAGTGATAGGTTTTTGTTTCTGGGTAAAACACCACACTATCCGTGCGTGTATAGTTGACAGCTGGTGTGGGACAATATTTTGCCGTGTACTCCTTAGCCTCTCTTTCGGCTCGTTTTTCCATGCTTTCGTGGCATGCGGTAAGCATCGCCGCACCCAATAATAAGAAGAATATCTTTCTCATCGTTTCTTTATTTTAGTACAAAGGTAGCTATTATTTGCCAAAATTATAGGCGTAAGCAATAAAATCCCAATTAAAATACTTAACTTTGCCGTTAAAAATAAATCTTCTTTTCCAAGAATGAACCATATAAGAAACTTCTGCATCATCGCACACATCGACCACGGGAAGTCTACTTTGGCCGACCGTATGCTGGAATTTACCAAAACCATTCAAGTTACAGGCGGGCAAATGCTCGACGATATGGACTTGGAAAAAGAGCGCGGCATAACCATTAAGAGCCACGCCATACAGATGGAATACCAGCACGAGGGACAAAACTATGTGCTTAACCTCATCGACACCCCGGGACACGTGGATTTTTCTTATGAGGTTTCACGCAGTATCGCCGCCTGCGAAGGGGCATTGCTCGTTGTAGACGCAACACAAGGCGTACAAGCGCAAACCATCTCGAACCTCTATATGGCCATCGAACACAATTTGGAGATTATTCCCATCATCAACAAGGTGGACATGCCCAGCGCCATGCCAGAAGAGGTTGAAGACGAGATTGTTGAACTGCTGGGTTGCGATAAGGCCGACATCATACGCGCATCGGGTAAGACGGGCGAGGGCGTTGAAGACATCCTTAAAGCCGTTGTGCAAAGGGTGCCACATCCCACGGGCGATGATAATGCTCCACTGCAAGCGCTTATCTTCGACTCGGTGTTTAATTCCTTTCGTGGAATTATTGCCTACTTCAAGGTGATGAACGGCGTTATACGCAAGGGCGACAACGTGAAGTTTTTCAATACGGGCATGGAGTATGCGGCCGATGAGGTGGGCGTGCTTAAAATGGACATGGTGCCCAAGCAAGAGTTGCATACCGGTGAGGTGGGCTACATCATCAGCGGAATAAAAGATGCCAAGGAGGTGAAGGTGGGAGATACCATTACCCATCGCGACAAAGCATGCCAACAGGCCATAGAAGGCTTTCAAGAAGTAAAGCCAATGGTGTTTGCAGGTGTCTATCCCATTGAGCCTTCCGAATACGAAAACCTGCGTGCATCACTCGAAAAGTTGCAACTGAACGATGCCTCGCTGACGTTCTCGCCTGAATCGTCGGTGGCTTTGGGCTTTGGTTTTAGGTGCGGTTTCTTGGGATTGCTGCACATGGAGATTATACAAGAGCGACTAGACCGCGAGTTTAACATGGATGTCATCACCACGGTGCCCAACGTTTCGTACATGGTGTACGACAAGATGGGCAACGAACGCGAGGTGCATAACCCTTCGGGATTGCCCGACCCAACGATGATAGACCATATAGAAGAACCCTACATCAGGGCATCTATCATTACCAACGTTAACTATATTGGGCCGATAATGAAACTTTGCATGGACAAGCGAGGCGAACTTATCAACCAAGAATATGTTAGCGGCAATCGCGTTGAACTGCATTTCATGCTGCCTTTGGGCGAAATCGTTATCGACTTTTACGATAAGTTGAAGTCTATTTCCAAGGGTTACGCCTCGTTCGACTACCATGTCGATTGTTTTAGGCCTTCGCGATTGGTGAAACTCGACATCTTGTTGAACGGCGAGGCCGTTGATGCCTTGTCTACGCTTACCCACTTCGACAATGCCACGACCTTTGGTCGCCGAATGTGCGAAAAGCTGAAAGAACTTATACCCAGACAGCAATTCGACATCGCCATACAAGCCGCCATCGGTGCGAAGATTGTTGCACGCGAAACGGTGAAGTGCCTTAGAAAAGACGTAACGGCCAAATGTTATGGTGGCGACGTTAGTAGAAAGCGTAAGCTACTTGAGAAACAGAAGAAAGGAAAGAAACGTATGAAGCAGATTGGAAACGTGGAAGTTCCGCAAAAGGCTTTCTTGGCCGTGCTGAAACTCGACTAAACCGCTGCAAGAGAGAAGAAAGGAGTGGAGACATGAAAGAACTCAACAACACAACACGCGACATTGCTCGCGAGTTGGCGAGAAAGTATAGCACCATGACTCACGACGAACTCGACATTTTAGAGAGCGTCTTGGTGCCGATGAAGTTTGCCAAGGGGGAAATCATTCTCAAAGAGGGCGACGTTTGCGAACATATTTATTATGTGGAACGTGGCCTTACTCGCCAATTCTACTTTAAGAATGGCAAGGAGCTTACCGAGCATATCGGGGTGGAGCACACTATCGTGATGTGTATCGAAAGCCTTTTTAAGGAGAAACCCACTTACTTACAACTGGAAGCACTCGAACCTACGCTCATCTATGCCATGCCTAAACATAGATTGGAAGAGGTGGCATTGCACAACGTTAACATTCAGATATTGTACAGAAAGATATTGGAGGAGAGTCTCATTATCTCGCAAGTGCATGCCGACATGTTGCGTTTTGAAACGGCACAAGACCGCTATCTGAAACTTTGTAAACAGTCGCCACAAGTTGTTTTGCGTGCGCCGTTGGTGTATGTAGCCAGCTATTTGCAGATGACTCCCGAAACCCTTTCGCGTGTTAGGGCGGCATCGTTGTATGCAGATAAGGATTAAGTTGGCATCTTTTTAGTCCTTTTGTACCTTTCGCATATTTGCGTTAGGCCTTATTTCTTGTGTCCTTTTTTATCTTTGGCTGGCATCAGAATGATGCAGTCAACCCCGAATTTGTACAGTTTTCAGTGCAAATTTTAACATTCTGAGTACCCTTTCTGTCCACCAATCGCTCACCTTGCCGCAAAAATTCGATTCTCGCGAAGGTTGGTTTTGATGCAAAAAGGGCTCAGCCTGTGCTTACGACAAAATGAATATTTATTTCAATGAACCGCCATTTGCACCAGATTTTGGGCTATTTGCTGCAAAATGTAGTGCGTTTTGCTGCTAAATGGCGTGCAATATGCCGCTAAACGCAGTGCGTTTTGGTGCTAAATGCAGTGTGTTTTGGTGCTAAATGCAATGCGTTTTGATGCTAAATGCAAGGTGAAATGCTGCTAAATGCGAGCCGAAAAGCATAAATATCCATTGAAATGGTATAAACAAAAACCTTTCGAGGCATTAGAAACATGGCCAAAATGGGCAAAACAGCTGTTAAAAAGTGGGGTTTTGGTGCCTAAAAACGACTAATTGGGCTTGAAAAATTACGAGCTGGCGACCAAACTAGAAAGGCAAAGTGGTGCTAAATGCAACCGATATGCTCAAAATTTGACAAAATTGGAAATGGATTTGGCGGATTTTAGGGTATAATTGTCTGTTTAGAGACCCTTTTTTCGCTAGAATGGAGTGGGGAGGATAGTGTGTTTTGTAAAGTCTTGCGTAGCCTTTTAAGTTTTTGATTTTGTTAGTTCATGAGCTTTTAAGTTGCTGAGTTGTTTGGGTTGATAAGTTTGTTGGTTGATGAGTTTTTAAGTTTATGGGTTTGTTTGTGGATGAGTTTTTAAGTTAGCGAGTTGTTCTGTTTGTGAGATTGCAATCCTACCGCGCATTGAATATTGTGGCAACGAATGTTTTTTGTACACGCTAAGCCACATGCAAAAACTAGTGGTAGACTATTGTGCGCGAAACAGAACACACAACAGACTACCACTTATCTTTTATCCTTTGAGCCTGCCTTAGAACAATTTGGCAGGATATACGCCTTCGTTAATGAGCGATTGTATGCGTTCAACCGTTCCTTCGCGGTCGGCCGAATAGGTAACGCCAAACCATTTGCTGGTGGTGTCAAGCACTTTCACGGTGGCCGTCTTGTCGTTAACAAGCTTGTTCACCATCAATGGAATGAAAAATTCTGCTTTCAGGTTGGTTTGGTTCTTCTCGTCTGATAAGAACTCCTTAAAATAAGCCTCGCTGTAATCGAAGTAGTCGGGAGTGAAACCCCACATGTTCATTGACACGGGCGTGTTGTCTGCAATGGCCACCCATTGTCCTTGCTCGTCCTTATAGCACACCTTACCGTCTACGCGCATAATCTCGGTACGCTCAACCACAGTGGTAAGCAGTTCGTTTTCGTCTGTCGAGCAAACGCCGCGAGCCACTGTTCCGTTTTCGCTGAGTGTGTTTCCAACGCGGAAACCCACCATAGCGTAAGCGTTCTTCGCATTATCGGGTAGTTCGCTAAGGAACTTACCTATCACCATGAACGAGTCGCGATTGTAGAAGTCGTCGCAGTTGATAACGCAGAACGGCTCCTTGATAACGTCTTTGGCCATCATTACGGCGTGGTTTGTTCCCCAAGGTTTCTCTCTTCCTTCGGGAACGGCGAACCCTTCGGGCAGGGCATCTAAGCTTTGGAACACCAATTCGGCAGGGATATGCCCCTCGTACTTAGACAATATCTTCTCTTTGAAGTCTTTCTCAAAGTCTTTGCGAATAACAAAGACAATCTTTCCGAACCCTGCCTTGATGGCATCGTAGATGGAATAGTCCATGATGGTTTCACCATTAGGGCCAAGTCCGTCGAGCTGTTTCAACCCACCATAGCGGCTTCCCATGCCTGCGGCGAGTAGTAAAAGTGTTGGTTTCATTGTTTACCTGTTATGTTATTGTATCTGCAAATGTACTTAAAAAGATTGACAACACAAACAAAGGCTGGCTTGTTTTGCCTTTATTGGTTGTACTTTGTGGGCAAAGCGGGCTTATTGCTGCTTTCACCGTGTGATATAAAGCTAGGATGAGATCCGTGGTTGGGAGCTTGTGACCCTATGTGTCTATGTGCTATTGAACACAGGTTTGTACGGCCGAAACAATGGCTAAAAGCACGAAGGTAGATGTCCCTACGATGGAGATAAGCTGGGTGTGTTTGGCCGTTTTAACCTCGGTAAGCGCGTAGTAGCGGTTTACAAGGGCGTAAAGCGCAAAGGCAACGATGGTGCCCCATACGGCTCCTGCAAGTAGGTCGCCGGGATAATGAACGCCCAAGTAGGCTCTGCTGTAACACATGGCAAGTGCCCAAAGGAAGAAGAACGCAGATAAAATCTTGTTACGGAAGAGTAGGGCGGCGGTAGTGGCTAGCATAAACGAGTTGGAGGCGTGACAAGAGGGGAATCCATAATCGCCACCTCGATAGTTGTCTACAATGTGAACGAGGTGACTAATGCCGCTTCCCAATTGAGTTGGGCGGGGGCGATTAAAGATTGGGCGGATGACTTCGGCACAAACGAAGTCGGAAAAGAAAAGCGCAACCCCGATGGTTGCCAGTATTGCCACAAGCTTGGGCTTAAAGCCAAGGCGCATGGCTAGCACAATAAAGATGCCCACGTACATGGGAACCCACACCCATTTTCCTGAAACAAGGTTCATAAACTGGTCGAAGAAGGGCGAGTGGAAACTGTTAATCCATAGCAGCAAGGCTGCATCTAAGTCGTTGAGCGTCTTTATCATCTATGTTGTTAGCGGTTGGAAATGTCGTCGTAAAGTTTCTGCAAGTAGGCTTTGCCGTATGGCAGGTTCTTTCCTGGCGTCTTTCCGTTGTCCAAAATGGTTTTGTTTGTTTCGCAATTGTAGAACACGGTGTTGTCTGTTGTCTTCATCATGAACGCGTTGGGTACGGTTGAGAAGGCAAAATGGGGCACATTGGGGTTGAGCATGTCTTTGCTGAACGTAAATTCGCTGTACGAAAAGCCTAGCTGTGACAGCAAGGTTGCTGCAATATCAGCTTGCGAACCAAGCGTGGCGATGGGGCCTTTGGCTTTAAGTGCGCCGCCAAGCAAAAGCAATGGAATGTGATAACGTTGTGGCGAATAGTTATCCATGTCTTCGGGGTAGCATCCTTGATGGTCGGGAACAAGTACAACGAGTGTGTTTTTCCACGACGGGAGCTTCTTTAAGGCGGCCACGAACTTACCTAGGCAGTTGTCTGTATAGGCAAATGCGTTCAGAATTTTGTTGTTCAGTTTCTTAAAGGGCACGTCGTATGGTTCGTGGCTGCTGCTTGTTTGTATCACGCTGAGGTGTGTAGCGTTGGGTGCTTGGCTCTTGATGTCGGCCAAAGCGCGGTCGAACACGTATTGGTCGGGCACTCCCCATTTGCTAAGCCGCAGCTTAATGGGGAAGTCGGCATCCGAAATGAGGTCTTCAAAGCCCGCTGTTGTTACAAACGAACGCATGTTGGTGAAGTCGGCATCGCCGCCATAATAGTATTTTAGCTGGTATCCCGCCTTCTTTAACTTTTGTGGAAACATGGGCATGTTGCCTGTTTTGTTGGGATACTTCATGATGCTCATCGTGGGTTGGGCAGGATAACCGGCTAAGATGGCTGCCAATCCGCGGTCGGTTCTGAAACTGTTGGCGTAGAAGTTGGTGAACAGCACGCCTTCGTTAGCCCATTTGTCCATGTTCACGGCCACGTTGGCCGTTCCTCCCATGCTTTTCATGATGTGTGCCGAAAAGCTTTCTAACACCACCATCACGATGTTGGGCCTGTTGGTGTTGAGTAACTTAAAAACCGCATCTGTTCCCCCTTGCTTTGTCTTATCGGTGATTTGCGAAAACAACTTGTTGGCTTCGTCGGCAGCCATAAAGCGGTATTGGTCTTTGGTGTCTTCGTCGTTCATCAACGAACTGAGCAGGCTGAAACAGGGATTGATGGCTGCGTGATTTAACTTTTGGTTCTCGCTGTAATATACGCGTCCAAGATTCATTGTGGATGTTCCCAGACTTCCGCGTATGGGAACGAACAGCAAGGCAAGCACAACAACCATTACGCCCGATGCGATAAGCCTATCTTTGGCGATACCTTTGCTTTCGGGGAACGTGCCTATGGTCTTGCATAGCATGAAGAACAACATGGCAGTGAGCAGCAACACCACCACAACGCCCAACAGTACCCACCAGATGGGCACTGATGCCAGCGCATCTTTGGGCGAACTGAGAAAGTAGAAAAACGGTGTGGAATCTATCCTGAACTGCCAAAAGCCGTATAGCACGGCATCTGTGCAATAAACGATACTGATTAAAAACGAGGCGAGGGCCAAATACGTTCTGTGCAGAATGCGAATAAGGGCAGGGTGCAACCAAATGGAGATAAGGGCAAGCAGAGCTGGAATGATTGTGAAATAGCCAGCCACAGATACGTCCATTGGAAGGCCATGCCAAATTACTGCAAGATAATCTGTAAAGTTGCAATCCTTAAAGGCACTGTGGTTGTAAAACATGAATACAGGTTTAAGGATTACCGAGATAGCGGTAAACATGACCATGTTTAGAATTACATTTCCAACAAGGTGCCATTTGTAGTGTCGTTGTTTTCTCGTCATAAGTTCTGGCAAGCTTAAGGTTCCGATACCATCTGCTCCATTTTAAAGGCTGTTTTAGTGTTTGGTTGTCATGATAATGGGGCTCGTGGTATTCATAAAGTCCTTTTTTCTCTTACAAAGGTATGATTTTATTTTATAAAACACCTAATTTTTAAGTACTAAATATACATTTTCTTATAAAATAAGGTTTGTACTTGCAGTGCTAATTGGTACACAATGACTTTATCTTATGCGCTTAATTTGTTGTTATGTAAGTGGTTATTGTTTGTAATTAACTTGTTGTTCGATGTTTTTGCCTAACCTTTATGCAACCAATTATTCACTATTGTTTTGCCATTGGGTGTTAAAATACTCTCAGGATGAAACTGTATGCCATGCAGTCTAAGTTGTTTATGGCGGATGCCCATCACTTCTCCGGTGCAACTTATGGCGGTTATTTCCAGCGGGCTACTCACGCTTTCGCGTTCCACCACCCAGCTATGGTATCTGCCCATCAGTACTTCTGTGGGCAATCCCTCAAAGATAGGGTCGTTACCAAGGTTCAAACCTCGGGTTGACTGTCCGTGGCAAACCTCCGAAAGGTGGGTTAGCTTACAACCATAGGCTTGCGCTATGGCTTGATGGCCTAGACATACGCCCAAAATAGGTTTAGTTTCGGCATAAGTTCTTATCACGTCCATTGTCTTTCCAGCCTCCGAAGGAAGTCCTGGCCCCGGGCTAAGCACAATCTTATCGTAGTGTTCGAGGGCGGCAAGCTCAAAGTCGTCGTTCTTCAATACCGTTACGTTTGCTCCTAGGCTTGCAATGAGGTGCACCAGATTAAACGTGAACGAGTCGTAGTTGTCGATAATTGCAACATTCATGGTTGTACTGATGGGGTGCGGCGTTTGTTGTAAACACATTTACTCGATGGCTTTAAGTTCTTCAACATACTTCTGCAATTGTTCCATGTCTTTCTTGCCTGGTTCCAATTCGAATTGCGTATCAAGGTTTATCCCTGCGAACTGTGGATGAGTGATACTCTTAATTAATAAGGTGTCGAAAGGGGCGTTTGGCTTGCTTATTAAGAAAGGTGTGGAGCCGTGGTAGGTTGAGAGCAACTGGTTTAGCGGCGAATTGTCGTCGCCAGTGGTTTGTAATTCTGTTTCTTTCGCCGTGATATGAAACAGCAACAAGTCTGCTTTTCCCTCGTATTCCGTAGCCTTAGCAAGGTCGGCTTGCGTGTCGACGACTATTCTTTTGATGATTTTAATGCCCTTCCTAATGTCTGGGTCGATGCTACGACGCAGGTTTTCGAGTGTAACGGCAGGCTCTTCGCCGTTAAGTTGCACATAGTCGAGCTCGTAGTTATAAACGCGCGTAACGATGTTTTGCGGCATATCGTCGGCAAAAACACCCACACGGCCGACTTTTACGGGCTGTTGTTGAGGCGAATTGGGCTGTTTCAGGGCGCGAAGTCGCTCTTCGCTGAAATCAGGAATGATGCCAGCTCGTGATGAAATCATCCTTACATATCGCGGACTTTTGGGAATGAAGTCGAAACCAAGAAGGTCAACGCCCAATTGCTCGGCAGCTTTGATGTCGTCGGCATGTTGCATGCCACATAACTTTATAATCATACGTTTGTGTATAAGTGTAATTTTAGGTGTTTGGAATTAACCGCGAGAGAGCGCAGTTGGGCGTTCGTAGTCGGCGAAACAATAGTTAAAGGCATGCTTTTCGTCCTTTTCGTGGCATTCGCGTGCCGTTTCTTTCCATCCGTTATAGTTGGGAAAAAAGGCGTCGGCCACGTCGGGTGTGTCGTCTATCTCAGTTAAAAGCAGCTTATCGGCAAAGGCAATGGCCTCGTTGTAAAGCATTGCGCCACCTATTATATATACGTCTTCATCGGGTGCACAACTTTGTAACGCATCGGATAGCGAAGAGAAGTGCTCGCAACCCGCAAAAACAGACTGTGTGCTACTCAACACCACGTTGCGCCTATTGGGCAATGCGCCCTTGGGAAGTGACAAAAAGGTGTTTCGCCCCATGATGATGGTGTGCCCAGTGGTAAGTGCCTTAAAGCGTTTTAGGTCGTTGGGCAACCAATATATAAGTTTGTTTTGATGGCCTATGGCTCTGTTTCGGGCCACGGCTGCGATGATGTTTATCTGCATGTCCTTATTATGTTAGGGGGCTACACCGACACTTCGGCCTTGATGTGCGGCAAGGGGTCGTAGCCTTCGAGGGTAAAGTCGTCGTATTTAAAGTCGAAAATGCTGGTCACATTGGGGTTAATCACCATCCTAGGCAATGTACGCGGAGTGCGTTTCAGCTGCTCTTTGGCCTGTTCCAAGTGGTTTAGGTAAAGATGGGTGTCGCCTGTGGTGTGGATAAAGTCGCCAGGTTTCAGTCCGCTAACCTGTGCCATCATCATCGTTAGCAGAGCATACGAGGCAATATTAAAGGGTACGCCGAGGAAAGTGTCGGCTGAACGTTGGTACAATTGCAGGCTAAGCTTGCCATTGGCCACATAAAATTGGAACAGACAATGGCAGGGTGGGAGTGCCATTTGGTCTACTTCGGCCACGTTCCACGCACTGACAATCATCCGCCGAGAGTCTGGATTGTTCTTCAAGGCATTCACAATGTCTTGTATTTGGTCGACATGCCCACCATTGTAGTTGGGCCACGAACGCCACTGATGCCCATAAACAGGCCCCAGTTCGCCGTTCTCGTCGGCCCATTCGTTCCAAATCCTCACGCCATTTTCTTGCAGATACTTTACGTTAGTGTCTCCTTTAAGAAACCACAACAACTCGTGAATGATGGATTTGAGGTGTAGTTTCTTCGTGGTTAGCAACGGAAAACCCTCTTCGAGGTTAAAGCGCATCTGGTGTCCAAAAACGCTTAGCGTTCCTGTTCCTGTGCGGTCTTCCTTGCGTGTACCTTCGTTCACGATGCGTTGTAGCAAGTCTAGATATTGTTTCATTTTAACTTTATAATCTGTTGTGGTTGTGGTATGTGCGTGCTTTTTATGCGCCACTCTTGCGGATAGAGGTTATTGGCGCGGTTGCCGATGTTTTTTACAAAGCCCAGCGGCATGCCTTGATGGGTAACTAACACGTATCCACGGGGTGTATCTGCATGTAAGGTGATGGCTTCGCGGCGCAAGAAGGCGATGGCCGAGGCGTAATCTAACTCGCATTTGCAAAATGCGTCGCTGTTGAGTGCAATGGAGTGGGCGAGTGCTGGGTGTGGAACGAGGTCTTTTCCCTTTGGTGTAGCCAGCGCAACTCCTGCATGAACAATGCGCAATGTTGCGCTAGCCTTGTCGAACAGACTTGTCCATAGACAGGGAATAGCGTGGATGTTGCCGTTTATTTGGCGTGTGTCGAACGCCAAATCTGCGTTTAACCACTGTGGCATTTCGGGCAAGCTTACCTTTGTTGTCATGCTTTTTGAGGAACGTTTCTTCCGCTCATCGTGTACCATACCATGCTCGTACCTCTTCCTAAGCACACATAAGAAGAGCCCTTCGCCCTTAGATATGCCTGGAATAAACCTGCATGCAGGGATGTCCGAACCGATGCTCCCCGTGATATTCCATGCAGATGGGATGGGTGGCAGGTCAAAATCAGCATCAAATTCTTGTGCAATCCACTCCACATTGCGTTCGTTTTCCTTGTCGTTGAAGGTGCAAGTAGAGTATATAAGCAGTCCGCCAGGTTTTAGGCAAGGCCAGATATCGGCAATTATCTCGCGCTGCAATCGCCAACAGCGCTCCACATTTGTTTCGCTCCACTCGGCAATTGCCCCTGCATCTTTTCTGAACATACCCTCGCCAGAGCAGGGCACGTCGGCTAGGATGGCATCAAATTGCAAGCCGCTTTTGCGGTAGTCGGCGGCGAAATTGCTGCTCACCACCATGTCGGGATGCCCAAACTTCTGCACGTTTTCTGCCAAGATGCTCGCCCTTTGCGTTATGGGTTCATTGCAAAACAGCAGACTTCCTTGTGGAAGAACACTCCTTAATGCCGTAGACTTGCCGCCGGGAGCCGCACAAAGGTCGAGCATTGTGATGGGCGAGTGTATCAATTGTTTCACTATCCACGCCACAAACATCGACGATGCCTCTTGTACATAATATGCGCCAGCGTGAAAAAGCGGGTCGAACGTAAAGTTTGGACGTCCCGAAAGGTAATAACCATAGTCTGTCCATGCCACACTTTCGTCCGCGTTACACACCTCCACCTCGCCGTTTTTCGTCTTAAACGGGTTCAGTCTGAGGCTCACGGGAGGCTCTTGTTCTAGTGCGACAAGCAACTTTCCATATAGCTCGTTGCCCATGAGTGCCCTTGTATAAGCGGTAAATTCTTGTGGTAGAACCATGTCTTTTTCGTCTTTTGCAGATACAAATATAGTAAAAAGTGTGTGAACCCATTGCACGGACAAACGATTTTAGCACGATTTTAGCACGAAATAATGTTTTTCGTGCTTTATGTGCCGCTCAAATATGTCCTTATCCGCTGTCTCATCGCATTGTGATAGGATCTTAACTTCGGCTGGTTCGCGCACGTTTCGGGGTGATTTAGGCGTGTTTACTTTCATTCAACCATAAAGTTAACGAGTTGATGAGGTAGGAAGTAACCTGGTTAACAAGTTGCCGAGTTGGAAAACTACAAGCCAGAAAACTGACTGTCGATGGCAGATTACTTCTGCGTTTCCATGATGCTATCTCCGTTGGCCGTTGGCTGCATGCCCTGCAACCCCACGCGCTGGCGGTTGTAAGCGCACGTGCATTAGGTGTCGTTGCATACGCGCGTGTACACAGCGCAATTGTTTTTGTCTAGTTTTTGGTAAGAAATTTAACATTGTGAGTGCCATTTTCGTTCACCAATCGCTCACCTTGCCGCAAAAAAACGATTCTCGCGAAGGTTGGTTTTGGTGCAAAAAGTGGGCAGTCTGTGCATACGGAAAAATGAATATTTATTTCAAAGAGCCGCCATTTGCACCATTTTCGGGGCTATTTGCTGCAAAATAGAGTGCGTTTTGCCGCTAAATGGAGTGCGTTTTGGTGCTAAATGGAGTGCGTTTTGGTGCTAAATGCAAGGTAAAATGGTGCTAAACGCCGTGCAAAATGGTGCAAAACGCAAGCTAAAATGCTGCTAAATGTGTAACGGTGTGCATAAAAATGCACTGCAATGGTATGGACAAAACCTCTTCGAACCATCAAAAACATGGTTCAAAAGGGCAAAATAACCGTTAAAAAGTGGGGTTTTAGGGTCTAAAAGTGGGTATCTGGGCATGAAAAATTATGAGTCAACGACCAATCTAGAAAGGCTAAATGGTGCAAAATGCAGGTCTTTTTCTTAAAAACGAACATATTGGAAGGCCTGAAAAACTAGAAAGAGTACCAATTTAACTACTTTATAGCCTATATTTTCGCTAGAACGGAGTGAAAAACAGAGTGGAATTGTAAAATAAAAAGTAATAATTTAAGTTTTTGAGTTGATTAGTTTTGGGTTGGTGAGTTTTTGAGTTGATGACTTTGTAAGTTGATGAGTGTGTGAGTTTATAAGTTGGTGAGTTGATAAGTTTTTGAGTTGATGAGCTGATGAGTTTTTGAGTTGATGAGTTTGTAATTTGATGAGTTGTTGTATTCGGAAGTTGTTGGGCTTTCGCGAGTTTATAAGCCCGTGAATTGATTTGTTCTGCACTTTGTATCTGGGAGGAGTGTTTATCTTATGTTGGCATCACAAAGACAACAAACTCCTCTCGATTTACAGAAATATTAAAAGTCAAGACGGATTTGCTCTGGGTAATGAGCCGATACGTGGAGAAATTGTCTGCCTAAAAAAACAGATGAAACATTTGTAGTTAGTTTCTTTATGCGGTTCTCCATGCTGCATGCGCCATCTGTTGGCGCACAAAAAGAATCGTCTAGGACGGGCAAGAAGAAAATGTTTCAAGCCCAGCCTAGACGATTGTTTACTTGGAAAGGTAAATGTACCTTTATACTCGAATTACTTCGACAAGCCAATCTTCTGCAACAAGTCGGCAGGAACGGCGTTCTTATTTACCATGAAGTCCATCGTTTTGAGGGCAACGTAAGCCTTGGTCATGTACCAAACGCCCTTATAGTCGCCATACTTACCCCACGAGTTCTTCACCATATAGTATTCTTTTCCGTTTTGGTCCTTAGCAATGCCAAAGATGTGCATGCCGTGGTCGTCGGTTGTTTCCCAGTTGTCGTAAGCCTCTTGGCGAAGTGCTTGTGTGGGAACAAGTTCGGGAACGTTTACGCCCAGCGAGTCGTAGCGGTGCTTCTTCTCGTCTTGCGAAAGCTTAAACCAGCGGTCGGCATCTGTTCCAGCCATCGAACGCACCTTCTTGGCATCGATAGCAATACCCAAACCTTTGCGAGTGAAACCATCTTCGGTAACGTCGCCGCCCCAACCAATGGTGTAGCCGTTCATGATGGCATTGTCGATAATGCGGGTAAGGTCTTCGATAGGTACGTTGTAGCTTTGTGCCCAACGCCAGTTGTCTTGCACCTCTACGGCAAATTTAGAGTACCAAGGATGGTGGGTGTAGCTGGTGAAGGTGATATAATCGTCCCAATCAAGGCCTAGACTCTCTGCGAACGATTGCGGCGTGTAGCTCTTTCCTTCGTAGGTGAAGTTTTCAGGGCATTTGCCTAGGTACGCATCGAGAATGCCTTGCAAGCCTTTTTTCCATGCAGGAGAAAGTTTCTTGGCTTTGCTTGTAGCAACGGCAGACACATAAGGCGACATCACACTAAAAAACTCGCCGAAGTTGGCCAACGAGTCGCCCGTCATTGTGCCAGGCAAAGCCATTGCTTCTTCGGGAACGATACCGTGTTGCTTGATTACGTAGATGGGGTCGTCAAAGCTACCGCCTTGTGCGAAGGACACGTCGCCGTGCATTCTAACGGACTTAACAGCACGATCCATGTAGTTTTTGCTTGCGATAAACATTTCGCTGAGGTTGTAGGTCTTACCCGACTTGCGTAGGATTTCGCTCTCGATGAAACTCATCGTGGCGTAGTCCCAGCACGTTCCACTGCGGTTTTGGTCTTTGATACTGGTAATTTTGTTCTCCTTTACCACCGTAAACACGGGTTTGCTCCTAGTAGGGGTGGTTTTTGTCTTAGGAGTCTTAGCGTTCAAACCTGTCGCAGTGAGCGCAACAAGTACAGCGAAGAATACTTTTTTCATTGTTCTGCTTGTTTTTAAATATTTAAATTGTTAATTGAAACCATGTTCTTAACCGCTTTTGCGGTAGGTTTGTTTGTTATGTTGTGGGCATTATAAATGCGGCCATGTTTGTTCGGAGCTGCCCCTATTTGCTGTTTGCATGCTTAAAGTTGTGTTGCATAAGCGAAGACATTGGCCTGCCCTTATAAAGAGATGCCGCACACAAGGGCGCACCCCCGTGTGGGCATCCTTTTAGGTGTGTGCCGGCGTTGCTGGCATTTGCGTAGTTCTTACACGCGGTGTTTGGCCATATACTCTTCCACGTCTTTGGGGTGGTAGGGTATGATTTGCTTGCCAAGCATGCGGCAACCATTGTCGGTTATCAGCACATCGTCTTCCAATCTGATGCCGCCGAAGTCTTTGTAAGTTTCGATGAGGTCGAAGTTAAGGAAGTCTTTGCAGTGTCCTTTGGCTCGCCAATCGTCGATAAGGTCGGGAATGAAGTATATTCCTGGTTCATCTGTAACCACAAATCCCTTTTCCAAGCGGCGTGCCATGCGCAGGGCCGAGGTGCCGAATTGGGTAGAAGGCTGTATTTCTTCGTCGTAGCCCACGTATTTTTGGTCTAACGCCTCCATGTCGTGCACATCCATGCCCATCATGTGTCCAAGTCCGTGGGGCAGGAACATGGCATGTGCGCCAGCTGCCAACGCCTCGTCGGTGTCGCCCTTCATTAGTCCCAGCTCTTTCAGGCGTTCGGTCATCATGCGGCAAACACCCATGTGCACATCGTAATACTTTACGCCGGGTTTAGAAAGCTCGAGCGCATGGTCGTGGCAAGCCTCAACGATGGTATATATCTCCAATTGGCGTTGTGTGAACTTGCCGCTAACGGGCATTGTACGCGTGTTGTCCGAACAGTAGTTGTTAATCGTTTCGGCACCACAATCGCACAAGGCCAGCCTGCCTTCTTCTAGGACGGCCATCGAAGGATTGCCGTGCATAATTTCTCCGTGCTGCGAAAAGATTGTTGGGAAACTTACCATCGCGCCGTACGAGCCAGCAATTCCGCTGACTTGTCCTGCCACATACTTCTCTGTAACGCCAGGCTTAATCAGTTTCATGGCGGTGGTGTGCATCAGGTAACCAATCTCGGATGCCTTTTCTATTTCTTCAATCTCTTGGTCTTCTTTTACCGAGCGCATTTTCACCACGGCATTGATAAGCTGCATAGAGGCAGCATCCTTTTGTTGGTTGGGGTGAATGCCAAGGAGATCGAATATCTGTAACTTGATGTCATGGCGATAGGGAGGCAAGAAATGTATCTTCCGTTTTTGCTTAATGGCATCGTGGCAAACGGTTTTGAGGTGTTTCATAGGGGCCGAATGCTCTACGCCCACCTGCGCGGCCAAGTCTTTTACGCTGTCAACCGACCCATACCATACGATGTCTTCAATGTCGATGTCGTCGCCAATGAGTGTGTCGACGTTGTTGTCGATGTCGATTACTCCAACAAGTCCATCGCGTTGTACGCCGAAATAGTAGAGGAACGACGAGTCTTGACGGAATGGATAGTATCCATTGTTGGGAAAATTGCATGGTGATTCGTTGTTGCCAAAAATGACAATCACACCACTTTGTACCAACTTTTTAAGTTCGGTACGCCTACGGATGTAAGTTTCCTTGCTGAACATGATAATTAGTTTTAAAACATTTGTACGCAAAGATATGAAAAAATGAGCATGTTTTATTAACTTTGCCCCTAAAATTTAAAGTGTTTTATGCAAATAGGGGCAAATACGGGCTTAGTTCTTGAAGGCGGAGGCATGCGCGGGGTGTTTACCAGCGGTGTTTTAGACGCTTTTATGAAACATGGTTTGCGATTTAATTATGTTGTTGCAGTGTCCGCCGGAGCCTGCAACGGCATGTCGTATATGAGCTGGCAACCTAGAAGGGCGAGACTTTCGAATATCGACTTCTTGGCCCGTTACGATTATTTGGGATTGCGCCACTTGGTTACGCAAGGTTGCATCTTCGACCAAGACTTGCTGTACGACAAGTTTCCCAATGAGCTATTGCCTTTCGACTATGATGCTTATTTCAGCAACCGAACAACATTCGAAATGGTTACTACCAACTGCTTGACTGGTGGTGCCATGTACCTGACGGAGAAAAACGACAAGCAACGCGCACTTGATGTGGTTAGAGCATCGAGCAGTTTACCTTTTGTTTGTAAAATTGTAGAGGTAGACGGCATTCCCATGCTTGACGGCGGCATCGTAGACAGCATACCCGTGCAACGAGCTATAGACACAGGACACGACTTTAACGTGGTGGTGATGACACGCAACTATGGGTTTAGGGCTACGGGAAAAGACCATAAGATACCTAATTTTATATATAAGAAGTATCCGCGACTGAGGGTTGCACTAAGCAGAAGACTTGAAGTGTACAACGCACAGCTGCAATTGGCCGAAGATTTGGAACGCGAAGGGCGAATAGTTTGTATTCGTCCGCAACGTCCTATGGATGTGGGCAGAATTGAGAAAGACACGAACAAGCTGGAAATGCTTTACGAAGAGGGGTTTGAAGAGGGCGAAAAATTTATCGCAAACCTAAATGCCGGCATATATGTTCGCAAGTAAAGAACGGGTAGGGTAGGCTTTATGGCTTTGTTTGCAATGACATCGCACCAGGCCACGTGTAGGATGATATGATGGATTTTCCTTTAAAACATAGAGAATATGAGTTACAAAAAAGCAGCTCTTTTTGATTTGGATGGTGTTGTTTTCGACACTGAACCACAGTATACAGCGTTTTGGAGCACCGTGTTCGCACGCCATTATCCCAACGAACCCCAATTGGCCACCAGCATTAAAGGACAAACGTTGACATGGATTTATGAGCGTTACTTTGCTGACAAACCCGATTTGCAGAACAAAATTACGGCAGAACTTAACGCATTCGAGCACAATATGCAGTTTGAGTATGTACTTGGTTTTGAGGGTTTCATTGCCCAATTGCATCAGCTTAACGTTAATACGGCCGTTGTTACCAGCAGCAACAAAGAAAAAATGCAGCAGGTTTATGACCAACATCCCAACTTTAAGGCACTTTTCGACCACGTTTTCACGGCCGAAGACTTTGCCAAAAGCAAGCCCGACCCCTATTGCTATCTGCTTGGAGCAAGCTATTTCGGGGTGGAACCCGCCGAGTGCGTGGCTTTCGAAGATAGTGTTAATGGCTTTAAATCTGTGATGTCGGCTGGTATGCCGCTTGTGGGACTGGCCACTTCAAACTCCGTTGAGGTGATAAATCAATATACTAAGGTGATTATCCCCAACTATTTACAGGCCAGTTTCACCGACTTGTGCAATCAGTTGTAAGGAGTGTGGCTTGTATCGGCAGGTTATAGCACCTTGTTATATGCGCGTTTTGAACATAAGGGAGGCCGAATACATCCCAGTTGTGGGCTTTCTAACACAAGCCCTAACGTGCATTTGCCCACCAAATCTAAATCAAGTATACACCACCTTTTAGCAAATTAATGAACTATAACTTGGGCGTTGTCTAAAATTTATGCTATCTTTGCAACAATATTTTATATATATAAATGAATAGAAAAAAGCTATTCCCCGACTATATTCTAGAATCAAGTTGGGAAGTATGTAACAAGGTTGGCGGGATTTACACGGTTCTTTCTACACGGGCACGGACTTTACAGGCGGTAATGCCCGACAGGATAATCTTCGTAGGGCCGCTCTTGAATGGAGAGAACACAGGTTTTCAGGAAGTGAATAGCCTTTATGCCGATTGGGTAAAGCAAGCTCGGACGGATGGTTTGAACGTTAAGGTGGGCCGTTGGGATGTTCCTGGCTCGCCTGTTGCTGTGTTGGTAGACTTTCAACCCTTCTTTTCAGAGAAAGATAAGATATATACGGAGCTGTGGGAAGACTTCCAAGTGGACAGTTTGCACGGCTATGGAGATTACGACGAGGCGTCGATGTTCTCGTATGCAGCAGCCAAAGTGGTAGAGAGTTTCTGCCGTTACCAGGTAGGAAAGAACGAAAAAGTGGTGTATCATGGTAACGAATGGATGGCCGGATTGGGCCTGTTGTACGTAAGAAAGCACCTTCCAGCGGTTGCAACTATATTTACAACCCACGCAACAAGCATCGGACGAAGTATTGCCGGCAACAACAAACCCCTCTACGAATATCTGTTTGCCTACAACGGAGACCAAATGGCCGACGAATTAAACATGCAAAGCAAGCATTCGATAGAGAAACAAACGGCATGGAACGTTGACTGTTTCACCACCGTTAGCGACATCACAGCCAACGAATGCCGCGAACTGCTGGACAAAGAGGTTGATGTGGTGCTGCCAAATGGATTTGAAGACGACTTTGTTCCGAAGTCTAATGCCTTCACAACCAAGCGAAAACGTGCACGTGCAGAGTTGTTACGCGTGGCTAATTGTCTTACGGGCGACACCTTCGACGACGATACACTCATCGTTTCTACTAGTGGCCGATACGAATTTAGAAATAAAGGCATCGACGTTTTTATTGATGCCATGAACCGTTTGCGTTTCGACGAACGGCTGAACAAGAAGGTTGTGGCCTTTATAGACGTGCCCGCTTGGGTGGGAAACGCACGCGAAGACCTCGCCGAACGCTTGAAAGCAAAGGCCAATACCACTTTCGACACACCCCTACATTGTCCCATGCTCACCCATTGGCTGCATAACATGGACCAAGACAAGGCCTTGTCGATGATGCGTTCGCTTGATTTTGCGAACAACAAGCAAGATAAGGTAAAGATAATTTTCGTTCCTTGCTACCTCAACGGCAACGATGGTATCTTCAATATGCCTTATTACGACCTCATCCTTGGTAACGATCTCTGCGTTTACCCCTCGTATTATGAGCCTTGGGGTTACACGCCTCTCGAAGCTGTGGCTTTCTCCATACCTTGCATTACTACCGATTTGGCTGGGTTTGGCATCTGGGCACAACATGTTTTGGCCGACGAAAAGGCAGAAAGCAGCCTTGAAAACGGCGTGAAGGTTGTGCATCGCACCGATTATAACTACCACGAAGTGGCCGATGAGATAAGGGATGCGGTTGCAAACTATGCCTTGTTGACCAAGACACAGGTAGCGAAAGCAAGGGAAAAGGCAAGAAACCTTTCGAAGAAAGCCCTTTGGAAAAAGTTCATCGCCTATTACGAAGACGCTTACGACATTGCGTTGAGAAAAGCGGAAGAACGAACAAAATAAGATGAAGAAACAACATTATTCAATAATTGAACTGAAATTATGAAGATTAAAGCCGATTATTCAAATGATCCGGTATGGAAAGAACTTTCCATTAAGTCGCGACTGCCGGAAGAACTGAAATGTCTGGACGAGCTTGCACACAACATGTGGTGGGCTTGGAACTATGAGGCACGCAACATGTGGAAGAGCCTCGACGAAACGCTTTACGAGAAAGTGGGACACAACCCCGTGATGTTGCTCGAACGATTGAGCTACGACCGTAAGGAAGAAATCGTGAAGGACAAGGCCCTGATGAAGAAAGTAAAGGACGTGTACGCCATGTTCCGCAAGTATATGGATGTAAAACCCGACAGCAAACGCCCATCGGTGGCTTATTTCAGCATGGAATACGGCATCAACCAAGTGGTGAAAATCTATTCGGGCGGCTTGGGTATGCTCGCCGGCGACTACCTTAAAGAGGCATCAGACAGCAATGTCGACATGTGTGCCGTTGGCTTCTTGTACAGATATGGCTACTTCAAGCAGTCGTTAAGCATGGACGGACAGCAGATTGCCAACTACGACGCACAGAACTTTAACTCACTCCCGCTGGTTAGACAGCTAGACGAGAACGACAATCCCGTTGTCGTTGAAGTGCCTTATATGAACTATATGGTTCATGCTTACGTGTGGCGCATGAACGTTGGGCGCATTAGCCTATACCTGCTAGACACGGATAACGAGCTGAACTCTGAATACGACCGTCCCATTACGCACGCCCTTTATGGCGGCGACAACGAAAACCGCCTGAAACAAGAAATACTTTTGGGTATGGGTGGTATCTTAACGTTGAAGAAACTGGGCATAAAAAAGCAGATTTACCATTGCAATGAGGGTCATGCCGCACTGTGTAACCTGCAACGTTTGTGCGATTACGTTGATGGAGGAATGCCTTTCAACGAGGCAATGGAGCTGGTTCGCGCCTCTTCGCTCTACACCGTTCACACGCCCGTACCTGCTGGACACGACTATTTCGATGAGAATTTGTTCGGCAAATACATGGGTGGCTATCCCTCACGTCTAGGTATTTCGTGGGACGAATTTATCGGTATGGGCCGCGAAAACCCCAATAACCACGATGAAAGATTCTGTATGTCGGTTTTCGCTTGCAACACTTGCCAAGAAGTTAACGGCGTTAGTCGCCTGCACGGATGGGTTAGCCAAAAGATGTTTGCCCCCATTTGGAAAGGCTATTACCCCGAAGAAAACCACGTGGGCTATGTAACCAATGGCGTGCACCTGCCCACTTGGACCGCTACCGAATGGCGTAAGCTTTACGATAAGTACTTCGACCCATCGTTCATGTCCGACCAAAGCAACGAAAAGATTTGGCATGGCATCTACAATGTAGACGACGAGGAGATTTGGAACACGCGCATGGCGTTGAAAAACAAGCTTGTTCGTTTTATCCGCGAGATGTTTACTGAAACTTGGCTCAAAAACCAAGGCGACCCTTCGCGCGTTGTTTCGCTGCTCGAACGCATCAATCCCAACGCATTGATGATTGGTTTCTGCCGTCGTTTCGCCACTTACAAGCGTGCTCACTTGCTCTTTACCGACATTGAGCGTTTGTCTAAGATAGTTAACGACCCCGAACATCCCGTACTCTTCTTCTTCTCTGGTAAGGCTCACCCCGCCGACGGCGCAGGTCAAGGCCTTATTAAACGCATTTTCGAGATAAGCCAGCGGCCAGAGTTCTTAGGCAAGATTATTTTCTTGGAAGACTACGACATGCAGTTGGCTCGTCGCTTGGTATCTGGCGTAGACATTTGGATGAACACGCCCACACGTCCTTTGGAGGCATCGGGAACTTCGGGCGAGAAGGCCGAACTAAACGGTGTAGTAAACCTCTCTGTACTCGACGGATGGTGGGTTGAAGGCTATCGCGAAGGCGCAGGATGGGCTTTGGACGAGAAACGCACCTATCAAAACCAAGAGTATCAAGATAAACTCGACGCAGCTACCATCTACGGATTGCTCGAAAACGAGATTATCCCGATGTACTATAAGAAGAACAAGAAGGGGTATAGCGAGAAGTGGATTCAAGTTATCAAGAATTCGATTGCCACTATCGCACCTCACTACACGATGAAACGTCAACTCGACGACTACTTCGACAAGTTCTATAACCGTCAGGCAAAGCGTTCTGCCGAGTTGTTGGCCAACAACAACGAATTGGCCAAGAAGATTTCGCTGTGGAAAGAGGCCGTTGCCGAACGCTGGGATGGCATCCACGTGGTTTCGAAAGAAACTTCGTTCTTGGAGAACGGAGGCGAAACGGGTATGAAGTACAAGATACGCTATGTTATCGACGAACAAGGTTTGGATGATGCCGTAGGTCTGGAACTTGTTTCGCTGAATAACGAACAAAACGATTCTGAACGCGAAGTGTACAGCACGCATCAATTTAAGATGATTAAGCGCGAGGGCAATCTCTTCACCTTCGAGGCCGAGATTGAGCCTTCTAACGCAGGTACGTACAGAAGTTGTGTGAGGATGTACCCCAAGAACGACCTTCTGCCGCATCGCCAAGACTTCGCTTACGTGAAGTGGTTAGACTAAGCTTGATACTTAAAGTGCCCCTAGTGTCACTTTAAACGATACCGAACAGGTCTTGTACGTTACTTAAAAGGCGTGCAAGACCTGTTTTTGTTGCGATGATTCTAGACTCATAGGCCAAAATACTAAAAGCCAAGACAAATTGATGTGTAACCCAAATCGGTTATTATATAAATCGTTTTCATTTTGCTGAAGAAAACGCTGAACATGCGCAAAGAGTTAACTCGCCGGTCGTATTTCAAATAATAAATGAAGAACTTCCTAGAACTTTGCTTTTGAAAATACGTAATAACCGATTCCGGTTTAAGGTTTCCTTTGGAAATTTATTTTGACTTGTGTTTTAAACCAAATCGGACATTTTGGCCTGTGCTGATTTTGTTTGATTGTTGAGCCAATATCACTAATCTTACAACCTGCTATAAATGGCTCAACAAAGCATTACTTCGTTAATAATCTTCCGCTGAGCCTTAATAATGCCAATCGGGTAAATTAAAATCAAAATAAAACGGGAAAGTTCAATGAAGAACTTTCCCATTTTGTTGAGGTACCTGGCAGAGTCGAACTGCCCTACACGGTTTTGCAGACCGTTACCTAACCGATCGGCCAAGGTACCCTTTTGTTAAATGCGATGCAAAGGTATAGATAATTATTCGGAACACCAAATGTTTTCTACATTTTGTGGTCGCAAGTAGGCTTTTTCTCGTCTGGCAGGTTGTTTTCGGGCTGCTGTTGGCCCATAGAACAGCCCTTGCAACCCCCACAAGGACTGTTTGCATTGCTAATGGTTTCGTATATTTTATAAGCCGCATAGCCAATGGCGATGGCTATAATGGCGGCGATGATGATATATTGTACGGTCATATCTGCATCATTTATTTCTTCAAAGTTAAGCTTTTATTCTTAATTCTCCAATGTATATCTTATTGTTTTTATCTATCGTTAGTTATAGATGGGTCTATATCGTTGTGCCATTCGATAGCCATTTGATACCTATCTGCTCTATGTTTTCTTGCCCGAAAAGCAAGAAAACCAATTGTTTTCACTAACTTTGCAATGAATATGGCAGTTGTTAAGGCTGGCGTCGCGTGCTGATACAATGCCATTTATAGATGTATGGGATACGTCCTTTTGCTGTTTGCAGGGGGTGACGCCCAACGAACTTTTACCACCCTATATATATATAAGGTACAAAATTACGGAATTTATGGACATCAAGAAGTCGGCTTTCACCCTTTCAGCCCCCTCGATAGGGCTTTGTCCCACAGACAATAAGATAGAGTATGCCTTTATTGGCCGTTCAAACGTGGGCAAGTCGAGCCTCATAAACATGCTTTGCAACCACAAAGGCTTGGCCAAAACGTCGGCCACGCCAGGCAAAACGCTACTTATCAACCATTTTATCATCAACGATTCGTGGTATCTGGTGGACCTTCCTGGCTATGGATTTGCCAAGAGATCTAAAACCGTGCAGCAGAAACTGCAACAAATGATTTCTAGCTACATCCTTCAACGCGAACAATTGGTAAACCTCTTTGTGCTAATCGACATCAGGCACGAACAGCAAAAGATTGATCGCGAGTTCATTGATTGGCTTGGCGAGAGTGGCGTTCCCTTTACCATCGTGTTTACCAAGGCCGATAAGCTGGGTTTGGTAAAGGCCAAACAGAATGCCGAGAAGTGGATGAAACAGCTGGAAGACTCGTGGGAAGAACTGCCGCCTTACTTTATAACCAGCTCGGAAAAGCGCATCGGACGCGAAGAACTGCTTAACTACATTGACGAAATAAACAAAAAAATAGAGGCCCAATAAAACTTATGGCAAACCCGAAACCTGTGCTAGACGTGCAGAACCTCACCAAGAGATTTGGTGCAAAGGTGCTGTTTGAAAACATTTCGTTCGCTATTGCCGAGGGACAACGCGTAGGACTGATTGCCCAAAATGGGACAGGGAAGTCTACGCTGCTGTCTATACTGATGGGCGAAGAGGGTAAAGACGGTGGCGAGGTTATCTATCGCAACGGCTTACGCGTGGCTTGCTTGGTGCAATCGCCCACGTTCGACCCTAAGGAAACCGTGCTCGATGCCTGTTTTAACCATCATGGCGACGAAGAAAAAGTGCTTAAAGCCAAGCAGATACTTACGCAACTGAAAATTGCCGACTTGAACCAGCCAATGGGAGAGCTTAGTGGCGGACAGCAAAAGCGCGTGGCATTGGCCAACACGCTTATCACCGAGCCCGACTTCCTGATACTAGACGAACCCACCAACCACCTTGATTTGGAGATGATTGAATGGCTGGAGGGATTTCTTTCGCGGGGTAACAAAACCTTGCTCATGGTTACACACGACCGATATTTTCTGGACCGCGTGTGCAACTTGATTGTAGAACTAGACAATAACACCATCTACACCTATCAGGGAAACTATGCCTATTACTTGGAAAAGCGGCAAGCACGACTAGACAATGCGCGTGCCGAGGTGCAACATGCCAACAACTTGTATCGGCGCGAACTAGATTGGATGCGCCGACAGCCACAGGCGCGCGGCCATAAGGCAAAGTATCGCGAAGACGCGTTTTACGAATTGGAGGCCAAGGCCAAGCAACGCATTGAAGAAAGGCAAGTGCGCCTTAAAAGCAGCAATGTCTACATTGGTTCTAAAATATTCGAATGCCAGTATGTTTCCAAAGCATGGTCGCCCGAAAAAGTTATCCTTCACGACTTTTACTACAACTTCGCGCGTTTCGAGAAGATGGGTATTGTGGGTAATAACGGTACGGGAAAGTCTACGTTCATCAAGATGTTGCTTGGCGAGGTGCAACCCGATGACGGACGTTTCGACATTGGCGAAACCGTTCGCTTTGGCTATTTCTCGCAAGAAGGATTGAAGTTTGACGAACAAAAAAAGGTGATAGACGTTGTTACCGACATTGCCGAATATATTGATTTGGGCAGTGGCCGACATCTTTCGGCATCTCAATTCTTGCAGCATTTTATGTTCTCGCCCGAAGAACAGTATAACTATGTATATAAGTTGAGTGGTGGCGAGAAACGAAAATTGTACCTTTGCACGGTGCTGATGCGCAATCCCAACTTCCTCGTACTAGACGAACCCACCAACGACTTGGACATTAAGACGCTGCAAGTGCTTGAAGAATATCTGCAAGACTTCCCTGGTTGCGTTATCATTGTGAGCCACGACCGCTATTTTATGGATAAGGTGGTAGACCATCTCTTGGTGTTTAAGGGTGGGGGAGAGGTACAAGACTTCCCAGGCAACTATACCCAGTATCGCCAATGGAGCCAATTGTCATCCCAAGCAGAAAGTAAGGCCGCGCCTGTTGAGAAGAAAGAGAAACCTGCCTATCGCAACGAAACCAAGCGCAAGCTAACTTATAAGGAGAAAACAGAGTTCGAACAGCTGGGCAAAGACATTGCCGCACTTGAAACAGAACAAGCCGAAATAGAGGCGCAACTTTCTAGCGGCACGTTGTCGGTGGCCGAAATAACGGAGAAAAGCAAACGCTTGCCCGTGCTGAAAGATGAATTGGACGAGAAGAGCATGCGCTGGTTAGAACTAAGCGAGATTTAAACCGCCCATCCTGTACACCCAAATAAAACAAAACGGATAATAAAAATGAATACATTGACATTTCGTTCGCCCTACTCAAAGTTCATACTTGTAACCACCATTATAGGTATGGTGCTTATGCACGGTGCCTTTATGGCTTGCATGGGCGGAATGGTTCGTAGCGATTTCGGTTCGGGCAGTTTCTTCACCTATCTGCTTATCTTTGCCGCTTGCGTTTTTGTGGTGCTCTATGCCTTTTGTATACAGATACGCAAAGTAACGATAGATGACGCTGCACTTGTTATTCATCGACAGATAGGTAAGGTGCGAATACCGCTAAACGTCATCACCAAGGTGGAGACCAAAGACGAAATAGGACTGGACTTGCGCCTTTGGGGCATCTCTTTCTTCTTTGGCCATTATGGTTTGTTTTATAATCGCAGCTTGGGTAGGTATCGGGCATACGTAAAAAACGGCGACCAAATGGTGGTGGTGCATACGCCTAACCGCATACATGTGTTCAGTTGCGAAAGGCGCGAAGAGCTCATTGCAATGTTGAACGAAAGGATATAGGCTTGGCATAACGGCTGCTTCCATCGAAAATGAAAGGCATAGAACGAACGAGTTGCAGCAGAATAATTTATTAGATTAAACCACAAATTGCACATAAGTTTTGGGAATGTGCAAACAACGTTGTATCTTTGCACAAGATTAAGAAATATGTGCAATGAAACAAATACCAAGCTTTAATGCTTATATCGAGAAGAGCATCAAGGACCATTGGGACCTTAATGCCCTTACCGACTATAAAGGGAAAACGCTACAATACCACGATGTGGCACGCAAAATAGAGAAGTTACACATACTGTTCGAAAGTGGCGGCATCGTGAAAGGCGACAAGATTGCACTTTGCGGACGAAATAGTGCGCATTGGGCAGTGGCTTATCTGGCCATTATCACTTACGGCGCTGTGGTGGTTCCTGTGCAAAGCGAGTTTACGCCCGAACAGATTTACAACATCGTTAACCACTCGGAGTCGAAGTTGCTCTTTGTGGGCGATGTTGTTGCGCCATACTTAACGATGGAACCGATGCCTAATGTCGAGGCCATTGTTTACCTTCCCGATTTCTCGTTGCGCCAGTGCAAGTTGGAAGAGCTTTCGTTTGCGCGCGAACATCTTAATGAATTGTTTGGTAAGAAATATCCCAAGTTCTTCCGTAAGGAGCATGTGGCTTACCATTGTGACCACGCCGAAGAGCTGGCCATCATCAATTACACCAGTGGAACAACGGGGTTTTCTAAGGGTGTGATGTTGCCATATAGGGCGTTGTGGGGCAATCTCGACTTCATGATGCACGAGTTGGCACCGCATGTGCCAGCAGGTAGCAACATATTGAGCATATTGCCTATGGCGCACATGTATGGGCAGATGTTCGAATTTTTATTGGCTGTCTGCGTTGGAGCACACAACCACTTCCTTACACGCCAACCCTCGCCCTCGCTCATTGTTGAAGCTATGGCCGAAGTAAAGCCCGCTATCGTTTCGGCAGTGCCGCTGATGGTAGACAAAATTATACGTAAGAAGATATTTCCACAGGTGCAAAACAGTCGCATTAAGTTGCTGACCAGCATGCCAGTGATAGGTAAGAAGGTGAAAAGCAGCCTTTGCCAAATGGTTCGCGACCTCTTCGGAGGAAACGTTTACGAAGTGATTGTGGGCGGAGCTAGTCTTAATAAGGAGATAGAAGACTTTCTTACAGATATTGGTTTCCCCATCACGGTGGTGTATGGCACCACCGAAACCGCACCCGTATTAACCTTTACCGACCAAAGTCAGTTTGCCGCAGGTTCGTGCGGCATGCCTGTTAGACACGTTGAGGTAAAGATTGCGAGCAACGACCCGCTAAATGTTCCAGGCGAAATAGTGGCGCGGGGCATCAATGTGATGCAGGGTTACTATAAGAACGAGGAGGCAACGCGGCAAGTATTGGACAAAGACGGATGGTATCACACGGGCGACTTGGCTACGATGAGCCCCGATGGACACATCTATATACGCGGGCGCATTAAGAATATGCTGCTGGCATCGAATGGACAGAACGTATTTCCGGAAGAAATTGAGGATAAACTCAACTCGATGACCTTGGTTAGCGAGAGCCTTGTGGTACAAAAGGGCGATAAGTTGGTGGGGTTGGTGTACCCCGAAATGGAAGAAGTTGCATCGCTTGACCTCTCGCCCGAAGAGTTGGAGTCCATTATGGAGCAGAACCGACACGAGTTGAACACCATTTTACCCACTTACTGCAAGCTGTCGGCCATTAAGTTGCACGACACCGAGTTCGAGAAGACACCCAAGCGTAGCATAAAACGCTACCTCTACCAAAATGTGTGATGCCATACCTTCATAAAGAATACAAATAGACTGAGAACGGAGGTTAACGGTTCGCACCCAAACAAGTATAACGTTTAAAAGCAAACAAATATGGAAAAGATACCTAGCTTTAATGCCTGTGTTCAGAAGAGCATCATAGACCATTGGGACCTTGATGCGCTGACCGACTTCAAAGGGCAAACGCTACAATACCATGATGTGGCGCGCAAGATAGAGAAATTGCACATTCTCTTCGAAAACAGCGGGGTAGTAAAGGGCGACAAGATTGCCCTTGCAGGGCGCAATAGTGCTAACTGGGCGGTGGCTTTTTTGGCAACGCTCACCTATGGCGCAGTGGCCGTACCCGTGCTACACGAGTTTACCGCCGACCAAATGCACAACATCGTGAACCACTCAGAGGCCAAGTTGCTCTTTGTGGGCGATGTGGTGGCAACTACGATAGACGCTACCAAGATGCCCGCACTTGAAGGTATCATCTACATTCCCGACTATTCGTTGGTGCTTTCGCGTACCGATAAGCTTACTTACGCACGCGAGCATCTTAATGAAATGTTCGGAAAGAAGTACCCAAAATACTTCCGTAAAGAGCATGTGAACTATTATATAGAGGAGAACCCCGACGAACTGGCGCTTATCAACTACACAAGCGGCACCACAGGTTTTTCGAAAGGTGTGATGATTCCCTACCGCGCACTGTGGAGCAACTTGGACTTCGCCATGGGCGTGCTAGGTCCGCATGTGTCGCCGGGTGCCCACATCATCAGCATTCTGCCTATGGCTCACATGTATGGCATGGCATTCGAGTTTATTTTCGAGTTCTGTTGTGGATGCCACATCTATTATCTTAATCGCATGCCTAGTCCTGCCATCATCGCTCAAGCGTTTGCTGAGATTAAGCCCAAGGTGATTATTGCCGTGCCATTGGTTATCGAAAAGATTATTAGGAAACGTGTTTTCCCAAAGATACAGAACAACAAGATGCGCCTGTTGCTTAATATGCCTGTGATAAACAAGAAGATAAACCAAAAGATTAAAGAACAAGTGGCGGCGGCTTTTGGTGGCGAATTCTATGAGATTATCATTGGCGGAGCTGCGTTCAACCGCGAAGTTGAGGCTTTCCTCACACGCATCGACCTGCCTTTTACCGTTGGTTATGGCGCAACCGAATGTGCACCCATCATCACTTATGCAGATTATAAGGACTTTGTTCCCACATCGTGCGGCAAAGCTGTGGTTCACATGGAGGTGAAAATAGATAGTCACGACCCACAAAACGTGCCTGGCGAAATTTTGGCGCGTGGTTTGAACGTGATGTTGGGTTACTATAAGAATGAGGAGGCAACACGCGAAACGCTTGATAAGGACGGTTGGTATCACACGGGCGACCTCGGATTGATGGATGCCGAAGGCAATGTGTTTATCAAAGGTCGTTCTAAGAATATGCTCCTTGGGTCGAATGGACAAAACATTTATCCAGAGGAGATAGAAGACAAGCTCAATTCGATGACGATGGTTACTGAAAGTGTGGTGGTACAAGACGGCGACAAGCTTGTCGGCCTAGTGTTCCCCGACTTTGATGAGGCTAAGAACCTGGGATTGAACAACGATGATCTTGTGAACCTGATGGAACAGAACCGTCAACAACTAAACGCTATACTGCCTGCGTATAGTAAGTTGTCAAGTATTGAAATCCATGCTGAAGAATTTGAGAAAACGCCTAAGAAGAGTATCAAACGCTTTAAGTATCAAAGATAAGAAGAAAGGACGCTGCACTTACAACGAACGCCCGATTGTTATTAACAATCGGGCGTTCGTTGTAAGTGGGTGATGTTTTGGTCGTTTAAGCATCCAAGGAGTACTACGCAGGAGGGAATACGAAATGACCATGAGAATTGTACCAATCTCTCTAAGCTTGAACCTTACATGAAGACACCCCGCAGTGTCGATAGCGAATTTTTCAAGTCTGTTGCTGGAAAGGCACCTTGGTTTGGCAAAGATAAGTGGAGAAGAAAGTATTGTGAGGGTCCAATTGTGTATCGCGGAGTTGTAGCGGCACAATCAGAACTGTACAAACCTGGCCACAAAGGAGGAGAGGCTTTCCAAGCGATTACCATCGTTGCCGTAGACAAAGCGCATCAATGCAACGAAGAGTGGATGCAACGCGTGATTAAGCAATTGCAAGACATGCAAGCGGGAAAAGTTGCTATCCCATCTGATTGTGCTGAACTTGTGGATGTGATGAATGAGGTGGACAACGATGGGGATTGGCGAAGTGGAATGCTTGGTATGAGCATTGCCGAAGGAGCGGAGGCTCATTATCGCAAAGATGTACTTTACCGTAAGGACCTGCCAAACGGTTTCTTGCCTACCAATGGCATTATTCCGCAGGTTTGTACAAACGCTCCTGTTAAGAAATCTCATTCGCCTTTGACGGCCAATATCCCCGTTCAATTCTATATGGATTAATTCTGTAAGTAGAACGGATAATAATAAGAGAGGTCACACTGCTTGTGCACCTCTCTTACTATTTTGTCGTTTTCTATGCGCGATGTATTGTTTGTCGATGGAATTTAAATCTTTGTATTTGTATAGCCCTGCTGATGAAAAAACGATACGCCAGCTACCATTATGCGGTAGCTGGCGTAATCTAGCTTAGTTGCACGAGAAACGTACTTTGTATGTTTCTGGTTTTAAAACTACGTAATTAGAACATATACTGAACACGCATCTGTACGACATTCACAACCTTAGCAGTGGGTTGGTTCCATGTGTGCGAATGTATGTAATGATAGTTCAGGCGCAAGGTGACATACTTGTTCCAGAAGAAAGAAAGACCAGCACTGAGGTCGGACATGCGACCAGCCTTGGCCATGCCAGCTATTGGAGCATCGGCCAATGCTTTTGCATCCTTCAAGTTCAGATACCCAAAGCCTAACATCAATTCAAGGTTCTTGTCGGCAGGATTGTCAACGCCAGAGCACGCATAGTTATACTTGTAGTCTGCCGGGTTGATGATGATGCCACGTGCCGAAACGTAGAAACCATCTGTATTGTAGCTTTTGTTTTCGTCGCGGTTGATATGCGACCAATAGTATTGGCTGCTAAGTTGGTAGTTGTGCCAAATACCTTGGAACTCGGCTGTGAACTTGTTTTCCCAACGAGCATCGGTAATATCAATAGCCGTGGCAGTACGCTTGTCTACTGCTGTTAGGTACTTCTTGTCGTATTTTATGTGGGCATGTTCGCCTTCCTTTACGGCCTCTGCCTTAACGTGCATGCCACTGAAACCAACATGGAAACCGCCTGCATCGGTCATGATGGGGCGATAGACAAACCTTCCAGAAACCGTGTAGCCCTGCGGACCAGACTTATCCGTGCTGGTTGTTAGGGCCGAGTTGTCGGCAAATGCACCATATTGTAGCCACAGGTTGTGGTTGGCAATGGTGTGCATCACACCAATGCGACGTCCCGGCTGGTAGATGTTGCCTTCAGGCTCGTCCATATACTCTTTCTTGGCCGAGCTATAAGCCGACGAAAGTCCGAATGGTGCAGTGTAGTGACCGGCACGCAAGAAGTTGTTCTCGTTGAAACTGTATTGTAAGTACACATCTTTCAAGGACACTTTATTGTTGGAGTATGAAACATCTCCACGGAAATACCACTTGCCGTAGGTGGCTTTTAAGCCAACGCGCATATCCCTAATGCCAACACCCTCGTTCATCTTGCCGTCTTCGCTCTTTGCTTGGGCGTTTTGGGTGTAAGTTGCTGCATCAAAGAGGGCGCGCCCCGTAACCTTAATTTCTAGCTTTTCTTGTGCACTTGCGACCCCCATGTAAAGGCTGGCAGCAAATGCAAGCAATAGTTTCTTGTTCATGTTTCTTAAATCTAAGGAGCCTTTTAAAGCTCGTCCTCAATCTTGTCGTAGGCACGAATGGCCTTCATAAATCTTCCCTCTACATCTTTAAGCAGATACAGTCCGTCTGCATTTTTCTGCAATCCTTTCAATGAAAGCGAGAAAATCTGTGGGGGATTGTCGAGACTAAGCATCGCAATGTGCCGTAATTGTTCGGTTGACTGGTAGGTAAGGTTGATGTCGCAATACATTTTTCCGTCTTTTCCTTCAAACTTTTCTATAACAAGCTTGCAGCCAATGGGCGTTTTCTTCTCAATCGAATAGGGTAGGTCGTATGGTTCAACTTCCAAAGCGGCCGTTACTGATGCAATGTTAGAGTCGTGCCCACAGAGGAAAGCCAGCTTGCGGTCTTTATCCATTAGTTCGTCGCGCATGTAGACGAGAAGTGGATGGGCCACATTGACAGCGACTACGGGAGCTGTGAAGAGCACGTCGCCGTAAACGTCCTTAATCTTGGAAATCTTTGTCCAATCGTCGAGAGTAATGTCGTGTCCGAAGGCAGCTTTCTTGGCATCTGGTTCTTCATAGAATTGCAGGATAAGCGCATCCGAGCAGGTAGTGGCATCTTTCAAAGAACCTTTCATGCGTGGTTCATCACCTTTGTCGAGAATAAGCTGAGTGTTGTAGTTGTCGAAAGCGCACAAATTCTTTTCCTTGCATGCAGGCGAATCCTTCAAGTCGAGAACCTTGGCTGTAATTTCGTAGCTTTCCTTCAAACCCTCATTAATACCTACGATACCTTTCTTTCCACCCATGGCGGCAATCTCTTTCATGGCTTGTGCCCTGAACGATTTGCTCGACTTGGTAAGTTGTGGGAAGAAGACGGGGTCCATCTTGCTTGGCACGAAACGGTGGTTAACAGGAACGTCGGCCACAGGGAAAAGTGCCGTTGTAAAATAATTGGCTGTTGCAATACAGCGTTGCATACTGTTGGCGTAAACGATAACCTCGTTATGGGATGGTGTGGCGTTCTCTTTGAAAAGACCAGCATCTACTGACCATTTGCGGAAATAGAGGCCGAACTGATTTTCCAATGCGCCCCCACGAGTTGTTAGTTCGCTGGCTCCTGCTGTCCATTTGAACCAAGGATGCGTAGTAACTTGTTCCAACAAACTTCCCTTTGTAGAAAGTGGTGCACGTATGTTGTGCCTACTAAGGATAACAGCCTCTTTAAGGGTGTACTTATCCCTGAATGCTTGCGAACGCTGCTTTTGGGCAAAGATACTTGTTGGCACAAATGCAAAAAGCAGGCCAACTAAAAGAATGTTTCTGTTCATAATTAATACAATTTAGCTATCCGTATGATTGTTAATTTAATGCTCATATTCCCTGGTTCATTATAGGCTCACCAATACAAGGTTTTGTTTTAACAAAAATGTTCGGCGAATGATTCTTGAAAGAGATTTTACTATTAGCGGCGTGGGGCTGGTCTCCATATTGAAGTTGCCCTGGCTTTTAATGTTTCTATAAATTGAGAGAAGTTTATTGTCTTTGTGCTGTAGAACCAAGATAAACGCCCCACTCATGTATTACAGGGCAAAGATACGATAAAATCTGAAATCCTACCTCATTTGTTTGTGACAAAACGTGGTTGGGAATCAAAATGTGACCTTGCAGAAGTCATTCCACGCATTTCTCTACAAGTTGGAAAACTGGTAGTCAATGGCAAATAACTTCTGCTTTTCCTCGATGCTGCCTCCGTTGGCCAAGAGCAGCATCCCTGCAACCGCACGCGTTGGCGGCAGCACGCGTATGTGTTTTCCGTGCCATTTTCCTGTGTGCGTTGTAAGCGGCATAATCTTCTTTGTCTAGTTTTCAGTGAGAAATTTAACATTATTAGTGCCCTTTCTGCCAACCAATCTCCAACTTCGCCGCAAAAAATCGATTCTCGCGAGGGTTTGTTTCGATGTAAATAGGAGTTGGCCTGTGAATGCAACAAAATGAATTTTTATTTAAAATAACCGTCATTTATGCCATTTGTTTTGCCATTTGCTGCTAAATGCAGTGCGTTTTGGTGCTAAACACAGTGCAATATGCCGCTAAACGCAGTGCGTTTTGATGCAAAATGCGGTGCGTTTTGGTGCAAAATGCAAGGTGTTTTGCTGCTAAACGTAAGGTAAAATGGTGCTAAATGCGAGACGAAAAGCATAAATATACACAGCAATGGTATAAACAAAACCTTTTAAACCCATCAAAAACACAGCTAAAAAGGGCAAAATGGCCGCTAAAAAGTGGGGTTTAGGGGCTAAAAAGTGGGTAATTGGGCTTGGAAAATTACGAGCCGGCAACCAAACTAGAAAGGCTAAATGGTGCAAAATGCAGGTTTTGTTCTCACAGATAGACAAAATAAGAGGTGTGGAAGGTTACAAAAAGTGGATATTTGCCTACTTTATAGCCTAAATTTGCGCTAGAATGGAATGAAAAATAGAGCGGTATTGTAAAATAAAAGCAACATTTTAAATTTTCTGTTGGTGAGTTGATAAGCTAGTGTGTTTTGGAGCTTTTAAGATGAGCTGCTTATGGTTTTTGAGTTTTAAGGTGGAACAGGGGGATAATAGCAGGTATGGGGTGTTGCCCACGCCCTTGCAGCTGTTGCGGGGGAAGACCTTTGCTTACTTTTGTGGTAGCGCGTGGAAAGTGTGCTTGCCCATTACATAATACTTCCATAGGATGGAGAAAGGGCTATTGGGGTTTTCGGCGTGTATGGTTTTGCTGTTTTGTATTTCTTCGCGGGCAGTGTCGAAGCTGTGTTTCCATTTGTTGAAGTCGCGGCGCGCCTTGATAATGGCCTTGAAGTCGCCCCAGTTCCTGTTGAAAACGAGGGTTTGGAAGGCCGCAACATAGTCTAAGAATAGTCGCCAAACCATAACCTTGCGCATCTGTGAAGGGGCAAGGTTCTTGTAAAGCATGGTTAGATTGTTGCGAAAGTTGAGGTAGGTTTTCATTGGGTTTACCTTGGGGAGCGTGCCGCCACCTACGTGGTAAACCGCACTTTCGGGTATGCAGAATATCTTTTTGCCTCTGAGTCTTAGTCGCCAGCAGAGGTCGATCTCTTCGTTGTGAGCAAAGAAACGCGCGTCTAGGCCGCCTACGGCCCAATAGTCTTTGGCTCGCACCATGAGGCAAGCTCCTGTGGCCCAATGTATTTCTTGGCGATAGTCGTATTGTCCTTCGTCTTTTTCAACGTGTTCGAATATTCTACCGCGGCAATAGGGATAGCCCAAGCTGTCGATGAAACCGCCCGACGCACCGGCATATTCAAACGATTCTCTGTCGTGCATGGCCAAAAGTTTGGGTTGGCAGGCCGCTATGTCGGGGTGGGCATCCATCTCTTCGATGAGCGGCGTAAGCCATTGGTGGGTAACTTCAACATCAGAATTGAGCAACACGTAATATTCGGCATCTATTTGTGCCAAAGCCTTGTTGTAGCCTTCGGCAAATCCCCAATTTTTTTCCAAGGCGATGGTTTGACAATGGGGAAAATGTTGGGCGAGATAGGCTAATGAGTTGTCGGTAGAGGCGTTGTCGGCAACATAAACCGCCGCATCGTTACGCGAATGACGCATAACGGAAGGCAGATATTGGGCAAGCATTGACTGCCCATTCCAGTTCAGAATAACGATTGCTACCTTGTGCATGACTCTGTTTTATGTTGAAGATGTTATATAAGTTCTACCTTTATGGCACTCTTGTTATGGTTGAATTGGGTTAACCTAACGGGTAACAGTTGGTTGTCAAATTCGTCTTTGGCAAGCGAGGCAGGCAATTCAACGCGCACATAGTTGGGAGTAAAGCCGTGCATAGCCTTGCCTTTGGCTGCCTTCTCAAAGAGAACTAGGCTTTGTGAGCCAATCTGCGAGGCATAGAAGGTTTCCAATTTCTCGTCGGACAGCTCTAAAAGCAGTTTGCTGCGGCGACGTTTCTCGGCATCGTTAACTACGTAGGGAATGCGAAGGGCTGCCGTTCCTGGACGTTCGCTGTAAGGGAATACATGCAACTGGCTGATGTCTAACGATTTTAGGAAGTCGTAGCATTGCTCGAAATAGGCGGGTTCTTCGCCACGAGAGCCTACCATGACGTCTACACCGATAAAGGCATTGGGTATTCGTTGCTTGATGAGTTGTACCTTGTGGGCAAAAAGGGCTGTGTCGTATCGGCGTTGCATCAGTTTTAAAACCTCGTCGCTGCCACTTTGTAAGGGTATGTGGAAGTGGGGCATAAATGCTCTACTGGATGCGCAATAGTCGATAAGCTCGTCGGTGAGCAAGTTGGGTTCAATGCTGCTGATGCGAAAACGCTGTATGCCTTCAACTTGGTCAAGAGCCTTGACAAGGTCGATGAAACGTTCGTTTCCTTCGCCCTTGAACTCGCCAATGTTTACGCCTGTTAGCACAATTTCTTTTCCACCTTCGTTGGCGGCATCGTGTGCTTGCTGAACAAGCGATGCTATGGAGGGATTCCGGGAAAAACCTCGTGCGAAGGGAATGGTGCAATAGGTGCAGAAATAGTCGCACCCGTCTTGCACTTTAAGGAAATAACGTGTTCGGTTGCCACGGCTGCAACTGGGGGCAAAGGTCTTGATGTCTTTGGTGTTCACCGAGAAATGACGGTGTAAAGCCTTTCCGCGTTGCCCGTCGGCCCAAGCATCGTTAAGATATTGTATGAGGTTGGCCTTTTCGTTGCTGCCTAAAACGAGGTCTACGCCTTCGATGGCGCTAACTTTTTCGGATTCAAGTTGGGCGTAACATCCCGTTACAACCACAAAGGCCCCTGGATTTTCACGCACCATGCGGTGGATAATTTGCCTACATTTGTGGTCGGCCACTTCGGTAACCGAGCAGGTATTGATGAGGCAAATGTCGGCAGGCTCGCCTTCGTTGGCGGTTGTAACGCCCATGTCTTGGAGCATTTGCCCGAAAGTGGAGGTTTCCGAAAAGTTTAATTTGCAACCTAATGTGTAGTAAGCAGCCGTTTTACCCTGAAAAGCTGAACTGTCTATCATATTATATGTGGAAGAGAACGCACAATGCTGAGACGTTCTCTACGATGTTATTGAAATAGTGTTAATGAATAGAGATATACCACAGAGGCGGGTATGGCCATGAATGAGGAATCGAAACGGTCGAGCATTCCACCATGACCGGGCAGAATGTTGCCGCTGTCTTTGATGCCGAGTGTGCGTTTGAAAAGCGACTCAACAAGGTCGCCCCACGTGCCGAACACCACCACTACAAGGCCTAAGCCTAACCATTGGGGGATGGTGAGGTTTGTGGGAGCTGTGGATTGCGTTTCCAAATAGCCGATAAGACCGGCTACTAGGAGCACGAGAATGCCTCCACCGATGCTGCCTTCCCAACTCTTGGCAGGCGAAATGCGTGGGAAAAGCTTGTGTTTACCGAAAAGCGAACCAGAGCAATAGGCACCAGTGTCGTTGGTCCAAAGGAAGATAAACACGCTAAGGGGGAGGAGATGGTAAAAGTAAATTTGGTTGTCGGCTTGCCTGAACGCCAACACGTTTATCATTGAGAGGGGTAGGGCGATGTACATCTGCCCCAACATGGTGTAGGCCCAATTGTTGATGGGGTTGTTGGCCTTGGTGTAAAGTTCGCTGACGAAGAGATAAACGATGGTTAGGAGATAAGGCACGAACACGGCATTGGTGCCGATGAACCCGCTGTTGACGCCTGCAACGGCTAAGAAAAGGTATGTGCCGGCAACGGTTGAAATGAAACGATTAACGCTAGTGCCCTTGTTCTCGTTAACTAGCCCAGCGTATTCCCAAAGGCTGAGCGTCGTTATGAGCGCGAAAACAAATACCATGCCCAATGGGCGCAAGAAACAAGTAACCATGATGGCTACAAAAAAAACACCTGTTATGGTTCGCGTAATCAAATTCTTAATCTTTGGAGTCATTGTCTTCTCTTTTTTCGTCGTTATATAATGGTAACTGGTGGAGGCTCTTTGTGGCATCCTCGGCACTTTGTGTGTGCGGTTGAATGTGTTTTTGTGTGTTGGCGTAAAGCGGAAAGTGGTAACAGCGTATCGCCATCTGCCTGCCTTGTAAGTAAGATAGGCGGATGGCGACAGCATGTTATGGGTTAAAGTCCACGCAACCTGCGGTGTTCTTCCTCGGCCGCTTTCACCTCATCGGGCATGTCTTCCAACTTCGGTGTATTGTCTTCAATGATTTCTTCGGAGCGACTAACCCAAGGGCGTTTGCCGAAAATCTCTTCTACGTCTTCGGCAAAAATCACTTCACGTGAGATGAGCAGGTCGGCCAATTTGTTGTGGCCGTAGCTGTTTTCTTGAAGGATTTTCTTTGCACGGTCGTATTGTTCGTTCACCATCTTCATCACTTCGTCGTCGATAACCTTCGCCGTTGTTTCAGAATATGGTTTTTGGAATTGGTATTCCTGGTTGTTGTAGAAACTGATGTTGGGCAACTTGTCGCTCATACCAGCGTATGCCACCATGCCGTATGCACTCTTTGTGGCTCTCTCTAAGTCGTTCATTGCGCCGGTAGAGATATGGCCAGTGAACAATTCTTCGGCAGCACGTCCGCCCATCAGTGCACACATTTCGTCGAGCATTTGCTCTTTGGTGGTGATTTGGCGTTCTTCGGGTAGATACCAAGCTGCACCTAAGGCTCGGCCACGGGGCACGATGGATACCTTTACCAAGGGGTCGGCATGTTGGCAGAACCAAGACACGGTGGCGTGTCCAGCCTCGTGCAAGGCGATAGTGCGCTTTTCGGCGGCAGTCATTATCTTTGTTTTCTTCTCTAATCCGCCGATAATACGGTCTACGGCATCGAGGAAGTCTTGTTTGCCTACCGACTTGCTGTTATGGCGTGCCGCAATGAGAGCTGCCTCGTTGCAGACATTGGCGATGTCAGCTCCCGAAAAGCCTGGGGTTTGCCGCGAGAGGAAGTCGATGTCCACGGTGGAGTCAACCTTTACGGGGCGAAGGTGTACCTGAAATATTTGCTTGCGTTCAGGCAGGTCGGGTAGGTCTACATTTATTTGTCGGTCGAAACGCCCTGCTCGAAGTAGTGCGCTGTCGAGCATGTCGGCACGGTTGGTGGCTGCAAGAATGATAACGCCACTGTTTGTACCAAATCCGTCCATCTCGGTAAGCAGTGCGTTGAGAGTGTTCTCGCGCTCATCGTTTCCACCCATCGAGGGATTTTTGCTTCTAGCACGGCCTACTGCATCAATTTCGTCGATGAAAATAATACAGGGCGACTTTTCTTTGGCTTGGTGAAAGAGGTCACGAACACGACTTGCACCTACACCTACGAACATTTCGACAAAGTCGGAGCCACTCATGGAGAAGAAAGGCACGCCCGCTTCGCCTGCAACAGCTTTGGCCAAAAGCGTTTTACCTGTACCCGGAGGGCCAACGAGCAATGCGCCCTTGGGGATTTTACCACCGAGGTCGGTGTATTTCTGCGGACTTTTAAGGAACTCTACAATCTCTTGAACCTCTTGTTTGGCTCCTTCTTGGCCTGCAACGTCTTTAAAGGTGATGCCGATTTCGTTTCCTTTCTCGTACATCTTGGCTTTGCTTTTGCCTACGCTGAACACGCCCGAACCACCTCCGGCTCCGCCACTGCCCATTCTACGCATGATGAAAATCCAAATGGCAATGAGCGCGATGAATGGAACAAACTGGATAAGGATGTCGGTGAAGTGTCCGCCTTTATCGTTATCGAAAGCAAAGTCTTTGATTTTACCTGCCTGTTGAATTTCAGTGAGGTACTTTTCAAGTTCCTCGGCCGAACCATATTGTACGCTTACGTAAGGCTTTTCGCCAAGTTGTTTTGGGTCTTTTCCGAAAACGTCGCGCAGGTTGGCAGGCTTAACGTACATTTTAAGCGTACGTTGCTCACTGTTTACCACCACGTTGTTGACGTAGCCTTTGTTTACATACTCCTTAAATTTGGTGTATGTGGCCTCTTGCTTAACACTTCCAGCCATCATGTCGCCTTTCCCCGTGAAGAAGAAAAGCCCCAACGCGATGATGATCAACCCATAAATCCAGTTCATATTGAAACGGGGCATCTTGGGTTGCTTATTGTTGTATGGTTGTTTGTTGCTCATAATTGAATTGTTGGTGACACGAACGTTCCATCAAATGCTGTGCCAATTTTAGTCGATGTCAGTGAGGTGGGTTAGCTTGGCATCGGCCCAAAGGTGTTCAAGGTCGTAAAAAGAGCGCATCTCTGGTATGAAAACGTGTACGATAACGTCCACAAAGTCCATTGCAACCCACTGGTTTAGGCCTAGGCCAACGGCACTTGTGGGCTTGTCTTTGAGTTCTTTACGCACGGTCTCGCCGATAGATTCAGCTATGGCCTCTACCTGTGTGGGCGAGTTTCCTTGGCATATAACGAAATAATTGGTTATTGCACCCTCTATTTCCTTTAAGTCGGCTACAACGATATTGCTGCCTTTTTTCTCTTGTATTCCTTTAATAATGGTATTTACCAAATTGTTTGTTCTTGTCATTCTTATGTTGATGTAATAGCTTTAAGCTACAAAGTTAAGGCTTTTTATTTGATTTGGCACGCTTTTTACCGCATATTTGTGGTAAGTATGTTGGAATAACGAGCGAAGTGAGGTTAAGAAGGGCTGTGCTTGAGATAGGAGATGTGCCTGGGCTAACCCCATTCGGCCACAAGCTTTTCGAGCATGGGTATCACAATACAGCCGCGTTTAAGTTGAATTAGCCCCTGCTTTTGCATGCCATTGAGAGCTCGCGATACGTTTAGACGGTTGTCATTCAACTCGTTTGCAAGTTTCTGCATCTTGATGTGCACAAGCTTACTGCCTGCGGGATGTGTACAATGCGTCGTGATGAAACGGGTGATGCGGTGTTCGAGGTTGAGGGCGCAATGTCGCCAAGGTAGCCTTTCTGCTTTTTGGGCTTGTGTGGAGATGGTGTTGAGTAGGTTGAACTTGAAGATAATGAAGTCGTCTGTAAGTCTTAATACCTCCGACTTGCTTAGCAAGAGCAGGCTACATGTAGCTTTGGCAACGAATGTTCGGGTGTAACGGGGGGAAATACCGAAGAGGTTTTCGGGCTGGAGAATGTAGGGCGCGCCTATCTCTTCTGTGAAAATGTAGCCATTATCGTGGGCTTGCGCGCTCACTTCCATTCGTCCGTTAAGCAAAAAATAAAGATGTGTGCATTCGTCTTCTGCTCTAACTATCGTTGCCCCTGCCTTCTTTTGCGCAAAGTCGAATCGGGTTTGACCAAGTACTGCGGCCAAATCTTCTTTGCTCATGCCTTGGAACATGGGCAATTCCATTAGTTTGCCATATAGAGGAATGCGGTGCATCTGTTATTGCTTGTTGACATTAGCCTATTGTCGCCGTGGGGGGGGTACAAAGGACTTACTTCTGAATTTTGTCTTTTAGCGATGGCGAAAACCAAACGGCGTTTTTCCCATTCTTGTCTGAATAGATAAAATATGCCATGAGTTCGGGATGCTGCTCCAATACTTTCTTGGCCTTGTCGAGCCCTAATACCATGAAGGCCGTGGCATAGGCATCGGCTTCTGCACAGTTGTTGGCTAGTACCGTAGACGAAAGAATGTTGTGCTGAACAGGATAACCTGTGTTTGGGTCGATGGTGTGGGCGTATTTCTTGCCATTCTTATAATAGAACTTGCGGTAATTTCCGCTTGTGGCCATCGACTTATCCGTTACGTTCAAGATGGTTTGCAGCTCTTGGTTTACATTTAACGAGTCGTCAGTGGGCTTGGTTACGCCCACTTTCCATGGCAGGCGCTTTTCGCTAATACCGCGTGTTACAATTTCTCCGCCAATCTCTACCATGAAGTTCTCAATGCCTTTGCGCTTTAGTAAGTTGGCAACTACATCACTGCCATAACCTTTGGCGATGGCACTGAAATCGAGCATCAATCGTGGGTCTTGTTTCTTGATGCGCTTGTTAACGTAAGCAACCTTTTGATAGCCGATGAATTGTTTCAGGCTGTCAATGGTTTGTGGGGTGGGGTGGACTCCGTTTTTAAAACCGAACCCCCATGCGTTAACCAGAGGAGCAACGGTAACATCGAATGCCCCATTGGTTTCGATGGATATTTTGTTGGCCAATTGGAATACGTCTACGAACATTTTGTCGGGCTGTACCTGTTCGTTGCGGTTTATTTTGGAGATGACAGACCCTTTATTAAAGGTAGACATCGATTGGTCTACCTCGTTGAGTGCGGCCATAATTTCCTTGTTCAGGTTCTCGTTGCTTTGGTAAATGATACTATATGTTGTACCGAAGATTGCACCCTTGTCGTGTTGATAGGGTGCATCTTGCTGCTGTTTGATGATGTAGATTGTTCCAACAATGAGGAACAGCAGAAAGGGTATTTGCCAAAGCAGGCGTCGTTTTCTATTGGGAGTGGTCATTTGCTTATTTGTTTAGTGCTTATTGTCGACGGCCTGAAAAGACCGAAAGGGAATACTTTTCTTGCTTTATATTATTTGAAGGTAGACAAAGACATCTACAAGTTGATGATGATGTTAAATGTTCCACCTAGTCGAGAGTTGCCCGTTTTTCCAAAACCTGGCACATACCAAACATTTCCCGATTCGCCATCGTTGTGAGCTAAGCGTCGTCTGTAACGCACCGACCACCCTAAATGTAGTGGTCCCCATATCTTGGCATCCACTGCGAACACAAGTTCTGCCCAATGGCATGAGGCTGGAATGTTATTTAACTCGATTTCGGCTGGGTCTTTCCATACGGGGTCCGTCAACACGGGGCTGGCCACATCGTACTTAAATGAGGTGAAAGCGTATCTCGCCCCTACATAAACTCGGTAAATGTCGTGCTTGTTTTTCATGATGTTGAAATCCATTCCCACCTTGCCGTATGGTGCGGAGGTTTTATACACTACGTGAGTAACGGGGTCGTCCTCGTGATTGGCTGTGCCGTAGCCAAGCTCGAACACAGGAAAATACTTGTCTTTTAAGTTTATGCGCAGGGCGGCCTCGTATTGTCCATAGTCGCTTACTGCCAGCTGTATTGGTCCGACTGCGTCTGCCATGACTTGAAGGCCACGGAAAAAGCGAGTTGTGTCGGGGTGTTCGGTTTGTGGTTTCAATCCTTGCGCACTGGCCGACAACGCGCCAAAGGCGAGTAAGGCACTAATGGCCACTCTTGAAATAGATGCGGAAATGTGGCGATGATGTGTCATATGTTACGTTTGGATTGACGAGTATAATGGAATCGATGCCGTGGTGCGACGTACTGACAGCTGTTATCGTGTGGAAATAAGACATGGGGCAATCTACCGATTCAAAATGCGGCGTGTTTGTCTTATTTACCTTGATGGTATCGTGCACGACGTTGCCAAGAGTATCTTTCAACTGTAAGAAGAGCGCGTCTTGATCGCGCGTGTAGCTCATTGGCAGGCTGAAACTTTTTGTCTTAACTCCTTTATTATATATAATGGTGTCTTGTCCGTCGCGCCGTGTCGTAAGAATGGTTAGCGTGTCGGTGAGGGTGTCTGGTTTAAGGCCTCCACCTTTCATCAGGACATATTGCGAATAGACCGTATTGTTGTACGGACAATCTATCGACGAGCATGCGGCCAACACGGCCGAGCCCAATACGAGCAATGGAATCAGTCTCCGCATCTTATCTCCTCCTCTATTTGGTAATCGTTTCTTCCTTGCGAATTGCGGCTGATAAGGTCGCCCAAGAAACCGGCAAGGAAAAGCTGCGTGCCAATCATCATCGTTGTTAGCGAGAGGTAGAAGTAGGGCGAGTCGGTTATCAGGCGTTGAGGAATGCCTTGGGCAAGACAATACAGCTTGTCGGCACCCAATAGACAAGTGGCAATGAAACCCAAAAGGAACATCAACGAGCCTAATAGCCCGAACACGTGCATGGGCTTTTTGCCGAAATTACTGAGGAACCAAAGTGTGATGAGGTCTAGATAGCCATTGAAGAAACGGTTCAGACCGAACTTGGAACTCCCGTATTTACGGGCTTGATGCTGTACCACTTTCTCGCCAATGCGTCCAAAGCCTGCGTTCTTGGCCAGGTAGGGGATGTAGCGGTGCATTTCACCGTACACTTCGATGTTCTTCACCACGGCCTTGCGATAGGCTTTCAGTCCACAGTTGAAGTCGTGCAGGTTCTTTATCCCACTTATTTTTCTAGCCGTGGCATTGAACAGTTTGGTGGGAATTGTTTTAGAAAGCGGGTCGTATCGCTTTTGTTTGTAACCCGAAACAAGGTCGTATTTCTCTTCCGTAATCATGCGATAGAGTTCGGGTATTTCGTCGGGCGAGTCTTGTAGGTCGGCATCCATGGTGATAACCACGTTGCCGTTGGCCTCCTTGAAACCGCAAAACAGGGCGGGACTTTTACCATAGTTGCGCCTGAACTTTATCCCCCGAACATGTTCGGACTGTTTGCTCAGTTCTTCTATCACCTCCCACGAACGGTCGGTAGAGCCGTCGTTGACGAATATCACTTCGAAACTAAACTGGTTGTCGTTCATCACCCGCTCAATCCATGAGTAGAGTTCGGGCAGCGATTCGTCTTCGTTGAACAAGGGTATAACTACAGAAATGTCCATTGTTGTTTGTGTTGTATTATCTATTATATTTCTTAATCGTTTGTTCTTGATTAGGGGGCGGCGATGGGTTTTGTCTGACCTTTTGGGAACTTTAATTAGCCAATGGTTATGGTTTTGACAGCTCTCATTGCTGATTCCGTTTGCTTTCAAGTGTCAACCAAGCTTGTTATCTCCTATGTTTCATTCCAAATGCGGCAATAATGAGACTGAGGAAGAGCCCAATGAAGATGTTTTGGGTGAAGAAAAGGAACACCAACTCGATGGGTTGAAGTGTGCCAAGTAGCTTAACCGACTCTTGCATTTGGGTTTCGTTCATACCCATTTGCTGGTAAGCTGCACCAAATGAGTGTATCGAATCGCGCATCATGGTGATGAGCGACTCTGGGTCGTAGAAACGAATATAGAGGTATTGAGCCAATGCGAAGATGAGCGAGGCATAAACGAAGGTGTGCCACGAGTAGGCCAGCGCGCGCCGATATGAGATTTCGCCATCAAGGGCGTTGTTACGGAACGCACGCAACCGCCACGCCACGACGAATGGTGTGGAAAGGGTTAGGAGATTTCCCGTCATGGATTGGGGTAGCCGCATGGTGAAAAGAAAGGCCACAATCCATACCAATGCCAAAATGGCACCGTCTTGGCGAGCAAACGCCTTGAGTTGTTTCAATGATTCTAAAAAGTTCATGTCGTGCAAAATTACGTATTTTTTATTATATATTGCGCGCAACGCGCGGAAATCTAACAATTCTGGTTAAAGTTTGTTACGGCTTTAGCGTTGTTTGCATTGAGGAGATAAGATTTTCTTGACCTTTAATCTTTCTACAGATTGAGAGGAGTTTGTGTCTTTGTCTGTAAAAACAAGATGAACACTCCGTTCATGTAAGAAGTGTTGGAAAAGTATATGATGAAATCTGAAATTCTGCCCCATTCGTCTGTGACAAAACAGGGCTTTGCCCCAAAAAGGAAACTTGGCGGGAGTTCTTTCAATATATTCTTTACAAGTTAAAGGCATCTTTCCCGTGGCATATTAAGAGGGAATAGTAAAGAGGACCTTTTCATGGTTCTTATGTTCTTATGTCAACATGGAAGTATTTATGCCTGAACATGAAAGATGAACGTTTTCGTTAAGCCAAATGAACTATGTCGAGCTTGCTCGAACATTGTCATGGTGAGAAAATGCACTTTTATAGGAACGGCAAAAGAACGTCAAAAGAACGATTAACTCGTTCACTTGTTCACTTGTTTTCTTGCTAACCTGTCCACTCGTTAACACGCTAATCATTGTAACCTTTTCAGTAAGATTTTTAACACTATGAGTACCCTTTTTGTCCACCAATTGCCCACTTTGCCGCAAATAATCGATTCTCGCGAAGGTTTGTTTTGATGCAAAAAGGGGTTACGTGTGAATGCAGCGAAATGAATATTTATTTGAAAAGGCCGCCATTTGCACCACATTTGGGGCTATTTGCGGCAAAATGTACTGCAATTTGCCGCAAAACGCAGTGCGTTTTGGTGCTAAATGCAGTGCGTTTTGGTGCTAAACGCACTGCAAAATGGTGCTAAACGCACTGCAAAATGGTGCTAAACGCAAGGCGAAAAGCATAAATATCCACTACAATGGTATAAACAAAACCTTTATGCGCCATTAAAAACATGGTAGAAAAGGGCAAAATAGTCGTTAAAAAGTGGGTTTTTAGGGGTTAAAAGCAGGTTGTTGGACTTGAAAAATGACGGTCTGGCAACCAAAATAGAAAGGCTAAATGGTGCAAAATGCAGGCTTTGCTCTTAAAAACAGACAAAACAAGAGGCGTGAGAAACTAGAAATAGTGCCCATTTACCTACTTTTTGGCCCATATTTTCGCTAGAACGGAGTGAAAACTAGAGCACCTTTGTAAAATAAAAGATAACAATTTAAGCTTTTGAGCTGGTGGTTTTTTGGGGGTGGTGAGTTGATGAGTTGGTGGGCTGGTGAGTTTGTGTATTCAGGAGTTGGTCGTCTGATGCGTTCGTTATTTTCCATTGCCACTTGTCTTTAATGTTTGCTTATCAAAGCATAAGCTTCTCCATTTTCCTTTTAATTTTTGTAGGACATTTATCGTATGGGAGTATTCGTGAGCGATGAATATAGCCTATGCACGGTCCTCCATCCCTAAGAAAAACTCTATACCAATCACTGCTTAAGATTGGGGTATAGAAAAAGATTTTATCCTTTTCTATCTTTGCCTTTACCTTAAACGTCGTAGATGGTCCTTCTCTAATGAATGTAAACCCATCAGGATCGTTAATCACTGCGGGAAACCTCATATAGTCTTCTTTGTCTAGAAGATTACGTCCCTCGCCATCATACACACAATTAATGTCTGCGCATTTAAAGTTGCGAGGCGGTTCGGTATTCACCATAAAATACAGTGCTTTGTCTCCCAAATCAAGCATCACCACAGAATCTAGCGGGTTGCCGTAACTGAACACTCGGGCTTTTGCGATTGCTCCAACAACAAGCCCATGACCCTTGCCTTGATAGAGCGATTTCACAGAATAAAAACTGTGCCCAATGCTAATACTATCCAGCTGTGCCCCCTCCACCACCTTGTAAAGATCTTGTATGCAATCCTTACAAGAACGTTGAGCATGTGCAGAAAGAAGGCAAATGCTTGCTAACATGAATATGACGAAGTTCTTTTTCATTATTCTAAGTTTGTTTAGTCGATACACTTTTGTTATGCTAAATTACGTTCCTTAACTTCACGTACAAAATTGCTTGCAACACTTGTTGCAGAACAAATCTCTCCCATAGGTTACCTACAACATTGTAAGCAAAAACGCACTTTTTCAAACCTTCGATGTCTAATTTTTCCGTAAGAGTTCCAAAGGCTGTTGACGGTGGATTTTATCAACTGCGTGCAAGAAAGGTAAGAAGTGGGGCGCGGCGTATGCCCCACCACTTAAACGGATTCCATAGCCTTAAAGTTAAGCTCTTACAGATGGTGTTGGCTGAGAGCTAATGCTCTAAGCGCAAAGGCAAGTGCGTGTTCACCACTGTTTTACCTATTTACCCATTGGGATGTCTTTGAACTTATCCGTGCTACTTAGTAATGAGAATATCTCTGGTCCACCGCCTTTCCATAAGTCTAACTCACAGAGGCATCCGTCATCATCAACAAGAAGATACGCAGCGACACCTTTATCATCGGCATCGTAAAACATGCAATCAGAAACCACATGGCTAGGTTTGCACTTCACTGGTTCTCCATTATTCATCGCTATTGCAATCGGTCCAATTTTATCATCTGTGGTGGGTTCAGCCCATACGCCCTGTTGCCATTCGTGGGCGAGTGGGTACTTGGCCTTTCTTGCTAGAAACTCTATTAATAGCAACTCTTCGGGAGTTGGCCGTCTAATGGTATTTTTATGTCCAATTGCCATCTGTCCTTAACATTTACTTATCAAAACATAAGTCTCAACATCTTCATTTAAATTTCTGAAGAACGCCCATTTAGAACTCTGCAACACCCATACTTTCAAAAATATTGATTATCAACAAGCTATCTATTTAAAAATCCCTTGTAGAGGAGTTTTGCATAGATCCTGTAAAAACAAAGCCTGTTCATCTTACACGAACATATTTCCCCACACCTTCATCATTTCTTGTAAAAAGCGTATCATTTAGAATACTTATTATGTCTTTTTGGGGTGCAATTCCATCAAAATACCAGGTAAGAGTATCTTTATTAAGCGAATATCGAACAGAGGGTTGTCCGTCTTCATCAACAAAGTATATTCTATCCCGAGTTATTCGTAACCAAACAACCCCATCTAGGCTCCAGTATCCATACAGGCTCTCTTTCTTAACAATGGCATTTTTATTCTCATTTAAGTGCGGATTGGTGCTTGCAATACAGCAAGCAAACAATATCACGAACATTGAAATTACAATCGCTTTCATTTCTTTATATTTTTATAAATTGTTCATTATTGCGGTATCTCTATATGGAAAACAGGATCTTTCGTTTTAGTCCAAGGATCTAAAACACGAGATATTTTTACGTTATTTATAAGACTCTTATGGAATGCTCTAGGATTAGAAACGGAACTTGGTGAAATATCTATTACATTAAGTTTGTTAAAATCGGCCCAGCCTCTCTTCCATGATAGGCTCTGTCCATACACTTTGTTACAAATCAGTTTTGAGTGCATATTGAGCTTTTGTGCTAAATTCCCAACCAAGAGCAACTCTTCGGGAGTTGGTCGTCTGATGCATCCTTTATTTTCCATTTGCTGTTTGTTTTTTAGCTTAACCGAACACATGAGTTTTCAGAAGCCTTTGACAAGCCATTCGCTTTTGCGCGTAGTCATTTAATTATTGTCCATTTACATCATTAATAGGCACAAACTTCTTTAGTTCCCTATCATGGCGTGTGGAGTTCCACAAAAAATCAAACGTTTCTTTAGTTATCAGTTGATAATTAAATTTCTTAAAGAAATTTATATCGCAATCAAGATCCGACCAATAACCATAGTTTCTCTCATCAGGCAGCTTAACAATGAGATTCTTATTCGTGTCGAAACCCATTTCGCGAACTGCTTGATGAAATTCTACATCATCGTATTCTATAAGCCATTCGGCCACAAAATCAATAGATTCTTCAAAGTCTGGATTGGCTTCGAGATGATGAAACAGCTTTGAGAAGAGCCTTCCTAGGAATGATCTTTTCTCTTGTTTACTAGCATCATCATGACAAAATGGCTTGAAATGAAATTTGAAGTATATCATATAGGCGAAACGTTAAACGTATTTCTAAAAATCAAGATGGTTTCAAATACTAACAATAGTCCCTTCTAATCTTGTTAGTTTTATTACAAATGTTCCATTTAAGATTGATTGTTCAAATCAAGTATCACGAGTTCAAACAGCACATCCGAGCCTTCCTCGTAACATCCCTTAGTCACACTATCTAGTACGATCTGAATATACTTAATGGCTTCGTCACAACTATTATCAGTATACTCTTTTATTAGTTCATCGCACTTCCGCTCGTAATACCACCCGTCATCTGTGGGATAGACTCTTGTAGGGTCATTTTTCTTTACATACACATCGCCACCCAAAATTGGAGTAACTTCTTCGCGCAAAATATTAACCATTCTCAATGCATCATCTGGTAAAAATGCAACAGAGTAAACTCCATATTCTTGCAAAGATACATATTTAATTCCATAATGGTCAGCTAATTCTTTAGTTGTCATTGCCTTTATTTTTCTTTTATAGCCTCTCCTAAGGTTGCGGTTTGCAATCTTAGGGAAGGCTTGTTTAATACTACCAAACTTAATGGCGAGTTATGTCCGAAAGAAGAATGTAGGCCTCGATAGGATGCCTTACCTTTACATTAAAGGTTATGCAACTACAATTGGGCAGAAGTCAATATTCCAAAGAACTAGGGCTGACGTATGCTTGTCACCATTTAAGTGATTTGTCTATCGGAGCATCTTCGAACTTGTCCATGTTACTTGACAAACGTATCTCGGAATGGTCTCAAACCAAGATATTTGTCGCCAAAATCTTTTAATTTCCATTTCGTTATTGTGGTAGATGATCCAGCTCCGTACGTGAAAACGACAACATTACGTTGGCGTGTCACTGCGAAAAAGGACGTTTTCCACCTTGTTGTATAGATTTATAACCTGAAAGAAACCAATGAAGTCATCGTCTTCTAATATGGCAACTAACGCTGATAGATCTTCAGGAAGGAATGTTTTCACACCAGAACTAGCTGCGGAAAAGAATTGAATCCAACCAACGCCACCTAAACTCTTATCTTTTTTCAACACGATTGACTCTGTACTGAGAAAGGTTTTGCCTTGATCTAAGGCCTTAACTTTCATTCTTCCTAGGCGGGACATACTCAGGAATACCGAGTCTGTAAAGTCTTCTTTTATAAATTCGGATGGCGACTTTGCAGTTCCTCCAAGCTGTGATGTAAGTTGGCAAATCGCGATATGGTACACGTAAACACTGTCAAAGTCTCTCCGTTCTTTGCTTTTGCGGATAAGCGTGCAAACCCGTTTATTGAGTTCGCTTGTTTGTTCCCGCGTATAGTAAATAGAATGCTGCCTATTAAGTATTGTGTATTTTGGAAGCGATGCGCAGCCTATGAGTGGTATCACCGCTATAGATAATAGTATTGCTTTCATCGTTTTATAAGCCAAATGTTTCCGGTAAAATGCCGTGCAATTAAATTTGAAGTATATCATTATATTCAAACCCAGTTACAGCTTTTCCTTTTTCTTCCTTTGCTGTTTCATTCTTTGCTTATATGCTTTCCAGTCCGCCTTGTTCTCCCACATGTACTTATTCAACTTACAGCCAAAATTAGTGGAGGGGGCAGGTTGGTGGCAGGGACAAACTGATAAAGGATGTCACGCCCGTTCGGTTTATCTTCTTTACCAGTGTAATCCACCCAATGCTCTAACAGGAACACAACGCTAAGCATACTGTTATACAAGATAAATTCTTCATACGTCTTATTAACGGCTACTGCCTGTTTTCTTTTCTCATTTCTTTCATTCTTCTTTTATAGGCTTTCCAATCTTTCTTGTTCTCCCATAAATACCTTCTCAGTTTACCTGCAAAGTTTGTAGAGGGTGGAAGGTTATCTGCGGGAACGAATTGGTAAAGAACATCGTGATCTGTTATGAAGTTATCGCCTTTCGGCATCACCCATGTTTGTTGAAAGAAAAGTAGGTGGTTTCTATCTAGAATCTTAAAGAGCCGCTTTATCAAAAAAATTCTAAGCATGTAACTCAAATAGAAGTTTACTTCTATCGTGTCATTCTTAACCTTATAATATCCGCCAGGTGCGTTGAAACCACGCTTTGAAATCAATATTTCATTCAGCAGACTGGTATGCGGACGTTTTTGTTCATAAGTAGAATCTTCATCCTTGAAGTATATGCCTCCGTACGTCCCATCCGTATAGAGAATAAAGGGTTCTAGCGGACTGCCTGGCATATTCTTTTCCCTTACATAATAGCCATCAATATTTACCTTTTCATCAATATGGGTATTGATGTCGGGATGAAATCTGCCTGCTTGCATCGACCTCTCGTATGCATTTGGGAAAGGACACCAGCAAGAAGAGAATGACA
>ERZ772957.129-NODE-129-length-63599-cov-8.052011_pt1 | contig 63599 bp, 88 predicted proteins | sample MGYA00580682_ERZ772957 | MGnify/ENA primary metagenome ERZ772957 (study PRJEB29015, sample SAMEA2737921) | human oral metagenome | biome: human oral; feature: human-associated habitat; material: dental | place: China | collected 2025 ... | reverse complement strand
TGGCTGGAAAAATGTTGGAGGAAAGTGGTATTATTTCCAAGAACAAGGTGCTATGAAGACTGGTTGGTTAAAAGACAAAGAGAAGTGGTACTATCTAGACCCAGCTAATGGTGATATGCAAACAAACACCTTTGTGAAGGGTAGAGATGGTTGGTATTTTGTGGATAATGATGGTGTGATGAACACTAATGGAACATTCACAACGGACAAAGATGGTATTATTAAAATCCAAAAAGGAGAAACTAAATGACAAAAGTTAAAGTTGGTTTAGGTTGCTTAATGGAGCTACTTAAAAAAGACCCAATCGTTAAGATTGTTGGTGAGCTACCTCCTAAAGAAACAGCTGAACTAAACTATATCTACCTTGTGCCTAAAGACAATGCAGGTCAAGACAAACGTGCTTATGTACTACGTCCTGACAGAAGTGGCTATGATGCCATTGACTTGTCTCCACAAGTAATTGATGTAGTAGGTGAAGGTCTAATCACTGTGAAGAAAGAAGTGCATAATGAGAATGGTGATGTAACGTTCACTGTGACTACTTCTCCTTCATTCCAAGCAGTATTAGATTCATTGACAGCTAAAGACAAAGAGTTGGATACTAAAGTATCTGCTTTGGAAGCTAAAGATGCTGTGCATGATGCTAAACTTTCAGCTATTGAAGCTAAAGACTCTGAGCAAGACACTAAGTTAGAAGCTTTGAAAGCTCATGATGACCAAGTAGATGATGCTCTAGAAGCTGTAGGTAAGGCTGTTGAGAAAACAGTAGACCTTATTGATGCTAAAGTTCTTGAGCTTAAGAAAGAGAATGAACGTCAAGATGGTGCTCTTGATGACTTAGGAGAGTCTGTTAAAGACTTAAATGAGTCTGTGCAACACCTAGATGAAGAGCATGGTAAGGCTATTGCAGACTTACAAAAAGATTCTCAAGGCTTGAAAGAGTTGACTAGTGAGCTAGATAACTCAATTAATGAAATTAATGACCAACTTAAACTCCTAGATGGTGGACTTGAGGAAGAAGTCAAAGCAGTACACACAGAGGTAGAAGACATTACTAATGCTGTGACTGAGCTTGAGAATAGAACTGACAAATTGGCTAAAGATGCTGAGGGTAAATCTAAAGCACAAGCTGAGAAAGATGGTTCACAAGATACTGAGATTGAAGCCCTTAAGAAGAAAGATGCAGAAGTAGAAACTGCTCTTGAAACATTGGGTGAAACTCTTGGTAAAACAGTTGACTTGATTGACCACAAAGCACAAGGACTTGATACAAGAGTTAAGGCTTTGGAATCTAAGGAAGATTCAGACAAACAGACATTGGCTATTGCTGGTAACAAACTTTCTATCTCTAATGGTAATGAAGTTGACCTACCACAATATGATGACTCTTCTGTGAAAGAGAGTATTAAACAAGCTAATGACTATACTGAGTCTGTGAAGAACTTCTTAGAAGGTAAGAATGATGCTCTTACCACTCGTGTGAATGTTCTTGAAGAAGCTAAACCAGTAGTTGAGAATAAACTTACTGAAATCGAAGCTAAGAATACAGCACAAGATGAGAAGATTACAGCCCTTGAAAATAGAACAGATAACTTTATCAATAATGTTGCTGTGTCTAAGGCTGATGGTAAGGTAAAACTTACTTACTCTCGTGTGGACGGTTCTTCTAGTGAAGTAGAGTTTGAGGATAGTGATACTGTTACCCTTGCCTATGATGATGAACCATTGAAGACTCGTATCAAAGCCTTGGAAGACAAGGAAGATAAAGATACTATCTACAATGACACAGAAGTTAAGCAAGGTATCAAAGCTAATGAAAATGCAATCCAAGGAGTTGAGAATGACTTAACTGCCCTTAGAACGCACACAGACGCTCGTCTTGAAGCTTTAGAGAACAAGGAAGACAAAGATACCATCTATGATGATAGTGCTGTCAGAGGGCAAATTACAGCCTTAGAGAGCAAGGTAGATGGTAACAAGACTACTCAAGATGGTAAGAACACTGAGCTTGAAAATAGAATCCAAGCCTTAGAAGTTAAACCAGATAAAGATACTGTATATGATGATACAGCTCTTGCTGGTAGAGTTACTGCTCTTGAGACTACTGTTCCTGCTAACAAAGAAGCACAAGATGCTAAAAATGCAGAGCTTGATGCTAAAGACAAAGAGATTGAAGGTAAGATTACTGCCTTGGAAAACAAGGTTGATAATGATAATCAAACTCTTAGTCTTGAAGACCATACATTGTCAATCAGTGGAGGTAATGCAGTTACCCTTCCTAAATATGATGACAGTGCTTTGAAAGCTAGTGTGGAAGAGCTTAAGGCTAAAGACACAGAATTGGCTAACAAAGACCAAGAGTTGACTAATGAAATCAACACACTCAAAGCTAAAACAGATAACTTTGTATCTGGTGTCTCTGTGAACAAAGAAGGTAAAAAAGTCAAATTGACTTATAGTTATGTTGATGGTTCTAACAAAGAGGTTGAGTTTGAAGATTCTGATACAGTAACTCTTGCTTATGACGACACTGCTGTGAAAGAACGTCTTACTGCTTTAGAAGCTAAAGAAGACAAAGACACAATCTACAATGATGCTGAGGTTAAAGCTCAGATTCAAGCTGTAGATACAAAAGCAGATAACAATAAACAAGCACAAGATACTAAGAATACTGAGTTGGAAAACCGTATTGGTGCTCTTGAATCTAAAGAAGATAAAGACACTATCTATGATGATTCAGCTTTGAAAACTAAAGTATCTGAGTTGACTGACAAAGACACAGCACTAGATGCTCGTATCTCAGCTTTGGAAACTAAGCCTGATAAAGATACAGTGTATGATGATACAGAAGTTAAGAAGCTTATCCAAGCTAACAAGGATAGCATTGCTACTACTGACAATATGGTAGATGAGCATGAGAACAAGATTAACACCTTGACTAAAGACGTTGAAGCTCTTAAAGCTAAACCTGACAAGGATACAATCTATGATGACTCTGCTGTGACTGCTAGATTGACAGCCCTTGAGACTAAAGAGGATAAAGATACAGTCTATAATGATAAAGAGTTACGTGACAAGATTACTGCTCTTGAAGGTAAGACTGATAACTTTGTCTCTAACGTAGGTGTATCAAGAGAAGGTAACACTGTGAAGTTGACTTACACTATGGTAAATGGTGATAACAAAGAAGTCTCATTCACAGACAATGATACTGTATCAGTAGCCTATGATGATAGTGCTCTTAGAGGTAGAGTTGAAGTTCTTGAAAATAAACCAGAAGTTGAATATGAACTAGCTAAAACTACCAAAGCTGTGACATTAAGTCAAGGTGAGGGTGTAATCAACCTAGCATCAGAAGCAACTACTGACCCACTTAAAGAGTTAGTCCTCACTGGTAATGTCTCAGCTAAAGTTAAATCACCATTTGGTGGTGAAGAAACTACTGTGGCAGGTAAGGTTGGATTCAACTCTGGTACTACTGGAGATGAAATTCAAGGTTCACACAGAAATTCTATCAATGAGTTTGTGTATGTAGAGTTCTTCTATACAGGTTCTACTGTGAAAGCCTTCCTTGTATATGAACCAGAGAATGAAAATGAAGTGGTTAAATACCGTAAAGCACTTAGCCTAGCTGAGTTGCAAGGTACAGAGCCAGCTAGAATCTCAATCTCTAAAGGTGGAGTTGAGCAAGGTTATGTAGAAGCTACATTCACTGGTGTGACTGCTTCAATTAACTCTTACAAAGTTCAGAAGAAAGGGTAGTTTAGTGGGGGTTTATTCCCCCTTTAAACTATTATAACAAGGTATATATATATATATATATATGTCAACTAAAAATTATATTAAATATGGAGACCCTACTCTAAAAACTTTTGATATAACATATTATGATACAGAACTTACTCTTCAAAACAGCCAAAGTGCTGGAAAATCTAAATTATTCTACAATGATGCCACAGGGTTTGGCATTGCTAAATGCGATTTTTCTCTTGCTAGGACATACCAAAGTGGACAAAAACTTGGTGTAATTGAAGGAAACACACCTACTCCTGTAGAGCTAATAGAAGAATCTGTCAATATTGGAGAAGTATCTTTTGCCTTATACATAGAGAAAAATTCAAGAGAAGTTCAGATTAGTCATATTAAAGGTGATATATCTACTGTGTTCAATAGAAGAATGATTATTAACATTGTAGGGTTATGGAGTTATACAGAATGACAAGTAAAAATTATAATATAGCTCAAGGGCCATCAAAAGAGTATCAAACACTTTCCTTAGATGGTCAGAACCTTTCTATTAGTAATGGTAATACTGTGGAACTACCTACTGAGCTTAGTGGTCATGGATTCCCAGAAGGTAAAGTTACAGGACATATAGGTACTACATATATCGACTTAGATGTAACCAATGGTGCTGTGAAGTGGATAAAGACATCAGAAGGTGGTAATACAGGTTGGAAAATCTTACGAGGTGACACTGGTTGGGTTAAGATGAAGACAGTAAGTGTACCTAAAGGTCAGTATATTGCTATGAGACGTGTGAATGATACTGTAACCTTTAAAGTAGTTGGTGGTTCTTTTGGTAGATTAGGTATTGTTGGTAGAGGTAAGCCAGGATATGTTCCTCAGAATCACCAAGCTGATAGAGGTTGTAGAATTATTGTTCCAGGTGATATTATTCAAGGGTTTAGAGCTACATACTCTCAACAAGGAATGATTTTCCAAGATGACCAAACTAAACAAAAGGTATATGGTAGTTGGTATGTTGGAGGAACTGATGATTCCAACTTTATGAGACTGATTTTTGATGAGGTAATTCCTACTGAACCCTTCAATGATGTACGTTTCTCTAGTGCTTCATGGTTCACTGATGACCCATACCCTACTGGTAAGTTAGATAAGGTATAATATGGCAAGTAAAGAGTTTAAAGTAATAGATAAGACAGGTCTTGAACCTCTGTGGGATAAGGTAAATGAACTACACACTACTGTACAAACTTGCTTCAATCAATATGAAGAAACACAGATAGATGATAAGTATTTTACCTTGACTAGAGTGAATGGTACTTCTGTGAATAACTCACAAATTACAGAGCAACTTAAATTAGTCCTAGAAACACAAGATGCTGAAATTGAAAGAATCAAAGAGAAAGTAGGACTTTAATGACAACAAAGAACTACAATAAATTAGAAGATAAGGATACACTCTACAACCTAAAATCTACTACTGATGGACTTACTGTGGTTAAGTCACAAGAGAATGGGGAAGAGGTATTCACAATCAATGCTGATGTAGCCTTTGAAAAGCACTACACAAAGGGTGAAGTAGATAAGGCTATTGCTGAAAATAATAAGAAAGCACAAACACTAACAAAGTATAGTGGTAGATTCAATGTACCTAATATTTTTAACTATGATAATAGACCTCCTGTGCTATCTCACAACCCAGTAAACTCCTTTGGAATCTTTAAGGTAGACGGTTTTGTGAGAGGTACTATTGGTCATAGTGCTGTGATTGCTGAATTACCGTCAGGAGCACCTATTCCTATTGAGTTCTTAGAGATTCAACAGTACATTGGAAATGAACCTATCTCTTTCTGGTTGGATAGAGGTGGTAAGGTACGAAGTACAGGATTTACACAAGCTATGATTGGTAAGAGATTCATTATCAACTTTGTTGGATTATATGCTTAGAGGTTAAGTATGTCTGAAAAAAAAATATAAAACCCATGAAAAGTTTACAGTTTACTCTTTTACACTAATACCAATATACAAATACAACTTATTTAAATTTGTAAATAGTATTGAGGATAGATACTACCTTAGATTAAAATTTGAGGTAATCAAAAATAAAGTTTTATACCCTATATGTTTTGTTGATGAATCCTATATAGGTTTCCAAAATATCCCTTATGTATGTAATACTGATTTATTAAGTATAAGGGCTGTGCTTACAGAAGAGGATAAGTTAGAAATAAGAGTAAACTTACATAATGATGAAGATGTAAATGATACTAGGGTATTAGTTTATGCTTACACTAGAACTGAGCATAAAGGTAATGAGTTTGTCAATACTATACACGAGGAAAATTCTAGCTTTATAGGTTATGTAAACCATAGAGTAAGTCCTAGTACAAATCCAAGTGAAATTACAAATGTAACATTTCCTAGAGCATACTAAGCAAGGAGAATATAAATGAGATTAAGTAATGAGTATTATGATATTGCTAAATTTATAGCAACTACAGCGCTACCTGCCTTCATTACTTTTATTGGTGTGGTAGGAGTGCAATTAGGTTATGAGATGACTACCCCTGTGGTAGTCCTCACAGCCTTTAATACATTCTTGGGAACAGTCTTAGGACTGTCTAATATCACATACAAGAAAGAGAATGAATAATGGCAGATAACTGTTTAAATAAGCACTGTGAGTGTGAGAAAGTTGAGCCAAGACCAGAGAACTGTGCTAAGTTACTAGAGCTAAATGACCTAAAGATTAGACCAGCAATGAGGAAAATCTCAACCTCTGAGTGGTGTAATCTTCAAGAAGCTATTAGACAAGCCTTCTATGGTGTGTGGTGTGTAATCAAAAACATTGTAGGTTTCTTGTGCTATATCATTAGAAAGCTAGAGTGCTTAGAAAAGAAAGTAGATAGCTTGTGTGGTACTGTTAAATGTCAGAATGACAGTATTGCAGAGGTTCTGAGTGTATTAAAAGAACAACCAGTTACTCCTTGTGAGGTTAGCTGTGATAAGTGCTAGGAGGTCTTATGGACGTTTGTGATTGTCGTTGTGATGATAAAGTAATCACTGGTAAATACTGTGACAAAAATGAATCACAAGAAGATATTAAGCGTGCTGGTGATATAATCAAAGACTCTGAGCAGTGTGATATTGTTCCTAATACACAGAAGGGTGTATTTAGGCTTTGGTGTAGATTAAGAAAGATTATCAAGACTATCTGTGATGTAATGCAACGTATGGTGTGTTTACAGAAGAAGATTAAATCACTGTGTGTAACCCTACATTGTATGAAAGCTAATATCCTTGAAGCTAACTCAATCACAGTGAAGCGTAACAAGGACATGATTAAGAAGTACAAGCAGAAAGAGCCTAATACTCCTAATGATAAAAGAGGTATCTACAACGAAGCTAAAGCCATCTATGAAGAACAGCTCAAACGATTAGAGAAAGCTAAGAAGCGCTTAGAGGAAATGAAGAATGACCCTAACAAGCAAGAGATAGACGGTATTTATATCTCTGGTGACTTTGACCCTTCAAGAGCTGGTAGTTATGATTACTACTCTAAGTTCTCACTAGCAACCTCTAAAGAGGGTGTGGACTATGTGGTAGGAGGTATAGGCTTTGGAAGAGATAACAAAGCTCATAAATTCCTAGGAAGTGAATTAGCTCCAGGTTTAACCTACACACTAAGAAATGTAGCTAGAACTACCTCTGGTAAGAATGTGCATGTAAAAATAACTGTCAGTGAGTTCTTCTCTAAAGCTGGAGGAGAGTCTTTCTACAAGACTGGTCTTAGTGATAGATACTTACAAATCTATAGCTCTTCTGGTGGTATATCTTTTGATATGTATAAGATTTATAAAGTTAGAGGTTCTTTTGAATTTACTGATGATAGTGGAGCACCTCTTAACCTTATGAATGTAATGGTTATCAGTGATATTGACTGGTTGCAAAGTTTTAAAGCAAGTTTTAATAACAGCCAAACTATCTATAGTATTCCTAATGATGCTGATATTGTAAAAGATGGAGCATATTTCAAGAGTACCTACAATAATGCCTATGAATATGAGGAATCTGTACCTAAAGGGTCTATGCTTATGGCTGGTGTGGCTACCAAGATTGATTTTGAGATTATAGGTGGTGCTCCTGATGCCACAGAACAGAATGGTGATGCAGAAGAGCCAAGTAACTGGGTAATGGACTTCTTTGGTAATAACTTTAGAGGGGAAACTGTAGACCTTCATGAACCTCCAAAACCTATACCCCCTATAGAAGAATGTGACTTAATGTCATGTGATTTTGATTGTTTAGGAGATAACTAATGTCAGATTGTGTAAACTGTCAGTGTGAAGATATAGTAGTTGGTAAGACAGCTTGCCAATCACTCTTAGCACAGAATGATGATAAAATTAAAATGCACGCTCTAGTTCTTAGGGATAGCCAAATGTGTGAGATTGTAGACCAGACAGCTAAGTTTGCCTACTCACAGTGGTGTTTCAATAAGAATGTATCTAATCAGCTATGTTGGTTAGCTAATAATGCTGGAGGTGGAGGTTCTACTGCTCCTACTTATAAAGCAGGTAACTTAATTAGTATCTCTAAAGATGGTACTATTAGCTTTACAGGGAATATTCCAAGTCCTTCACAACCCTACAATGATGCTGATTTGAGAGCAGAGAATGAGAAGCTTAAGAGAGCTTTAAATAAGATTATAAATAACTTACAAGCTAGTGGAGCTTGGCAAGGTGGACTAGATGGTGACTTTGTTCCTAATCGTAACATTGCCACAGGTAACATTAACTTGTTCGGTGGAACACCAGATGGACAATACTTTATCCGTACTAATAATGGAAGCACTGAAAATGACTTGGCAGGAGGTATTAACTAATGGGTTGTTATTCTTGTGGAGGAAATCCCAATACATTTTGTAGAGATTGCACTTACCCTAAAGACACTTGGATTGCTCCTGTGGATAGTCTTCCTGACCCTTTCATGGGTGACTTTGACCACTTATTCAGAACTCCTGATGGAAACATGTATGCCTTATCTCCTGATAGAACTCATTGGATTCTTATGGGAGGTGCTGGAGGTACGGTACAGAAGCCACAGAATCTTGAATTAAATAATGACACAAGAGAGCTTACAATTACAAGAGGGAATACAGTAACCCTTCCTAATGATACACAGAACCTCTCAATCAATGGTAGAACAATCACTATCAGCAATGGTAATGCAATCAACCTACCAGAAGATAGAGACACTGTGTATAATGATGCTGAACTCCGTAGACGTATTCAAGCTGTGGAAGATAAGGCTGATAACTTTGTGAGTGGTGTGACAGTATCTAGGGAAGGGAATAAGGTTAAGCTTACCTATACCTTTGTGAATGGTGCTCCTAAAGAGGTTGAATTTGAGGATAAGGACACAATTAGTTTAGCCTATGATGATACAGCCTTAAAAGCTAGAGTTAAAGCCTTAGAGGATAAACCTGATAAGGATACCCTTTATGATGATAGAGATGTTAAGAGAAGGCTAGATGACCTAGAAGCTAGACCTTACCCTGGTAAGACCCTATATGATAGAATTGATGCCTTAGAAGCCAAACAAGATAGAGATAATCAGAATCTAACACTAGACAATAACTCTCGTGTGTTAACTATCTCTAATGGTAATAATGTAACTCTACCTAATGACAAACAGACTATTAGAAAAGAAGGGAATAAACTAATTCTCTCTAATGGCGGAGGTGAGGTAGAGCTACCACAACCTAATAGTACACAGCCTTATGATGATTCCTCTGTGGTCAATAGACTTAATGCACTAGAAGCAAAAGAGGATAAGGATACCAAGTACAAAGCTAAAGGTAATGGACTACTACTTGATAGTGATAATAACTTTAGTATTGATATGGCTACTAATACCATTGTCTCACGTCCTTACCGTACTAATGGTAATAATGGAGCATTACCTGCTACACCTGACAAAAGATATAACTCTGGTCTTAAAGATGGAATTGCCTATGCAGTAGATAATGATGGTACTCCCCAAACAGGGTCATTCTTAGAAGCTGGAATAGTATTTAATTACACAGGTAACTACACGTATGATGGTTTACCAAACGCTGATTTTTCAGGGAATAACTTTAGAATATCAGGTACTTCAACAGATGCTTCTACTGTAGTTGCTAATAACTTTGCAATGCTAAGTAAGGACATTAAAATTGAGAGTATTATAACTGCAATCTGGAAAGATTCTAATAATAAAGTTGTTATTAATATAAGACCAAAACTAGTTTGGGGTGTACAATTAAGCTCACATACAGAGTATTATACACACTTCCTAACTAAAGAGGAGATTGACTCAGGAGAGCCTATTGTGGTTGAAGTTAAAAAAGGTGAAACCCTTATTGGTAAACTCACACTAACTCTTTCAGGTTTAAGTTTCTATATGCAAACGTCAGAAAACCGTATTTACCTTAAAAACCCTACCAATAACAGATATGAGAAGATTCAGAGGTTGAACTAATGTCAAAGACTACATATATCAAGAATGAACAACAAGCTACACCTACTGTGACAGCCTATGATGATACTCAACTAAAGGCTAGACTAACTGCTTTAGAAAGTAAGCAAGATAGGGATAACCAATCATTGTCTGTGAATGGCAATAACCTTACAATTAGTGGAGGTAACACAGTAGCCTTACCTAGTGGCTCTACACACAGATTCTACAATGGAGATATTCCAGGAAGAGCTGAATCAAACACTATAGTCACTGTTAAGAAAAACAACTTTAGAAACCCTGATGGAGTTAAAGTAGGTGACACAGCAGAAGACCATTGGGCTGACCAAACAGTTATCAATAGAGGTATCTGGAAAATCATAGAGGTTAGTGGAGATAATGTTAAAGTACAAGGTATTGGTAACTATGATACTATCCTTCGTAAGAACCTTAACTTTAACTCTAACACTCGTGTGCTATCCATTGATGGAGGTAATAATGTTACTCTCCCTAATGATAAGCAAACTATCAGTAAGAGTGGTAACAAGATTGTATTATCTAATGGAGGTGGAGAGGTAGATATTCCTACAGCTACACCATACAATGATGCAGATATTAAGCGTAGACTTGGTGTGCTTGAAGCTAAGAGGGATAATGATAATCAGACTCTCTCTATCAGTAACAATAGGCTAACCATTTCTAATGGAAACTCTGTGGATATTCCTCAGCCTGACCTTAATAACTATGTCACTGTGAATCAGTACAATGAGCTTAAAGATGCTTTTACTAAGCTACTTGAAGACCTTAAAGGCTCTGGAGCTTGGGAACAAACTGGAGATACTATCTTCAAAGGTAATCTTAAACCTAATAGACACCTTGCTACAGGTAATATCAACCTCTTTGGTGGTACTCCTGATGGTGATGCCTTCATTAGAACAAACAATGGTAGCACAGAGAATGACCTTGCAGGAGGAATCAGCTAATGGCTAAGTTTAATTATAATATCTATTATAAAGATGCCCAAACAGGACAAGACTTAGCTTCTCCTGTGACTGTTGGTTATGATGAGTTTAGTACAGCAATTACTGAGACACAGAAGACCTTCCAAGGCTATACTGCTAGGGAGTTGTATGAGACTCAAAAGAGAACACCTTCTGAGAGTGACTATAATAGTAGACAAGATGTACAATCTTATAACTACTTACTTAGAAAATACTATAATGGCTTAGCTGTAGCACAGAGAAATGCTGAGAGGGTAGATAGCTTAAGAAGAAACCCTAACTACTTTGAGTATGGCTCTATCTCTGGTGTGGAAGAGTATAGCACTTATTCTTCTGGATATAACTACTTTAACCCAGTAAAGATTTTCACAAATGACCAAGAAGCAGAACTTCTAGCAAGACCTATTACCTATCATGGTAACAGAGAGTATAACTACTCAGGTAAAGAAGGTTCTTCTGGTAGAATGTATCCAGGTATGACCTTCGAGCTTACTGAGGTATCTTATACACTAAGTGGTAAGACCTTAAACTTGGTTATTAGAATCAATGATTATGAGGTGGTAAGCTTTGCTGGAGCAACTCCAGGTGTGTGGATAGCTCCTTATGATGGTACTGGTATTGGTCTATGGTTCTATGATGTTTACTCAGTAGACTTCTCATTCTCTTTTGTGGAGAAATACACCAATAGACCAGTAAAGATTCTAGCTTCTACAGCAGTAGCCGATATTGACTTTAACCAAAGTGTAAGAGCAGGTTTTGGTGATAGCAACTCTGTGCTATTAAGACCTCCAGGTTCAGGACTTACCTTTATGGGTTCTGGTCGTATTGGTGATACTAATGGTGCTCACTATGAAGGTACTTCTGATATTCCAAGAGGTTCATTCATGCTTGCTGGTATTGGTAGTACAATCAACTTCAATGCCTTGGGTAATAGACCTGGAAACAGAATCATCTATAACCCAGGTAAAGAGAAAGTAGGAGATTCCTTTGAGTTAGGATTCTTTGGTAATGCTTCTCGTGGTGAGGTGTTCTCTTATGCAGACCCTATAAAACCAAAAGAGCCTACTGAGACTAGAGACATTACAATCCTCTATGATAGGGTAGCTAAGATTAGACCTTGGGCTATTAGAAATAGTGGCTCATGGAAATCTTTTGTAACTAAGAATATCCACATGTCTAAACGTCACAAAAGCCTTTGGGAGAGAGCTTCTACTGAAATAAATGAGGAGCAAGTAGGACAAGTTATTCCTAGAGACCCTAGGTTTGGGTATGTAGAACCTGCTGACTCTGGAGTAGTTAGAGGTAACTATATCCGTAAAGATGGTAATTGGAAGAGACAAGGAAAGATAGGTAGCTAATGGCTTACGAAGATAATAAAAACACAAGACTTAATGAAGCATCTTTCAAGAGTTACAATGAGAATCCTAAAGATAGATGCTGGTATGATAACTGTGACTGTGAAGACATTCCTATTGCTGACTGTGATAGGCTTGTGGAGGAAAACAACAAGGGTGTAGGACGTTTTGCTTGTATGGCAGAATCACAGAAGTGCTATAACCCTAAGTTCTTCTCATCATTCATTAAGAAACTAGCTTGTCAGCTTAACCACTACATTGAGAATATCTGTGCTTTGTGGGATATGGTACAGTGTATGGGTGAGTATGTAGCATCTATTGGAGATATGGGTAAGGTACACACGAACTACTCTCGTAACTCTGCTGTATCTTCTGCTACATTCTATGCTCCTATTACTAAAGAGTATGACATTGACCTCTACATGGATTCTACTACTGGTGTGGACTTTGAGAATGATGATAAGCGTAGACAGCTCACAGATAGACAGTACCGTGTGTTCCTACGTTGGTGTGCTGATGGTACTACATTGAATCCACAAGAGGATAACACTATTCAGATTGTAGTCTACCACAGTGGAGAAAGCTATACCACAGATATGGTTAAACAGCGCTCTGTGCATTGGCAAATGACTGGTATCTCTGATGGTGCTATGGAAATGTCTGATACAATCATTGTACCTGCTGGTCAATACATTAAGGTAAGAGTTGTACCTGATAACCAAGCTAGCGGTGTGTTCAGACTTCACCAATTCAAGGTTGAGTATGTTCCTATCATTGAAGGTAAAGACCTACCTGACTGCTTGAAGTTCACAGAGATTCCTAAAGATGACTGTAACTGTGATGATAAAAAGAATAAATAAAAAGAGAGCCTTAATTGGCTCTTTTTGTTTTATATGAAGAATCCTTTGTCTAGGTGTAACTCTAAATCTTTGTCAGACCATCTAGTAAGCCATACACAAGGAGGTAAATGCTCACTATCCAACTCTGTTGCGAACTTATGTAAGTATCCTTTTGGATTGTCTGCTATGAATACTACTACACCATCACCAAAGTTTTTTATCTCTACTGCAATACCACTCTCAATAGTATGTCTGTGTCTATTATATGTAGCTATTCTAGGTTCACCAGCTATATTAAACTTATCATCTAGCAATTTTATATACTCCTCTTGGTGTTTTTCCATACCTATCTCCTTAAATATAAAATCCTTCAAGTCTAGTAATTTTATCAGCAGTTTCTTTAAACCATAATACGTCTGGCATACTATCGTCACTAATCAAGGAGAACCCATTGTGGAATTGGACATGGTCTTCCTCATCAGATATAAATAGAGTATATTTAAGTGAAGTTCTAGACGTAGCATTTTCAAGTTCTACCACATTACCTTCAAAACGTTTAAAATCAGCTTCATATATCTCTATAGATGCCCTACAAGGGTAATGAGTAATGGTAAACCCTCTATTTTCAATAGCTTTTACTACTCTTTCTACATTTGTCATATCCATAGTCCTTTCTCTATGATTCTAACAGCTCCATCTTCTAATAATAAACAACGTCTAGCTAATAGTTCACTCCTTTCAAGTATAAAACCATAGCCATACATTTGTTTCTTTTGTCTCTCATCAGCTATGAATAGGTAGCCTTTTGGGTGTAACTTTCTAGCATAACCCTTCACTCCATCTCTAATATTTAAGGCTCTAAAGCATGGTGACTTAAAATGGACAAATTCTCCAATAAATAAGTCATCAGTCAGCACAGTTAAAGCTCTTTGTCTAGTCATAACTGTCATATATAGAATCCCTCTATTTTTATTATAGTTATATCTTTATAGTCTATCCACAAGCATCTATCTTTAAAGCACCTTGTATCAAAAATATGAGAGCCATGATGAAACATTGTACTATCTGGTATATCAGCTATGAATAACAACTCCATATCAAAACTTCTATCAAAAATTTCAACAACATACCCAGGTATATTCCATAAACCATAATACTTATTGAGTACACACCTTTTAGGATTCTTAGCTGTCCAAAAACAATCATCTAAGTTTTCATCTATGATTTTCATTAATTCATTTAGCGTTTCCATGATACACTCCTATACATAAAACCCTTTAGGGAACATCTCTGTACCTAAGTCTACTTGTCCTGTGAATGGTAACTCATAGCATCTAGCTTCTAGAGATAAGATAAACCTAAAAATCTTATGACCACTATGAAACTTTGGTGTAGGCTTCTCAGCAATAAAGAGTACACGTCTCTCATTACCTCTATAGAATCCTATGGCTAGGCATCTCACACCAAACAACTCAACCCACCGTGGAGTCTGTTTAGGAAACCAGATACCCTTTTTAGCCTTTCTTCTTAAAATTTCTAAGTCTATCATTTCTTACCTCTTATATATCTACCATATAGGGCTTGATTACCCTTTAGACCTAGTACATGCTCTGTGTAAGCTACATAACCTGTGTTGACCATATAAGGGTAAAGCATGTTCTGTTCAGCTCTAATGAGCTTACGTTTACGTCTGAGCTTCTTAAGCTTTCTGTGGTCAAGAGTATCCTTTATTTCCTTACCAACCTCTTTATACAACTTCTCAAGCTCTATATACTTGTCTGATGCTTCATCAGCGGTAAGATTCTGGGTAGTCTTCATAGTACCACAGCTCCTCTCCATTACGCTTGAGGATAATATCTACATCACCCTCTTTAGTTCTTGTGTACACAGTCTCATCTCCAATCCATTCTCTAATGAATTTGTTCCGTGTGACATAACTACTAATTTCTAATGTGTGGTAGCAGTTACCTAACTCATCAATTCTCTTTAGAATCCACACCTTCTTTATAATACTCATACATACTCCTTGATATAACAATACCACCTGTAATTCTTCTAGGCTTACGTTCTATTCTGTGTCTAGTTATAAGTGCTCCTCCAAAAGTATAGAGCCTATACCCTAACAACATTTGTGTAACATCATGAGGTAACACAAGTCTTTCTTTATTCTCTAAGAAATCTTGCTCTGCATACCAATCCATAAACTCATAAGTGAACTGCTCATAGCGTTCTAGTCTATAAGGTTGACCTGTAATGTATGAGAACATTTCTCTAGCTCTCTCAGGTACAGCCTTTATAAAGTCAATCTTAACACACAGCTCATTGATATAACTTATATCAGAAGCTAACTGATAAGCCATAGTATAACTTATTCCATAAACATTCTCAAACTCAATGAACTGTCTAGCAATCTCTGAGGTCTTCCACTTATAGAAGTTATCTTTAGGAAGTTTGTCTAAGAAGTCACAAGCCACAGCGAGTAAGAACTCCCCTCTACTTAGCCCTGTGATTCCTCTTTTGCTAAGTGGTGTTGCATATCTGTGTACTAGTCTAGTCTTCTCATTATCTAACTTCTTAGCTAAAATATTTAGCTCTTTGAGTGTTATCATACCTTGCTTATTCGTATGTCTTCTCACAAAGTCCTTATCACCCACAAAGCGATACACTAGCACAGTAAGTAGTTTCTCTCTAATAGGTACAGGGTGATTGTTCATTGTCCTAATTAGAATCTGTGAAGTTTTATCTAAGTATTTAAGGTTGTTTGGATAGTGCTTACGGTACAAGGGGTTTCTTTTCATGCCATTCAAATCATACTTGTATTCAAAGGCATCACGTCTCTTGAGTACATACTCTTTAAGACCATCTAATGTTATTGACATATTTACCCTCCTAGATGCACACAATTCAATTACTATAAAGCGAAAGCGTTCTGTATTGGAATTTGACTATGAATTTGAAACTTACCCTGAGAGTGCTATTCAATCTTTTGATAATTTATTATTTATGACAATCATTTTTAAAAAACAGGAGACAGAGGATACCATAAATAATTGTGTGCATTTAGGAAGGAAAATCCTTCCACGCTAGAATTAATATTAGGAGTAAAAATCATGACGAGGGCTTCCCCTCATGGAACTGGTAGGTAATCTGCTAATGGCTTAAGGAAAACGTCAGTAAAAATGTAAGAAAATCTAACAAATTAAGGAGTGTATCCTACCAGCTCTATGAGAGGAGTGACTAGGTGTTAATTAGAAATTAAATCTTTCTTTTGATTTAGTTTAGTTGGTTAGTCACTCACCCATTGGGTTAATTACTCTGCATCAGACCAATCGTCTGTGTCAACATCTACGTCATCAGAATCATCTTCATCAAGAGGGAAGAAGTCTACAACGTTCCATGAAGGTTTGTCATTGTAAGGTTGACCTTCTTTAATAACAATACCTACATATTTACCTTGAAGGTCATCAGTATCTACAGCTTCTTCATCTTGCATACCTAATGCTGAGAGTAGGCTGTAAAGTTGCTCACGTCCAATCTTGTTATCCAACATGAATGAAGTGATTGTGTGAGGAGCGTTTTTACCAAAGTCACCTTTAAGTGTTACTTTGACCATATCAATCTGTGAACGTGATACAGTCTGCTCTACACCTTGAATAACTGCTTCATATCTGCCAGGTTCATAGGCAAAATCTTCTCTTTTAGTTGCTTGTACAGTAATAATTGACATTATTCTTTAACCTCTTTCGTTTTTTCTTGTGTGCTACCATCAGTCAATCCTACAACAGCTTCCCATGTAGGGTTAACCATTGTGTCAGGGATTGTAAGACCAGGCTTACGAGTTACCTTAAGGGTATAGATAGGATTTCCTGCAAGACGTACTTGGTAGAAGTCCTTAACCTTTTTCTCTCCCTTAACAATCTTAGATTTAGTCACACGTTCTGTATGACCAATGATACGAGATGATGCTGTAATGTACTTAGCCACACTATCCATAAGGTTAGGTACAGTCTGTGCTGGTACATTCTCATCTACTACATCTTCAATGTTCAAGTTCTTTTCTTGTGCAATTACATACACATTCTTACCTTGATAAGATAAGTCCACAAGCTCATCAATAAAGGCTTTTAAGCGAGTAGATGCTTCACCATAGTGGTTAATAAGCATTTTCTTGATATTATTAGATTCCATAATGTCCTTGTAGCAAAGCTCTTGAACGTTTGTTAAGTGGTCTACAGCGATACTATCAAAGTCTTTAGCATAGCTAAGAGCTTCAATTACGTCAGACCAACTAGCACACTCAGCTACAGAGAAACGGTCATCTTGTTCCACAGAAGCTAGTCCACGGTCAGTATCAATAATCAATACACTACCAGGTAGTGAGTTGATAAAGCTTGACTTTCCAGAACCAGGTAAACCATAGAACACAGTCATTGTGTGCAACTTGATTTTATTAAGTTTTTTTAGCTTCATTCTTTCCTACTTTCCGGTTGAACCATATCCACCACGGTCAGCATTGCCAAGGCTCATTACTTCCTTGAAATGTAACTCAGGTTGGTTCTTCATAATTCTGAACTGACACACACGTTGTCCCTTATCAATGCTCCCATCTCTAGTTGCATAGAATTTAGCACTCCAAAAGTCATTATCTCCACAGAAAGAGTTATCAATGATACCCATACTATTTGTGAGTAATAGACCAGTGTTCTGGAAAGTGCTTGAGCGTGGCAATAGGTGTGCTTCATACCCTTTAGGTAATTCCATAGCCACACCAAAGTAAATCACTACTGTGTCACCAGCTTTATAGTTTACTTTTGCATTAGATGCAAGGTCAATCCAATCTCCAACTGAAATATTGTGAATATGGTTTACACCTTCATTTATTGCTTTTAGTTTAATTACTTTGAAATTATGTAGCAGTTCATATAGGTGTACAAAGAAATTCAATCCAAAATACACAGCTACAATAATCACAAGAGCTAATTCAATCTTAGTCATTGTTTGATTCATACTCCTTTATCATTTCATCTACCAAATCAATCATTTGTTCACAGTGATAAACATAATGAGTGTTACCAGTAGTACCTGTTGCATTCAGCATAAATTTATACTGTTTATCAGATAGGTCTTCTACTTCACTGTGAGGTAATAAATAAAACTTATATGAATGGTAGAGTTCAGTTTTGTGTACTTCCTCAATAGCTTTTCTTAAGAATACCTTAGCTTTATTAAGGTCTTCTAACCCATTCTTGTGTTTGTATCTCCATACATACTTCACAGCAGAAGCAATTAAAGGGTCAAGTCCAGCTTTTACCCAGAAATCCCAACACTCCAGCTTTGTGTGAGTATACCGTTTAGGGTTTTCAATATCTTCATTCATTACCTACTCCTAACTAATAAGAAATCCTATTATAGCCAATACACCAAAACCTAACATTAGAATCAGAATAAAAATCCACATATACCCTAGTAGGTTTACAATAAATCTTTTCATTACTTACCTCTTGTGTTAGTATAAACTATATTTAGGACAAAGATAAAGATTATAAGAAGATAGAGATATTTATCTAAATCACCCATTACTTCTTACCTCGTCTGTCAATATAGAACACGGAGATAATAAAGATACAAAGTAGAGCTTGCTCTAGTAAATTATATAAGTTATCACTCATGATAATCTCCAATCGTCCTAATCTTTAGTCTATACTCAGCTAAGTCTTCCTCAGCCTTAACTAACTCCAAGTAACGGATAGGTGATAAGTTTACAGAGGTTACTCCATCAATACTTCCTATAAGGCTCTCAACTTGTTTCTCCTCATTTTTTCTATAGCTCATTATAATATGTCCAAGGTTCTTTTTATCTTCTTCTAGGGACGTTTTAGAGCCTTGTAGGACTATTACAAAGTAAATAGAAACACACAGAGCTATAATCAATACAGTAATCACTGCTAAAAGTGCTTCAATCATTCTACTAACCTATAGTGCTTCACTGTGAAGCCCTCACCTTTCGTTGTTACTACTACTTTATCATCTGTGAGTTTGTCCTTTAAGCCTAAGTAATAGGTATCACCACTGTAATCTCCATCAATGGTACTTACTACTACTTCCTCACAGTATTTTTCAAAGGCTTTGAATGTTCTTGCTCCTCCAATGACCCAAACATCTCGGTCAGTCTCTTTTTCAAACTGTAAGACCTCCTCCACAGAGTTAGCAATGTACACATTCTCATCATCATAGCCATCAATCTCATCTTTGTGTGTCAATACCACATTGATTCTACCCTTAAGGGGTTTACTTCCGATTGATACCCATGTAGCTAGACCCATGACAACTACTCCACCTGTTGTTTGGTTTTTAAAGTAGTTAAGGTCAGCTTTATTAGACCAGGGTAATCTCCCTTTGTTACCAATTAGTCCATTCTTATCTTGTGCCCAAATAAACTTAAGCATCTTGTTTCTCTTCTTCTTTTTTAACTGTGATTCCATTGAAGGTCACACGTCCATCACCAAACTTAACGCTTGTGATAATCTTATCTTCACCTTCAAGGAACTTGTTTAGGTTTTCATCAAACTGCTCTGTGTTAGCTGTTTTGAACGTTTTAGTAAAAGTATCTTTACCCATAACTTACCTCACAAAGAGTAAAGGGCTACTAAGTAGCCCATACCCATTAGTCTACTTTAACTAGGAACGCTTCATGATTGAATTGAGGGAAACGTTCTTCAATTTCAGCAAGAGTGAATTTACCAATCTTGTCAGTACCATGACCAAGCACGTCAGCTTCTTCTGTGAATCCAGAAAGCTCACCATTAGCATTGATAGCAATGTATGGTGCTTTAACACGACGTGGTTTCTTACCTACGAAGATAATGTAACGTGGTTCAAGAAAGTCAGTTGGTAATTCAATTCCAAGTTCTTGAGCGAGTGAGACAAATAGTTCTTTTTTGTTAGCCATTGTGCTAACCTCCTTAATAATATTTGTAGAGGGTTTAAAGTGATTAGCTCTACCACCACAATATTAGTTTATCAAAAACGTGTTACCTTGTCAAGAGGTAATTTCAACTTTTTTAAAACTTTTTTCAATAAATTCATCTAAATCTTCTACAACATCACCAATATAGACTTTATAGAAGTAGTCATATACTCCAGGTTGTCTTTTTTCTGGTGGTGTATACATACGAAGATTAGGGTTTTTAGCAATCATTGTGGTTAATTCACAGAATTGCTCAAACATATCAGCTCCACGATACTTATTGTAAGGGAATTTAATATGCTTCACACGATACATTCTGCCTTTTAGAACCTCTTTAGGGTTCACACATTCAAAGCAGAAATCTTTTACTTTATAGCCTAGCTTGGTCATGACTTCCATGTACATGTTACCTTGAAGGCTATACTTCATCTTAGCTTCTTGTGGTGCTTCACTATAGGTCTTATAGTCAATAAGAGACACAGTGCCATCACCATTATCAATCACAGCATCAACAAAGCCTATAAACTCATGACCATTAGGCAATTTAAGCTCAATCTTCTTCTCTGTCTCTACTACCTTGGTGAAATCTACAGTTTCACCTTCTGCAAGATAGCGCTCCAAAGCAAGTAACCCTGTGTGTCTAGCTTCATCACTGAATGGTGAAAACTCATGCACTTTAAGGGTCATCTCCTTAAGCTGTTCTTCTGTGAGTTCTCCATTGTGCTGTGCCATTAGTTCCATAGCTGTGTGGAATACTGTACCTCTATCCATGTACTTTGTACGTTCAGGGGAAGGTAATTCCTTATATCCAGCAATGTATTTACACCAATGCTCCCAAGGATTTTCTAGGTAGGTATTCACACGAGATACACTAAATTTCATAGTTCCTCCTATTTATTCACTAACTTTGGTAGAATTTCATTCAGAAAGAATGAATAATTAGGTGATACTATATACCTAGTAACATCAAATACTAAACCTAAAGCAAGAGATAAAAACATACCTACATATATCTTTTTAAATTTACTACTAGCTTTTTTAATGTTTTCCTGTGTAAGTAATTTTGCATAAGCACACCTAGACATATTATTAGGAACATCTGACATGTTTATATAATCACCATCTACCTCAAGGTTGTATCTTACACAAAGGTAAATCACAACAAATACAACTATAAGTATGTACATAGCTCCAGCTAATTTACCTAAAACTTGATAATAAGTCCACTCTCTAACTAGTTGTTCATAGAGCTGTGGTGTATTTTCCTTGATAGAACCTAGTAATGATGATATACCATCTATAGATACATTCATGCCTTTTGCTAATGCTTCTAATAGATTATCCATAATTACAACTCCAATTCTTTAGCAAACTGCCAAGCCCATGAAAGAGGAGAATCTTTAACCATCTTCTCTGTAAGTTTAAAACTACTATCTTTTGCTATTTTTATAGCTTCTTCCTCAGAATAATATGTAAACCCACCTATTACTAAGTTTCTATTGCTATTCATAAACACTCTTCTATATGTACCCTCACCACAAGGTATAACTATATAGTAGTATTTCTCATCTACTTCATAACCATTTACCCAAGCATAGGCAAAATCATTAGAGTTTGTTCTAGCCCATTTAGCACACTTATTCGCATCACCTTTAAAAGATTCAGCAATATGTTCACCAAACTTGTCTATAGGGTCTAAAGCTCCATATAATGTAATACAATGAGACTTACAGTATTCAATCCACTCACCAATTTCTCTTGGTATCCTTATTGTTATTTTCATGGTTGTTTCCCTTCTTGCAAGTAATGAATGAGAGTATCAAACCTCATACCTATTGAATAATCAGCTCCAGTACGCTGTGTTCTCTCTACATTCAAATCATTCTTTACTGTGGTAAGTTTCTTGTCTAACTCATTCACTCTATTCAGCATCAGCATTAGTGCTAGACTTAGGAGCAATAGTAGACACCCACTTACCAGACAGTATAGCTTCAAAAACTTTCTTTTCATTTTCTTCTGTGATTAGTCCTTTTCTATCTAGGGCTTTGATTGTCTGCATACGAGTTTTACCAAGCTGTTTTGCTTTTCGGATAATACGTCCAATCTCAATGTCAATAGTAGGTACACCTTCTTTAACATATTGCATCAAATCTACCTCAAATACCTCAGATAGTCGCTTAACATTCATAGCAGACGGTAAGTTATGACCATTCTCCCAACTAGCCACACGAGAGTTATTCTTATAACCTAATCGCTTAGATAGTTGCATTTGTGTCATCTTGTTTGAGAGACGTAGCTCTCTAATTCTTCTTCCTAGTACGCTCACTAATTGTATATCCTCTTGGCTTTCCATTGTAATGCTCAATTAGCACACCAAGCTCCACAATGAAATCTTTAAATTCAGGATACTCTTTAGCTAGTTCTTCCTTATTAGTTGACTTGACTGTGAACTTATTAGGTTCTACAGACCAACCAGTGCTTCCATTACCATATTTACAGAAGTAATGCTCTGATGGCAACTTAATTGCATAAGTTTTTTCAGATTCCTTCTCATTATAACGTCCACACAGAACAGCCAATCCTAATCGTTTAATTAAGTCTTTAATCTCATCAGCCTTCTTACCTCGTGCTAGACGGATAAACCAAGGCTGTGATTGTCTTGCATTAGACGTAAATACATAGTTAATGTAACCTAGTGTGCTAATTTTATCATGAATACTACTTGTTTGTAGTGTATTGAAAAATTTAATTTCTTCTTTAGAAAGCTCAGGTACTTCTACAGAGAGTGTAGCTCTATCTTGTTTAGGCTCTTCCTCTTCTCCATAATAGGCTTTCACTTTATCTAAATACTCTGTTTTAATTGTTTCCATCTTGCATGAAATAAACTTGTTTAAGATGAATGGTGTGATACCAATTTCTTTACTTAACTGAGCTTTGCTCATGGTCTCAAGACTTTTTAAAATTTGTTCTTTCATGTCTTGCTCCTTTCTACATATACTAGTTTAACCTATATTCGGATATTTGTCAAGAGGAAATTAGAGAAAATTTAAAAATTTTCCCTTTTATTTTCCATCTTCTTTTAATTGGTCAGTTAAGCAAGCACTGCAAGGAGTGACTTCATAGCCTAAAAACATAGCTAATACTTGATTAGCCACACGAGACTGCTCCAAGAATACAAACTTAACCTTATCATTAGCAATATCTACTTGCCAAGCTTCAAAGGACGTTATCACAGCCACGAGAACGTGTTTTAACAAGCACCAAAGGTCAGGGTTGCCATTATCATTAGCTTGTGATTTAAGTAGCTCCATAGCCCTTCTACGCTGTTCTGTGACTTGCTGTAGGGTCATTGTAATCTGATTCACTTTATCCTTTGTGTCATAGATGGCAATCTTGTCCTCTTCTGTCTGCAAGTCTGGTGTGTCTAGGTTATACCAAAACTTAATTTGGTCTTCATATTTACGGATAAGAATTTCAAGATGGTATTCACTAGCACCTAAGTGCATGATATTAGTAATAATATCCTCAGTAATACCAACTGAGCTGTTCTTGTTTACTGTCATGTATTAAACCTCTGTATTCATACCTCACAAAGTAGGTAGATTTAGTCTTATTGAACATGAGGTCATAGAAGGCATAGGCTTTCTCATAAGTGAGAAATAAATGCTCTTCTACTAATTCCCCATCAAAGTATTCGTCAACTGCGTACATACTCTCTAAAACCATTCTTGATAATGAACTTAGCCAATTCCTCAACCTCTGGTGTGTTAGCTGGATAGTGAATCTGTAGCTGGTCTCCTCTATCTCCCACAGCGTAAGTAAAGGCTATATTGTGTGAGACGTAGCGTGTTTTCATGAATGTCACAGCACTATTGTGCATGACCATAAAATCTATGTTAGATGGTAGTCTAAAGTTTAGCTTATACATTTCATCAAAACTTGCAAACACAGTAATCTTTTCACCGTATGTTTTATTGATATGCCTTAAGCCTTTTACAAACTTACACATCACATATTCTCTACCTTCCACACCAATCTCATATTTAGGTTCATAATCAATCTGGTTTCTACAGTAGTGCTCTACGTCTGCTTGAAAGCACAGTCTGTTCTTCTCTCTAAGCTCTTTATAGTCTTCCATAGAGTAACTGTACTTGTCATATAAGTGCATTAGTGTCCTCCCCAACATGAAGAAACTTCAACATCAGCCACAAGAGGGATAGGTACATCTAACCCTTCGACTATAGGAGGATTCTCCATAATTGATTGTAATTTAGGTATTAGTTCTTCTACATAGTCATCTTTAATCTCAAAGAGAATAGCATCATGCACAGAACCTAGTACATTAAATCTTGTGTGGTCTAGTTCCTTGCTGAATACAATCTCAGCTAAAGCACTGGTACATAGGTCAGACCCAAACCCTTGCACTGGTGAGTTAATGGCTTGTCTTTCATCAGCAGAGCGCTTCTTAAAGTCATATCCATTGATATTATCAAACCATCTCTTACGTCCAATAGGTGACTCTATATAACCATGTTGTCTAGCAAACTCCTTACACTCTTCATGCCACACAAGCAATCTAGGATAGGCATTAAAGAAATCAGCACGGATTTTTTCACTATCCTCTTGTGTAAGGTCTAGTCCATAACCTTTAGCATAGGTAATAAATGTTTTTGCAACCATTCCATATAAAAAGCCAAAGTTAGCACTCTTAGATTGAGTACGTTTTCTTTTCTGCTCTTCATGGCTTAACTCACTAGTATCACCAAACAGAAGCTCTGTAGTCTTACTGTGCAAGTCACTTCCTGATTGATAGGCATGTTGCATATTTAAGTCGCCTGATAGCCAACTAGCCACACGAAGCTCTAACTGTGAGTAATCAATTTCTGCTAGTTTCCAACCTGGTCTAGCTTCAATCAAGTTACGCACATAGCTGTCTTGAGGGCACTGTTGAAGATTAGGTGAATTACAAGTAGTTCTACCTGTTCTTGCTGTGATATTAAAACTAGGATAAATTTTACCATCTACTTGTAGGTCTTCCCATGATTCAATAAAGGTAATTAGTTTAGAGATACGTTTATATTCAAGCAAGGTATCCACACAGTCATTGCCTACATAGTTAGAGAGTGTGTCTATACCTATAGATGGTGCTCCCTTTTTTGTACGCTCAATTACTTTAAGACCTTGACCATAACCTATGATAGTTCTTTTCCACAATGGATTACTTCTTACATAAGTAGTTTTTTCAATAGTTCTTGCAAAAGCGTTAGCTTCTTTTCTAGTCTTAAATGTACCTATACAAGATTCTATTTTAGTGTAACCACCATCAGTATAATCATCAATATATACATTATACTCAGTGCCTAACCTCTCACCTTTTTCATCATATACAGGTATATCTAACTTCTCAAATAGAATCTTAGCTACTTGTGCATTAGAGTTCCAGTTTATGTCTCCATAGGTTAATAGTTTTTCTGTGTAAGGTTTAAGCTCTGCTTCTAGTTTCTCAAGCACCTCATGTCTTCTAGGACTGATAGGCACTCCACCTTTTTCAACCTCATAGTATGCTTTATATGCTCTCATTTCATGCTTAAATACCTTAAGCAAGTCATAACGTGCAATTTTCTTTTGGAAAATCTTCAAGAGCTTCATAGGATACAGTACATCATCAAGACCATAGGCTTTGAACTGTTCTGTAATTGTACCAGTTTTAGCTTCTTTGGAAATATCATACTTAACATGGAAATACTTCTCTGTGAGGGGTTTAAGACCTAACTCTTCTTCTCCACAAACGTGAGCAAGCACAAGAGTATCTAGCCATAAGTTTAAAGAGATGCCAGTCTTAACATAAAGGAACAGTAAGTCAAATTTACCATTGTGGGTAACTAGCTTACACTCTTGTAACTTACGCATGAGTGCTAGTTGTCTCTTTTTACCTAGCTTATCCCAGTTAAAAAACTTACGAGTATATACTTGTGTCTCTGTGTGAGTGAATCCTAGCTGAATTGAGGTAATAGCATGTCTGTGTCTATCAAGACCCTTTGTCTCAATATCCAAGCAAACTGGTTTTGAGGTGTCTATTGTATTTAACATTCATTCCACCCCAATCCTACAAGTAAATCTTCTACATAACCATTATAGAATCCTACCATGTCTCTTCCACAGTAGACCATCACAGAACCATACTGTGTGAGCATTAGTTTTGTAATCATTCTATCTTCATCTAGCAATAGTACCTCACTATACTCTAGTCCTAGACTCCCACTTCTTTTTGTTGGTTTTATTGATATAAGTGCCATACTATACCCCCATAGAAATTGCTTTCTCTAACCAGTATTGGCGAGAAGCTTTTCTCACAGATTTAAAGTATTCACTCTTTCCTCTCAATGAAGATGGCTTAGTAGGTTCAGGTTTATCTAGCCATTTTTCTAGATAAGGTTGTGATACCTTGCTATAAAGCTTTTGCTTTACATTATTCACAGCTTCCCATTCAAGCCAATCAATAGCTTCTTGGCTGAGAAAAGGGAACTTATGAATATACTGAGGTTGTGGGAACTTGTATTGTTTCAGATTCCTAAGAATATTGCTCTTCATGAATCCACTCTCAACATATTGGATAATGTATGATTGAATACTCAAGTCTTGCACTTCTGCATCATTTAGTAATTCCTCAAAGAACCACACAAGAGACTCACAACCATTATCCAATATATCCTCAAACCAAGGAAGGTCTGCATAACCCTTATATATCTTAGTCATCTTCATCACCTGCCAATACACCAAAGTCTGTCTCAGGAGCTTCATAAGCACTTTCTCCCTTGCGAGCATAGGCTTTACAACCCATGTTATCATCTACCACAAGGTCATACACATCTCCTGATTTATGGTTACGGAAATATGTAGTAAGGGTACTTGAGTTATTGGTTTTACGTTGAAGGAGAATCATAGACTCATACCAACCCTCAATGAAGGCTGAACCATACATATCAGCAGTTTGAATCTTAGCTCCACGCTCTAGCTTTCTACTGTGGTGAATCAACATCACAGCACAACCAGTATTCTTTGATAGTTTTGTGAGAATCTCTAACCGTTCTACAATATCTTGGTGACGGTTAATATCTCCACTACCAAAGAGCAAATACATAGGGTCAATGATTAAGAGCTTAATTTCTAACTCTCTAATGTCATTCTCTAACTTGTGCATTTGTTGCATGTTAATAGCATCTTCCACAAAATAAATAGGAGGAGGTGTTTCAGAACCAGTAATGGCATAAATCTTATGCTGTTCCATAGACAAGTTATTTTCGCCTTGAATAATCAGCACAGCACCTTGCTTAACTTCTCTACCATCAAAAGGCTTACCAGTAGCCACAGCACAAGCTAAGTTAAGGGCAAAGGTTGACTTGAAGGATTTAGAAGGTGCCCCAATAACTCCCACAGAACCATTCTCCCAGAAATCTTCAATGAGCCAAAAGTCTGTAGGGTCAAAAGGTTCAATCTCATCAACTCTGACGATATTAAACTTGTTCTTTTTCTTCTCCCCTTTTTGTCTCACAGTAGATAAGGTCTTACCCTTATTCTCCTCAATGGTTACTTTCTTAGGAAGCTCTGTAACAGCTTCTACAGCTTCTTCTTCACCTTCTTCTGATTTAGCAAAGGCTCTGTGTACTTCTGCATCTACAGTCTCTTCTGTGAACTTAGCCATCTTGTCAGGAGCATTTAAGAGTACAAACTTAACCTCTTCCTTACTAGCTCCACCAAAAATCATCTTCTGCTCTAATTTCCAAGCCCATTCAGACCTATCAATAGCAAGCTGATGAGTGAACTCAGGAAAGGCATTATACTCAGATAACACAGCATCTAAGTCATATTGGATATACTCAATACCCCCTTCATCAGCCATCTTGCGTGTAGAAATGTCTACGTCCTCTAGGAACTTCACAAATTCACGCTTACGGTACACAGTACCATCACCCTTCATACCACTAACCTTAAAGTCTGTAGCATACTTGTGATTCACAGTACCAGGGATTCGATAGAGATGTACAATATCCACACCACAAGGGTCAAAACCATACTTTTTAACAAGTTTTCTACACAGAACCTCATGCTCTTGTGGATTCACCTTGTTATCTAATACCCATACCCCTTGATACTTATTAGGACTTGTTTCCCAATAATAGCTAGGAGGTAGGTCTGTAGGAATAGGTGCTCCATCAATGTCTTGTGCAATGATATAAGTGTCTTGTGCATTGGTTTTCTTACGCTCTTGTCCACCCGTATGTGTGAATGATAAGTATAGGTCATACTTGTTTCTTAGAGCTTTAACTTGTGAACCAATATTTTTCACAAAGTGCTTTGCTTGTTCAAAGTCACGACTGAATCTATCCTCAAACTCAGGGTCTTCTTTAGCCTTACGCTCTAGGTAATACTTTTTATTTACCCCAAAGTTAACAAGGTCTTTTTCTCCAAAGTTTCGTTGTAAGAGTTCAATAAACTTATTCTTAGGCATATCCTTCTCCTTGTACAAAATAACCATCTCTAGGGTCTGCATCTTCTGGGATTCTTGACCTGATTGATAGTCTGTCATAATAGTCAAAGGCTTGCCACAAAGGCTCTAGTGTTCTCTTCACAGAGATTGAAGGGTCTAGCTTGTGTAACAGATTCTTAACTACCTTACTACTCTTCTGTCTTAGGAATTTAACAAAGTAAGATACCACAGACTTTAGCTTTCCCACAGAAGACTTAATGCTTTCAGTTTCCACAGCAGAACCTAGAACCTCTTCTGGATTTACCTCTTCCCCAAGGTATTCCACACAAAGCTCAATACATTTATAATGCTCATGTTTCTCTGAGTATACTTTAATCAATCCTAGCTCTTCTAAAAGGTTATAGTTATTGATATACGTTCTGTAATTTACATTTCCCATAATGTCCATTACATGCTCAGTAGTAAACTCAATAATTCTAGAGTTATTCATGAAATAGCTAGACCAAAACAATGCTAGTAACTGCACAGCTCTGAAAGGTAATTTCCAATCTGATAACCAATTAGTGTTCACAGAAAGATAATGCTCTCCAGCATAGCTACGGTACAATGTAGTATCTGTCACAATAGTTCGTCTACAGAAGAAATCATGGTTAGATTCACTGAAACGAGTATCCTCATAACGTTTAACCAATCCTAGCTTCACAAGACGAGTGATTGAGTTAGAGATTGTTTGTGATGAACATCCAAAAATATCCACAAGTTGCTGGTTAGTATAGTGAGAATAAACCTCTTTTTGGTCTTCCTTGGCAAATCCACACAGAAAGCTATACAAGAATATGTCAGATAAGTTCTTTAAATCTTTGTGCTGAAACATATTTACATGTACTTTGAAATACATAAAGTAACCTCTCATTCGTTAATTGATAAATCTAGTATAGCACAATCACACACAGAAAGCAATAGTCAACTACAAGAAATTTTATATTGTCCCCAAAAAATGTTTGTAGCTTGACTACGAACATTTTGCTTGGTCTAGGGTTTGGTATTTTAGTCATATGGTATGTATTCTTTTATCACATATACAAGTATACTAATTACTAGTATATAGTATATTATAAAGAAAACTTATATATCCACCAAAAGTATACATACGCTATAATATCTGTGTAGAATAAAGTAGACTATGTACTTATTTATCACATATACAAGAGTATATATAATATAAAGAAAACTTATATTTCCACCAAAAAGGTACATAACCTATAAAAGTTTTAACCTAAAAGAGTTTTTAATTTGCAAGATTCTGCTGTGTGTGATATACTTATAAGTACATAAAGTAACCTTAAAAGGAGAGCAAATTAGCTCTCCTTTTTTCTTTTATTCAACGTGTTGGTAAATCTTACCTTCAAGAATATAGTTTAATTGCCACATGTTTGTGAACTCAGCTCCAAGGCTATAAGCTAAGTCTAAACAGTCAAGTAGCTCTTCTTCATCATATCCTTCATCAATGAATCTATCAAAGATGTCTTTAGGTCTCATGAACTGTGACTTACACATTTCTGTGAGGTAGTCTTCTGCTTTTCCATAACCCTTACCTTTTACCCACAAGCTAGGTCTTGCAATCCCAAACTTAGGAGGGTAGTTAGTAAAGTCTGAGGTACGTGTGTATGTTGTTACTGGTTTTGGTGGTACATACTTAGCTACATACTTCCATTCGCTTGTGTCTTGTTCCTGTGCCCATTTAATGAACTTGATTAGTCCTTGTGTGTTATATTCATAGGCATCTAGGTTGATAAATTCGTCTGTGGTATGCTCATGGCGATAGCTTGCTGATACATTCACAATAGGCTTGTCTAAATGTGGCCCAAGAACTGCAACGTCTGTGTATGAACCTGTAGCCATTGTATAAGTTTTACCCAATTCATCAAAGATTTCCTTGTGTGATTCAGGGTCAAAATCATAAGTCACCATTTCATGCCAAGAACGCTTATGAACACCACGGTCAATTTGGATAAGCATAGAAGCCATTTTTAGCCCCTCTAGCGCATTTTCTTCTAATGCCTTCCTAGAACCCACACAACCCACTTCTTCGTCTGTAGTGAACAAAATATGAGGTCTGAGACCCATCTCAAGAATATCTAGGATAGTCTTAACTCCAACTCTGTCATCAGCACCCAAACATTGAATACTAGATTTACACTCAGGAGACAATAAGATATAGCGCTCTGTGACTAGAATATCTTGTACCTCTGGGGTACGGTCTTTTTCTGTGCTTGTAGTTGCTGTAGTTTGATAGTAAGTACCGTAGTTGTAGGTCTTGCGCTTAGTGTTGATTGTGTCTAGGTGAGCCACAAGACAAGGCTGATTCTCTTCTGAGCTAATAGCTTGAATCATGTAATCTGTTACCTTAATCTGATAACCATAATCAGCCAATACTTCTGGAAGCCATTCTTGCATTTCTGTTTGTGTTTTAGTTAGTACGTCAATAAATGTGTGTTTCATGTTAATTCTCCTTTTAAATCAATTCCAATAGTTCTTTAGTAAGTGGTGTTAGTTCTTTAACTTCTGGTGCTTTCTCTGTTAGTTGTACACCAGTAAAGTTCATGTATTTTTGTTTCAATGCTCTTAGCTCAAAAGTATCTAAGCGGTCATAGAGTGTGCTTCGTAGACTCTCATTGTTACTAATGTAGTGTAGCATATCTTCTTTACCATAGTCTCTGAAAAGCTGTGCTGTACCCCATTTAGCGTATTCATTCTTAGCTTGGTTAGCCCAAAAGTTGATATTATTATAGTGTGGGTCATCATAAGATTTACAGTCAATATTCATACCATAGATTTTAGAAAAGTCATCTACTTTCTTGTTAAAGAAGATACACAAGAGGACTGTAGTAAATTCATAGCATGCTTTGGCTCTTGTACCGTTAAAGTCTGCATAAGTACCAGCATGAGCAATATCGCTGTCTTTTCTCAAGAAATAAGTTCTCATAGCTGGGTATAAGGCATATCCATTATCTTTTGTATATCCTACAGAATACCCTTTGAGGTATTCAAATCCGAAAGCTCTTAACACAAGATGAGTATCAGAACCAGCGCTACTATCATACTTGTTACAGCTATCGTTGAAAGCCCAATCGTCCACAAGAGCTGGGATATTAAAGTCTGCTTTATCTACCCACAAGTCTCTTGCACGAAAGACACTATTGCTAATTGTGGAAATGTTAACCTTGTTCCAATCTTCCCACCAGAACTTAACCTCTCCAAAGTGACGGATTTCTTCTTCTGTGTAGTCAATACCAGCCTTTTTAAGCTGTTTAGCCAACTTAGGAGCATTTTTTGATTCATCTAAATCAAGACCAAAGTAGTCTTTTACCATGCTTGCATAAGTAATTTTTACTAAATTTTCATTGATTCCTTGAATCTTTTTATCAAATTTCTTAGACACATAACCTTGAAACTTGCCTAAAATGTCTACTTTATGTCCATCAGTAGTATACCTTTCATTAGTGCTTCTCATAAGCATGTAAGAGAACACTTTAGGGTATCTGTTTAGGTTGTTATCTGAAATAAATCTTTCAAGGTCTTTGATTTTATTCTTAGGCTCTGTGTAAGCCACACCTTCATTTTTCTTACGGTAAATCAGTGAGTCAAGCACTTTTAAAAGCTCTTCTTTGTGGTCTTCATACCACTTTTCAGGATATGTTAAAAGTGTGCGTTCCTTATCCAATCCCACAAGAACAGTAGGAATAGGACTAGTTAGGTAAATATCATTGAAAGTATATCCACTAGGGAATAAGCTTTGATACTCTCTTAGTTTATCTACTAAATCCCATTGACGGATAATCTCAACAAAATCTGTATGACTGTTTAAGGTCTTAACAGCTTCCACAAAGTCAGCTCCATAACCTTCAATGTCTGCTGGTGCTTCAATCTGTGCAAGCTTTTCAGCAAGCTCTTTGTTTGTTTTTACCTCTCCCACAAGCTCCTCAAACTCTTTCTTTGATAGCATTGATTCCTTGAATGTTTCCATATTTTCTTTTGATACTGATTGCATTTTCATTTTCTTCTTTCCTTTACCTTATAATATACATAATTCTTTCACACCGATAAGTTCCCCATGCTTATAGAATTTTCTACCTGTGATATAAATCTTATCTGTGTATCCTAGCTCTTTCAAGCACTCTGCTGTTATCTTAGATACAATAATACCATCATACTTATTCAGCAATTCTTGCATTTTACGCTCTGTGATATTAGACCTATAATATAACTTAGTTAGCTTGATTCCTTCGATTTTTTTCTGTCTTCTTAGTGTAACCTCAGCTCTCAAAGGCTCTTCCGTCTCACAAGGCTGTATAGTGGTTACTACTGTGCCATGTCTATCCACAATGTAAATATCATGACCTGTTAAGTTTGCAAGCATTAGATATAAAACCTCTCTTCAAATATAATGTCATTTACATGGTATTCTGAGTACCAATCACCATCAGCTACTTCAATATAACCTTTATTTTTATACTTTTTAAATTCAACTAACCTACTTAATCCCATAATTCCAATCATTTGACCAGCTTTTAATACTTTAAAACTTGGTACTAGTTCAAAATATCTCTCTTTTACGTCATATTCTGTTAAATCTGATTGGTCAAAGGCTTGTAGTAATAAGCTACCAAAACTATCATAACCCTTAACTAAGCAAGGTCTATGATAACTAGTCACTCTATATCTATCATCAGTACACCATACAATGTCACCTTCTTTAAACATAAAATATTTCCCTAAACCTTTCTACCTCTTGGATTTTAAATTGTTTTACCTCATTAAAAGAGTCTCTACACTTTATAAAATCACAATCAACATACGCTGTAAAAACTAGCATTTCCTTAGATTCTTTGTGGATAAGTTTATCACCTGGGTCAAGTATTCCACCTTCTGGAACAAGCTCAAATACAGATTCTTGCACTGTGAAGGTGCTACCACTATCTATAATCCTAACACGCATACCTTCACTATTATAGCTCAATACTTTGCAAGGTCTATGATAGAAAGTCATTGAATATCCACTATTTTTAGCCCATACTATATCGCCAACCTTAAACATAGAAACCACCCCTTCTTACTAACTTAAATATAGTTAGGTTTGCATGTTTTCTCTTACCTACATCTAATTTACCATTAGAATCCTTTAAAATTTCAACCCAACCATAATTAGAATTATCTTCATCAATTTCTAAAACTTTACAAATTAAGCCTTGTTTATAAAATAATACATTTTTGGTTAGTTCAATTATGTCCCCAATATTAAACATAGAAATCTCCTTTCCCTACCTCTTCTACAAGCTCTGAATACCTATAGAGTATCATCTTATCGTTTTTATCATTTACATTTATAGCAAAGGCAAGAGAACCCCCAACGTCTACAACTTTAAATATAAGACCCTCTTTATGCCTTCCAATGTTGCGTATGCACCTAATTATCATATCTTTTTCTATTTTCATTATCCAAGAACCCTCTCAAGCTGTCTAAACTTAACAGCAAAAGGTAAATTCAATGCCTTCTGTAAATCCTTACCAAGCAAGAAAGGAGGCTCTTCTTTGTGGTCATAACTGTATAACACAAAAACCTCAATCAGAAATGTGTCTAATACCTCAGCAGTCACACGCTTATTTCTAGCAGTTTGCCAAGCATTTTTTAAAGTTCTCTTATCCATTATTCAACCTTTTCTATATTAAAACTTTCAATTTTCCCACTATCTAACTCTGGGTACACTTTATAAATTCCATTATCTGCAATAAATCCAACTTTAGATACATAAGTCATTTTCACATTAGGGAAAACCATAATAAGACCCTCCCTGACACAAGTTAAAGTGTTACCTAGTATAGTTACCTTTGTTCCGTTATTTGCTGTGTATTCTCTCATTTTAATGCCCTCCTAGTCTGTAACATACATGAATTGTAAGGCTGTGACAACCACAAATCCACAAAGAATCATCAGCGAAAAAGTGTAGTTTAGGTTAGCTAACACACTATACCCCAAGAAAGAAGGCAAAGCCATAAATTTTAGTAATTTCATTTTTTTAATTTTCATTTTGTTCTATTCCCATTCTAATTTTTAATTGTTTGTAAAACTCTTCATAACTATAACCCATGTAAAAAGTATTTATAAAATTATCTAATACAAAGAACTCAAAGTATAAAAAGTTTATATCTTTTAACATTTTTACATATCCAAAAGGGCTAGCTTCAACCTCTAATAATTTTCCAGAAGGACTTTTGAAAATAGCAGAACCCCCAAAGATATGAACTACCAGCATTTTATCATATCTACTCATATATTTACCTCTAGCATAGCCCTAGAAGGCTCTCACAAGCCCCCTACAGCGTTTTAATACAGTTCCCCAATACTCATCAGCTCCCACTCAGAAAAATCAACCTGAAGCACCTCAGGGGCTTTTGTGATTCCATTGTATACTACAATAAAATACCCTTTTTCATTGTAGAACTTGCTCAAAATCTCAGCGTCTTTCATTTCTGCTTTCAAGCTAGTTTCTTCTACAGATTTAGTGCTTTCTTGTGCTGTATCTTTACTATTTACCCCAACAGTAACAAAGTTGACTGCTATAAATACCCAAGCGTAAAACAATACCAAAGCAATGCCCAAACCCTTTAATAATTTCATTTTAATTTCTCTACTTTCTTTTTTTGTGTTAGTTGATTATACTTATACAGTTTTTCAATTTCTTAAATCCCAAGGGGTAAAATTACCCCCTTACACTCCTACTAATTCAGCTAACCAGTTATCAAAATTAGCTACTTGTGTTTCCTCATCATTCCATTCAAAGCCTTCTAAGTATGTGCTATTTGTAACTAACTTGATTCGTTTGTTTTTATAACCCTCTATAGACTTAACAGAAACATGTACTAAATAATTCCAACCTTCCATGTCATTAAAGTCTAATAGTTCCACCTTTGTAACTTTATAGCTTTCTATCTTGTTATTCCCTTGTAAAAACTCTACAACGCAATTTGTGCTATAAAAATTTGCCATTTTCTTTTCTCTCTTTCTTATTCTTTAATAGTTAGGTAAGGGGAAAGAATCCCCAAACCTTTAAATCTTATAAATGTTAATGCTTTCAGCTTTTATGGTTGTCTTATTGTGTTTATACTTGATAGGATTCAAGAAAGTTTCTTCAATCAATTCACAAACTTTTTTAGAGTTATTACAAGCTATCAGAATCTCATATTTTTCAAAGATAAAGCTTACATAGTTTTCTTTTGCTGTGACTCTTCTACCGTCTAAACGTGTAACAGCTTTGTAGTTTATTGGATATTTACCAATTCTTTTTACAGAGCTTAATTCATCAATTATAACGCTAGTATAACGAGTTTTAAACTCAAGCATAAATTAAACCTCTATAGCCTTTAGGCTATTCCCTTCGATTTTATTATATTTTGCGTTAGTACAGTGCTATCTTCTGACTATTCCCCCTTTTTATAGCTTTATAGGGGCAATCTGTTTACTTTTTCTTCTGGTCTGCTTTTTGCAATGTTTTAAGCAAGTCTAGAAAGCATATCCCTTACATTAAGAGGGCTTTGACTAGTATTATAATGCTTAATATGATTGTAGCACTTTAGAAGAGTATAGCCCCCAATCCCTTGCAAGATTGGCGCTAGGCTTGAACCTAGAAGGCTTTAAATAAAGTCTTTAGTAGTTAGTTGAGTGTATCCACGTTGTAGAAATCTATCTCTTAAGTCTCTAACCTGTTTTTGAGTCATTCTTTCCATAACTCTGTACTCTGCTCTATGTAGAGATACACAAGTAGAGTTGCTTTGTCCAAATACAAAGGTTCCATTTTCAATGTCTACCATCACAAATAGGCAATAGCCATATTGAGAATAACGAGAGGTGTAAAGCTCTGTATTTGCATAATTGAAATTAGGTGTTTTCATGATTTTTCTCCTTTGCCTTTTAGGCTTGTTTTATTTTATGTATTTATTATAAACTATTTCAGTTTATTTGTCAAGAGATAAGTTAGAATAATTTAGAATATTTTAGTTAATAAATCAACGTTTCTAGACTATTTTCTGTTATCTTTTAACTATAACTATTATATCATTAAGAAATAGGCTTGTCAATAGAAATTTAACAATTTCTTGCGATAATTTGCGATATTTTAAAATAATTTTTAGTATAGTAAATGAAATAATTTTTAGTATAGTAAATTAAGGAATTTTTCAAGAGAGAAGAATGAGGGTAAAGCATAGAGAGACAAGGATAATTTGATATATATAAGCGAGTGCTATAGCTTAAGAAAGTCAAGTATTTACGTTTTTATTTTTGGGGTTTTGGTTTGGTTAGGTATGATTTTGGTGGTAAATTATATTTGACATCTATATAAATGTATTTTATTTACCCTTCCATTCCAATCAATTAGCCTAAAAGCAGTATCATGTTAGGGCAAAGGCAATGGCAATTAAAATTTAATATAACAAAAGGGGTGATTAAAAAATGGAACGAGGGAGAGAGGGCTTGGTTTTCTCTATTCACCAACAAAAGGGGTGATTAAAAAATGTGTTACCTACTACCCTACCCAAATTCCCCTATTCACCTATAACCTAAATCATTCAAAAACATGCTACTCCATATAAATATTCTATATTATCCTAAAGCGTAATAAAAAAGACCATAGGTAATTCCTACAGTCTCTTGAGCTGTATCTTCTGTTCTTTAAAGTAGTCTAGTGTTACATTCCTCTTATGACTAGGCTTCTTGGCATAATACTCTACTGTATTGAGAACAATGGTGTATAGCATATCATAAGGGTCAAATCCTACCTCATTGGCTATGGTGCTAATGTAATGTGTCATACTAGGTGATGTGGTATAGAACATACTCATATAAGACTTATAATTAAGCCCCATAGACTCTAGCTTATGTGATACTAGTACACCATACTTCTTAAGAGCCATTGTGGTTCTCTGTTGAAGGCTGTTTATGTACTGTGGAGCTTTTCCACTCTCTTGTGTAATGTATTCTGAAAGTAATGAAGAATAGGCATCATAGAGCTGTGAGTAGCTTCCTCTATGCTCATATATGTAATCACCTATCATTACTCCACTAGGTATAGATTTACCTGTTAGGAAAGGTATTAGCTTTGTGTATCTACTTTCTTTTGATAGCCACTCATAGAACTCTTGTGGTAATGAACTAGGTACAAGTAAAAGTGGTTCTGTGGTGTTGTTGTATAGGTTATACACAGTAGAGTAAAACCAATTAGCAAAGTCTTGGTCTTTAAGCACAGGGAGTAAGTAGTCCACAATAAGCCTTGATTTCTTGTGTGGGGAAGAAAAGGAATTGGATAGCTCACAGAGCTCTTCTGTGGAAAGGTTAAGCTCTTCACACAGCCCTTTAGCTCCTCCAAATAGCTTGCTTACTGTGTACATTGGTCTTTCGCGATAGGTTAGCTGATGCACAGAGACCTTGTAGCGAGTTTTAATGAATTTTTTGACTTGAGTTTTTAAGTCTTGGTCTACTAGTGCTTTATCTTCAAATTGGATAGCAAGTGTGTATTCTTCCTTTGTGGCAAAGGTAGTTCCACGTTCTTTTTTATCACTGTCAAAGTGCCAAATAATTTTTGTGTTCATGATTAAGTCCTCATAGAATAGTATAGCACAGTCGAAAATAAAAAGCAAGAGGTAAGTGTAGATTATTCTATTTATCCTTTTGTGCGATATGTAGAATATGTACCTTTTTGATGGAAGTATAAGTTAGCTATATTATATACTATATACTCTAGTATATATACTAGAATACTAGTATTCTTGTATAAGCAATAAAAGATTACATAATAGCCCTCTGATAGACCAAGCAAAATGTTCGCAATCGAGTTGCAAACATTTTTTGGGGACGATACAAGCTCCGCACAGTTGAGTGTATTTATAATTACCTCTTGACATTCTCTTCTGTGTGTGTTATAATTTATTCATGGTTAAGATTTTATCTCTTGACCTTTCCACAAAGAGTTCTGGCTACTGTGTGATAAGTAATGGTTCTGTGATTGATTATGGTACTATAAGCTCACAGGATAAAGACTTTACGGTGAGAGGTCAATACATGGCAGAATTTGTGAGATTGCTCTGTGAGAAGTATGGAAAGTTCGACAAAGTAGTGATTGAAGAGCTTAAAGTCATCTCAAATCAGAAAACACTAGTGATGTTAGCGATTGTGCAAGGAATGGTTCTTAGAGAGCTTAATAATTCTCTTGTGGAATTTGTATCACCTACTGTGTGGAGAAAGCAATTCTCACTAAATGGCAAACGAGAGGAAGCCAAACGAAAGGCTATAGCTCTGTGTACAAGCCTAGGGTATAAAGTCAAGAATGATGATGAAGCAGAAGCGATTCTCATTGGACTTTTCACACTTGACAAGTTTGTTTCTGTGTGATATACTAGATAACGAGATTATAGTTCCCTCCCACCATAGGCGAGAATGGTGTGGAACATTTCCTTTGGCATAATCGCCAAGCCTCCTTTCAAGTTTTTCCTACAGAGTTATCCTTTCCTCTGTGGGTTTTGTACGTATGGCGAAGTGGTAACGCTGTGCTCTGCAAAAGCACCATTCGTGGGTTCAAATCCCACTACGTACTTTTGGTTGATAGGTATCACTCTTGTGAATACTAAATGGTGGTTATTCCCACCATATACACTCTTAGCTCAGTTGGATAGAGCATACGCCTTCTAAGCGTAGTGTCACTGGTTCAAGCCCAGTAGGGTGTATTAAATTTTTAGAAAGGTAAAGATAATGGCTAGTAAATCAAAATTATACTCTGAGACTATGAGAGAGTTAAGCTTGCTTGATGAAAAGTCACTAGAGCTTTACCAAATGCGTTGGGGTCTAATTGACGTAGATGAAACATTACTCAGCGAAGTTGGCTTTGAGGTCTATTCCCAAATTCCTCCTTGCACTCCAGTAGCTAGAAATGCAATGTTACAGATTATGGCTTCCTTCGAGGATAGCTATGAGCGTAAAGAGTGGGCTGACCGTATTGAAGGTAAAGCCACACAAACTACAGTCAATGTGAACCATGATACTAAAGATGGTGTTGATGAGCTTAAAAACTACACCAAAGCCAAACTTGACGAGTTGTTTGGAGATATGTAATGGCATCACACAGTCCTAGAGAAGACCTCTTCCAAAAGCATTATGATGATATAGTATCCTTACTTGAAGCCTTTGTTAACTCCGTTGTAGTGAGTGGAGATTACCTAAGTGCTGAATCTTCCCTAATTGGGTACTTGATTGACATGTATTCCACTGTGTTCTTAGACGAGATTGATTATATCCTTGATGCGCTTGGTGTAGATTTAGCACCAGAGGAAGTAATCGAAATTAGAAATGGTGTGAATACTTCTGCTTTTGCAAGAAGCAACTATGGCAGACTGAAAGAAATCTTAGATGCTCATGCTAGTGACCTTAGAGCTAAGTTGATTGATTCTATCGATACTGTGAGCTTTGATGATATTATCAAAGAGTTCAGCAGTAACCTAGAGCGATTGGCTTTAAGTGAAGTTCAAATGGGTATTGAAAAGGCTTCTGTGGAAAGTGCCAAGTTATTTGAGCTTGTTACAGAAAACTCCATTCTAAAAACATGGAACTGTATTGGGGATTCTAATACTTGTCCTACTTGTTTGGCTATGAATGGACTGACTATACCTGTAACAGAAAGTTTTTCAACAGTAGCTCCTTCTGTGGGCATTGTTGAGCAATTAAGCTATACTGGAGGAGATATAGTCTATGCACACCCAAGATGCAGATGTTGGGTCACTTATTCAAAAGCGTAAGGTACTCTCCAATCGTGAGAAGTTATCTATACTTCTTGACCAAGTAACCCCACAAGACCAACTTAGAGATGCTGTGAAGGGTAAAATCCCTAAACACTTTAAGCGTAATACCATTCGAGAAAGACATGGCTTTGAGAAAGAGCTTGAATATTACAAGTTAGGGTTTACAACAGCCCTTTCTGAGTTTAATTTAGAGCTTTGGTGGTCTCAAGCAGTACAATTTGGAGCTTTCTTAAGTGGTGATTACAAGACTGGTTACTGTGTGGCAACTCCTCGTTATGGTAAGTCATTCTTGTGTGGAATTATGTCTAACCACTTTGCCTATGAAGGTGAAAACTGTTATGCTGTAGGTTCAACACAAGAATATTCTGGTATCATTATCCAACACGCAAGAGAAATCTTGGTAAATGCTCACCCTGATGTTAAGGCTATGCTCTCGTTTGATGAGAAAGACGTAACAGCAGTAGATAAGCGACTTAAACGTGGTCTATCCTCATTCTCTAGTGAGGGTTTCACCTTCCGTAATGGGGGTAAATTGGAGGGTCTTAGTGCTGGTTCTAACTTCACTGACCCATCTAAAATCCACGTCATTGGTCGTGGTGGTAATATGTTTGGAGATGAAGCATCAGATATTTCACCTATAGCCCTTGGTCACATGGGTCGTAGGGAGTTTGAGTCTGATGATGGACGTAAGCTCATTATGTATCTAATCTCTAACCCTCGTTCACTTAACAACTTCTATGACTTCATGACCAATGAGGACTTAGCTGATGATGAGTTTGTAATGTGGCTTGACGTTGTGACAGCCATTGAAGAGGGTAGTATCAGGTACACCAAAGAAGAGCTTATGCGTTCACAGTTCACCATTACAGAGGATTCTATTCGTGAAAACCTTCTGTGTGAGTTTCCTACAGAGCGTTCAGCGTTCTTTGATTCATCACCTAATGTGCTAGATTCCTTTGACCCTAAATCAGAGGAATATGACTACTTCATTGGTGTGGATAGTGCCTATAAAGGTGCTGACAGTATTCAAGTTACTGTTACTGTGGTAGATAAGCATAATCACTTCACTGTGCTAGATACGAAAGATATTAAGCCTGCTGAGTGGATAGATGGTATTACTGCCATAGAGATTGTTGACAAGATTGTGACTCTAGCTAACAGACTCAATGCCAAAGCTATTGGTATAGATGCTGGTGGAGGAGCACATATTGTACAACCATTGAAAATGAGAAGACTAGGTGGAAAGCTAAAGTGTCCTGTGTATGACATTAACTTTGGTGGAAAGCCTACAGAAATTAAAGTATTGGCAAAAGACCCTAGTGCTGAATATGCCTATAACAGAAGAGCAGAGATGCACTTAATGTTAAGAGGTATGATGGAAGCACAGAGGGTATCCTTTGTTAAATCTGTGTGGGATAGTATTAGTCGTCAAATGTCCTTTGTGTCTGAGATTCAGAAACCAGAGGATAGATTGGTTAAAATACGTCCTAAATCAGAAATTAAGAAATTGTTAAAACACTCTCCGGATGAATTGGATAGTGTGTTGCTATCATTACATGTAGCTGAGTTATTCTACCTTGGAGGTTCTTAATGAGCTGTGGAAAGTGCAAAAAAGATGACTGTGGTGGCTCTTGTGCAATGGATAGATACTTCAATGCTGAGTATAAAGATAGACTAATTTTTCAGAGTTCAGGTTTTAGAGGAGCACCAGTAAGTGAGAATCTAGAAGACATTGAAAGATTAGCTCTTGACCTTCCTGATGTTGATTATATCCTAGATAATATTGTGAACTACATGTTTACAAACTATCTAACCACAGATGACTACACTAAGGATGAAAAACTCAGAGAGTATCTCTATGCACATAACTACAATGGTCAGAGAAACTATGATGTATTAAAACAAGTAGCCAAAGGCTATCGTAAATATGGTTATTATGGAATCCTAAATACTGGTGATGGTCTTGTGGGAGTTCACCCTAAAGATATTCTCGCTTGTGTGATTGATTACCCTAAGATGCCTGTGCTTAGACAGACCCTTACATACTTGATTAAAAACAATAATATCTTTGTGACACCTTATGACCGTAAAACAGGGAATCCTAGAGTAGCTAGTGATTATTCTGAGGACGACATTAAGCAAATCCTTAAAGACCCTGAACGGTTCAAGAAGGAGGTAATGGTTGTTACAGAAGACCAATTCGCTTGTGTGAGGTTAGATACTTCCCAAGTATTCTGTATGTCTCCCTTACTTAAAGACCGTAAGCGTGTTGAACTTATCCTCAATATCTTGAATCGTATGAACTATGATATTTCTAGAAACGGTATTGGTACGATTGCTTTGCAAGCCAAGGATACCCTAGAAGAGCAGATTGAGGAAAGTGTAGAGCAAGGTACGTCCTTTGGAAGTGGTGATTTACTTGATATGGGTAGACAAGCCAAAGAAGAGCGTAACAAGAAGATTGTGGAAGATATGAATGCTTTTGCAGAAAAACTCTCTGAGACAGAGTTCAATGATGCCATTGTGTATTCAGGAAACTTCCAAAATCTTGAGCAACTTGAGCGTGATACCAAAGCTACAGATTTCTTGGACTACCTATCGCAGTATGTTCCAGCTATTATCTGTCAAATGTTTGGAGTTCCAGCACGTCTCTTTGACCTTAACAAAACTGTATCTAACATTGGTACTTACAGTATCATTGACAACTCTATGAAGAACACTATTATTCCAATGCGTGACCATTTCATAGGACAGATTGTTAAGTTGCTCCAAAATGCTACAGGGCTTGACTCACATATTAAGTTTGATAGTTATGAGTTCACAACTAACTATAACTACAATAACGACATTTATATCCTTGATGTTTATGATAGATTGAAAGGTATTGATGATGATATGGCAGAAGCCTATTTGAAGAAAAATTTGATTGTGTAGGTAAGAAATGACAAGTAAGATTATGAGTATTGAGGAGCTATCAAAACTCCAAGGTAACTTCCAAGATGCAGTCCAAAGTGATGCTCCTGTGGCTATCCAAACAGCTACAAACTCTGTGGTAAATGGAGATAGCACAAAGATTGGAAGTATTACTCCGAAAGACTATACCGTGACTTTATGGTTGCCTATTGTTGGTCAAGCTCCTGCTGGAGCTGAGATTGTACAAGATGGTAAAGCCTATGTACAAGAGGTCACTGCTAAAGAAAAGTATATTACACCTCGTATTGCTCGTAAGGTTCGTAACTATGCTTCAATCATCTCTATTGCCTTCACAGACTTTAGAGAAGATGGCTCTACAGAAATCTACACACCAGATGATTTATTCAAAATCTATGAGGTGTTTGATGATAATGTGATTGATGCTTGTGAGAAATTGGTAGGAGAGGTTCTAGGTATTCCTGAACACCTTACAGCTTATATCACAGACGTATCACTTATTGAGAACTGTGGAAAAATCCTAAGAGAGAACCCTTCGTTTTTTCAAGTTGATTAGTTACCTAGTCCGTTATAACTGGGCATTTACTCAAGGGGCAATTAAGCCCCTAGATGAGTATAAAGGTCTAGCTTATGAGGATATGGTAGTAGTTGAGCTTGATGATGTAGAAGAAATGGCTCTCACTCTGTGTAAAGAATATAATATGGACTATGGCTATGTTCTTGATAGAATGTACTACCCTGATGTCACTGTGATTTATGCTAAGTTGGCTAATGAAAAAGCATTCACAAGTTATAATGATTACTTAAACCTAGATGAGCAAAGTCAAGGCAAGTTTGTGACAGACTATGGTAAGCCTAAACCTTATGTATATCAAATCCTATCTGTGGATAAGCAGAGAGCAAATATTGAAGACAAAAAAGACGGACTTAGAAACATGTACCGTCATGGAGGAAAACTAGATGACTAACCTTATTTCAGACGTACTTGGTTTCTTAGATGAGAAACGTAGCAAGATTACTCCTGAATATGTACGTTCTGGTAAACCTGTATATACTCTTCGTAAGTATGCAGAGATTACAGACCTTGATGCAGAAGTGCTAATCAACGGTGGAGAGATGAACGTTACACAAAAGATTCCTACAATCGGTGCTAACGGTAATATGCTTCGTACACCTCGTACTTCTTACGCTGTGAACGTAGACGTAGCCTTTGACAATCGTGTGAAAGTAGCTACAGAAACACTAGAAGATGGCTCTACTGAGAAAGTATACACCTTTGTGGTTGACCAACGTGCCTTGATGGAACAATCATCAGGTCATATCTATGCTAACTATGTTATTGGTTATGTAGTAGGTAATGGTGCAAAAGATGGTAAGAAACCTAAACCAGAGGTTCGTGGAGTTATCCATATCAAGGAAGATGAGTTCATTAATGACTTTGATACTACCTTTGATACACAAGCAATGGAAGATATTATGGATATTATTAACAAGTATAAACTTGAACATGGTACTGCAAAAGTAATTTCTAACATTGAGTTCTAACTAAAAGTCATGAGAGTTGTCAAACTCTCTTTTTTTGTTATACTATTATTAGAACATTCATGGAAAGGAGCATATACATGGCTACGATTAAAGTTCCAATTATGCACTTAAAACTAGAAGTTGCTGGTGAGACTAAAGAGTTCAAATCACCATTGGCAGAAACAATTCTAGCACAAGTACGCAAAATTGTAGTTGGACATGAGCAGATTCAGTATTATGATGTAGAAGCTAACAAGTTCAAATCATTCACTTACTGCTGTGGAGATAAATACTCATTCGACTACACTGTGGAAGAAGTTAAGCTCAAAGATACTGAGTTTGATTGCTATGGTTTCCCTATTACATACGCTGGAGATAAATAATGGAAGTTAAAACAGTAAGTCAAACTTACGAGGAATACCTCCGTGAAGTCCGTGCAAAGCAATTTGGACGTGAATCTGATGTCATCTCTAAGATTACAGAGGGCACATTAGTTAAGGTGGTAGATAATGAGTAAGTTTAGGGTTGCTCGCTTTCTCCAACGTGATTTAGTAGTTCGTGTAAACTTCTTAAACGAACGTGGTATTATTCAAAATCAACGCAAGTTCTTTGAGTTCTACCCAGATAACAATCAAGAGAGCAATGGTTGGTATACAACTACTGACCAAGTTCTTCTTGAAAGTATTAAGGAAGCTACAGAACAACTACCTTTCACACCAGAAACAGAAGCAGGGTTGAAGAAAGATGGAGTTCCATACGAGTATTCATACTGTGCATCTTGTGGTGGTAAGAAAGTGAGAAAATTAAAGTACAATTTGTTTGAGGTTATTGACTAATGCCAGTTAAAACACAGATAGCAGAGAGAATTATGAATGAAATCAATGAGTACATTGAGAAGAAAGATAATCTTGATGCAATGATGAACCTCTCAGCTAATAAGCAAGAGGTAGAACGTCTGTCTGTGGATAAGGTTGATAATTCAGAAGGGTACATGACACTACTATCAGAGGGTTCTGTGCTCTATACAGACGACACTATTCGTTTGTATTTGTGTAAAGGTACACTCAAGAAATGGTATGACAGTATTGATGGTACTTTTGAAGGATATGTCTCTACAGGTCATAGAGATTTAAACTCTTACCCTGTTAGAGAAGGTTATTTTAAGAAATCAGACCTTAAATTGGTACAAGATGAGAATGGTCGCTATGACCTATTGGTAAAACCCCATGTAAATCTAGAATTGAGCAACGTGAAAGACCTTATCTTACAAGATGAGCCTTTTGCTATTTCATCAGAGTTTCTGTGGTATGCTAAAGAGATACAAGACAGTGACATTGAAGAATATGCCAAGCTAGTTGTTTATAACATTGAGCATGGTGGTGATATTGACGTACCAATCACAGACGAAATTGAAATTACAGGATTCTCCTTTGTGGGAAATCCAGGAAATGCAAAGAGTGGTGGATATGAACCATCACTACTAGTAAGAAATGAGGAAGAACACTTGAATAAGAAAGAAATTCTAGATAAAGTGCTTGCTCACCTTTCAGCAGAAGTAGCTCCAGAAGAAGCAGTTACAGAAGAAGTAGTTGCTACAGAGGAAGTTGTAGAAGTTGAAGAACCAGTAGTAGAAGAAGTTAAAGAAGAAACTGCTGTGGAAGGTGATACATTGGCACAAGCTATTGCATCTATTGAAGCATTGAAAGCAGAAGTTGAAGAACTTAAAGCAGAAAATACTGAATTGAAAGCTACTGTGGCTCAAAAAGAAGCTAATGAAAATGCTGTAGATGCACAACTAGCTAAATTGGCTACATTGTTGGATAAAGCTAACCCTGTAGTAGAAAAAGCAGAAATCAAAGAAGAGCAACCTGTGAACCGTTTTGGACGTGTTCGCTTTGGAGGACAATAAAGTGAGTACAACAACTAATTTTGATATTTTGTTGGGTGAAGCTATTGACAACTTGTATGAGCGTACTAAAGCCCAACTAGCAACTAAAGAAAACTTCACTAATGAAGATGGTAAAATCCCATTCGGTATCTCTCGTGACTGGTCTAAAGCAGTACCCTCACTAAGAGAAGTTGGTATGGGTGATGAGCTAGTTAACGACATTCTTAAGCGTTTTGAGCAATCAAGTTTTGGTGCTTTGAGACAAGCTAAGAACGGTGACTGGATTATTGAGGGAATTACTTGGGGAACAAAAGCTCCAGACTTTGCTAATGACAATTCTGATGCCTGCTGTTTTACTGAGAAATTCACTATGCAAGCTACTGGTGATGCTACTCCTGTACGTTACCTATGTTTTAAAGACTGTGAAACTCGTCTTGACCGTTTGATGAAAGACAAGATGCACTTCAAACAAGGAGACCTTATCAATATCTTCCAACGTTTGGGTATGTCTTATGAAGAAGCAGAACAATTCATGGCATGGTACACATTCGCCTTTATCGTTCAACGTCATATCGTTCAAGGTATGTTGAACTTTAGTGGTCAAGGTCTACGTCCTTTTGCTGGTGTGGCTGAAATGATGTCTCACCCAGGTGTAACTCCTATTGATGCTTCTGGTTCAGTTATTGGTGCTTTCCGTCAAGTAGCTTGCTACCTAGATGTATTGGATAACCAATCAGCTCGTTACAAAATCTATGTACACCCACTAACTCTTCGTGGAATCAAAGCTGAAATTGTGCCTGGTAAAGATGGTAAATTACCTCAAGGTTGGTCTGTGAACGGTGAGTCTATCTCATTCAAAGATATTCCATTCGGTGTATCTTACCACTTGCCTTATGACCTTGAACAAACAATGACTGGTGAAGCCTATGTAATTGACTTGGCTCGTGTAGAAGCATTGACTCAATACGACTTGTTCGTACCTCAATCTTCAATCCACACAGTTCGTACAGAAGATGTTTCAAAACCAGGGTGTGAAGTAATCTGTGACAAGTATGAAAACTTCGGTTTGGTACATACTAACTCACATATCTCTCACCTTCTTGTGGCAAACATTCCTCTTGAACAAACTTGCCCTGCTGTGGTATTTGAACGTATCCAAGGTCTTCTTACAGGTCTTAACCCATTCCCAATGGCTACAATCCCTGCTAAATAAGGAGATAAGTTATGCAACCAGCTCTTGAACTAATCAAGATTACTCAAAATCTTCAAGAACGTTGTGGTTGTTTTGACTGTGATGATGGTGCAACTATGCAAAGGTACATGGAGAGCTTTCTCCGTGTCCTTGCTAGATTGCTCTGTTGGACTGATGGTGAATGTTCGACAATACTAAGAGCCTTAAGACATGAAGTAATTCCACTCACGAGTTTTCACCTCTGTGGGTGTGATGCTATGGTGGAGGTTAAGCCTTACTATTGGAAAGGTTTTGACCCCACTACACTTAAGGTGTATATGCACAAGAGAAAAGGTCTTGAGCGTGAAGAGTATGAGCTAGATACAGATAAATGGAATTGGTCTTTTGTAGATGGTACAATCCTTGTGAATGTAACTGATGAGCTAAGTCCTTGCTGTAAATGCTGTGACCCTTGTTCGTGTGAAGCTGAGTATAAACTCGTGCTTGACTATGAAGCAGGTTACACCTCTGAAACTTTACCTGACTGTGTGTATGATGCAATGTGTCACTTCCTAAATATCTTTATTGCCTATCAGAATGACTGTGGTACTTTAGATGAGTGTGCTAATATGGATAGATTGGCTGTAGGAGCTGTGCTCAAGCAGAAATCAGTAGACTATATTGTACGAGAATGGACAGTAGACCAATCAAGTATTGATAGGTATTATGTGAAGCTCATAAATACATGGGCATTACAAACGCTAAGTTCACTATCACTGTGTAAGAGGGTTTACACAGATAATATGTATTTGACCATTGGAAGAAGGAAAGAATGTTAGTAAGATATAATGGTGAATATGCTAGAGAGTCACGCTCTTATGGCTGTTCAAAGTGTGGTACTGGACGTTCAATCAATGGTGTGGAGACTTATAAGACTGTGTATCGTACCTACTATAGTGGTCGTCTTTATATCTTTGAAAAAGATAAGGTATACCCAGTAGATGATATTCTAGGTAAGTATTTGAAGAACCTAAAATACACAGACAAAGATGGAAATATTCGCAACCAATTTGAGGAAGTTCCAGATAACATGGAGAGTACATATACCAATACGGACAATGAGATGACCCTATAAGGAGGTTATCATGGCTCTCCCTTGGAATAATAAGGAAATCCTTGTGTTGAGACAAGGTACTGCTACTCCCACTTATGATGAGAATAGTAGGCAAGTAATGAAGTGTTTATGGGAAGAAGTGGAACACATTAAGTGTGTAGACCACATGCCAACGTCAAGAGGTGCTGAAAGTGATGCTACAACAACGCATGGCTTAGAGACTTCAAGACAGCTAGAAACATTTTATTTTTCATTACATAACCAATCCCATGATTGTGACTTTGACATTAAGCATGGGTATTACATATTACAGAGAATTTCTACAAGGTGTAACAGATTTAGTTGCCCAGAAGATGCTGGTTATCTCTTTTGGAAAGTGGTAGCTAGTAGAGCGTATGAAATTTTTCCTGGTTGCTGGGACGTGAAATTAACTGGTGAGAGATTAGCTGGACGTGAAAGTGAACAGCTACTCTTAGAGTGTAAGCCTTATGTGAAACAATTACAGGGGGTGATTACTCGTGACCACGATTGATATTCATGACTGGAAAGGGATAGAGTTTGCAAAAGAGTTTGTAGACTTTACTGTGACAGGTATGCTAGAAGCCAAGGCTATAGGCTCTGTGAAAACAGGTCGTATGGTTCGTTCAATCAAGATGAAGAAGATTGGTGATGGCTTCTCTGTGTATGCTGATAGAAATGATTATCCTCCAACTAAAAGAGGAAAAGAACGGTACTATGTAAATACTTATATGTTTAAGGGTTACAAGTACAACCCTGCTTTCCCTTTTATCTTTACAGCTTTTGATACTGTGGGTGATAGTGAGAATCTTGTGGATTCAACTAGTGGATTCTATGGTATCTATAAAGCACAAAGACCATCAGGGAGAAGAGGTTCAGGAACAGCTCATTACACTTCCAAGGACACAGCTCCAGGAAGAAATTATCTGTATGCACAGGGAAGTAAGGGCACAGTTAAGATACCAGGGAGATTAGCTAAATGATTAGTGCTGTGTATATCAACATTAAAAAATGGCTACAAATGTATGGTGCTGATGTGCTTGACTACTTCATTCAACCAGACCATATAGATGAGCTAGACCCAAGAAAACGTTATGATAACTTTGACGTACAATTTAACCAACACGTAGGAACGTCTGAGCATTTCCAATTAAATCAAGGTGTGGAGTTCCCCTTCCTAGCCATTGATATTACTTGTGATAATAGTGCAAAGTGTTTCTCTAAGGTATATGTAAACTTTTCTGTGTACTACTCTCCAGTTACACCTCCTACTGGTAAGGTTTGTATTGAGAACACTCCAGAGGGTAAGCTAGAGTATAGAGAAGAAGTACATTGCCAACTTAAGAATATGTTGGTTCACCAAGTTAAAACACCGAGAGGTATTCAGAGAAAGACATTCGCTCAAGATGTAGCTTCATTAGATGGTTGGTATTTACCAATCCGTGTGCAAGTTCAAGACATTGGTTGTCCAGAGGACTTCTCTAATGAGTTAGTAGATGAGGTAGAAATGTTCTCATTCCCTGCAACGCTCTCAATATTTACATGTCTATAAGGAGAAAAGAGATGGCTGTAGAACAACCATTAAACCTTGATGAGTTCTTTATGTCTCGTAATGAGATTGCTAACCGTCATGGTGGAAAATTAGAGCTTCAAGCTATTGCTCGTGTGAGAGAACACATGGTAGATGAAAGCTCAAAAAAGCAAGTTCAGGAAACAGTTAAGCCTGTAGTTCAGGAAGAAACTGCTCCTGTAAAACCAAATGTAAACCAAGACAAAAAGGAGAAATAGATGTCTAACTGTTTTGTAGATATGTCACACCCTATGTACGGTTACAACACACAAGATAAAGATGCAAAAATTATTGTATCTATCACAGAAGAGATTCGTCCTTGTGTTCGTTGGAAAACAAGCAAACAAATTCAGATTCCATCAGGGACTCTTGTGAGCTACGTACGTAAAGATGTGCCAGAAGACCAAATCAACTGTAACCCTATTAAATGTTTGAATACAGGTACTTTGTATGTAAACCCTGCAAACAAAAAAGCTTCTGCTAAGTTCCAAGTTCGTTCTGATGCTGATGACTTTGCACTAGGGTTCAACATGGTATACTTGAAATTACCAAAAGCTGGTAGATATGAGTTCAAAGCTATTGTATCTGACTTTAAAGATGTAGCTCAAACAAACTCTTATGTGTACACTTACACATTCAACTCATCAGCTCCAGGTTATGTTCTTCGTACTGTGGACTTTGCAGATTCAAGAGTAATGACTCAGACAGGTACAGGTTGGAAACCTACTGACCACGGTGTTGTTGTAACTTATGAGGTAACTTATAAGGGAGATGATGCTCTTACAGGTCACATTGGATTCTCTTCACCAGCTATTGTGAATGACCGTTCTGAGCTTCGTAAGTTCTCTAATGTATTGCTTTCATGTTTGACTTCATTCACACACAACGTTTCAGTACCAGCTACTGATGCTCGTTGCTTTGGTCGTCAATATGATAAAGCTCAAGTTGAGATTACAAAAGAAATTACAGCAACTACTACTTCATGTAATGACTATTGGTTGAATCCACTTCAATCTATGTCTAAGAAAATGACTAGTGGTGTTCCTGTTACAGATAGCTTCACTGTTGAAGAAATCACTGTAGATGGTAAACGTTATGGTTCATTATTGATTCCTGACCTTTACTATGAAGATTGTAACACAATCACAGTTTCGTCAGACCGTTGTGCATGTACTTACTTGTCTAGTATGCCAATGTCTCCAGGTATTGAGCTTGAAGATGATGAGTTCATTGCTATGACACAACAATATCATGGATATGACCGTGGTACTGTGCTAGTAAACCCAATGTACATTGGTGAGAAATTGTTGGTTACTTACAATGGTGAACGTGATGTAGAATTGATTGTTGCTAATGACAAACGTCTCCGTAACACTCACTTCCGTGTTATTCAAGAAGTTGAAAACACTCGTGGAATTAAAGAATACTATGTATTCAACAATGTCCTTATTACTGAAAACTCTCGTGAGTTTGGTACGGAAGGAGAAATTACCTTGTCACTTACATTCACTGTGTCTCGTGATGAAAATGGTAACTTCTATGAAATCCGTAGAAACGTTGAGGACGTAGCGTAACCATAGGAGAAAAGTATGACAATTAGAACCATTAAGGTTGATATTACAGGTTTAAAGGAAATTGAAAAAGCCCAGAAGTCTGTGTCAGCTCTTAGGGATTCTGTGTTAGACTTTGAGAAGAAACTGAAAAAGATGGGCGGGAAGAATACTTCTCCGCTCTCTTTTAATGTTAACTTGAATCTAAATACAGATAAAGCCCTTAAAGACTTTTTAGCTCTTAAAAAACAAATTGAGAGTATCCCTATCAATGTAAACAGCAAAAAGGGAAAGATTACAGAATCTAGTTCAGCTCCTATTGATAAAACCCAAGTAACTAGACCTAAAGAGAAAGTAGCTGAATATGTAAAAGTCCGTGACCAAGACTACCAATCATGGAGAAACCTACACAAAGCTGTACAAGATGTTACAACCTCTACAATGGGATTGTCATCACAAATGATTAAGCTAGGAGCAGTAAACCCAGCAAAAGGACTACTCTCTGTGTTTAATAAGGTTAACTCTACTGTGATGGGTATTCAGAACAATATCATGGGCTTAGTAGGTAACAAGGTAACTGGTGCTTTAGGTAATGCTATTCAAGGTACACTAGGTGCTGTGAAGAGTGGTGTTGGTCAACTTAAAGATGAAGCTAATAACCTTGGAGATGCAATGCAGGTTTATAGAATCAACATGGAAGCTCTAGGCTTTAGTGAGAAAGAGACAAATAAATCCATTAAACGTCTAGGTGACTATGGTAAGGCTTCTGTGTTTGATGCTACTGACCTCTTAGAACAAGCTTCTACTTATACTGCTTATGGTCGTAAAGATGCTGAGGATATTGTTAGAGGTTATGCAGGTTTACTTGCTCAGACTAAGAACCCAGTTCAAGGTATGAAGACAGTTACCACACAGACCTCACAAATGCTTGCTAATGGTTATCTAAACCAAGGTGACTACCGTTTCATTCGTGAACGTCTATCAGCTCTAGGAGCTTCTAAATTGAATGAGGAGCTTCTTAAGATTGCCAAGTCTAAAGGTGAGGATTCCATCACTGATGCAACTCGTAAGAAGTTGATTACAGCCAATGAATATCTAGATATTGTAAACAAACTTGGTAATGAAGACATATTCCAAAACCTAGTTACCTCTATTGTTACACCTAGACAAGCCATTGCTAACTTTAAGGAAACTCTATCCAACCTTCTTGTGTTTGATGAGATTGATGAAGAGGGTAATGCTAAACCAGGAGCACTAAACCAAGTATATGTAGCTACTCGTGACTTTATTAAAGGTATCACAGAGATTGTAGGTACTGATAAGTTTAAAGAGTATGTCACTAAACTAGGTAATGCTATTGGAGGAACAATCCAACAAGTAAACCAGTTTGGTTCAGCTTGGAAGCTCACTTTTGGTAGTCAGATTCTTAAAGGTATTGAGAAGTTTGCTAGTGATTTTAAACAAGGTGTAAGTGGTCTTGATGTAGGTAACAGATTCTTCAATATCACAAAAGATATGCTTACTGTGTTGAAAAACTCAGGTACAGAGTTTGGTAAGTTCACCAAGGACATTGTTCATAGTGCATCAGATTTCTTGAGTAGCATCTCTAAACTAACAACACAAGGTATCAATGCTGGTGCTCTTAAAGTGCTATCTCAATATGTAGATGTCTACAATAATCTAGCTAAGTTAGCTGTGAAGTCAGAAGCTCTTAAAGACATTATTGCTATTTATGATTATCTTTCAGATACACTCAATAAGATTGTAAAATCAATCAACCCTACAGATGTTAAAGGTGTGTTTGGAGCTATTAGATATTTAGCTGTTCAAGTTATCTCTTTTGTGGAAACTGTAGCAACTAAGACGAACTTAATTAGCAATTTTGCTACTGTTATTAAAACAGCTCTAAGTGCTCTAGGAGACATTGTAAAAGGAATTAAGGGATTTAACCAAGGAGCATTTAATAAAGCTGTAGACAGCCTTAGAGAAGCTCTGTTGGGTATTATAAACCATCTTAAACCTCTTCTTATAGAACTTGGTAAAGGTATTATATCTACCCTATCATCTTCTAGTGGTGAAGCCTTCTTTAAAGCAGTGGAAAATTTTGTAAAAGCTGTGACTAATGCTATTAAACAGACTCTTGTGGCTATTGGAGGTTCAGTAGAAGGTGGACTTAAGAAACTATTAGATTTTCTAACCTTAGCTATCAATATGGCATCTGGAGTAGCAACTCTATTAGGTGGAGTAGGTAAGTATATCCTTATGGGATATATTGGTACTAAATTTGTCTCTTGGGCTTCTAATATCATTACCTCATTGACTACTGTGGCTACTGCTATGAGTTCGGTGAGTGGAGGAAAAATAAACCCTCTAGGACTAGGTAGTAACTTTAGTAAGGAAAGACTTGCTAAACAAGGTATGTCTTCTTATGACATTGATGTAGCTCATAGTGGTTTGTCAAGAGCAGGTAAAAATGCTCCTAAAGAAAATCTTTCAAGAAGAGCTAGAGCTAAATCTGCTAGAATGACTAATATCGCTAACCTTGCATTACTTGGAACTGATATTGCTATTGGGTATGGTAATGGGCTAGTACAAAATTCTACTAAAGCTTCTCAAGGTGCTAAAGACTTCACTAATGTACTTGCTAGTACAGCTTCATGGGCTTCAAATGGAGCATTACTTGGTAGCTTTGGTGGAGGACTAGGTATGGCTATTGGTGGCGGTATTGGAGGATTGATAGGTCTTGGTCTTGGTTTGTGGGATAATCACAAAAATGCACAAGATAGGAAACGTCTTGAAGCAGAAGCTAAACAAGAAGCTGAAAAGCAATCAAAAGAAGAATACCTACAACAAAGAGCACACTTAAGAGAAATTTCTGAGCAGAATAACCAAATTAGAGATTCTTACTTCAAGACAATCACAAAAGATACCTCATTAGTTGATAGTGTGGTTGGAGCTAACTCTACTATTGAAGCAATCAAGAATAACTCTAACACTACTGTGGCAGGAGCTTTATCTCAATTAGGTATTGAGGTAGCCAAAGTTCCAAAGAATGTTGATAGTCTTTTTGTGAAGATTGGAGACCAAGTTAAGAGCTGGAAAGAGCTTAAAGAATCTACAGGTTACACTGATGAACAGTTACTACAATCACTTCAACTAGCTAAATCAGCTATTGGTGAGAAGTTTGTAGAGCTTGTGAATGAGACTGGTCAAGAGGTTGTAGCTAAGATTCCTACACTTACAAGTGGAGAACAACACAGACAAAGCTCTAACATAGATACATTCAAGGGTAAACTAGGAGAGCTAGGTCTTAAACTACAAGAAGGCAAAGAGCTTATCTTCAAGGATATTTCTTCTGTGGTTGAGCAGTTAACAGCTATCCAAAAAGAGGGTAGTCTAAACAGTGAAGCTAAAAGCAAAGCCATTGATGAAATTCTCAACAAGATAGGAGTTGATACTACAGAGTTTGTAGGCAAGACTATTGCTGAGAAAATGGATATAGTTACAGAGATTATCAAGAATGGAGATAAGCTTGGTGGAAGTTCTGACCATCAGTTCGCTGGTATTAAAACACAGATTGAAACTAAGGTATCTAATTATAAAGATACTCTTGGTAAAGTGTTGGAGCGTATTGGTAATGAAGAGCTAGACAGCTATTTAGCATTACTTAATAATGCAGAGGAGATAAAAACAGCTGGTGGTTCTAAAGCTGACCCTACTAAGATTACGGAGTTTAAGACTAAGGTTGAAGAATTTATCCAAAAAGGGTATCTTAAAGCCGAGGAAGCTTCTAAGTTATTTGAATTAGCTGGTATATCTAATATTAGTGTAGACCCTCTAAGTAAGAAAGTTACTGAGTATAAATTCTCAATTACAAACAGCCTTAAAGATGGAGAGAAAAAACTTCTTGAAGGAGCTGGTTTAATTAATAATGAGAACATATTGGGTATCCCTACTTATGGTATATCTACTAGTATTGGTAAACTTAAGACTTCTGTTAGTGATTCAATTCAAAAAGCTATCAGTAAGATAGAAGAGGGTATTGAAAAAGCAAAACTTGCTAATAACTGGGATGAAGTAAACGAGCTTGTAACTGAAAGAAAATTAGCTGAGTACGCAAGAGTACAAAGAGGGTATCAAACAGGAGGTCTTATTCCTGAATACCATTCACAAGGTCTACCAGTAGGTATAAATTGGCAACCTAGAGGTACTGATACTGTGCCTGCAATGCTTACTCCTGGTGAGTATGTGCTCCGTAAAAAGGCTGTGGATAGTCTAGGTACTAACTTCCTAAATAACCTTAACAAGTATGGTGTAAATGCCTTGCAAACCATGAATAAATCAACTATAATTAACAATGTATATAACACAAATAATGCCAAAATTAGTCAAAATATTGATAATAAATCTCAATATCTAAACGGTATGTTTGGTGTAGATAAATTGATGAGGTATGTTTAATGTTTGCGTGTGATGAAAATTTCTCAAAGCCCAAACGATATATCCAATTCAATGACCTAGTGTTCCTTGGTAGAAAATCTATTGATGAACAGACAGAGAGTATTAGCTTGCGTGAGAGTAAAACCTCACGCACTTTTACCAATGGGTCTTATGTTGGAAATATTGGGTCTAAATCATTAGTAGATAGTAACTCTATCTCACTTAAAATTGCATTAAGAACTCATAATTGGTCAGAGGAACATATACAAGCACACTATGACTTTATCATTGAACAGCTCTTCACTCCTGGTAAGCTATGGGCTGTGAACACAGGGCTACAACTCGTGTGGTGTAATGCCTATGTTACAAGTATTCAGCCTAACAAAGAGTGGATAATCACTGATGATGACTACCTTGTGTTTAAAGTTGAGTTTGATAACCCTGATGGTGTGTGGTATAAGGCTGATGAAGCCAAGACCTTCCTAGAACCTTTTGATAACTGTGACTTCCTAGATATGAAAGCAAGCTGTGTAGCTAAGTCAAGGCATTGCTGTAATGGTCTACCTAATTGTAATAATATCTGTGAGTGCTGTGAGCAAGACTGTAAGGATATGGACGATATGATTGACCTGTGTACAGCACAAGCCAATGTAGAGTTCATGAATGACTTCTTTGAAGAGTGTAACTCTAAATGGAGAATAGTCTATAACTGCTCAAAAGGTAAATGTAATCAATCCCTTAAAGACTTCTACAAACATGCAATCTGTGATAACTGTGTGCATGAGGTCTTGAATGGTAGCTTTATATCTGACACAGTGCTTGATAGTCATAAGTGGAGCTTTGCCTTAGATGGTCAGTTTAAAGACCCTGTGGTTAGAATCAATGACATTGACTTTAAGATTAGTGGTGAGTACAATGGAGTTCTTACAGCTAATTATAAAGGTGAAATCAGATATGCTAAGTCTTGGGAATGTATAGAGTTCAGCTATAAAGAGGTTTCCCTCTCTGTGCTTACCCTCTGTGCTGAAACTCCTTATATCAAGAAGGGAGTCAACCAAGTATCAGTTAGTGGTGTAGAAAGTGAAAATGCTTGTATTTTTATTGATTATGAGGGTGTAACAGTATGATTGGTTATATTGAAAATTCAGTAAGCTCTGGACTAGGTTCAGCAATTATAGCCAAAGATGACTTCTTAGGGGGAATCTCAGTAGAGTTCTCCCTTATGGAAGTTCCTTCTATTAAGCTCACACTTCCTATCAGATATGGTAAGATGATGAATGGGAATACTCATATCATTATCAAGACTGATGATTGGGAATATAGAGGTTATGTAGGTAATAAGGTAAATGACTTTACTAACATGACTGTGAGTGTAGATATCTCTCATATTATTGGTAGATTAGGTAAAAGAACTCTTCCTACAAACGTAACAGTAAAAGCTAGGTCTGTTGTATCTGCTGTGGAACAAGCTATGGGTTATTGGAAAGGTGAACAACACAAAGATGACCTACTAAATGACTTCAAGATTGAGTACCTAGATGACTATGCAGAGAAGAACTTGATTGAGTATGAGTTTTCTAATGAGACTTTCCTAGAGTTCTTAACTAAGGTGTGTGAGAAGACTACAGCTCTTTATTGGAGAGTAAGTAGACAAGACCCTTATCTGATTCAGTTTGGAATCTTTGGTCATAAGAGAGATGTTCTAATCAATGAACACACAAAGCTGATTGCATTGAATGAGGTAGAGGAAAACTATGAGGACACTGTGAATATAGCTGTAGCTATGTCAGATAAGTCTGATAGTGGCGCTAGTTCCCTTACCCTTAGAGATATTTTCCATAACCCTAAGTTCATGCTAAAAGGCTTCCCTGTGATTAAGACAGGTAATAAAGTAAATTCTCAGCGCTATTATGATTATCCTCAGCTTCCTGTGTTTGCTCCTGAAATTATTGGTGATGAGTTTGCTGTAATGGACGAAGAAGGTATTGCTTTAGAAGCTGGAGAGCTTTATTGGGGTACTGTGACTGATAATGACACACAATCCATTGCTGATGACAATAGAGAGATTACAGATTCAGATAGGCTTAGAGCTACAGAACAGCTCTATAGGACAGCTATAAGACGTTTGATTAACTCTAGACGTAAAGTTACCTATGACATTACAATAGAGCCTTTAGAGCCTAGAACATTAGGTGTAGGTGATAGGGTAATGTTTACTCTTAATGCTGGTGTGTGGGAATTGACTGCTTGTACCAAGTATTATGAGAAGATTCTTAAGCAAAGTGATTGGTTCTATGTGACACACATTACTGATGAGTATGATGTAGGTAATACACACTTACAAAAGCTAAAACTATCCAAGTTCTTGTACAGTGATAGAGATATTACTGTGAACCAGTAGGAGGGAATATGTCAAACAGTTATGTAAAGTTAGTAAACTCTGTGGCTAGAACTAAGGCTAGGGTTATTCAGCAATCAAAGCAAAGACGTGGAGGTGTAACTGACCTCTACGCTCTTGACTATGTATCAACATTTCATACTGCCAAGGCTTGTGCTCCTTATGGTAAAGAGGAAGCTGATGGTGATGGAGATGACAAAGATGTTCAAGGTAGAATTAAAAAGCTAGTTAAAGCACTTAAGAAAGAAATCCCTGGAACTAAACCAGAGGGTGCTTCTGCTATTGTAGGATTCTTTGGTCTTGAGAGTGAAGTTAAGGCTAAACGTTATGAGAATGACTACTTAACAGATAATAAGTATGGGTTGATGGAAGATGAACCCACAGCAGAAAAACTATTAGGCTCATGGGGAGCTTTTGCTAGTTTATATAAAAACCTGACCCTTGATGAGAGCGGTTATCTAGTAGATGGTAAGCACTGGATAGGTCTAGGTTTAGGACAATGGACTGGTGTGAGGGCTAAAGCCTTATATGACTTTGCTAAGAAGGATAAGCGTAGAAGCATTTTCTCATTTGGCACACAAGTTAAGTTCATGCTTTCAGAAGAGGGTAGGTCTAGTGTGTTAAAAGAGGTAGCTTCTAGTGATGGAGATATAGGGGAACTTACACAACGTTTCCTTTCTGATTGGGGAGGACAACCTGATAATAAACCAGCAGAGCGTATTGAGTTTGCTAAGAAACACTATGAGTTCATTAAGAATGTCTTAGAGGGTGATGGTAGTGGAAACACAGACAATGATAAACCAGACCCAGAAGATGTAGTACCAATTAACAAAGACCAATCATCAGCTTCCTTCCGTGTGTTAGTTCCATCAGACTTGGATAGATTCCAAAGATGGTTCTTAAAGTTCATTGTTGAGCAGAATAAGAGTGGCTGTGATGGAGGAAAAGTAAATCCTATTGCAGACGTTCACTTAACTGTGTCAGCTAAGAATGAGCATACAGGAGAGACTGCTGAGATTGACCTTACTGAAATCTTTAGAAGACAGTGGGGTTGTAATTGGATTGGTGATGATGCTAGTGGAGAGGGTATTTTCCCTAATAACAAACCACTAGAAGGCTATGACTTAATGTATTCTGCATGGTATCTAAATGATTCACAGCGTAGTGCTTTGTTCAGTGCTGGTGAGAAGGTATTCACTGTGTATGCACTAGGTGAAGCTAAGATTACCCTTAGAAACTTCTTAAAATATAGTCATATTAACTAGGAGGAACTATGAGCCTATATGGTACATATAAGAACACCTTGCTAAGAAAGGTTCACAGAGAGACTAAACAATACAAGCTAGAAGGACACCTAGCACAGCACCCTACAGACTACCAATCTGTGATAGCTAATGAAAAGCTAAAGGGTGAGATATATTGGTTAGAGTATAAACTGAAACAAGTATTGAAGGAGATGGAAGTAGATGCCAAAGAATAAGAAGATTAGAAAAGACCTTGTTCACAGAATGAGAAATAGAATCCTTGCAGAAGACATTGTGGAGCAGTTTGTGAGACAGCTTATCCATAGTAATGATGTAGGTGGTGCTCGTGAGTTCATTCACTCTGATGATTTCTCATTAAGGATTGAGGATAAAGAGGTTATCTGCTTTAGAAAATCTAACATAATTCAGCTTGATAAAGAAGAATTTAGCTATGATTTTACACACCTTACTCACTTGTGTTTGAGTTTACTAGATGATGAATTTTAGGTATAATTATTATGACAAATGCTTATAAGATAGCCCAACAATATGCAGGACAGTGTGTTGACATTGATGGTTATCCTCCTGAACAGCCTTATCAGTGTGCAGACTTAGCTAATATTGTAGCTCAACATTGGGGATTCAAGTTTGATGGAGAAGGTGCTAAAGACTTTGGACTTGTCAATGACATATCCTCCTTTGCTGATGTTATTCCTTATACTGATGGCATGAAACTTAATGTAGGTGATATTATCACTACAAGAGAACCACAAGGTGAGGGTTGGACGTATGGTCACGTCTTTGTGTATGGTGGTGGAGATTTATCTGATGCCCTTGTGGTTGAACAGAACTATCAACACCAATGTACAATAGAGCACAGAAGAGCTGTTTATGGCTATGGTAACACTCTAATAAGTGTTATTCGCATTAAGGGTCAAGACAACTATGAACCTGCTGATGCCAATGGTGTTAAAGTAGGTAATGCTAAAGAGACTGATAAGTTCATTGCTAGAGACTTCTTTGAAATTACTTGTGACAAGGTTGAGGGAATTAAATCTCCTGGAGATAGCACTGTGATAGAGACATTCTATAAGTGTAACAAAGTAACAGGTAATATAAATGGTGAATGGCTCATCTATGATAAGTATGATGGCTCTGTGGCTTATATACCTATCTCTTGTGTGAAGAAGCTAGATGATTACTCTACCACTAAGAAGGAAGAGAAAAAGAAATATGAAACACCTAATGGTTATGACTGGTTTACAGACAAAACTACTGATGGAATAGACCAATCTGGTACACAGAAAATCTATTCCCTAGCACAGTTTGTTTCACTAGGTCGTATAAAAGAAGCCAATTATGAATGGACTTACTCAGCAGGAAGCTCTTTTCCTGATAATGTAGTAGTTCCTGGTAAGGGATTCAATGCCTATGGATTCTTGTCTGATGGTGATGGTAATATAATCATGTCAGCTCCTAAGACTTATGGTGATATTATAGGCAGAACTTACAACACACCCTTCGGATTTAAGGGTAAAGTATATACAACTAATGATAAAACGTCCTTTGACGTTTATGTGAGGTAAACATGGTCTATGTATTAGATGAAGCAGATAAACTCTGTGGTATTTCATACATTGACTGGTCTAAACGTTATTCACAGATTCCTAAAGCAACTTGTGAGCAATTAGATGGTCAGTGTGATGGAATACAAATTGACTTTGACTGTAGCCTTGACAATGGAAAAGGTAATGGTAGTGGAGTAACTCCTACACCAACACCTATTCCAGAAGAAAAGGTTATTGAGATGCCTTGTGTGGGTAAAGGTAAAGAGGAAATCCTTAAAGACCTTGAGAAACTTGCAGAAGGTGGAGAAGACCCAATCCTAGAAATAGAAACAGGTGGTCTATATGGGTAATAATAGTATTGTATTAAAGCTCCTAGAAGACCAAACAGTAGTTACAGGTTTAACTCTATTAATTACTACTGCTTGTAGTTTTGGAGTATTCTTTTTAAATCGTAAGAGAGAACAGCTCATTGAAATTACTAAGGGAGCTAAACGCTCTAGCCTACGCTCAGAATACTTGCAGATTTATAACTCAACAGAGTTCACAGCAAAAGAGAAATGGGAAATGACTAGACCTCTTGTGAAGGAATACTTTGATAATCTTCAAGGAAACCACTATATTCATGGATTGGATACTAAGCTAGAATGGCAATTTAGTAAGGAGAAAGCTAGTGCTAAAAATAGAAAAGCATAAACTTAGATGGGATACTCCACAAGTAGGGTATGCTCCATATAGACAAGTTCATGCACACTCTACAGGGAATAAGAACTCCACTGTGGATAATGAAGCTGATTACCATCTAAGAAGACCTATTGATTCAGGATTCTTTACACACGTTGTAGGGAATGGAAGAGTGCTACAAACAGCCCAAACCAATCGTGGCTCGTATGACGTTGGAGGAGGTTGGAACGCTGAGTCTTATGCTTCTGTGGAATTGATTGAAAGTCATAAAACACAAGAAGAATTTGATACTGATTATAGACTCTATGTACAGCTCCTCCGTGAACTTGCAGTAGAAGGTGGAATCCCAGTAACATTAGATACTGATGATTTAGCTGGTATTAAGACTCATTACTACTGTACTTATAATCAGCCTGATAACCACTCAGACCACGTTGACCCATATCCTTATCTAGAAAGTTGGGGAATTTCAAAAGCCCAATTCAAGAAAGATATTGAGAATGGTATTGGAGGTACTGAGGGTTGGAAGAAGAACACCAACGGTTATTGGTATGAATACGCTGATGGAACTTATCCTAAAGAACAGTTTAAGAAGATTAAAGAAGTTTGGTACTACTTTGATAATAGTGGTTATATGTTATCTAACAAATGGAAGAAACATAGTGACGGCTATTGGTACTGGTTTGATAATTCAGGTCAAATGGCTACTGGCTGGAAAAATGTTGGAGGAAAGTGGTATTATTTCCAAGAACAAGGTGCTATG
>ERZ772957.125-NODE-125-length-64708-cov-4.900190_pt1 | contig 64708 bp, 52 predicted proteins | sample MGYA00580682_ERZ772957 | MGnify/ENA primary metagenome ERZ772957 (study PRJEB29015, sample SAMEA2737921) | human oral metagenome | biome: human oral; feature: human-associated habitat; material: dental | place: China | collected 2025 ... | reverse complement strand
GAAAAAATCCCTAGTATTTCCCCCCCCCCCCCCGAAAAATGGGGTGCACGGGCAGCGTAATGTAAAAGACGGAATCGGCTTTAAGCTGACCGTTATCATTTCTGCGGCATTGCTTGTGGTGTTTGCGGCAAAAGCCACGTACGATGCGATTGTGGACTATTCCAATGAAATTGAGGAAAATGTTGCCGTTTCAATGGCTCAGGATAAGCTCTTGGCAGCTGCGCTTGAACGGACATTTTCTGAAGTTTATCAGACCTGTCTTGATTTGGAAAGTTTGGTTCAGTATGAACTTACCTTGCCTGCTCAGCAAAGAAGCCGCGGCAGGCTTATTGAATACACAAAACAGCTTTTGCAAAAAAATCCTGCGCTGCAAGGGCTTGCGCCGATGTTTGAACCGAACGCATTTGACGGACGCGATGCGGATTTTGCAAATAACGGTTTTTACAAATCCGACGGGCGTTTTATTCCGTATGTGGAACGGAACGGGTTTGAAATTACAGTTCGTATAATTGAAGATTTGTACGCTGCGGAAATTCCTGAATGGTATTCCCGCCCTGTTTCTGAAAAAACGGCGGTTATGGTTCCGCCTTTTCAGTTTGGAAAATATATTCTAACGACGTTTGCACTTCCTATAATTTTTAACGGCAAAGCCATCGGCGTTATCGACGCGGACGTTGACGTAACGTCGCTTCAAAGCAGGCTTGAAAAAATCCCCGGAACAAAAAAAGAAAATTTCAAACGGCTGTGTAGTGCAAACGGAACAATTGTCGCAAACGGTATAGACCCTTCAAAGATTTTGCAGAATCAGTTTGAACGAAATCCAAAATTCAAAAAATATTTTGAGGCGATTTCTCGTGGCGAAACAGTCGACCAAATAGATATTTCTAACACATCAGGATTGCGCTCAAAATTTATTTTGGTGCCGGTAAATATTCCGGGCGTTGCCGAAAACTGGGCTTTCATTTCTACTACAGCTATGAAAATTTTTACGATGGATGCCAGAGATGCACTTAAGCGTACGCTCGTGCAATACATACTGATTTTGATTGCGGTTGTAATTCTTTTGTATGTGCTTGTCCGGCAGTTCATAAGCAAGCCATTGCGGTTCACAAGCGACGCATTGAAGAACATTGCGCAGGGCGAAGGAGACCTGACCGTCCGTCTTCCTGTCCGAGGAAAGGACGAGATTGCCGAACTTTCCGGATATTTCAACGAAACGATAGCGAAAATCGGTTCGGCGATAAAAGCTGTTGACGAAAACTCGAACGTGATGCAGTCAATCGGCGACGAGCTTTCAAGCAACATGACGGAAACTGCGAGTGCGTTGAACGAAATCTCCGCGAATATCGACGGCGTGAAAGAGCAGGCGATGACGCAGGCGGCAAGCGTCACCGAGACTTCAAGCACCGTCGAGGAAATCATCCGTACAATCGAGCAGCTGAACAACAGCATCGAAAGCCAGTCGGCGAGCGTCGTGCAATCGTCCGCCTCCGTAGAGCAGATGGTGTCGAACATCAGTTCCATAAACCAGTCGATAGCAAAAAGCGACAGCCTTATCAAGATTCTTGCGGAGGCGACGTCCAGCGGAAAGCAGGTGCTGCTTGAATCTAACAGCGTGACCCAGCGCATTGCGGAGGCGTCGGGCGGTCTTATCGAGGCGAGCAACATAATCCGCAACATCGCCGACCAGACGAATCTTTTGGCGATGAACGCCGCGATTGAGGCGGCGCACGCCGGAGACGCAGGAAAAGGATTTGCCGTGGTCGCAGACGAAATCCGGAAACTTGCCGAAGAATCAAGCGTGCAGGGAAAAACGATAACCGAAACGCTCAAAAAACTCGGCGAAGAGATAAACGGTCTTGCCGGAAGTTCAAAGGTTGTGGAAGAAAAATTCAACTCGATTTACGAACTTTCCGAGGAAGTGCTGAAAATGAGTTCCCAGCTTACATCTGCAATGGCGGAACAGGAAAACGGCAGCATGGAAGTCCTTTCCGCAATCAAGAATATTTCGACAGTCACAAGCGAAGTGAAAAGCGGTTCGGAAGAAATGCTCCTTGGCGGACGCGGGGTTGCAAGCGAGATGCAGAAACTCGACGGACTTACGGCGGTGATAAAAGACAGCATGAACGAAATGGTAGCCGGCGTGGGACAAATAAACAAAGCCGTGCAGGACGTTTCCGACCTTGCGGAGAAAAACAAAGGTAGCATAGGAAATCTTGTGGGCGAGGTGAAGAAATTTAAGGTCTAAGGACGAGCGTATTCAGGCGGCGTTAAGCGAATAATGCTTTGTATGCTCGTTTTGCCGAACGGACATTTGTTCGTTCGGCAGGGCTTTTTTTCCGTATTTTTAAGGCAATGTTCTAAGAATCGGCGGAGGATATGTTTTTTTATAAAACAGGATTTCTTGCGCCGAGCGTGGAGCAGTTGCCGATGGCAAGTTGGACGGCGAAATCCGTTCAACCGAGCGTTGGCGGGCTGCGGAAGGCGAGTTGGATAAGAATCTGCGCCAAATTTATGAAGATAAAAATGTTTTTAATACGAAGCAAATTTTTGCAACATTGAAAAATCTGCGGGTTTTCGCTATTCTTACATCAAGATGAACGAATTACAATTAAAATACGGGTGCAATCCTAATCAAAAACCTGCAAAAGTTTTTATGGAAGACGGGCGTGATTTGCCGATAGAGATTTTGAACGGAAATCCCGGATTTATAAATCTTTTGGATGCGCTGAACGGCTGGCAGCTTGTAAAGGAACTCAAAGAAGCTGCGGGTTTGCCGTCGGCAGCGTCGTTCAAGCACGTGAGCCCGGCAGGGGCGGCGGTTGGTGAGCCTCTTTCCGAGACTTTGAAAAAAATCTATTTTACCGACGATGTTCCGCTCAGTCCGTTGGCGGCGGCTTATGCAAGAGCCAGAGGCGCGGACAGAATGTCAAGTTTTGGAGATTTTGTTGCGTTGTCCGACGTTTGCGACGAATCGACAGCGCTTCTTATAAAAAAAGAAGTTTCCGACGGAATTGTGGCTCCGGGATTTTCCGAGGAAGCTTTGAAAATTTTAAAAGCAAAGAAAAACGGAAAATATTGTGTAATTCAAATCGATAAAAATTATGTTCCTTCAGAGCTTGAAAAAAAGCAGGTTTTCGGGCTTACGTTTGAGCAGGGGCACAATTTTCAAAAAATCGATGAAACTTGCCTTTCAAATATCGTAACCAAAAACAAAAACATGACAAACAGAGACAGGATGAATCTTATAATTTCGCTGATTGTTTTAAAATACACGCAGTCAAATTCCGTTTGCTATGTTAAAGACGGGCAGGCAATCGGAATCGGGGCGGGGCAGCAAAGCCGTATTCACTGCACTCGGCTTGCCGGACAAAAGGCGGACAATTGGTGGCTAAGGCAAAGTCCGAAGGTTCTTTCGCTTGATTTTGCGGACGGAATAAAGCGTGCTGACAGGGACAATACAATTGACGTTTATATCGGAAGCGAATCTGAAGATGTTCTTGCGGAAGGAAAGTGGCAGAAGTTTTTTAAAACAAAACCGGACGTTTTTACAGATGAAGAAAAGCGGGCTTGGCTGAACAGGAACACAGGGGTTGCCATAGGCTCGGATGCATTTTTCCCGTTCGGAGACAATATTGAGCGGGCAAAAAAATCCGGAGTTACGGTTGTGGCTCAGCCCGGCGGCTCGGTTAGGGACGACCAGGTAATACAGACGGCGGATTCTTACGGAATGTGCATGGCGTTCACAGGAATCAGGCTGTTCCATCATTAAACCGATTGAAAAATGATTGTTTCCGCGTCGTTTTCAAAACCGATTTCCGGCATTGCAAAAATCCTTGACCGTCCGTATCTTAGGATAAAAATCCGCGCAGTCAATTCCAACGGAAAATCCGCATATTTTTTTGAATCATTTACGGATACGCAGGCTTTTCACAGTACAAAAACGGAAGATGAATTAGCTGAATTTATCGAAGCGCACGCGGGAAAAACGTTCAAAAATGCTGTAATACGAACGGAAAAAGAAGAAATAACGATTCTTGCAAACAAAAAAGGAAAAATTACACGCCTTGAAAAAAAATTGCCGCTTTTATCCGAAAATCGTTCGCTTTCAGTTGCGGCAAAAATTGTCAGAAATCAGGCGGAAATATTCAAGGCAAAAAAATACATACTTCAGGAAGGAAAACCGATTCCGTTCATGGTTCTTTTGGGAATAATGACGGCGGACGGCAAAATTATTTCTTCCAAATACGATAAATTCCGTCAGATAAATCGATTTCTTGAATTTATAGACGACATTTTGGGCGATGTAATGAAGCTGAAAAATGAGGATGAGCCGCTGCAAATTCTGGATTTCGGTTCCGGAAAATCTTACCTGACGTTTGCCGTTCAATATTATTTAAGCGAAATAAAAAAAATCCCCTGCAATATAATCGGGCTGGACTTAAAAAAAGATGTAATCAATTTTTGCAGCAAAATTGCCGTTCAGCTTGATTGCAAAAATCTAAGTTTTTCAGTTGGGGATATTGCCGCTTATTCCGGGAACAAAAATCCTGACATTGTGATAAGCCTTCACGCTTGCGACACGGCAACGGATTTTGCTTTGGAATATGCGGTAAAAAACGATTGCAAGGCGATTCTGAGCGTTCCGTGCTGCCAACACGAAATAAACGCCCAGCTTGAAAACAACCTTAAAAAGTGGAAGAAGGATTCGCAAATTCCGAAAGATTTTGCACCGCTTTTAAAATACGGAATTGTAAAGGAACGTTTTTCCGCCCTTTTGACGGATGTTTTGAGATGCGAAACGCTTGAAAAAACGGGATACTCCGTGCAGCTTCTTGAATTTATTGATATGGAGCATACGCCGAAAAATCTTTTGATAAGGGCTGTAAAAAAATCCGGAACAAAAGCAAAAAAACTTTCCGATGAAGAAAATATTCTTAATACGCTGGAAATTTTTCCCATGCTCGGAAAACTTCTTGAAAATCGCTGATGCTGCGTAAAAAAATAAAACATTTCTGAATTCAAAATAAAGTTTTGTTCAAAAATTGATTAAAGCAAAAAAACGAAAAATTGAAAGAATTGCCGCAAAATCGTTCAGGATTTTTGTTGAGCGATTTTTCTAAGAAAACGGCGGGAAAAACGTGATTTTTTACAGGACGTATTTTTCCAAAAATTCCCCGATTCCGTCGTTGTTGTTATCGCTTTCGGTTACAAAATCGCTTATGTCTTTTATGTAATCCAAGCCGTTTTTCATGCAGACGCTATATCCGCAAGCTCTTATCATGGATTCATCGTTCATGCTGTCGCCAAAAGCCATTGTTTTTTCGCGCGGAATGCCCAAATGTTCCGCCAAACGCAGAATTGCAGGGCCTTTTCCGACTCCGTGCGTCATGACTTCAAGGAAAAAAGGTTTACTTACAAAAATGTCCGCCTTGTCTTCAAGTTTTTCGCAAAGGAATTCTTTCAGCTGCTGAACTTTTTCAGGCTCGGACGGAACAAGCATTTTGGGAAATCCTTTTTCAAGGAATTTTTCAAAATCGGCGATTACCTTAAAATCCAAATCGCAAAGTTTTGCGTCCATTCTTGCCCATTCCGTGTCAGTCCAAGAATAGATTGTGTCCGGCTCGTAAACTATCGAAGCCATTCCGCGATTTTTTGCTTCATTGTAGACGAACTTCAAAATGTCGGAAGAAACTTTATCCTGAAAAAACGGAGTTTTTGCGTGAAGGTCAAAAATTGAAGCTCCGTTAAAAGCGATAAGATAGCGTCCCTCTTCCGTTCCTGCCAAATCCAAAAGTTTTGCAATCGGAAGAACTCCTTTTTCCGCACGCCCTGAACAAAGAACTATGTAAATTCCTTTTTTTGCCGCCGTTCTGATAGCCTGCAATGTTCTTTCCGTTACGGTGCATTTAGATGTTAAAAGCGTGTCGTCCAAATCAAAGGCGATAAGTCCGACGTCAAGTTTTTTGGCGGGTATTTTCATGCGGACAGTATAAAGATTTTATCGCATTGTGTAAGCATGATTTTAAAGATAAAATGCAAAATATGTTGAACAAGATAGACTATTCAAATCCGTTTATAATTGCTTTTTTTGCGGGAACAATTCTCAGCTTTTTGATAGAACACATTTTGGAATTCATCGATTGGAAAGCCCGAACAAAAAACGGCGGAAAGCTTCCCGTCGAATTTGAATCGATTCCTTCCGCATCCGTGTTCGACAAAGAAAAACTCAAAAAAATAAATGACTACAAAAACCAAAAATATTTTTTTTGGATTCCGTCGTCAATCTGCAGTTTTGCACTTGCGTTGGCAATGGTTGCGCTGGGCTTTTACCCGTGGATTTTCAATGCAGCCTGCAAAATTACAGGCGCGCCGAACGGCTACACGAGCACGTTTTTGTGCGGCTTGCTTTTTGTTCTGTTCAGGTCGGTTCCGAATATGATTCTTTCGATTCCGTTCGACTTAATCCACGAATTCAAACTTGAAAGAAAATTCGGATTTTCAAAGATGACCGGAAAATTGTGGATTCAGGACAAAATTAAAGGGCTTTTGATTTCAATTATTTTTGCGGTTGGAATTGTTGCCGCAATTACAGGAATTTTAATCATTTGGCAAAATCATTGGTGGATTTTCCTCACGATTCTGTTTTTTGCCCTTACGCTGATTATGCAGATTATTTATCCGCTTATAATTGCACCCATGTTCAATAAATTTACGCCGCTTGAAGACGGTGAACTCAAAACAAAAATCACCGAACTTATGAAGAACATCGGTTTTAAGGCGTCCGGGATTTTTGTGATGGACGCTTCAAAAAGGTCGGGGCATTCAAACGCATATTTCGGCGGACTTGGAAAATCCAAACGGATTGTTCTTTACGATACGCTTCTGAAGCAGCTTTCAACCGACGAGCTTATCGCCGTTCTGGGGCATGAGCTTGGGCATTTCAAATTGCATCACATAATCAGAAAATTTTTTGTACTGATTCCGGTTGAGTTCGTCCTTATGTTTGCATTGAATCTTTGCGCGCACAGCACAAGCCTTTACGCCGGATTCGGTTTTTCCGTAAATGCGGAAAATGTTCTTTCCATGCAATTTATCGGACTTGTTCTTGCCTCGATTGTTTGGGGAGCTTTCAGCGAACTTATTTCCCCGATTTCACATACCGCATCCAGACGGGATGAATATCAGGCGGACAATTTTTCGGCTAGGCTTACAAAAAATCCGGACGCTTTAATTAGCGGACTTATAAAACTGAACAGCGAAAACTTGAGCGAACTTTTTCCGCCGAAAATTTACGTTTTTTGGAATTATTCTCACCCGACGCTTTTGGAACGAATAAAGGCGTTAAAAAATGCAAAAATCGATTGAAAATTATTGTTTCCGCTCAAAAGGCGGAGCGTCTTTTAGCGGAGTTTCAATCGTTGCGTCGCAGTTGCCTTTTTGCGGCTCCGGAGTTTTTTGATATTCCGATTCGGGTTTGATTTTTTCGTAACGGATTCTGCTTTCAAGAATCAATACTAAAATCGTCGGAATAAAGAACCAGCGAATCCGGGAAGGCTGGCTCACAAAAAAATCGTAAAGTCCGTGCGTAACAATCGGAATTGCGAGCGAAAGAAAATCCGCTCGTTTTTCTTTGATGCTCCAAATGAACAGCCCCAAAAGTCCTGCGCAAAATGCATGAACAAAAACCGACGAAAACATTCTTGCAAAAATCAAGTGGTAGATTAGTTCCGCGCCTTTCAGTTTTGCCAATTGCAAATATTGCAAGAAATAAACTGCGGATTCAAAACAGCCGAACGCAATTCCGAAAAGGAAGCTTGCCATAAAATAATGCGCAAATTCTGTCTTTTTTCGGGGAATCATAATAAGAAAAAGCAGTTTTAGTCCTTCTTCAATGAGCCCGTTCACAAAAAGCGGCTTTAAAAGCCACGATAAAACGGTGTTGTCCGCAGCCGTCAATTTGGGAATCGAATAGGAAAGCAAAAACTGCACAAAAGAAATAAAAAGAACCGCAAACATTGCGGTAATGCATGAAATCAGTTCCGTTAAAAAATTGATTTTTGAAAATATTTTAAAAAAAATGAAGCATAGAAAAAGCGGTGCAAAGCAAAGCCCCAAAGAAAAATAAATATTCATCTGCAAAAACAATACTCCAATTTTAGATGGTTTTGAAAAACTTGCTGATTTATCGCATTTTTTGTTGAATTGCAAAAATGCGCCCAAAATCCGCCCGGAACAACTGGCGAAAATCTAAAAATCCTCGGATTAAAAGTAACGCATTTTTTGCGGGCGGATAAAAAGCGTTTTCAAAATATTAATTATCCGCAGGAACCGCAATCGCCTCCGCAACCGTTTTCACAGCTGCCGCCGCATCCTCCGCAGCCGCAGCCTTGGTCAAAATCCGCCTCGGTTGAATCTCGGACTTCCAAAACTTCAACGTCAAATGTAAGTTTTTTTCCGGCAAGTTCGTGGTTTCCGTCTATCGTAACGGAATTATCCGTAACGTTCACAACATGAACGATAAAAGCCCCCTGCTCCTCGGAGGTGGCGTGAAAAGTCATTCCGATTTCGATGGAATCCGGGGAATCAAACTGAGACTTGGGAAGTTCCATCACCAATTTTTCGTTGTATTCGCCGTATGCATCTTTGGGCTCTACAACCGCCCGGAATTTGTCGCCTGCCGTTTTTCCTTCCAACTGGGATTCAAGCCCGGGAATAATCATTCCAGTTCCCTGAACATAGCCCAAAGGCTCTTTTCCGACGGAACTGTCGATTTGGATTCCGTTCTCGTCCGTTAAAGTGTAGTGAATCATGACAAACTTATTTTTTTCGATTTTCATAGTTTATTCCTTAATTTATTTTTTTACAAAGCGTTTTAGAAAAATTAAATTTTAAAACACCGTATTTATGTGTGCGCCGAAAAATTCATGAATCCGCAATGCAAAATCCGCAAAAAGCCGGCGCAGAATATTTACAAAAAAGAGCGGTTAAAACATTCCGCCGAAACCTTCAAATTCGGCGGGGTCAACGCCTTCAGGCAAATCCTGAACCACTTCCGTAATTTCCGGAACCGCATCCTGAATGTAGCGTTCAACGCCCATTTTGAGCGTCATTATAGCCATCGGACAACTTCCGCAGGCGCCCGTAAGTTTTAGATGAACCCGCATTTGGTCGTCGATTTCTATGAATTCCATATCGCCGCCGTCAGCCTGAAGTTGAGGTCTCAGCATTTCCATTGCCTCAAGCACTCTGTCAACCACATTTTGATTAGGATTCGGTGTTTTTATTTCTTCCATGAATTTTGCTCCCTGATTTTTGCCAATTCCCTGAAATTCCGTGATTTTTGCGATTTATTATAAAATGTGTAAGTTCTATTTGTATACTGAATAAACAAACCGTTTTCAAATCCGCAGTGCTCATGATTTTAATTCATAAAGGCGTTTGTGTCATCAGTTTTTTGAAAACTCCCGGACAGGATTAAAATCTTTATAAAGCCGGCGTGTTCATGTGCGATTCGTGCATTTTCCGCAAAATAAAGTCCGGAAAAATCAGTCCGCATTTTCGTCTACGCCGAGCCCGAAAAGAGCAAAATCGCCCTTGCACGGATCATTTTCCCATACGGATTTTAGTTCTTCCGTAAGAAGGACCGCAGTCTTGAACGAACAGCTTGCTTTTGCCGGAATCAAACAAAGTTTTGCGCTTTCCTGCATAACGTGAGTGTCAAGCGGAACGATAAGATCCGAAGGCGAAAACCAAGTCCAAAATCCTTTGTCAACGGCGGAATTTTGGCGAACCATCCATCGAAGGAACATGTGGAGTCTTTTATTTGCGCTGGCTGCACCTTTTGAAACTATCGCAGAATTCAGAAAAAAATCCTGAATCGATTTTAACAAAGCCTGATTTCTTTCAACCGGACTTTTACAGTTGAAAGCGGAAATGTTCTTCTCGTAAGAATTCTTGACGGCTTTTCCAAGGCTTTCATGTTTTTCCAGCACGGATGAAAGTTCGCTGAAAAGAACCCGTATGTCGTCCCATGAATAAAATCGATAAAACTTTGCGCCGTCATTTCCATTCGGATTGTGAAAATCGGAAGCAAAATGCCTTTTTTTTATCCATAAAAGAAATCCGCCCTTTTTATCGGCAAGTTCAAATATGTAACGAATTTTCGGAATAAACTGCGTTCGGGAACCAAAGGCAAGCAGAGCCGCAACAAAACTTGCCAATTCTACTTCTTCCTGATTTCTATACCAATTAAGAAATTGGCTCGGGTCTTCATCATAAAACGAGGAAACCTCATATTTTCCCGCAAGATATTTTAGCTTATTCTTTAACTCTTCAGTCATCGGCGAACGTCCAAAATCGGCTAAATTGTCCTGTTCTTTTTAGTGACAGGCTCGCAAGTTACATCCACGCCGAGTTTTTTGTAGATTTTTTTATCCACTTCGCTTAAAAGAACTGTAGTATGAACTTGGCAGCCGTTAAGTTTTGGAAGTTGTTCCAAGGCTTTTGCGCACTTTTCATCCTCTTCCGAAAGCATCGCAAGGGCAACCAGTACCTCGTCCGTGTGGAGGCGTGGATTGTTCCCCCTAAGATATGTAACCTTCATTTTTTGGATAGGCTCTATCATTTTTGCGGGAATAAGCTTTACCTTATGCTCTATGCCTGCAAGATGTTTCGTGGCATTCAGAATCAGAGCGGCGCTTGTTCCAAGAAGATCGGAGGTTGCGCTCGTGATTATCGTGCCATCTTCAAGTTCTATGGCAGAACAAGGAACTCCGGATTTTTGCCCGCGTTCTATAGCAAACACTGTAACTTTTCTATCCTTTGTAGAAATTTGCGCCTGCTTCATCAGAAGTTCAATCTTGTTCACCTCTTCTTCAGTCCCATTTCCTTCGACCAAAGCATCAAGAGCGTGATAATATCGGCGTATGATTTCCTGATTACTTGCACGGCGGCAAACCTCGTCATCTATTATGCAGTTTCCTGCCATGTTTACGCCCATGTCCGTGGGCGACTTGTATGGGTTCTCTCCGTATATGCCTTTGAAAATTGCATCCAAAACAGGATAGATTTCTATGTCCCGGTTGTAGTTTACCGAAGTTTTTCCGTAAGCCTCCAAATGCCACGGATCAATCATGTTCACGTCGTTCAGGTCTGCTGTCGCCGCCTCATAAGCGACATTAACCGGATGTTTCAGCGGAAGATTCCATATCGGAAAAGTCTCAAACTTTGCGTAGCCCGATTTTATTCCGCGCCGATTGTCCTGATAAAGTTGGCTTAGGCAAGCTGCCATTTTTCCGCTTCCCGGACCGGGTGCAGTTACCACAACCAACGGTCGCATCGTTTCTATATAATCGTTTTTTCCGTAGCCCTTGTCGCTATTTATAAGAGCCACGTCCGAAGGATAGCCCGGAATTGTATAATGAACGTATGTTTTTATTTTGAGTTTTTTTAATTTTTTTCTGAAAATATCCGCCGCATGCTGACCGTTATAATGCGTTATCACTACGCTCCCGACCATAAGTCCGCGGCTTTGAAATTCGTCCCTAAGGCGAAGAACATCCATGTCATACGTGATTCCCAAATCTCCGCGAACCTTGTTTTTTTCTATATCCATTGCGCTGATAACGATGACTATTTCGGCGTAGTCGGAAAGCTGCATGAGCATCTTGAGTTTGCTATCCGGCTCGAACCCCGGAAGAACCCTTGCTGCATGATAGTCGTCAAAAAGCTTTCCGCCGAATTCAAGATAAAGTTTGTTTCCGAATTTCCCTATACGTTCTTTTATATGCTCCGACTGAATCTTCAAATATTTTTCGTTATCAAATCCCTTTTCCATACGTTTCGTACTATATCCGACTTTTGAATCTTTCTCAATTCTGTACGAAAAAAATGTAAACCGATTTTCATGGCACGAACCGCCGGAATTGATTTTTGAATTTGGTCGGGAATTTGCCGAATGGATTTGTAGAATGGTAACGTTTGTGCGAAATCGAAATCTAAAAAAAATCTGGAATATTATTTTGCGCCGACTTTTAATTTTGTTTGGGCGTGCTTTCAGTTTACAGAATTACGATTTTCCGCTTGGATTCAGAATCTTCTTTAGTTCAGCATAAGTTTTAGTGAATTTTCTATGCTCTGATTTTTATAAAGCCACGCATACATACAGGTTGCGCTCAAAAGTTTTCTGCCGTATTCTCGCGTTTCTTCGTAAGGCGCGATTTCAAGAAAAAGATCCATCGGAAGTTTTTTCTGAACATTAAGCCATCGTCGGATTCTTGTGATTCCCGTGTTGTACGCGAGAAGGGCGGGAAGCCATTTTCCGTCCATGCGAGACGCCAATTCCGCAAGGTAAAAACTTCCGAATTCAAGATTTGTTTCGGGGTGCAAAAGGTTGTACTCTCCGACTTTCAGTTTTTTGGCGACATCGCTTGCGGTCGCTTCCATCAATTGCGTAAGTCCGATTGCGTTTGCGGAACTTTTTATTTTGCTGTCAAAAAAACTTTCGCTTCTAACCAATGCAAAAAGGATTTCTTCGGGGATTTTATGAGTCTGGCAATTTTTTGCGACCAGCGAACTGTAATTTTTGGGAAAGAAAAGTTCAAGTTCCTCTTTTGAAACATTTCTGTCCGCATCCCTGAAGGCTTTCGACGCAATCCGCAAACTTTGAGGATAAAACTGCTCTTTTTTTTCGCCGCATTCTTTCAAAAATTCGGAAAGCGAAAGCATGGAATCCATCGAAAGTTCCGTGTTTTTTTTGCTCAGTTTTACAAATTCCGGGTAGATTTTTTCAGGGAATCCGAATGCCGCATACCCCGAAAGAAGGATTTCCGCCTCCTTGTCGGTTTCCGTTTCGTTTTTGCGTAAAACGGTCTTGCATAGCTGATTTTGAATTTCTTTTTCCGAAAGTCCAAGCCGGTTTATCGCCATGATTCTGTAATAATAATCCGAGCCGGAATTCAACGCCCTGCGAAAAGCTTCCTGAATCAAAACGGATTTTTCGTTTTGGCTTTTTTCGAAAGTCGCAAGATTTTCCTGAAGCAGCCGCCCTGCGATGTATGCGAATCTTGATGTCATGTAGTCGGTCGCATAGCCGTCGATTGCCTTGTAAATCTTGGAAAACTCGTTCCATTTTCCTTCGGTCAAAAGCAAATTTGAAATCAAGTCAAGAATGTCGTCAAAATAATGAGGCTCGTGCCAAAATTTGCAATTTTCGATGACCGCATTCACGCCGATGTCGGTGCTTTGCTTTAATTTTATACGCAAAAGATACCAAAGCGCATTGTCAAATTTTTCGCCTCTTCCAATGCAATCCAGTGCTGAATTAAAATTTTTTACATCGGAGGTACTATTAATGGCATTTTTTAAACGCTCTTCCGATTTTGAAGGGAACTTGCCGGACTTGTCGTACAGAAGACCTGCGTAAAAGTTCAGATAGAAAAGCCGCTCCGAATCCGAAGTTTCACCGGTGGCGGAATCCAATTTTTTTGCGTTGTCTGCAAAATCGCTGCTGCCATACGAAAACGCTTTTCCTATGTCGGAATATAGCAAAAGAGGAAGCGGATTGTTTTTTGCGTCGGAAAGAAGTTCAGCCGCATTCGGAAACGCATTTTTGTAATTTTTTTTATAAACCGAAATCCTAAAATTGATTGTTTTTGCCCTTGCGGAAAAACTGTCTGAAAAATTGTTTTTTTCTTGAACCGAGCCGTTTTGATTTTTTTCGTCCTGATTTTTTGGTTCTTCCGAAAAAAGTTCTTCATTTAATCTGTAAAAATTGTAGTGTTCGGCGGAAATGTCGCGTTCCGTAAACCACATGTAGACTTCGTTTTTGTAGCGGCTGTCGTTCTTTTCCGCCATGGATTTTAAACGCAGCGAAACAAGTTCATTTTCCGCTTCTTTCAAATTTATTTCGTCAGTCAAAGAAATCACTTGCGCAAATTCTTGAGATTTGAAAAAATCTCTTGAAGCAAGCAAAATCGCCTCTTCATCCTTGTATTTTTGCAGAAAATCCTGCCAAAGAGCCGACCTGTTCCGCCTATTTTGCATTCCGATGAATTCGATTTCGCTGTAACGGGCGCAATATCCCGAACCTTTTTTTGCGCAAAGCAGAAAATTCTGTTCGGCTTCGGTTGTTTTTCCCGATTCCAATGCCCTAAGTCCCAAAAAATAGTTCGTGTTGAAATTGAATTTTTTTTGCAATGTTCGGCTTGCGTTTTTGCATCCGGCGGAAAGGGAAAAGATTGCTAAAATCGATATAACGGCGACGGACTTTTTCATAAAGTGCGGATAGGATAACATTTATTTTGCGGACGGCAAATAGGATTTCCGGAATCAAGAATGCTTTTTCTTTACTCGGCAGCCTTTTTACGAAAAAATCCGCCAATCCCAAAATCTTTAAGATTTTAAGAGCGGCGGATTTTCCGAATTATTCTGCAAGATTTGAGTTTTGCGTTCTTATTCTTGCGGAAGTTGAATCGTTGTTCCTGAAATTATATAGTCGGGATTTTTTATGTTGTTGTATCGGGCTATCATTCGATAACGCCACGGATTTTTGTAATATGCGTTTGCGATGTCCCAAAGTGTGTCGCCCCATTTTATTTTGTATGTGATTACTTTCGGTTTTTCCGGCTCGGAAGGTTTTTCCGGCTCGACGGTTTCAACGATTTCCGGTTCGGTTACTATGACAATTTCGTCTTCCTTTGCTTGAGTTTGCGGGGCAGGCTTTGACTCCGGCATGGATTCAGGCACAGGCGCGGGAGCAGGAATCGATTCCGTGATTTTCTGTTCTGTAACAACCTGCTCGTGCGTATCTGCTTTTCGCTTTCCGAGAAGATTGTATTTTGAAGGAACGACCAAAAGCATAAAAACAACCGCGATGATACATATGACCGCGCACACAAGACAGATTAGCACGGGAATCTTTGTTTTCTTTCGGATTTCTTCAGCTGTGCTGTTTCCTTCTGAATAGGAAGTCCCAGCAACGGTTTCTTTGTCATAAAGTCCGTCGAAATCAAGCGCGTTGCCCGTCTCTGCCATTGTGTTCTCGGGCGAATCTGCAAAAATATCGTCATCTTTTTCGTGTGCCGTGTCCATAAAATTGTCGTCATTCATGTTGAGGTTCTCCTCTGAGGGGAAGTCTGGTAAATCGAACTCTGAAAAGTCATCCGTCTTTGAATTTTCGGTTTCGGGAAAGTCGGGTAAATCCAAATCCGAAAGATTATCAGTTTTTGAATTTTCGATTTCGGGGAAATCTGGTAAATCAAGTTCGTTCAGTTCGTTTGTGCTGTCCGTTGCTGCCGCATTTTCCGATTCGTCAAAATCAGGGAGCGCAAACGGGTCTTCCGATTCGTCCGCTTTTTGCATATTTTCGTTTTCTTCGGACGGAGAATCGGACGGCGAGCCAGCGTCCAACGTTTTGTCCGTGCCGCCAAGCGAATCGAGCGAAGAAAACGGATCTTCCGAATCCGCTGATTCCGTGGCGGATTCTCCAAAGTCCGGAAGGTCGAAGTTCAATGTGTCGTCAAACGCCGTGTCTAACGTACCATCCGCCGGAGCGTCTTTAGATTCGTCGATTGCGTTTTCCTCGGGAATTTCCGAAATCGCTTCAGTTGGGTTTTCGCCGACTTCGGGAAGATTCAAATCGTCATCAAAACTCGGAAGTTCGCTGTCTGCGTCATCGGAAAAATCCGGGAGCGTATCGTCAAACGGAGATTTTTCTTCTGTTGCAGTTTCCGCAGCGTTGGATTCTGAAAAAATATCGTCTGCGGTATTTTCAATCGGTTCGTTCGTCGGGATTTCCGTATCGCCCGTCGGGGCGTCCTTAGTCTCGTCGATTGCAGGAATTTCATATTCTGCTTTTTCGGAGATGTCTTTTAGCGCATCCGCCTTGTTTGCCATCGCATCAGAAAGGCGTTCCGAGTTTTTATCTGAAGGCGTTGCTTCGTTTTTTTCGTTCTGCTTTGCCATCATTTTTGCCAAAAGCCCTCCGCCTGCGGCAACGGCTGCAACCGCACCTGCAACTTTGGCGGCGGACGCATTGCTTTTTTCGGCGGATTTTTCAAGGGGACTTTCGCTTTCCAAATCAACTGTTTCGGGAATGTCAAAATCGTCGTCTTCCATTTTTACGTCGTAATTCATAGGTTCAAGCCTTTCTTCAAGCGTCCGAGAGACGAGCGTTATGTTGGCGTTGCTTGTCGCACCCGTTTCGGGATCGATAAGAACAGCGGAAAGCCTGTTGTTTTCGTCCAAGGTTATTTTTAGGGGAATATCCACGCTGACTTTTGGGTGGGCAATAAGATTGTTAATTTGCAAGGAATCGATATATTCGGCGTCTTCCATTGTACCTGTATCTGAACGTGTACCTGTATCTGAACGGTAAAGGTCCACCACAACCCTAGACTGATTGTCCATGACTGTTGTCAGTCCGAGTTTTTTGCTGGCAGGCTGCCCGTCTTCCAGAATCGGGTAAAAAGAACCGTCCGCTAATTTTATTCCTATTTGTTTCATAAACGCCTCGCTCTGTAAAATGCAGAAAAAATTACTCTCAAATTATCGGTATAAATATGTTAGTCTAATATCGGCATTTTTGCAAAAATTGTATAAATGGAATTTAACGGTAAACGATTTTTTACATCTTTGCGGAAAACCGAAAGCGGAGCGAAAAATTGTCGCCCAGCTTTGGTCGGAACTGTCTAAAAATCAGTTGCTTTTTTGACAGCCCTGTTATTTTTGTCTATCTTGCGTAATCGTAAACAAATTCCGTCATATCCGCCATTTCGTTCACGGTTGTTCCGAACTTTTTTGCCACATTGTAGACCGTAATTCGTGAGATATTTCCGGATGTGTCGTTCTTTACCACGGAACGTTTTATGATTTTGTTTTCCGAATTGTATGTCGTTACTTCATTCAAAGTTTTGTCGCTTGAATATCTGAACACGTCCTTGAGTTTTACGTTTCCCGTTTCGTCGTGGTACGAAATCGAATCGATAAGTCCTGCGTCGTTGTAGGAATAACGCCGTTCATCGTCAAGCATTCCGTCGCCCGAATATTCATATTCAACATCAAGTTTTTTTGCGGCGTTGTATTTGTAGATTATTTTCCAGATAAGTCCACCCTCGGCGTTGTAGTAACTTTCATCGGTCAGAATTTTATCCGTATACGTGTAGATTGTCTTTGCCTTGAGAGTTCCGTTTTCCGTGTATTCCGATTCTTCGGATTTAAGCCCGTCTTTGTACGTAATCGCCGTGTTCCATATCTTTTTGTTGTCGGAATCGAAGCAGGCGCGCGCTGAAAGATTTCCCATGGAATCGTAGGAACTCGTTATCTTGTTCACAAGAACGTCCCTAGGCGTGAATTCGGAAGATTCGGTTACCCTTCCGAGAGAATCGTAGGAATTTACGATTTTTCTGCTTGGAGTGCGAAAATATTCTCCGAATTTTGACGCAATGCTGAAATCCGTCTGAGTGACAGTTTTTGCCTTTGTTTTTAATTGGGTTGCAGAAACGATGTCATAAGAAAATGAAGAAGCGCCAATAAGACCAGCGAACGCTATTATAAGTAATTTTTTCATAAAGCCTCCGTAAAAGTTTACCGATTTTCGGAATCGGACATGGACTATCATTATAGACGTAATAGTAGGAATTTGTCAAAATGTATTAAGATTCTTTTGTAAATGTGCGGAAAATGTAAGCCTTCTAAAGTGCGGATTTTTTATTAATTTTGGAAAAATTAAGATTTTTGAAAGAATCCTTTTGATTAATCGCACATGGAGCGAAAATGACTTTTGATGAATGGAACAGTTTTTTGACTTTCAGGAAGGAATTTTCCGAAAAGGTCATGGAATGGAAGCGTTTTTCCAATCAACTTCTTCCTTTGCAAAAAAAAGCGGCTATGTCGGACACGCCTTTTTACAATGTCGAAAATCCTCTTGTCTACAACACCGCGTTGGATTCCGTCTTGCCCGAAGACGAAATAAAACTCATTGTGATTGGCGATAATCCGGGAAAAAACGAGCAGCTGAACAAGAACCGAAAATACCTTGTGGGGCAGTCGGGAAAACTTGCGGAAGGATTTTTTAGACGGAACGAAGAATTGGGCGTGGATTTCAGGAAAAATGCAATCATACTGAACAAAACTCCCGTGCATACGGCAAAGACAAGCCATCTAAAATATTTATTAAAAAACGGAAGCGAGGAAATCGGGCAACTGATTGAAGAAAGCCAAATTTGGTTTGCAAAAAAAACAGTGGAACTACACAAAAGTCTAAAAAATTGTCGCTTGTGGCTTGTGGGGTATGCCGAACTCAAGCCGGGCGGGATATTTAGGTCTTATGGCGAAGAATTAAAAAAATCGTATAAGGAAAATCCTTCGTGGAATAATGTCTATGTTTTTCAGCATTTTTCGATGAACTGTTTCAATAGAGATTTGAACGCATATCGTGCAAATAATCCAAGCCTAAGCCTTGAAAAATCGCTTGAATTGCTAGGAATCCTTCATAGAAAAGAAATATTTGGCTTTTAAAAATGGCGGAAAATTTTCGTTTGCCAAATTTGTTAAATATTTACCGGCGGCTTTGTTTTTGCCGCCGGTAAAATTCTGCGGACGGCAAGCGGAAGTAGTTCCGTTTTGCCGTTCGCTATTGCTTTTTGTGTGATTTAATCCCAAGGATAGGGAGTAACTGTAAGTTTTATCGGTTCGTAGCTACTTTTGAAATAGAAAGTCAGGTAAAGCTCCTTTTCATTAATTTTCTTCTCCATGCGGATTGATGTAATCAGCAGAGTGTATTCATTTGGTGCTTTTCCTTTAGCGACAGAAACGTATTGCTTGCTTTCTACTGCAAGGTCGTTAAGGCTTGTACCTCCATTTACAGAAAGATAATAATCATCCGTTTTGTGATTGTCATAATTAACAAGACTTGCATTCTTAAGCTGGAATCCTTTCGGACTTTTTTCACCCAACAATTCTGTGTTGAAACTCCGTGGTAACCATTTTGATTTTGCAGTTGCTTTATTGCCCGAAATATTAAGACTGAATAGGAAATTTTGCTCTAAGAATTCTTTTGTAACTTTCATAAATCCGCTTTTTTCAACTTGAACAGGTTTTACAGAAGGAGCGTCATGAGCCCCTGTATTTACAGCAGCAATATTAGCGGTTTTTTGAACATAGTAATTCACTTTTATTGAGCCGGAATAGTCATCCGCTTCAATTCCGCTGTTTTTTGGGTCAAATATCGCATAAGATAAGTCGGAATCGCCGCTGCCGTTCACAATTTTAATGTGTCCGCCGTCCTTTTTATAAGTGTCCTGATATTTTTTGAATTTTGAGCCGTCGCCGACATTGAAAATGTTATTTGGCGTTGAGTTCTGATACTTTGCAAAAGCATAAATGGAAGACGCAAACGTATCTGTCGGCACTTTTAGTATGTCGTCCCGAACTTTTTTTGCAACATAGTCGAATACGTCGGTTTCCTTAAAATAGTCGTATCCGATGTTAAGGAATGCAGGTCCTATTACTTCAATGCTCTCTGTTTTTGTTTCTTCCGTGCCGCCTTCGGCAAGCTTCTTGTATACAGGTGCATATTTCGGAGAAACTTTGATTTTACCGTCCGAGGTTTTCGTAAATGTAGCGGTCAGTTTATAAGGTTTTTCGGAATTTTTGAAATCTATTGTTTTTCCGTTTTCAAGATTAAACGACAAGTCAAGATAATCTCCGGGATTTGCGGCATTTTTTAATTTATTTATAAAATCATCCAACTTTAAGTTATTTTCTATTGCTTCGTCGAGGATTATTTTATCTCCGTAATTTTTTGATAACGGTGTACTTGAATAAGGGTGAGAAAATCCTTCCGCAGTTATTCTGTTAGAAAAACTCTTTCCGTCTTTAGTGCCTTTTACTTCAACCGAAAAAGTTCCGGTTTTGTCATCATAAGAAATAATTTTCTTTTCGGTAAAAGTAAGCCCCGTAACGGTCGGAGTTTCGGTCTTAATTTTTTTTGCAGCGTCAGATGCGGTTATATCACCTTTTGTCAGAGAAAATGCGCCAATCAAGTCTGCAAGTTTGAATTCTACGGTCTCTTCGGTTGGGCTTGGAGTTGGAGATGAGCCGTTAGCGTTGTTGTCGGTATTTCCCATGTTTTGCGTACAAGCGGATGCAAAAAGCAGTGCGGTTAAAATTGCGGAAAACACAATAATATTCGATTTTTTCATCTTTCCTCCTAAAATCCTGTAGAACATTGAATAAAATAGATTCTTTTTGAAAATATTTTATGCGGAAATCGATTCCGCCGGATTTTTAGTTTTGCGGCGGATTTTGAAAATCATTAATGCCGTAAGCCGTTCCGTTTACACGCATTAAGATATTCGATATTGAGAATATAACAAAATGTATATATAGGTCAAGCGAATTATTGAAAGCCACTTTGACCGCATGTCTTATCTTTCTGAAAGTATTTTCGCTAGTCTTTCATGTTCCTGTATATTTCGAATTCTTTTAGCATTTCAGAATCTTTGTTCCTGTCAAATAGGGAAACCAGTACGGTTACCAATAGGCATACGGTGAACGCAGGCAAAATTTCGTAGACGTTGAAAATTCCACCTTTAAGGTAGTGCCATGTTACATCGGTTATTCCGCCTGAAATGAGTCCGGCGATTGCGCCTTTTGCTGTCGTTCCTTTCCAGTACAGAGCAAGAAGTACAAGTGGTCCGAATGTTCCTCCGAATCCTGACCACGCAAATGATACGAGTCCGAAAATTGAACTGTTCGGATTTAGTGCGAGCGCAAGTCCAATCAGTGCGACGACAAATACGGATATTCTGCTTACAAGAAGCACGGTTTTGTCGCTGGCGTCTTTTTTTATAAGACCTTTGAATATGTCTTGTCCTATTGCCGATGATGCGGAAAGCAGTTGCGAGTCCGCCGTCGACATTGAAGCTGCAAGAATTGCGCACAAAAAAAGTCCCGCAATGAATGCCGGATACATTTTTAACATCGATTCGCTGAACACGGCTTCTTCAGTTCCCGGTCCTAAGATTTTTACGCCTTCTAAAACGGTGTCTACAGAATCTGCGCCAAGAAGAATGCCTTTGTTCAAAAGATACGCCGTTCCAAGAGTTCCGATTACGAATGTTCCTATGTATGAGATTATCATCCACGAAATTCCGATTCTGCGGGCTGTTCCGACTTCCTTGTTGGACCTTATTCCCATAAAGCGGACTATTATGTGCGGCATTCCAAAGTAGCCTAAGCACCACGAGAATGCCGAAATGGCGGAGGCCGGATTAAAAGTCTTGTTTGCAAGGAATTTTCCTTTGAAAATTTCTCCGAATTCTCCGCTCATGGCTCTTTCTGAAAATTCGTGTATCTGTTCTATTGCGTTTCCGATTCCGCCTGATGCGACAATCACGATTACAGAGGATGTCACAAATGCTATGAAAATCAGAGTGCCTTGGATGAAATCGGTGGTGCAGACTGCTTTATATCCGCCTAGAATCGTGTAGGAAAGTATTATCACGAATCCTATCAAAAGTCCGATGTTCCAGTTCAGACCGAACACGGAACGAAAGAGTTTTGCGCATGCCACAAGTCCGGATGCCGTGTAAATAGTAAAGAACACGACGATGAAAAAAACTGAGACAATCATAAGGACGTGAGATTTATCCTTGAATCTGTTTGTAAGAAATTCAGGAATTGTTATTGAGTCCCCGAATGCAATTGAGCATTTTCTTAGTTGCTTTGCTATTAGAAGCCATGCAAGATAAGTTCCTACGATAAGTCCCAAGGCAGTCCAAAATGTTTCCTTGAAGCCACCCAGATAGCAGAGCCCCGGAAGTCCCATCAAAAGCCAGGCGGAAGAATCCGATGCTTCTGCGCTAAGGGCTGTAACCCACGGTCCTACTTTTCTTCCTCCAAGGAAAAAGTCGGATGCAGAGTTGTTGTTTTTTGCCGTCCTTAGACCGACGAAAATCATGAGACCCAAATAGAGTGCGAATGCAATTATTTTTGCTATCACGGAAACTGTCATTTAAAACTCCAAAAACTTGATTTGTTATTATTCCTAGAAATGGTCTACAGTTTAGAGTTTATGGCTGAAATATGCAATTGTGTAATCGTCAATCTTTTTGAAACATAATTTTTCGTAAAGGCGGCAGGCGGCGTTGTTGCTTTTTTTTGCATACAGGACAGGCGTTTTTCTTGCATGAAGAATTTTTTTAAGCAAAACCAGCAGCAGATTGTAGCTGTAATTTTTTCTTCTGCTTGCTTTTTCCGTGTAAACTCCGCCAATCTGAACGCAGGAAAATCCGATTGCGTTTGTCGCCGCTTTTGACACAAACCGCCCGTCCGCATTTTCAAGTGCAATGACGTATTGATTCCGGAGCGCGTTTTTCAGTCTGAGCCTTGAATTGTCTTCGTTGAACTCAAATCCGTCGGGAAGGACTTCTTCAAGTTCGTAATTTTTTTGAAGTTCCGAAAGGCTTTGCATCAAGCCGGACGGAAGCTCTTTTTTGCAACGGACAACACGTTCATTTTTGAAAAGCGGAACCGCAGGAAGTCTGCGGAACGATTTTTCGTCAAGTTTCATCAGAATGTATTCGTTTATGAGGCTAGGTTTTTCGTAAAGCGGGCAAAGGCTTTGCAAAATCAGGAACGAGCCGTTTTTTGTTCCGTTTACGCACAGCGGCGCAGAAAGTTTTTCGTTCAGGTAAAAATCTTTTAGCGACATGGAAAAATCTTTTTGAAGCGCAGTGAGTTTTTCCGGATTTGCGAAGGGCAGGCAATGAAGGACGGTTTTTCTAAGGCTCAATATTCCGTAAATGTTTTTGGGAAGAACGTCGCCGGTAAAACAAACGTAGATGTCTTGCGCGGATTTTTTTATTGCGCTTGTAAGATGAACGCAGAACATTTCGTGCTTTTTCAGAAAATTTAACGCCGCGCCCTTGCAGGTTCTGCTCAGTTCTTCAAGAGGAAAGAAAACCATCGTTATGAAAACTGCGTTTACTGAATCGGATTCGGATTTCCGCCGAGAGCAAAAATCTGTTCTTTTAGAGCAATCATGTTGGAGGTCTGTTTTACAAGCCGGCGGGCAAGCATTTTGCTGAGGAAGATTCCGTAATGCGGATTCTTTCTGATTAGTGCCAGGAAGTCGCCGTTCGGAATTTTTATGAGTTTGCATTCCCCGATTGCGATTACCGTTGCGGTTCGCCTGTCGCTCAGAAGAAAAGCCATTTCGCCGATGAAAAGGTCGTTCGGCGTAAGAACGGACGCGAGTTTTCCTTGCGCATAGACCGCAAATCTTCCTGAAAGAATGAAAAATATGTCGCTTGAAATGTCGCCTTCTTTGCAAACTACCTGATGATTTTGGTATTCCAGCGACGGAAATGAAGTCATTATGTCGGGGATTGTGTTGGATTTGTCGATTTGGTTGTCTATTGAAAATGTAACCTCGTTTCCTTTTTCGTTGTAGGAAAGCGATTTTACCATCTGCATACTGATAGAAATGCCCCGCCCGTTGAAAGATTCCGAGCCGCTCATTTTGGATTTTGTGCGCCAATCAAAGCCGTTTCCGTCGTCCGTTATGGTGAATTTTGACGACGCTTTTCCGATTACGTAAGAAACGTGTATTTTTCTGTGAGAGAATTCTGAAATTTTTGCCTTTTCTTCTATTAATTGAAGAATGTTTCCGCCGTTTGAAAGGTAATTCTTTTTTTCTTCAAATCCGATTTCCAAATTTCCGTGTTCCAATGCGTTCGTCAAAAGTTCGTTGAACGTCATTTGAAGGCAAACTCTGTCGTCTTTTGAAATTCTGTTTGTGTTGTAAAGATAGCTTACAAGAAAGTTCGTGTAAAATTTCAAGTCCAGCGGATCGTTTCCGCATACGAATGTTCCCGCTTCCTGTCCGCCTGCAATGTCTCTCATTCCCCGATTAAAAAGAAACTGCTGATTTTGATACAGTATTCGAAGAATGCGCACAAAATGTTCGCTGAAATCGTCAATCGTTTGAATTGCGAGCATATTCATGTCTTTTAATTGTTCCAGTTCCGAAACCTGAGCCTTGTCCTTGCAGACAGCAATAACGCCCCCGTAATGGAGCCAAGAATCCCGGTTTATAAGGTTCAGAATCCGAAAGCAGTCTACGTCGTCGGATGAAAAATCCAGCACTTTTATTTCAGGAAGTTCGTAGTCGATATGGCTGATTATAGCCTCGGTTTCGTTGTACACGTCCGTTGTGAAAATAGACGGATATAATTTACAGACGTACAATACAGTGTCGATTACTCTTTTGTTTGTCGATGCCGTTATTATTTTCTTCATGAAGCCCTCCTGTATTTTTGTATATATATTGTAGTGGAATTTGGGCTAAAAAGAAACTGTGCATTTTAAAACATTCCCGCGCTTTTAATCTTTTATTACCTGCAGGGATTTTGACTGATATTTAGGAATGAATTTTTTGGAACTTCCCGTTTCGAATCTTACGGAAATAACTATGTCCTGCCCGGAATTGTTTATGCTTTCTACGATTCCATAGCCGTAGTCGTCGTGGAAAATTTTTGTTCCTTTTTTGAATTTATCCGCAAGGATTGAGTTGGGGTTTGAAAAGTAGTGCTTTTCGCTTTCCGTTTCCGGACGAACGCCCTGAATGTCGAATGCATTTTCCGCTTCTTTGATGAAAATGCTCGGCATCATTTCTTGAAAGCGTCCGTACAGACGGCGGGTTTTGCAGCTTGTTACGGTGAGTTCTTTTTTTGCCCGCGTGATTCCTACGTAGAAAAGCCGGCGTTCTTCTTCAAGGTCGCTGCCGATTTTGTCTTCCCTCGGGAAAATTCCGTTTTCAAGTCCCGTGATTATTACCCGTTCGAATTCCAGACCTTTTGTGTTGTGCAATGTGATTAGCGTAACGGAATCGGCTTCGTCGTTCATTCCGTCTGAAAGAACTCTGTCAAGATTTATCGTGTCAAGAAAATCTATAAGCCCTTGAATTGTGCATGGAAATTTTGCGGCGTAGTTTGCAAGTTCTTCCATATTTTCGACTTTGCTTGAGCCGTCCACATCGTCTTTTGCTTTGTGATATTCAAAAAGTCCGGTTTCTTCAACAAGATGATTTATGAAAAGCGAAAGCGGCGGCGCGACATGGTTATCTTCTTTTTCGGCCGCATCCGAGGCTTCTTTTGAACTTTCTTCCAGCTGTTCGCCAAGATTTTTTATTATTCTTGAAAATTCTTTTACGCCTTCGCCCGCTTTTTTAGGGAGTTCCTGAACAAGCTCTTCCGCCGCATTTATGATGTCCGCATCTTCATTTTGTTCTTTTTTTACGCCGTGAAATGCCGCGATTATTTTTTCTTGGGATTTTTCGCCTATTCCGCGGACAGGTTTATTTGCGATTCTTTGGAACGCAACTTCGTCTTTGCGGTTTGCAATCAGCGAAAGATAGGCAAGCGTGTCTTTGACTTCTTCCCGCTCATAAAATTTTAACGACCCGACGACTTTATACGGAATTTTTGAACGAAGAAATTCCTGCTCAAATTCCATGGACTGGGCGTTCGTTCTGTACAGAATTGCAAAATCCGAATAGCGCGAGGTTGCGTTTTTGCATTCAACCGCTTTTTTTATGATAGCGGTGCAAAGTTTTGCTTCCATGTCTTGATTTTCAAGAAAAATAAGGGCGGGCTTTGTTCCCTTGCCTTTTTCGGCGATAAGATTTTTTCCAAGCCTGTCCTGATTGTGCGAGACCACCGCATTTGCCGCTTCAAGAATTTTTTCGGTGGAGCGGTAATTCCGTTCAAGGCGGATTAGTGTCGTTCCTGAAAATATTTCGGGGAATTGCAGAATGTTTTGGATTTCCGCCCCTCGGAATCGGTATATTGACTGGTCGTCGTCGCCTACCACGCAGACATACATTTTGCTTCCTTCGTTTGTTCCGCTAAGTGCGTTCAGAAGTCTGAACTGGGCTACGTTTGAATCCTGATATTCGTCCACCATTATGACTTTGAATCTGTTCTGCATTTTCTTTCTAAGGTTCGGATCCGATTCAAGAAGTTTTACAGGAAGCATTACAAGGTCGCCGAAATCTACGTTTCCTGTTTTTCTCAGCCGTTCTTGATATGCGGCATATATTTCTGCAAGGTCTCCGTCTTTGTCGATTTGCCCAAGGTCGTCTTCCGGGCTAAGACAATAGTCCTTGCAAAGCGCGATTTTTCTTGCCGCAATTCCCGCCTGTTTTTTTGAAAGACCTGAAACGGCGTTTTTTAATAAAGCAGCCGAGTCCGCGTCGTCATAAACGGTAAATGATTTGCTTAAAAAAGACGATTCATAATATCGGCGCAAAAACCAGGCTCCGAACGAATGAAATGTTTTTATTTGAGTTTCGACGGCTCGCGGTTCAAGAGAAAGTGCGCGTTCCCTCATTTCTGCGGCGGCTTTTTTTGTGAACGTTACAGCTAAAATCTGCCAAGGTTCAAGGGCTTCGTGCTGAATAAGATATGCTATTTTTGTGGTTATCACACGGGTTTTTCCCGAACCCGCGCCTGCAAGAATCAGCAGCGGAGAACCTGTATGTTCAACCGCCTTTTTTTGTTCAGGATTCAGACTTTCCAAATATTCATACGCCATGGTGAAATTATAATGGCTAACACAAAAAATGAACACCGACAAATCCGAATTGCAAAAAAAGGCAAATTCTGTTTTGTAAATAATTTTTGATTTTTGCGGAGTTCTTTTCCGGTTCATTTTTTTATGCCGTTCTGCTAATATGCAATTCATGCGAAAACTTTTTATTCTATTTGTTTTATTTTCACTTGTTTTTGCCTCGTGTTCGGGTGTTATGGGTTACAGCGTGCTTTTGTGGAATGTCCCGGAACACGAACTTGAAGGCGGCGACATAGTTCCCGTTTACATAAAATCGAACATTTCTCACGTTTACGTTATCGGAACAAAGAACGAAAAGGAAAAAGCGGAAGTTCCTCTTTGGCAACTCACTGAACCGGAAAGCAGGCGAAAAGCCGTAAAAACAGCCGAAAAATTCAAGGAATTTGCGCATACGTATGCGTCCGTTGCGCTTGACGGGCTTCCGATGCGTTCGGAGGCGGTGAACACTTCAAAGCAGGTGTACAGATTAAGAAAGAACGAAAGCATAAAAGTCCTTTACAAAGGAAAAGGACAAGCCGTAATGTCCGGAAACACGCCTCTTGAAGGCGACTGGCTTAGGGTTTTGACTTCCGACGGAACCGGAGGTTGGTGTTTTTCTTACAATCTTAGGCTTTACGATGTGGACAAGCACGGAAACCGCAAAGGCTCGGAGGAAGTTTTAAACGACGACGAAAATGTTGACGATTTGGAAAGCGTTCTTTCCGAAATTTGGTATCCTGATTCTTACAAATCGATGATTGATTCCGGGCGAATCGACATTGAAAAACTGAATCCTTCGTATATGTTCCATTTGGATTCGGATTCAAAAAAACTTTATTTTAATATGCCCAAAATAAACAAATCCTGGGATTTTAAAGGCTCGGCGCTCATTTCTGACGGGCAGTACAAACTTACGGATATTCCGATTGCGGTTTCCGTCCGCCGGGAGGATTTTGTGGTCGTGCGCTACACGGGCGAAAACGGAAAGCCGGAAGATTTTAATTTTGTTACGATTACGCAGGATTTGGACGAACTTGTTCAAGCCGAAGTAGACCGCCGCAAGGTTATATACGAAAAACTTTATGAACTTGGACCTTATTTTAAAAGTTCAAGTTACGGCTCGCTGGAATTTAAAGCCGACAATTCGTTCGTCTGGAACGGAAACAGACTTTTGGTTCCTTCGATTCTTCCGTCCGTGAAAAACAAAGGAAATGTCCGAATAAAATACTTTTTATCAAGAACACTTTCGGCTTCGTACGACGGAATTATTACGTTCGTTTTTGACGGAATCGCAAAAGAAGTGAACTTCCTTTACAAAATAGAAGAGAACGGACTTAGGTTCGAGGACGCAAGCGGTGCCGTTATAAAAAACAACATTTTGACTGAACGTTCGATGAGTCCCCTTGTAATATTTTTCTCGAAGGATTGAAATCGGATGGCGTTCGTTCAGTTTTCAAAATTAAGTCTTGCGTTCGGCGACAGGGACATAATAAAAGATGCAAGCATAAATCTTCAGACAGGCGCAAAAGTTGCTTTGACGGGGGCAAACGGCGCCGGAAAATCCACGCTTATGAAAATAATGGCGGGGCTTGTTCCGCCGGATTCGGGAACGGTGTCCGTTCAGAAAAATTCGCGAATCGCCTATCTTCCGCAGAGCGGGCTTACTCATCATGGGCTGACGCTTAAAAGTGAGGCTGACAAAGCGTTTCAGTTCGGCTACGAAATTCAGGCAAAAATTGACGAAATCGGCGAAAAATTAAAAAATGAAGCAGCCGGAACTCAGGCTTTGCTTGAGGAACAGGCGGATTTAATCGCAAAACTTGAAGAATCCGGGTGGCACAGAAGAAGCGCGACCGCAGAATCCGTGCTAATCGGGCTCGGTTTTTCAAGGAACGATTTTGAACGCAGAACGGAAGAATTTTCAGGCGGTTGGCAGATGCGAATCGCTCTTGCAAAGGCGCTTATGCAAAATCCGGACGTGCTGCTTTTGGACGAACCGACAAATTATCTTGACATAGAAGCAAGAACTTGGCTTGAAGATTTTCTTTTGAATTTTAAAGGCGCGTTCGTTCTTGTAAGCCACGACAGATATTTTCTTGACGTTACGATAAACGAAGTCTACGAACTTTTTGCAGGAAACTTAAAGCGATACAAGGGGAATTTTTCCCATTACGAAGAAGTCCGTGCGGTGGAACTAAAAACGCTCATCGCCGAATATGAAAAGCAGCAGGACGAAATTTTAAAACTGGAAGATTTTATTCGCCGTTTTGGCGCAAAGGCAACAAAGGCAGCTCAGGCGCAGGAACGCCAAAAACAGCTGGATAAAATTCTTGAAAACAAAATTGAGATTCCCGAAAATCTGAAGAAAATCCATTTTGCTTTTCCCGAAGCGCCTCATGCGGGGCGTTTGGTTTTAAGGCTCCGGGAGATTTCAAAATCCTATGATTCAAAAAAAAATGTTCTTGATAATCTGGAACTCACAATCGAAAACGGCGAACGGCTTGTGGTTGCGGGGCAAAACGGAGCCGGGAAGTCCACGCTTTTAAGAATCATTTCCGGGAACGACACCGATTTTACCGGGGAAGTTATTCCCGGCGCGGGCGTGAAAATCGGTTATTTCAGTCAGGATAACGCCGAAACAATAGTCGGAGAAGAATCCGTGCTTGATTATGTGGAAAATCTCGCTCCAACCGAACTGATTCCGAAAGTCCGGGATATGCTCGGCGCGTTTCTTTTTAGGGGAGATGATGTGTTCAAAAGTCTTGCCGTTCTTTCCGGCGGAGAAAAAAGCAGAATTGCGCTCCTTTTGCTTCTTTTAAGTCCGAATAATCTTCTAATTTTGGACGAACCCACGAATCATCTTGATATGCATTCCAAAGACGTTTTGCAGGAAGCGTTGAAAACCTTCGGCGGAACGGTGATTTTTGTAAGTCACGACAGAGGTTTTATCGAAAATCTTGCGACAAAAGTTCTGGAACTCAAAAACGGAGCGTTCAAGATTTTTCCCGGAGATTACAAATATTATCTTGAGCATATCGAAAATCCCGGCTGCATAAAATCCGAAGAACCGAAAAAAAGTACGGCGGAAGTGCAGGCTGCGGCTCCATCGGGAAAACTCGATTGGGAAGAAAAAAAACGCCAGGAGGCGGAGCGGCGGAAGTCCGAAAAAATCATCGCAAAACTTGAGGAAGATATTTCCCGAACCGAATCCGAAATATCCGCTTTGAACGAAAAACTGAGCCTTCCCGAAGTTTATGCAAATGCGGAAAAAGCAAAAGAAATCCAAAGAAAACTTTCGGAACTTGAATCAAAACTTTCCGCCCTTTATTCAGACTGGGAAAATGCCGTGGGTGGACAGCAAGCGCATTAGGCTTGCCCGAAAAATGATTGAAAGCCGATTTGACGCCGGAGTTTTGGAAAAAACTTTCAATTCGTAGGACGAAAATGCTTTTGCTCCGCAACTTCTGCAAATGAACGGAAAGTGTTGTAAAAGTTTTTGCGGGAATACGAACTTTCGCAGAAGTATGGTGTCGGTAACGGAAAATTCCGAATAAAAAAGCGTTGAAAAAGCAACAACTTTGCGTCAGCTTTTATTTTAAAACCGCATAAAAGTAATTCACAATTATCAAAACAGGAATAATTGCAAAATCCGTTTTTATTAACAAGTCTTTTAAAAACGGGAGTTTTGTTCCGTAAAAACATGATACGGCAAGTGTTGTAAAAAAAACAAAATAAATAAGACCCGTTAGCAATTTGTAGATTATTCTTTTTTCAAAGGAAAAAACATACAGCCCTGAAATTTTCAAAAAAAGCGGCTTAAGTTTCCCGGATTTATATTTTTTATTATAAGTTTTTCTGTCTGTCTTTGATAATGCCGCACTGTTTCCCAAATATAAAAAAAACAGTTGAATAATAAGAAGAAGCATCAAACCGGGGCAATTTTTCATTATTAATCCTCCGTTGTTTTTTCGGCATATAATATAGACTATGCGTGCAAGAGCGAAACTGTAGCGGTCATATACTTTTGCCATACATCACCGGACATAATATGATAACACAGTATATTCTTTTTATCCGGTGAATATTCATATTTCCGACTGCCCGGATCATCCGGAGGCATTGTCCATCCAAAATATTGAATTAAAACATTATTGTTGTATCTTATGAGTGGGAGTAAAGAGTCTTTCGGATTTGCAGAAATCACTGATGTTTTTGTAACTTTATCAATACTTAAGTAATCATCTTTCAGAAGATATTTGTCGTTTTTATCAAAATATATAGTATAAGTCAGATTGTCTCGCGGAGGGAAATAGCCCGGAACCTCTGTAAGAATATTTGTTAAAGTCAGATAATCTTTATTATTTTGTATTTCAATATTGAAACATCCGTCTCCACTATATTTTTTATGAATATGAACAAGTTCTTGTTGAATATTTATATCTAAATTTTCAACAGTATATTCACTTATAGTTCCGTCTAATTTTTCTATTATCCCCTGTTCATTAAACTTTGCTTCAATAAATTGCCCTTCTGAATTCTGAACAATTTTTTGCATCGTGCAAAAATATACGTTGTACAAATCAATACAAAAATAGCAAAAATTATCTTTTTTATTTTCTATCTTCTATGCAACAGCTCATTTCCGCTTCGAAATCCGTTTTTTACTTCAGGAAACTGAACGAAATTCACTCAATTTCCGAAGTACTCAAACATATCCCTATTTGTAGGACTAACATCCGGTATTTTCAGATAAGCTGAAAACGCCGGATGTAAGGTAAAAAAAAAGATTGTATTTTAATTACTTAGGATGTTATTTTCTTCTGAATAATAAGTACAACATGATATTGGGGAAAAGGTTATTATTGAATATCCTAATTTCCCAGCGATTTTTTCCGGAATAGAAAAATCATAATTTTGAGAATTTTCAAATATTTTTACTGAATTTTGAAAGTTAAATTTTGAAATATAGGACATAAGCATCTTATATTCATCAAAAGCTAATATAAGAGGATCAACAGAAACTCCATAACTAAAGTCCGAATATCCGTTATGTAAGAAAATAACATATTCATTATTCATTGCTTTCTCTATAAATTTGTTAAACATCATTCAACTCCTAAAGGTGTTAATATAGCAGGATTTATTATATCCGCTTTCTACTGATTTTTGAGCTTCCATACCATAAGCTGAGGATAATGCAGATGAAGTTCTTCCAAGCATTGAGCTTGCCTCTACTATAGCACCGATAGGCATATCTACGAAACCTCTGATTGTAAGAGATTTTGTTTTCCAGCTTTCCGCCTTGTCACCTCGCATTTAAAACTTAAAAAATCGATAGACTTGAAAATTGCAGTTGACTGGAAATCACATAAATATGGGTTCTTAGGGGTGCCCCCTAAGCAGTCGGGCGGACATTGTAAAGCTTCGTTTATCCGATAGCCGCTCGCATGTCCGCCCCACAAATCGGACTAATGTCCGATTTGTGAAAGATGATACTTCTAAGATAGTGGGGATGTTCAATTAGTACAAGGCAGCTTATGCACGTTTTCCCAGCAGGAAAACTTGGGGCGGCGGGCGAGGAATAAAAGGGTGAAAGACCCGTTTATCCGCCGTCCCCGGTCTGACGGGGTGTCCTACCCCTCCCTTAATAAAACTTATACTTTGAATTTCCCTACTTCTCTTGCCAAGCCCTCGATACTTTCCTTGTTCTTCATTGCAAGGTCGTTTACTTCGTGAACGGCGTTGTTTATCTGCGACACGCCTGCGCTCATCTCGTTCATCGAATCCTTGATGACCGCCGTAAGGCTGTCGAGCTTCTGCATCTCGTTTGCAACGCCCTTGCCACCAATCAACATTTCCTCCGAGCCGTTTTTGACTTCCACCGTAACCGAATTGATGTTCTTTATGGCGGCAAGCACTTCGCGGCTTCCGTTTTCCTGTTCGCGCATGGCGGAGGTAAGTTCAGCACTCATTCCTCGTACATTCTCCGCCAGCTGGAAAATCGCGTTGAACTTCTCCTCCACGACTTTAGAGCTTTCTGCAAGTCCTCGAATATCGTCGCTAAGGTTTTTGAGCGTGTCGGTGATGGTCTTTCCTTGAACCGAAGATTCCTCCGCCAACTTACGTATTTCGTCAGCGACGACTGCGAATCCCTTTCCGCTTTCACCTGCGTGAGCCGCTTCGATTGCAGCGTTCATCGCAAGCAAATTGGTTTGTGAAGCGATGTTCTGAATCACGCTGGACGCTTCAATCAAACCGCCTGATTCATCGGCTATTTTCTGCGTTACCGTATTAGATGTCAAAAGCGTCGTCTTTCCCTCGGAAGTCGCCGTCGAAAGCATTTTTACCATGTTGTCGCTCTTCTCAAGCGACTGCGTAATAGACGCAATGTTCGCCACCATCTCCTCTATAGAGGCAGAAGACTGTGTTACGCTCGCCGCCTGCGTTTCGATGCTTCCGTTCAACTGCTCAATTGTGCGGATGATTTCTTCCACCGTGCTTGAAGTTTCAGTAACGCTCGCCGCTTGGTTCATGGTCTGCTGCTTCACGCCGTTGATGTTCGCCGTTATTTCGTTTATTGCGCTTGCCGTCTCGGTCATATTGCTTGAAAGCTCGTCGCCGATGGACTGCATGATATTGGAACTTGCCCCGACAGTTTTTATGGATGAGCCTATTTTAGCAATCGTTTCGTTAAAGTATTCGGACAAATCCGTTATCTCATCGTTGCCCGTAACAGGAAGTCGGACGGTAAGGTCGCCTTCGCCTTGAGCAATGCCCTGCAACGCACCAACTGTTGTTTCAATCGGGTGTACGATTTTTAGGGAGGTCAGGTAAACGATGATAAGCGCAATAATAAAAATGATAGCATTGATGATGACTATCGAGATGCGCAATGTGTCCACTGTTCCCATAAATTCATGCACCGGAGCATCTATGATTATTGTCCAATCGGTGCTTTTCATCTTGGTATACGAGGCAATAACCTTTTCTCCCTTGTATTCGTAGAAACCGATTGAAGGTTTGTCAATCTCTACTGCCATTTTTTCAAAAGCAGCGCAGGATGCAAGAGATGAATCCTTTTTAGCCTCTTCGACGGTATTTTCACGATTTTTAACCAACGCTGCATCTTTGTCTGCAACCGTGCTTCCTGAACTATCCAAAATATAACATTCTCCGGATTGACCAACGCGAATTTCCTTGATTTGGTCGGAAAACCAATATGCATTGATAATCGCATCGAGCGTTCCGAAAATTAAATGATTGTCATCATATATTGGAATTGACAAAATACTGATTAAATCGTCAGGGTTAAGCGCATTCGGAAAAGGAGCGGAGACTCCTTTTCCGCCTTTTATTGCAGTCTGAAACCAACTTTTATCGCTGTTATTCAAAATAGTGCCCGAATAGTACGTTTTTCCTCGTGAGTCGGTGAGCTGCAAATGATTTATAAGAGGATTTATAGAGGCTTCGTGTTCCAGAATGGCGCTCTTTTCAGCCGCCGAAAGCGACTCATCGCGCAAGTCCGGCATCCGTGCAACGCCCTCAAGAAACTGAAAGAATGCTGAAATGCGCCCGTCAATAATTTCTGCAACGTCATTCGCTTTGTCAATTAAGTGTGTTTCTACTTTTTCGATTACCGCTTTTCGTGCAATTTTTGTTGCAAGAACGCCCAAAATTGTTATTGCGGCAAAAACCAGCAAGCCGAAAATTACCAGCAACTTGTTCTTGATAGAAAAGCGTTTTGCTTGTTTTTTCATAAAAATCTCCTATAAATTAAAGGGGTCTATCCCCTTTGGAATCCCCCGCGGGGTTCTTAGGGGGTTGCCCCCCTAAGCGGTTCTTTTGAAGAAAGGTGGGGTCATAGGGGAGGAAAGGAACTTTTAGCCGAAAAAGTGCCTTCCCTCCCCTATATACATTCAGATTGAATTGTCCCAATCCTTCGAACCTTCCTATATCAGTTTTACGGTCAGACCGTCATTAGCTTGCAGGCTGCTCCTTCATTATAATATCGGACTCCCCGATATTAGCGTATAGTGCTGTCCGATATTATAGTATCGGGAATACCCACATTATCGTGAAGAGCTTCTCTTCATTATGTTGAAGCGGAGTTCTTCATTACCGTGAAGAACATTCTTTCATTAGGCTGAAGATGTGAGGAACAGGTAGTGATTACCGGTAAAATGGGGGGGGGGTAAGAATAGTGAAGTTTTTCACTTTGTTCAACTCCTTTGTTGATTGTACGAAAGTAATTATTATTATATTGCCGACGGATTAAAAAACAAGAGAGAGTATTGTGGTTTTTAAGATTTTTTCAAAAACGTTTTGTTTATACAAACGTTTTTATGTTTTCTTTTGGATTTTTCATAATATTCGGCGGAATAGGTTCCCGACTGTGCTACGCCGTTATCCTTCCGTGGAAAATCTATTCCATTTAGTCTTTTAAAAAGTTATAATCCGTTCCATGACAAAAGACGAACTTTTAAAACTTCAGAACGGAAGCGATATCCGGGGAATCGCACTTGAAGGCGTTGAAGGCGAAAACGTAAATCTTACAGAAGAAGCCTGCCTTAAAATCGGCGGCGGATTTGCAAAATGGATTTGCAAAAAAACAGGAAAATCCTGCGACAAAATCACAGTCGGAATCGGGCGGGATTCCAGAATCACAGGGCCGTTTTTGGAGCTTGCTCTTACAAAAGGGCTTATGGCAAACGGAATAAAAGTCGTTCGTTGTGGAATGGCGACAACGCCCGCGATGTTCATGTCTATCGTTTTTGAGGCCACGGATTTCGATGCTTCAATAATGATTACGGCAAGCCATCTTCCGTTCAATCGAAACGGCGTAAAGTTCTTTGACAAAGATGGCGGTCTTGAACACGAAGACATAGAATCGATTCTTGAATTTGCGGACGGCGAAGAAATTGACGAAATCAAAAAGGCTGACATTTCCGGCTGCAAAACCTACGATTTGATAGAAACTTATTCCGCACATCTAAGAAATTCAATTTGCAGGGAACTGAACTCAAGCGAAGGGAAAAAACCGTTGGAAGGTCTTCACATAGTAGTTGACAGCGGAAACGGGGCTTCGGGATTTTTTGTAGAAAAGATTTTGAATCCGCTTGGGGCTGACACTTCGGGAAGCCAGTTTTTGAATCCTGACGGATATTTTCCGAATCATATTCCGAATCCTGAAAACAAGGATGCTATGAAGTCGATTCGGGATGCGACGGTAAAAAACAATGCAGACCTTGGGCTTATTTTTGACACGGACGTTGACAGAATGAGCGCTGTTCTTTCCGACGGAAAAGAAGTCAACAGAGATTCGATAATCGCTATGGTTGCTGCGATTCTTGCTCCTGAAAATCCGGGAAGCACAATTGTTACGGATAGCGTAACTTCCGACAGGCTCACAAAATTTCTTGAGGAAGAATTGAAACTCAAGCACTTCCGTTATATGCGCGGATACAAAAACGTAATTAACAAGCAGAAGGAACTTAACGAAAACGGAATAAATTGTCCGCTTGCGATGGAAACGTCGGGGCATGGCGCTTTGAAGGAAAATTATTTTTTGGACGACGGCGCATATCTTGCCGTAAAGATGATTGTTGCGCTTGCAAAAGCTTCAAAAGATGGAAAAAAACTTGAAAGTCTGATTGAAAAACTTTCTCCGCTTGTGGAAGAAGGCGAATATCGTTTTAAAATTCTTGCGGATGATTTTAAGTCCTATGGAAAAAATGTCCTTGAAATCTTTGAGGAAAGGGCAATACAAAAAGGTTATTCGCTTCCCGAAAGCTACGAAGGAGTGCGGATTTCATTTACGGAAGGCGATGCTCAAGGCTGGATTCTTCTTAGAATGAGCCTGCATGATCCTGTCATGCCCATGAATATCGAAGGAAACAGAAAAGGCGACCTTGCGAAACTTGTAAAAATTGCGCAAGATTTGATGAAAGGCTTTGAAGAACTTGAAATAAGTTGCCTAAAGTAGCCGGATTTTGCCGGATTTTATATTTTAGCGAGGAAAACATGACAATATTGCAGAGCGTTATCCTTGGACTTATTCAGGGAATCGCAGAATTTCTACCGATTTCATCTTCGGGGCATCTTGCTGTTGCGCAAAATCTTTTCGGGCTTAACGAAGTTCCGCTTTTGTACGACATCCTGCTTCACGTCGCTACGCTTTTGGCAGTCGTAATTTATTTCAGAAAAAAAATTGGAAGGCTTTTTTGCGTTTTGGGTCGTTGGATTGTCCGCCGTCCATCCATGCAAAAAGAAGACGAAACGGATTTTCTTTCGGGAACGGACGAGCGTGGGCGACGCACGATAATTGCCGTGCTTATTTCTACGTTCGTTACGGGGGTAATAGGTGTTCTTACAAGCAAACTTATTCCCGAACTTTCGATAAAAGTTACCTGCTTTGGATTTGTCGTAACCGCATTTCTTCTGATATTTTCGTCCGTGATGGAAAAAAATAATGCAAAGCGAACAAAAACTCTTTCCGAAGAAAAAAAATCCGCCATGCAAACGCACGGAATATCGTGGGTTCAGGCGTTGCTAATCGGATTCATGCAGGGAATCGGCACGCTCCCCGGAATCAGCAGAAGCGGTTCTACAATCGCCGCCGGGCAACTTTCAAAACTGGACAGAACCGCTGCCGGCGAATATTCGTTCATCATTTCGATTCCGGCAATTCTCGGCGCATTTGTTCTTGGATTAAAAGACTATCTTGAACTTTTGAAAGAAGGTGCGATTTCGGAAATGCAATCTATAAAAATCGGAGTTACGCTTGCAGGCTGCCTTGTCGCTTTTGTTTCGGGCTATTTCGCACTTTTTTTTCTGATGAAACTCATAAAAAAAGGAAGGCTAGAATGGTTCGCTTTTTACCTTGTTCCTCTTGGCGTTTTGGGAATGATTTTTTTGAAATAAAAGAACGAATTATTCGGAACTCGGAAATCAAAAGGTGTAAGCCGAAATTCCGTTTTTAAGGAACGATTTTTATATTTCTGTTGCAGAACGTCATAAAATGCATTACAACCAACAAAGAGGTTTTGCGGAAGGATTTTTGAATCCGGATATGGAAAACTTCAATGTTTTTGGAACGGCATTTTTGTTACGTGGATTTTATTTTGGGAGTCGGCATGAAAAAAATCATAAAATATTTTACGGCAATTTCATTTTCACTTGCAATCGCAGTTTTTTCGCCCTTAAACCTGTTTGCAGCTGAATCAAATCCAGAGGAAAACGTAGAAGCGGAAAACGAAAACTCGTCTAAAGATTGGGCTGAAATCGGAAATCAAGGAAAAAAGGCTTTGAGCGAGGCCGGAAAATTCTTTTCCGACGCAGGGAAAAAAGCCCTTGACGACACCGGAAAAGCCATTTCCGACATCTACAAAGACATGAAAACTCCCAAATGCTACGGAAAATGGATTTACAAAAACGGAAAATCCCAGACGATAATCGAATGTAAAGAAAACAAAACGATGAGCGTCACTCAAAAATCAAACTCAAAAACCAAAAAATGGAGCGGCGTGTTTACGGCAACCGCCCACACAATCACGTTTGTAATCGTAAAAGAAAATGGAAAAACTCCCGAACCGAGCGCAACGTGGTTTTTCACGTATTCGTTGCAGGAAGGCGGCGAAAGCATAAAATTCCAATCGATGAATCTTCCCGAAGATGCGGACGGAACAAGTTTCAAAACTTCGGTTTTGTTCACTAAGTTTCGAATTTTTGCCTAAGATGAAAGCCGTTTATTCAGATTCTGCGGCGGTCGAAACCGAAGCGAAAGCACGTTTTCATTTTCCCGAATGTGTGATGATGGAAAATGCGGCTGCCGCTTTGCAAAAAGCTGTCGGTTTTGCGCTAAAAACTCAAAATCGAGCGGCGAGAAAAAGCGTCTTGATTTTTTGCGGCGGCGGAAACAACGGAGCGGACGGGCTTGCGCTTGCAAGAAGACTTTGCGGAAAAACGGAATGTAAAGTCGTGCTTTTACAAAAACCGAAAACCCAAGAAGCGCAAATTCAGTTGAAAATGGCAAAAGCGGTCGGTGTTTTGTTTGAGAATCTTGAAAATTTGGACTTTTCCGCACAAACGCCTCCAGCTGTTGTTGTCGATTGCATTTACGGAACTGGTTTTCACGGAAAACTTAGCGAAGCGGAAATCGAACTTATCCGAAAAGCAAACGCCCTTCCTTCGTTCAAAATCGCCTGCGACATTCCTAGCGGAATCGACAAATGCGGAAAAATCGAAACGGTTTTTGACGGAAAGCCGCTGGCGTTCAGAGCGGACAGAACCGTAACGATGGGTTGCCTTAAAACCGCACTTTTCACGGATTCTGCAAAAGATTTTACGGGTAAAATAAAACTTGCGCATCTTGGCGTAAGTTCTTCAAAATTCGGAACTTGCGGAAAACCGGACGCTTTCCTTCTTGGGAAAGCGGATTTGGTTCTGCCGATAAGAAAAAAGGCGGACACCCACAAAGGGGATTTCGGACACGCCGCAGTAATTCTTGGCGAAAAAGCGGGTGCCGGAATAATTGCCGGAACGGCGGCGTTGCGCTTTGGAGCGGGACTTGTAACTTGCGTTGAAAACGAAAATATTTCCGATCGTTTTAAAATGAATCCGGAACTCATGATTGCGCCATCGCTCCCTGAAAAAACGGATTCGCTTTTGATTGGAAGCGGATTGGGGCGGAATCCTGAAAAAACAGGTGAACTTATAGAAAAAACGATTTTTCCCTATGCGGAGACAAAAAATCCGTCGCTTGTTTTGGATGCGGATATTTTTTATGCGCCACAATTTCCGAGCCTGTTAAAAAAACTTGATACAAATCCAAACGCACGCACAATAATTACGCCTCACCCAAAAGAATTTTTTACAATCCTTGATTCCGTAAATCTTCTTTCTTCCGAAGGCGCGAATATCGGTTTTTCCGATGTTGTAAAAAATCGGTTTGAATACGCACGTCTTTTTGGGGAAAATTTCAAAAATGTCGTGCTTGTTTCAAAAGGGGCTGTAAATTATATAGTTCACGGAAAAGAAATTTACATTGTGTCCAACGGCGCTCCTTCACTTGCGAAGGCCGGTTCCGGCGACGTGCTTGCTGGGCTTTGTCTAAGCCTTTTGGCGCAGGGAAAATCCGCAGCAGAAGCGGCAAAAACCGCAGTCCTTGCGCACGCAACCGCCTCTTCAAAAATAAAGAACAATTTTTCGCTCTCTCCGCTCGGATTGATAGAACTTATTTCTCAACTGTAAAATAAGAATGCTTTCTCTATGAATTTTCATGTCATTCTTATATAATGCATTGTCGATTTTCACGAACCGACCAAGGCAAGCCCTAAAACAGGAGGCGAAGATTTTTCTTCAATTAAAATATGTGTGGAATAGTAGGTTACGTCGGTTCAGATAATGCAGTCCCTTATCTTGTGAACGGACTTAAAAAACTTGAATACAGAGGATACGATTCAGCCGGAATCGTGATTGGAAAAATCGTGGACGCAAAGCCACAGTTTCTTCTATATAAAAAAGCAGGAAAACTCAAGCAATTGATAAATATTCTTCCTGAAAATTTAAGCGGTGTTTGGGGAATCGGGCATACTCGTTGGGCGACGCACGGGCAGGTTACCGACAAAAACGCCCATCCATTCATTTCGAACAACGGAAAAATCGCCATGGTTCACAATGGGATAATCGAGAATTTTCAAACGCTTAGGGCAAAACTTCAAAAGGACGGCATAAAATTTACAAGCGAAACCGATTCGGAAACGATTCCCAATCTGATTCAGCAGAATTACAACGGAAATCTTCTGAAAGCCGTGCAGGAAGCGTTGCGTCAGGTCATCGGAACTTATGCGCTTGCAGTAACCTGCGTTGACGAGCCGAACAAAATTGTTGTGGCAAAGCGAGGCGGTCCGCTCGTAATAGGAATCGCCGACGGAGCGTATTACATTGCAAGCGACGTGAATGCCATTGTCGGGAACACTTCCAGAGTGATTTATCTTGAGGACGGCGATATAGTTGAAGTAAAACCGTACGGGCTTGAGTTCCCTGAAATTCAGAACAACGACTACGCAAAACGTGTCGAAGAAATCACCATAAATGCCGAGGAAACGGAAAAATGCGGCTTTGACACTTACATGGAAAAGGAAATCAACGAGCAGCCGGAAAGCATTCAGAGAGCTTTTGCAGGACGAATAGATTTGGAAAATCTTACGGCTCGCCTTTCTGGATTTGACGATGAAATATTTAAGAAAATCGAAAAAATCACGACCATAAGCGCAGGAACTTCGTATTATGCAAGTCTTTTTGGAAATCTGCTTTTTGAAAAATATGTGCGCATTCCTTCCGGCTCTGAGTTTTCAAGCGAGTTCCGCTACAAAAATCCGATTATTCATCACAACGATGTTTTCCTTGCCGTAAGCCAAAGCGGCGAAACTGCGGACACAATCGAAGCGATGAAGGAAATCCATGAGAAAGGCGGAAAAGTTTACGGAATCTGCAACGTAGTAAGTTCCACGATAGCACGTATTTCAGATGGCGGCGCATTTATCCACGCAGGACCTGAAATCGCCGTGGCTTCTACAAAAGCCTTTTCCAATACGTTGATTGTCTACTATCTTTTGGCATTGAAATTTGCTCGTCAAAGAGGAATGGGCAAAGAGGAAGGCGAAAAATTCATCAAAGAACTCCAAGGTCAGCCTGCTCTCATAAAAAAGGCTCTTTCAAATAAGGAAAAGATTCATGCGATTGCGAAAAAATACTGCAAGTGTAAAGATTTTCTTTTCTTGGGACGGGGAATAATGTATCCGATTGCGCTTGAAGGTGCGTTGAAACTCAAAGAAATCAGTTATATTCACGCAGAGGCGTTTGCGGCAGGAGAAATAAAGCACGGTCCTATCGCAATGGTAAACGAAAAAGTTCCGAGCGTTTTCCTTGTGCCGGACGATTTTTTGCGGGAAAAAATCATTTCCAATATAAAAGAAATAAAAGCTCGGAAAGGTCCGGTAATAGCGATTGGAACGGAAGGTGACGAGGAACTAAAATCTATCGTTGACGATTTTATTCCGGTGCCAAAAGTGCAGGATTCGGCGTTCTACGCTTTGCCGATGGTCACGATTTGCCAACTTTTTGCGTTCTACTGCGCAAGAGAATTGGGGCATGATGTGGACCAGCCGAGAAATCTTGCAAAAAGCGTTACCGTGGAATAATTTGCAATCCGGCGTGCGTAAATCTAAACGCTGGAAAATTTGATTTTGCGGCGCAATAAAAATACGGAAAATATGCATTTTCTTTGGAATGAGCATCGAGTTTTGTCGGAACATATGCCGATTCCGTTTTTAATTTTGAAACAAATGCGATTTAGGAAGTAATTATGAAGGTTTGGATAAAATATTTGCTTGGCGCGCTGATAGGAATCGCCTGCGCTTTTGTTCTTCCGGTTTCAAACCCCGGACTTTCAAAGGCGCTCGCCTTTCTTACCGAAATTGTTATAAGATTCGGACGAAGTTTGGTTATTCCGGTGATTTTTTTTACGGGAATCACGGCGTTCAACCGCATAAGGGACACAAAATTAATCTTGAAAACCGGTGTTTGGATTTCTTCGGTAATCGTGATTTCGTCGCTTGCCCTTACTTTTGTCGGTCTTATTTCGATTCTTGCCGTAAAACTTCCGAGGATTCCCATAACCGTGGAAGACGCAACAAAAGCGGTTTCTTTGAATGTCGCAGACCTTTTTAGAGGGCTTTTTTCGTATTCGGGCTTTGACTCTTTGAGCAACGGAACTTTCCTTCTTGCGGCGATATTTTGGGCTCTTCTTATCGGATTTGCCTCAACCGCCGACCCGATACTTTTTAAGCCGGTAACTCAACTTGCCGATTCGCTTTCAAAACTCATGTACAACATAAACGTGATTTTCACGGAATTCCTTTCGATTGGAATGATAGCAATCCTTTGTTCGTGGACGATACAGTTCCGGACAATCATAGCAAGCGGAGTTTTTACGCCGCTGATTCTTATGCTTTTGGCTGACCTTGTGCTTGTCGCCGCGGTGATTTACCCGGTGACAATCAGGTATCTTTGCCATGATCCGCACCCATACAGGATTCTGTACGCTTCCGCCTGTTCCGTAATGACAGCATTTTTCAGCGGAGACGCAAATCTTGCCCTTCAGTTGAATATTCGTCACGGAAAAGAAAGCCTTGGAATACGACGGCGAATAAACGGCGTTACCCATCCGCTGTTCAGTATTTTTGCGCGCGGCGGCTCTGCGCTTGTTACGACCGTAAGTTTTATCGTGATTTGGAGATCGTACTCAAGTCTTAAAATCCCGTTTATTGATGTCGCTTGGATTTTTTTTACGGCGTTCGCTCTTTCATTTCTCTTGGGGTCTATTCCTGCAGGCGGTGCATTCGTGTCGCTTACGCTTTTGTGTTCGCTTTACAGCCGAGGATTTGAATCCGGCTACCTTATGTTGCAACCCGCCGCGCCGATAATCTGTTCGTTTGCCGCCGCATTTGACGCACTTACTTCGATTTTTGGAAGTTACATCGTTGGCGTAAAATCAAAACTTGTGGAACATCACAGCATAAAGCATTTTATTTAGAACTTGGCGGACATTTCCGGGCGTTGTTCATTATTCAGTGATTAGTATGCCCGCCTCGCAAAACGGATAGGGCTCCGTTTCGTGCGAGATGATTTTTTATTCTGGAGAACGGACATTTTAGATGTTGTTCAGTATTCAGCGGTTTGTGAGTCCATCTGACGAAATGGACAGCAGCTCGTTTTGTGCAAAATCGGTTTTCATATTTGAGCTGATTTTCGTTCATTTTGTGAAAGATGATTTTTTGAACGCGAATGTTTTTCATTTTTGACCGGATGTTTTTATGTTCCGTGCACTGCGTCGTTTTTTTTTTGTGTTTGACGCAAGTTTTATTCCGGGAAAGTTCGGCAGACCTTAGAGCCGATTGGTGTTCCGGCGGCAGTTTGTCACGGTTTGCGTTTCTTGCGAAAATAGTAATTTTTCACCATAATACGGGCATGAATACTTTAGCAAGGCAGAAACCTAAACGATTTTTCAGTTTGAAGTTAAAAATGATGCTCATTGCTCTTTCTATTATTTTTGCGACATCGGCAGCTTTTATTATCGGGAGCGTTGTGAATATTCTTTCAGCTCAAAAACATAATCTTTCAACTTTGCAGACGATGTTGAATTCCGATTACGATACGGCAATCAAAGAACAGGTGGAAAACACATTGAGCATGATTGCTTCGTGCGATTCGATTCTTGAAAAGCAGGGGTTGGAAATCGACGAACGGAAATTCATGATAAATGAAATAATTCGAAATATCCGCTTCGGTACTGACGGATATTTTTGGATTGACACCACGGAAGGCGTGAATGTTCTTCTGCCGATTAATCCGTCGGTTGAAGGAAAAATGCGCATGGATGCAAAGGACGTAAACGGAGTTCCGTTCATTCAGAATATCATTTCCGCTGCCCGTGCCGGCGGGGGATTTACTCAATGGTATTTTCAGGGGATAGGAAGCGGAGATACCGCTAAGCCTAAGCGGGGTTACGCCCGCGTCTACGAAAAATTCGGCTGGGTAATCGGAACGGCAAATTATCTTGACAACATCGATAAAATCATTGCAAGGGAACGTTCTTTTATTCACAGGGATTTTTCAAAGTTCATGCAAACAAACCTGATTATATGTTTTGCCACATTGATAATTTCGAGTTTTATATTTGTGTTTTTGCTTGTCCGGCTTTTTGTCCGTCCTGTAGAATCTGCGGCGGCGCGGCTTCAGAATATTTCCGAAGGCGACGGAGACCTTACGGTTAGCCTTCCGGTCAAGGGGAACGACGAAATCGCGCAGCTTTCTTCCGCATTCAACAAGACAATAGAAAAAATCCGCGGCTCTGTAAGTTCCGTCCGGAATAACGCGGAATCGATGGAAGCTGTCGGCGCGTCTCTTGCGGTGAACGTCAGCGAAACGGCAAGCGCGATAAATCAAATAAGCGCGAACATCGAAAACGTGAAAAAGCAGATTCTTTACCACACATCAAGCGTTGTCGCCGTCGGCGCGTCGCTGCAGGCAATGCAGGTAACGCTTGGCGAGGTGAATATGTCCGCGGAAACGCAGAACGGCACCGTTGATTCGTCGTCGGCAAAGGTTTCCCAGATGATATCGAATATCCGACAGGTCGCGTCGGTGGTTGAAAGCAACTTGAATGCGCTCACGGAACTGAATCGGGCGACGGAAGGCGGACGTGCGGTGATTGAGCAGACGGTGGACTTGAGCCACGATGTGGACGAGGGCTCGGCAATTCTTTTGGAGGCAAGCACGGTTATTCAGAATATAGCGGAACAGACGAATCTTTTGGCAATGAACGCGGCGATAGAAGCGGCGCACGCGGGCGAGGCGGGAAAGGGCTTTGCTGTAGTTGCGGACGAGATTCGAAAACTTTCGGAAGAATCAGGGGCTCAGGGAAAAAACATCGTGAAAATCCTCACGGACTTGAAAGAAAAGATTCGGAAGGTAAGCGGTTCCGCGGCGGAAGCGAAAAACGAGTTCGAAAACATATTCAGGCTCGCGGAACAGACGCGCGGAAATGAGCAGACTGTTATGGGCAGCATGAGGGAACAGGACGAGCAGAGCGCCGAGGTGGTGCGGGCGATACAGCGGCTTTCCGAAATATCGCGTTCCGTGCAGAACGGAGCGGACGAAATGCTGAAGAACAGCACGCTTGTTTCCGGCGAGATGGAGCGTCTTGGCGCGATGTCGGACAACATAGCTGCGAGCATAACGGAGATGGCGGCGGGCACGTCGGAGATAAACTGTTCCGTTCAGGAAATAAACGAGATTTCAATTAGGAACAAAGAAAGCATAGGGAACCTTGTAGGCGAGGTGGCAAGGTTTAAGATATAGGCGGGCGGCGGACATTTTTAACCAGGTGTTCATTATATAACTGTTCGTATGTCCGCACTTCAATCCATCGACTAATGAGAACTGAAATTTTCTGCTTCGTATGTCTTTTTCATATTGCGCTATTGAAGATCGTTAATACCTCGTATATACTTATAATGAAAGTGTTTACGGCGATAAGAGGGGATTAAAAACACGTGCCATCGTCATTTCGTTCCCGTAAAATCACATTTCAAGGAAATATATGAAACGAAGGTTTTCTATCCGCGCAAAGGTTGCCCTGTTTTTCGGGGTTTTGTTTTTGTCTGCAGGCATCTCAATCGAAATCTCTGCAATCAAAATCTCAAAGAAAGCTGTCAAAGCGAAAATCGAAGCGCATTTGACGGACAATGTGCAATACGTCGCAAAATTGCTTGACTGTCAGGGGGACGGATTTTTCGCTTTTTTCCAAGGCGTGGCTCGGCTTCCGATTTTGCGGGATTCCTCCGTTCCATTCAGCGAAAAGGCAAAATCCATTGCAAAGGAAGCTTCGTTCGGCTTGAATACGGACAGTTTGACGGTCTGCGATGCAAACGGAAAACGTTATGCGGAGAACGGCACTGTTTCGGATGTAAGCAACAGGGATTGGTATCAAAATGCGATGCGTGGAAATCGTTCTGTTACTGAACCGCACGTATCCGGCGGAAAAGATAATTTGCACATCACTTTTGCGCTTCCGATTTATGACGACAATCATATTGTTTCCGGCGTTCTTGCAAGCGAAGTCTCCGGGCTGGAATTCTGCAATACAATGAAAGATATCGTCATCGGGAACACGGGGGAATGTTACGTCCTTGGGCCGACCGGAACAACTATTGCTCATGCGGATGAGTCTCTTGTCGAAAAACGTTTCAATCCGATTGAAAGCAGTTCTAAAGATTCTTCGCTTTTGTCCATGGCGAATTTTGTGAAAGGCGTTCTCGGTTCAAGCGTGAGCAAAGTCGGACGATATTATTATCAGGGAACTGAATACATAGCCGCGAATGCGCTCATGCAGGGGACGGGCTGGACTGTCATCATAAAAACTCCGGTCAGTCAGGCGTACCGAGATATCATGGTTCTTAGGATTTCGCTTATAACCATCTCCACGATAATTTTGGTAATCGTTTCTACGCTTACTTTAATCCTGTCGATAAAAATGGTAACTCCGCTAAAGCACACTGTCGTCGCGCTCAGAAAAATTTCCGAGGGCAACGGAGACTTGACCGTGCAGCTTCCTGTTGCAGGTAACGATGAATTGACCGATCTTGCCGAGCATTTCAATAGAACGATAAAGAAAATCGCAAGCGCAATCAGAACCGTCGGCGCACATTCAGTCACTTTGCAGGAATCAGGCGAACAACTTTCCAGCAACATGGCGGAAGCGGCAAGCGCACTTAACGAAATCAGTTCCAATCTTGAGGGCGTTCGGCATCAGGCGCTCGCCCAGTCGGACAGCGTAACCGAAACTTCGGGAACGATAACAAACATCATAAACACAATCGAATTGCTGAACACGAGCATCGAAAGCCAGTCGGCAAGCATTGTTCAGTCATCCGCTTCAGTGGAACAGATGGTCGCAAATATTGCGTCAATCACAAAATCGCTTGAAAAAAGCGATAAAATGGTCAAGCATCTTGCGGATACAACTTCCGAAGGCAGGACGACAATGCAGGTTTCCGCCGCCGTTACCGAAAAAATCATCGAGGCATCGGGCGGTCTTATCGAAGCGAGCAATGTAATCCAAAATATTGCGGAACAGACGAACCTCCTTGCCATGAACGCTGCTATAGAAGCCGCCCACGCAGGCGACACGGGAAAGGGATTTGCGGTTGTTGCCGACGAAATTAGAAAACTTGCCGAAGAGTCCAGCGTTCAGGGTAAAAATATTACAGAAACGCTAAAAAAACTGAGCGACGAGATTTCCGGTCTTTCGTCATCTTCTAAAACCGTCGAAGAAAAATTCAACGACATTTTCAATCTTTCGGAAAGCGTCCGTGGCATGAGTGCCGAATTGACGTCCGCTATGCAGGAGCAGGAAAACGGTAGCCGAGAAGTGTTTGCTGCAATCAAAACAATAAGTGCGGTAACTGCGGAAGTCAAAAACAGTTCCGACGAAATGATGCGCGGCTCAAAAGGCGTTGCGGCAGAATTGCAGAAACTGGACGGACTTACGACAATAATCAGGGACAGCACGAACGAAATGTCCGTCGGTGTAACGCAAATCAACAAGGCTATGCAGGATGTAAACCGTCTTGCCGTAAAAAACAAAGACAGCATTACCGGACTTTCCGATGAAGTCGGAAAATTTAAAGTGAACGAATCAAGGTCTGCGAACGCCATTGCCGAAAGCAACGATGGAACAATCGATTTTGATGTGGCAATCGGTCGGCATGCGGAATGGAAATTCCGTCTTAGGGGCGCAATAACCAGAAAGGAAAAACTCGACGTTGCGACAATCTCAAAAGACGACCAGTGCGTACTCGGAAAATGGCTTCACGGAAATGCGGCTCAAAAATACGGTGCACTTGCGTGTTTCAAGACTTGCCTTGCCGACCATGCGGCGTTCCATCGGGAAGCAGGAAGGGTCGCCTCCGAAATCAATGCCGGAAACTTTGCAAAAGCAGAGGAGATGCTTGATTACGGAACACCGTACAGCAATGCGTCCCAATCCGTGTCTAAGGCGATTAAAGAACTCAGGGACGAAACGAAGAAAAGGTAGACATGTAGCGGCGGATAAACTGAGTTTCGTTTATTGCGTAACCGATTGTCCGTCCGCCTTGCAAGTAGGCTTTCCTCGGAAAGCAGTCTGGCGGAATAATCGGCTGTAAACTTGCGGCACAGATTATAGGAAATATTCTGAAAAATTGAATGTAAAAATAGTAGACGGTTAAGATTATCCGGAAGAAGTCCGCACGTTGTTTTCGGAATATACCGATATGCTTATTGCAAACGATGCGGAATTCAAAAAATATCTTGCCGTTCAAAACTATGACGAAGAAATCGCTCACTTAAAAAGCAAATACGGGCTTCCGGAGGGGAGACTGTACGTGCTTTTTGCTGACGGAAAATCGGCGGGCTGTATCGGATTACGGAAAATCGACAGTCAAACCTGCGAAATGAAGCGACTGTATATACGGTCGGCATGGCGTGGAAAAAAAGTTGGGCGAGACTCTGGTCGAAAAGATTATAGCAGAAGCAAGAGAAATCGGATATTCGTATATGGTGCTTGATGCGTTCCCGTTTTTACAAAACGCAATCCGCTTATATAAAAAAATCGGATTTTACGAAATCGAAAGCTATAACGACAGTCCGCTCGATACTTCCATTTATATGAAACTTGATTTATAAAATCGAATGGAATGAGTATGTTGATTTTATGGAAAGCAGAAAATGCCCGATTTAAGACGAATGAATTTTTAATTTACGGGGTGAGAACTTGGCAGAAAAAAGACCGGATTTTAAAGACCTAAAATCATTTGAAGAATTCAATAACTATTATTGGTATCGTGAAGAACTTTCGCAAATATGCAAATCAATGGGATTGGCATATAGGGGGACAAAGCAGGAACTGAACCATATTATTGAGCAGTATTTTGCAGGGAACGGGGTTGAAGGGTGTAAAATGAGTTCAAAACGATTCAAGAATAATCAAGACGGCATCATGACCTTGGATACCCCGTTACTTGAATGCGGATTTTCTTTAAATTCAAAATTTAGAGAATACTTTTCACGTTTAACCGGAGTTTCACCATTTAAGTTTACTGCCGATATGGCTGCGGCTTGGAGAAAAGTAAAAAGCGACAATGATTTGAACTTTACAATTCAAGATATGCTGAAAGTGTATTATGGAGAATCGGATTATGCAAAGTATGACCATTCGGTTTGTCAATGGAATCGTTTTTTGAAGGATTTTTGTTCGGATGAACGCAGTTCCGGCTATTCTAATAAGTTAAAAGCGGCATCAATTCTTTGGAAAGAAGTTCGAGATTCTACGGAAGAAAAGGCATATTCAACAAAACTGTTGACAACCTATTCCGATAAAATAAAAAGGTATAAGAAATAAACAAGAGGAAAAGATAGCTGCATACTGATAGGTAAAGAATATTATTATACGAAGGAGTCTCCTATGGAAAAGATGACATAGACTACGGGACGCGACATGCTCGGCGAGTTTTCGCCCATGTTCGCGTATTTAAATGATGATGTGCTGTTCGGTGAGGAGTGGAATGAAATCGCAATCGACGTAAAGACAAAATGCATCGTTACGGTTGTTGCGCTGATTGCTTCGGGAATTACCGTCACGTCGCTTTCGTATCATTTGCAGAATGCAAAAAAGCATGATGTAACCAAGGCCGAGATTGCGGCGATCATCACGCATACGGCGATGTACACAGGCTGATCGAAGGGCTAGGCGGCATTCCGTTTAGCAAAGGATGTATGGAACGAAGCGGTACCGGAGGCGGGCGAAAAAGAACGCTATCAAAATACGATTTTCTTTCCTATTGGCGACCCGAATACCGCATACTCGCAATACTTTACGGGGAACAGTTACCTCGCGGAAGTTGCCGCAGCTCTGCTTCCTGTGTACAACGTAACGTTCGAGCCTGGCTGCCGCAACAACTGGCATATTCACCATGCGGCATCAGGCGGCGGGTAGCTTCTTATCTGCGTTGGCGGACGCGGCTGGTATCAGGAAGCGGGGAAGTAGGCGGTGCCGATGACACCGGGTACGGTGATCACGATTCCTGCGAACGCAAAGCACTGGCACGGCGTCGCATCCGGCAGCTGGTTTTCTCAGCTGGCAATTTCAATTCCCGGAGACGGGACAAGCAACGAATGGTGCGAACCGGTAAGCGATGCGGAATACAAGAAACTTGCGGAGTAATAGACATTTGATAACGGGTATCGGCGGATGTGCTGCGGCTTTTAATAGCGGAGTATCCGCCGATGCCCAATCATATAAAGGAAAACTACCGAAGTTCATTTCTTCTTTTTCGGTTTAGGCGTCGGTAATTCATCGAACATTGCATTGAACAAACCGCTCAGAAATGTTTTGTTGTCGACCTCCTCCACTAATAGCATTTCTTTTGCACCCTGATACGGCAATTCGTAGGAAGCGTCCGGCATGTACGCAATCGCCGCTGGCACTGCTTTTACGAGTAATCGGTCATCGTAAATACCGCCTACAATTTTACCGCGGTAGTAGATGATAAATTCTCCCATCATCGCACGGTAGCTTATGTCTTCCAAATCGGAAAGCTGGTCTAAAATAAAATCTAAATATGTTTTGCTGGAAGCCATTTTTAATACATTTCCCTTATCCGTTAAAATTTTAATAGTCCATTTTCATCAAACTTAAAATTTGAAGCCCATGCAACTTCCCAGTAATATCCATCTAAATCAGAAAAATATGCATGATATCCGCCCCAAAAGGTGTCTTGTGGTTCTTTTACAATTTTTCCACCTGCTTTTCTTACTAATTCAATTACAGTATCTACATCTTCTTTATGTTCAACATTGTAAGCTAATGTAATTCCTGAAAATCCATTTCCTTTTGGTGGATTATTTTCATCAATATCTTTTGCTAATTGTTCCAAAGGAAATAGTTCGAACTTTGTTCCCGGAGTATCAAAAAAGCATACTGACGGATTATTTTCTCTGCAATCAGTCTTATATCCTAAACCATCTCTATAAAACTTTATTGACCTTTCCATATCTTTAACACCTAAACAAATACAAGTGATCTTGTTCATTTTTGTTGTTGCCATTTTCTAGTCTCCGCTATGAATACAGTATGCCGCTATTTTCGTTTGATGTCAGTACATTCTCATTATAAATCGGATTTGTAGGTAATACCGGAGATTTTTATACCTTATCGTAGACCGTTGCAGTTCCGATTTGTACAATCTTATGTCGTCGGGTGATGTGCTACGCATCCGCACAAAGGAACTGCTCGACCGCACCATACGGCACGGTTCGTATTATTTAGTTTACTGGAGTTTGAAATGACCGAGTTTTTACGCATTCGTCCTGCAAAACCCGGAGACATTCCGAATCTTATGGAAATTTTTGCGAGCGCACGGGCATTTATGAAAGCGGCAGGGAATCCGAATCAATGGGAAGACAGTTACCCGTCGCAAAGCCTGATTGAATCCGATATTGCATCCGGAAATCTGTATGCGGTAACCGCAGATAATGAGATCCACGGCGTTTTTGCGTTAATTGCGGGAGTCGAACCGACATACGCAAAGATAGATGGCGCATGGCTTAATTCTCAGCCCTATGCGACGCTCCATAGAATCGCAGGCGATGGAAAAGCGCACGGAATCTTTGAAGCGGCGGTGGCATTTGCAAAAACTTCATGCGGTAATGTGCGTATCGACACCTACAAGGACAACCACGTCATGCGCCGTCTCATCGAAAAACACGGCTTTCAGTATTGCGGCATTATCAACATTGAGGCACGCCCCAATTGTCCCGAACAGGATACGGAGAGGCTTGCATTTCAGTAGGTGCTGCAGGCTGCCGGGAGCGCAGTCGATTTTTTACGGTAACGGTTATTTTGGGGGATCGCTTCTCCTTGACATAAATCATGCTTTAACTTGATTATAAACCAACTAGAGAGACAAAAGCGGTGAACGAAATATCGCCGTCATTTTATTTTAAGTTTGCACGGATTTTGAGAGATTCTGCAAAATTATATGGGAGATTGTTATGAAAAAGATTCGTATGCCGTTGTTGTTATTGTTGCTGCTGCCGATTGTTGCTGGAAGCGGTGCGTCAAACGTATTTGCAGAAACCACCCTTTCCGGGGCGAAAAAGGATTCCAAGATTCTGGTCGCTTGCTTTTCCCGTGCGGACGAAAACTACGGTGTCGGCGTTGTCAAAAAAGGGAACACGCAGATTCTTGCCGAATTCATTGCGCAGGAACTGAAAGCGGATTCATTCCACATTCAAACCCTTACGCCCTACCCGAAAAATTACAGGGAATGCACAAATGTCGCTTCGGAAGAGCGGAAAAATAATGCGCGCCCGAAACTTGCCGGCTCGATTCCGAATGTGAGCGAATACGACATCATCTTTTTGGGCTACCCGATTTGGTGGGGAGACTTGCCGATGGCGATGTACACATTTTTAGAGACTAGCGATTTTTCCGGAAAAACGATTATTCCGTTTTGCACGCACGAAGGAAGCGGAGAATCTGGTACGGCACGGCGGATTCAGTCGGCGTGTCCCAAAACGACGGTGCTGAAAGCGTTTTCGATGCGTGGGCAGACGGCTCAAAAAATGGCGGATGATGCAAAGCGAGACTCGCTCAAATGGCTCGGCGAAATCAAGGTAAAATAAATCGGCTCGTACCGCCCGATACGAGCCATTCGTATCGGGGCATACGAACCATTCGCATAGGGCGATGCGAGCTATTCGCATAACGGCATTCGAACTGCTCGTGTCGTTCGGATCGGACTTGCCCGTTCGCCCGGATCAGCCCCGCCGACCCGCTCGGATCAGGGGTACACACTCGCCTGAGTGGGATGGACACACCCGTTCGAAGGGAACGCTTCCTCTCGCCCGTAGGGAAGAGTTCCATATGTCAGTAGGGAGGCATTCCCTCCGCTCGGAGGAAGCAAACTCCTTCGCTCAAAGGAAGCAGGCTCTTTCATTCAGACGGCGAAAAGAATACCTCGCCTCCGAAGGGCACTGGACTGTTGAGGCAATAGTAACAGCCGTAAGGAAAAAGAAGAGGAGGCTTTTATGAATTCATATCAAGATATGAATGCGACAGTCATTGACCGCTGGGTTGCGGAAGGTTGGGAATGGGGAAAACCCGTCGATCATCAAACCTACCTGCAGGCGAAAAACGGGCAGTGGTCTGTGCTTTTAACGCCGACCAAACCGGTGCCGAGCGAATGGTTCGGCAGCTTAAAAGGAAAAAAGATTCTGGGACTTGCTTCGGGAGGCGGTCAGCAAATGCCTGTTTTTACCGCAGCCGGGGCTGAATGTACCGTGCTCGACTATTCGGAAAAACAGCTTGAATCGGAGCGGACTGTTGCCGAACGCGAAGGGTATCGAATCAACATTGTACGTGCGGATATGTCAAAACCGCTCCCCTTTGCCGATGCCTCTTTCGATATTATTTTTCATCCGGTGAGCAACTGCTATATTGAAAAAGTTGAGCCGGTGTTTGCCGAATGTTTATTTTCAGCCGCTGAAATAGCGCGGCTGAAAATAAACTGCATACTCAAAAAAGGCGGCGTGTTGCTGTGCGGACTGGATATCGGTATCAACTATATTGTCGATCAAAAAGAAGAGAAGATTATCAATGCGCTGCCGTTTAATCCGCTGCTGAACGAAGCGCACCGCAAGCAGTTTGAAGAGTCGGACGCAGGCTGGCAATTTTCGCACTCGTTGATAGAACAAATCGGCGGACAGCTGCGTGCAGGTTTTACAGTCACCGAGATCTATGTCGAATCGAACATACAGTGCGAAACCTCAAGCACTGTACCTCGATGCTCTGCATTAGGGTTATTGATTACCCAGCAGTTCAGCGGTTGTTATTAACAATAGAATCGGCTGGACAAGAACATATTTAACAAAAGCTGGTTTACTGTTAAAAAACAGACGAGGTTATTTTGTTTCATAAAGAGCAGTGTTCAGGAAAGGTATTGATGATTATCGGAGCTGATTTATCACTAAATTTATAATTACTTTAGTCACCAAATCGATTTCAGCATATCATTTGCAGACCCAAATTTTGAAGGTTGGTTATAACTTGCTCCGCACTTACCGAAAAGGTTAGCCATATTAATAACAAAATCCCTTCCCTTATATTTATCAGGTTCATGTGAACGAGTGTCAATCATTTTCCGAAGAAAAGCTGTAAGAGAAGATAAGTCATACATATTATCATTTTCATTAATTGTAACTTTTGCAAGTTCAGAAAATTCAGATAAAAACATTTCCAAAACTTCCCATGCTTCAAACGAAATACACCTTTTTAAGAAAGTAATATAACCCCATGCCGGTGCAAATCCTAAATGCAGATTTGGATTCGCGCCATTCTTCAATAAAGCACGGCAAATTTCCTTATCATCTGTTTCCACTGCAAAAAATAATGCTGTCCATTTTTCATTAACCTGGTAATTTTCTTTGATAAATTCATCCTGATTTGCCGTCTTTTCAATTAAATATAAACAAATTGATCGGAGATTTGCTATATGTTCTTCATCTTTTGGAATACTGTGTAGTACATGGATAAACTCCGACATAATTTTTTTTAAATCATCATTATTAGAAATTTCTTTTCCATACTCTTCGTAGAGCTTCTTTTTATCTGAATTTGTTAATCCCGGCATGTTCAAGTTTTCCCATACCATATTTATACTTTCAGCATATGTAAAAAGTTGTTCAGAAAACTTATCAGGGAACTTTACTCGAATTATCTGCTGAATACAATAATAGACAGGAGAAACATCATCTGCTGAGATTAATAATCCATTTATATCAAGACCTTTCTCAATAATTGCTTTTACCAAATCTAAATCATAACTTTCGATAGCCTCTTGAAGATCTTCACGTCTCATTTCTACTGATTTTACAGTGAAATATTCAAGGGAAGACCGTTCAATTATTGCTAATGATATTAATTTAAAGTCTTGTGCAAAATCCTTCTTCTTACTATTTCTTGATTTTTTATATGCTTGTAGTGAAGCTAGCAAAGGTGTTGTTCCCTTATCGGATAGTGAGTTTACATTAATATTATCAAAACCATGCCCATCTCCCAGTCCCAACCAGGTTTTAATTAATGAAAGAAAACGTGCGTCCGACCAATTATCTGCATGATAAATTGCTAATGTCAAAGGCGGTACCGCAGGTTTAACTTCATGATTGTACATTCTTACACGAGTATTGATATTTTCATTTGTAAGTTTAGAAAGACGTACGTAATCTTTTTCGACTTCTTTTTTAAGTTCTTCTGTGACTGAACTTCCTTCAGGGATTTTTACAAAATCAATACCCATGTCTTTGCTCACATTTTCTGAAAGAGTCTTTTTGATCTTTGAATTTTTAATAAACATTGTTTTCGGAAATACAGACAGAAAATTACTTGTCTTGTACACATTTTCTATAAAGGTGTCTTCTGCCGGCTTTTCGAAAATTCCAAGCGCATATCCATAGTTCCAATATTTTTTAGCATCGTTTTTCAATGGAGTCGTTCTGTCTTTAGATGGATCTACAGCTTCACGAACCATTATGTCAGTCGAATTTGCAAAAACAGAAAGAGCAAAAGCTTGCTTAATAAAATGCTCAAATTGAAAACCGGCAAACTTTCTGTTTTCAAATGCATCCTTGTATTTTTTCAAAGCCCCGGAAACATTATCCTTAGCCAACTGAATATAACCTTCCATCCATGTGCAATAAAATTCTGCTGCATTAGGTACAGAAGTGCGTACATTTTCTATAAATTCTTTTGTTTGATTTTCATCATACAAATAGATGTGCTCATTAAAAATCGCGTTTAATGCATTGTTTATAGCTTCAACAGAATTATCAAATTTCTTCTTGTCCATTCCGTCAAATTCCAAATCATTCAATACTCTTGAAAACTCTTGAGGATTGGGAGGAACTGAATAGACATATGATCCAACAGAAAAAAGTTTTTTTATTTGTTCTTCCGGTATACCACTTTCTTTCTTAATAAACTTTTCAATATTTGAAAACAAATACGCTTCAATAAGCCAGCCGGCCGCAATACGCTGTCCTTCATTCCGCATTAAAAAATCCAGAATTTCCTTCATGTTAATCCATTTTGGATTAAGAGCATCTTTCATCTGATTAGTAATAATCTGCTTGTAATGCTCCGGCTGTTTTTCTTTATCAGTATAATAATCAGCAAGTTTTCTATACAACTCTTCCTTAGTTCCAAAATCAGGAATTATAGATAAGAAATCGTATGCAAAATTATACTTTTTGACAGAAGAACAAAAATATAATGGCAGTAACTTCATATTTTCTGGAAACTTAATTAAACTTGATATTACTTCCTTTGCATATTCTTCATAATGCTTGCAAAAAACTGCCCTGAAAAAATTATAAGTTTCATATATCGGGTATTGAAAATTTTTATACCCTGCATAAAGATCAAATGCTAATTTTTTAATTTGCTCTGTAATAAACGGCATACACCCATAGTCTGAAGCGAACGTATCAAGTATCTTACAGACGATAACCGGAATACTCGAATTATTTACTGGGTTCAAACCGGCAAAATCAGCATCTTCTTCAGCAAGCAATCGATTTATATATTTTTGAAAGGCCTCTTTACTCTGCCAGTTTTCTATCAGACCTTCTTGTGCAAATTCTTCACAGTAATAATAGAAAGTACTTTCTCCAATAAAAGAAATAAGCATTTTATTTATTTTACCAAGAGTAATATTTCCATATTCGATTCTTTCATTTTTCATATCAACCCCTTACATTATATCGGGTATTTGGGGCTGTCTCAAAAGTCGGTTACTTTTTCGACAGCCCCATTTTTAAACCTCACGGTTATTTACCATTCTTGCCGGCTTTTGATGCGGCATTTCCTCTTCCGGCTCCTGAAGCTTTTCCGGAATGAGTTGATGGCCAGTTTCCGCCATCGTGATTGTTTGGAGGAATAGCAGGCCCTCTGTGAGAGTTCTGACCTGCATAATTCTTTCCTGAATTAGAACTTGTTCCTTTTTTAGCCATATTAGGCCTCCTTATATCTGATATACAAGAAATATAGACATTTTCCGTTATGAAAACAGTCATAAAAATCGGACATTTTTTTACTTATTCGTGCGGAGGGTTTAATACCCGCCGTCCACGGCAACGCTTGCGTCGGGGTTGTTGATTTTTCGCTTGAAAAAAATGTCTTTTTTTTATTGCATAAAAAAATATGGAAAAAACTGAAAATGAAACGGTCTTAAGAATAAGGAGGCCGTTATGGAAAATCTTGTTGTAAACTGGCACATTACAGAAAAATGTAATTATCACTGTAAGTTTTGTTTTGCAAAATGGAATCATCAAGATGAAATATGGGATAATTTTGATAATGTGAAATCTATTTTAGAACAGCTCCGTTCAATTTGGAAATCGGGTTACAGATTGAATTTCGTAGGCGGTGAGCCGCTGCTTTTTCCAGAAAAGATTCTGCCTGTAATGAAATATGCAACAGGTTTGGACATGGATATTTCTGTTCAGACAAATGGAACAAATCTTGAAATACTTAAACCGATAATAAGAAATATCAGTCAGATAGGGATTTCAATTGATTCATGGAATAACGATAAAAATAAGAGTATTGGACGATGCTGTGGCGCAAAAGCTCTTACTAAAGACGAATTGCTTGCAAAAATCAATTTACTAAGAAATGCTGGGGGAACATTCAAGTTAAAAATCAACACTGTTGTAAGTGAATGGAACTGGGATGATATTGTAGTTCCTCAGATGAGAGAACTTTGCTGCAATCGCATAAAAATCCTTAAGCAAATGCCTTTTGGGAATTCAAAAGGAATCTCACAGGAACAGTTTTATACTTTCTTAAGGAATAATTATCGGGAGGATTTTCCAATATATATCGAAGACAATGAATTAATGACTGAAAGTTACTTGATGATTGCTCCAAACGGGAAACTTTTCCAGAACGGGAATAAAAATAATTACGTTTACAGTGAAAGTCTTTTAACTACGGATTTCAGCGATGCTTTAGAACAAATAAATTTTGACATTGAAAAATTTGATTCACGATATAGATCTGATAATACGGATTTGATTTTAAAAAGAGTTTTCAGCAAAGAAAAAATTGCATAAAAAATGTCCGAATTTTATGGCTGAGAGAACTAACGGTCAGAGTACCTTTAACATATGAAACTTCAGGAGGTATTGCTATGGGTGAATATAAAAAATTAAGAGAGAAATTAAAAGAGATTTTAAAACAACAGAAACACTATCTTAGTGAAAAACAGATAAAGGAACTTTGCGCACTCAATTTCTATTATGAGACAGCAGGAGGTTCCGGTCATCCAAAATTAATTTACTATAAAAATGGTACAAAGCTTGTTTTTCCAATTAGTTCTACCCCAAGTGATAAAAGAGGCTATTTGAACTGGATTAGCCGGGTAATCCACATAATTACAGTAGTTGAAAAAGGATAAAAGCGGGCGTTAAAACTCAAAGAATCATGCAAGAAAAATTCTTACCATATATAAATAATTTGTCGGACGTTTCGGAATGCTAATCAACTTACCGTTTCCAATAAAAAATCGATGATATTTTTATGAATAACACCCTCTCTGCTAAAGTCGAAATGATCCATCGAAAGCACATATTTCGGGAAATTATCTTCGATCGATTTATATACGCCGAATTCCCGTTCGCGCGTTTTTTCGTCGGTCAACATATAGGCAACCTGATAATAAAAAATCCGATCGTTTTTTTGTGCGATAAAATCGATTTCTCTGTCTTTCAGTTTTCCGATTTTTACTTCATATCCTCTCGATGCAAGCTCGATAAATACGATGTTCTCCAGCGTTCTTTCAATATCTTTTGTATTTGAAAATCCCTGCGCCTGCCTGAAACCGTGATCCGTTACATAATATTTTTCATCCACTTTGAGCAGTTTTTTACCCGCTATATCGTAACGTGAAACCTTTTTGATAATAAAAGCATTTTTGCAATACTCCAAATAATTTAAGACGGTATCGATTGAAACGGCTCGTTTTTCGTTTTTGAAATAATTTTTGATGCTGTTTGCCGAAAACGTGTGCCCTATGTTTTCAAGCACATACGATAAAATACGGTTAAAAATATCGACATCCCGTATATTGTTGTACTGTAAAACATCTTTTACCAATACGGTATTGTACACATCGTTCAAATATTTAAAGCTGGGAACTTCGTCCAAATCAAAATAGTGTAAAAAAGGCATTCCGCCGAGCTGTACAAACTTATCAAACAATGCTTCTTTGGGTATTTTTTTATTTCTAAAAATTTGCATAAATTCGTCGAAGGTAAACGGATAAATTTCAAACGCCGTATACCGTCCCGAAAGCAGGGTCGCAAGATCGCCCGAAATGAGTGTCGAGTTCGACCCCGTTATGTAAATATCGCAATCTTTATCGACACTGAGACTGTTGATAACCCGCTCCCATCCAGAAACCATTTGTATTTCGTCAAAGAAAAAATATATCTTCCCTTTTGTTTTTTTTATTACCGGCTGTAAATACGTATGCAAATCCTTTGCCGTAGTAATATCGAACAGTTCGCCCGATTCGAAATTGAGGTATATTTTGTTTTTATCAGGTATGTTTTTTAAGATTTCGTCTTTTATCATCGTTAAAAGAGTTGATTTTCCGACTCGCCTCATACCGGTCAATACCTTGATAACCGGTTTGTCAACAAATTGAGTTATCTGTTTTATGTACTTAGGTCTGATAATATGCTGCATAAACGGCTTCCTTGCTCTTTCGATTATAATCGAAACTCTTAATAAAATCAACAAGTATTTCGACTATAATCGAAAGTGTGTTTATGCGGTATTATAAAAGGAAACTGTCCAAAAACTGAAGTTTTTGGACAGCCCCGTTCCCTATATTCATAACCATAGCGATTAAAGAAGGAGCGGTTTATGGTTGAAGCTCAAAGACCATCTCTATTTGCGCTTCAAAGAGGATTTTCCCGATAGGAGTGCCCCCTGCCTCCGAAGTGTCTGCTGCGGCCTTTGCATAAGCAACTCGATTTTGTGTCATAGTATTGTATACGTTCCAATCGGAATAAGAAGCAACTTCCGAGATACGGATAATTTATGCTCCTGATAAAATTCTGTTGTAAATCGCCAAATCGTCGTCTTTGAATACGTTAAAAACGGTTTTGATCCGGCTTCCGGTTTCTTCATAATATTGCCGAACGGTGTCTGCTGCGATTTGTGCCGCACGCTCGTTCGGGAACATAAACACGCCGGTTGAAATGCAGCAAAAGGCAATGCTTTGAACTTCGTGCTCCTCTGCAAGTTTGAGGCAGGAACGATAGCACGATGCCAACTGTTCTTCGTGTTCTTTTTGCAGGTGACCCTGCACGATGGGGCCGACGGTATGCAGTACGAACTTGCACGGCAGGTTAAACGCAGGCGTAATCTTTGCCGTACCGGTAGGTTCTTCGTGTCCCTGTTTTTGCATGATGTCGGCGCACACTGCACGCAGCTGAATACCTGCAAAGGTATGGATGCAGTTGTCGATGCACGCATGGCAGGGCTGCCAGCATCCGGTCATACCGCTGTTTGCCGCATTTACAATCGCATCGATCTTTAGCGTGGTAATGTCGCCTTGCCAAAGATATATGCTTCCGTTCCCGCACGCGGCGATCGGCTGCAGCTGCGCCAAGTCGGTAATACCGTGCTGCCGGTTTGCCTCCTGCAGATACTCATCCTGCACTGCTAAAAATTCCTCATCGGCGGGTTCGGGTGGGCGGACGTTCATCAGCGAGCGGAGCAGATACTTCTGTTCATCTTCATCATCGGGAATGTGCACACCGCGATAGGCGGGATTTTCTTTTAAAAGATATTCAATTAAAAAAACACGCCGTTCCTGTTGTGTCATACAATCTCCATTGCAAACGCATCAGAGTGCCGCTAACACTTCCCGCAGAATAAGTGAGGCTGTTCAACCAGAATTTCGCCGCGTTGCGTCTCAAATGGTTGCCCAACCTCACTTATTCTGCGTATTTAATTTATTTGTCTGATGCGTTTGCCCCTTTCTGAAAAAATGTGCAAAATTTTATGTAAAATTTTGCACAAATAGTAGGCAACCGCTTTAAATATATCGGTGCGGTTGCCCTGATATAATCTCCGTACCTTGTTTATTGGGTTAGCTGCGAAAGCAAATCTGCGAGTGTTGTTTTTTGAAGTTCCGCTTCCATAGCTTTTTGTGCGGCGTCCAATGCGGGATCAAGTACGCGGTGAATGTTTTTTCCGATCGGGCATTGCGAATTCGGAGACGGATGAAAATTGAAGAGTTCTCGCTCGTCCTCGCCCTCGTTGACCGCATTGTAAATCGCAAGCAGGGGTATCTCTTCCGGTGTTTTTAGCAAGTGCGAGCCGCCGACGCCTGCCGCCGTTTTTACCAGTCCCGCTTTTTGGAGCTGCAAGAGAATTTTTCTAATGATAACCGCATTGACGCCTGTACTCTCCGCGATAAAGTCGGAAGTAACACGGTAGTCTTTTTCAAAATAGAGGATGCATAGCAGCGTGTGCACCGCCGCGGTAAATCGAACGCTTATTTTCATATTGGCAGCTATTATAGCAGAAAACGGGGCGGCAGGTAAGAAGCGCCGCCCCGTTCCGCAGTAAAAAACATTTGATGCGTTTACTTTGGGTTATGCTCTTACGACGCTGATGCGCTTGTGTGCATCGCCGCCTTTTGCAATTTCTTCCACCAAGGCCGCCGCATAATCCGCATAGCTGATAATGCTTTCACCTTCAGCGCATATTTCGCTGATTGGGAACCTCCCGGCATTAACCGTAGTTTTAGAGATGCCCGTGTATAAGTTTGTAACCGATTGTTGTTTTAATCTGATTACAACATCAATATACAACGGATTTATTGTAATATCAATAGAACTTCAAAAGATTTTTTAAACTTTGTTCATTCAGCAAAAAGCCGTATGGGAACCTCTAAAAACTAACCAGCTTTTTAGAGATCTTATAGAAATTCGTCATCGAGTTAGATTTTTAAATATACCCTTGACATTTATTTCTTAAACATCTAGTATACTAATAAACTAGTATACTAAAGGAGACAAGGATGAAATATGATGCGGACATACCGATTTATGTTCAAATTATCGAAAAAATAAAAAACGATATATTAAACGGTATATTGGTTCCGGGCGAAAAACTGCCGTCTATTCAAGACATGGCAGTAACGATGGAAGTCAACCAGAATACTATTTCGCGGGCATATAAAGACTGCGAGTCCCTCGGTATTATCGAAACAAAACGAGGCATCGGTTCATTTGTCATTGAAAACCAAGCATTGATCAATCAGCTGCGCACTGAGAAAGTCAGGCTTATCATCCAAGCATTTATACATGACTTAGAAGCGCTGGGCTATTCACGGGATCAGATTATCGATCTTGTGAAAAATACACCGCACATACAGCTGCCGGTAGCAGAGTCCGCAAAGGAGTTTACAAGATGAGCGTTATTTTACAAGCAGATTCCGTACAGAAATCGTATTTTACAAAATCCGTACTAAAAGATATTTCGTTGGAAATACAAGACGGAGCAATACTTGGCTTACTGGGGCCTAACGGTTCGGGTAAAACCACTTTTTTAAAAATTATTGCAGGTTTGCTGCATGCAAGCTCAGGTGATATTCGGGTTTGCGGTCAGCCTGTCGGACTTGCAACAAAAAGTATGGTGTCATTTTTGCCCGACAGAAATTGCCTTTATCCTAAAATGACGGCATTGGATGCTATTCAATTTTATCAGGATTTTTTTGATGACTTTGACCGCAACAAGGCGCTTGAGTTGCTTGAGTTTATGCAGCTTGAGCAAAAACAAACCATTAAAACAATGTCAAAGGGTATGATTGAAAAGATGAATTTGACGCTCACCTTTGCCCGCGCTGCAAAACTGTTTGTGCTTGATGAACCGCTTGGAGGCACCGATCCTGTCGCCCGCGAAAAAATCATTAAGACGATTATTAAAACATGGACGGAAAACAGTGCTATTATTATCAGCACCCATCTGGTAACAGATGTTGAACATGTATTTACCGATGTTGCCTTTTTACGTGACGGAGCCATTGCGGTGTACGGGGATGCGGAGCAGCTGCGGGAAGCGCATCAAAAATCAATTTATCAGCTGTATCTCGAAATTTTCGGCTAAATTTTTCAGTTAGATAGAAATAAGAGGAGTATTATATGAAGCGGATTTTTAAGTATACTTTTTTACAGCGGTTGCCGAATATCATATTGCACTGTGCAATTATGGCATGTATGAGCGGTGTTGAGCTTGTCCTGCTGCTGTTGACACACGATGTGTCAAACGGTTTTTATCATCTGTGGTTTAGCTTTACCGTAATAGCGCTCGCGGTTATTCCGCTTTCATCCTTTGTCCGGTGCAGCAGCGGGTATGCACGCTCTCTGCTGTTTACCGATGAAAGCTATTTGATGCTGACCCTTCCGGTACGCACTGAATGGATACTGCTCGGCAGAATACTGTGTGGGCTTTTTGAACTGTGTATCTATATCCTTACTTCACTGCTACTTTTTGCCGTAGTGATGCCTTTTTGGATTATCCATTATATGGGTTTTCACTTCCAAGATTTGTTCCAGCTTGACCTCGGCCTTATCAATACGATACTGGTGAAAAATATTCCGGGCTATATTGTACTGCTGTTTTTGTTTATTGCCGGATTTATTTTGATTGGGAATATAATGCTTGCTATTCAAACCTTTTTACGGTCTTTTAACATTAGACGTATGCGTGCTCTGTGGACGGTAGGAAGTATCCTATTATTTATGAGTATCATCTCTTTTATCGGAAAAGTTGAAACCCAAATCGGAGCTGCGCTGGGAGATTATTGTTCTATCAACGTGTACGGAATAACGTATCAAGATACGCTGCTGCAGATGCATCCAAGTACAGCGGTGCATATTCCTGTAGTATCGATCATGCTTTCCATCGGTCTGGGAATCGGCTGCTTTTTTATTTCAGTTTGGCTTTTCAAGAAGAAGGTGGAAGTGTAATTGGGATACCTAAGTTAATATTCCAAGCTTTGTTCATTCAGCAAAAAGTCGTAGATGTTCATTATCAAAATACCGGCGTCATTGTAATACGGCGCCGGGGAGTCCTTTGCGATAATGATCTTTTTAAAAGAATCACCCGTGCGTATAAGCGGGCGCTGTTCTTGCTCCATTTTTGCCTGATCCGGAAGCGCGTATGCAGACTGAATATAATATCGCTTTGAACCTTTGTTGCATACAAAATCGATTTCCAGCTGTTTGCGCAATCCGTTTCCATTTTCATTCACGTCGTACTGCGTAATAACGCCGACATCGACATTAAACCCGCGGATTTTCAACTCATTAAAAATGATGTTTTCCATTATATGCGTTTCTTCCAACTGCC